>Ga0187875_10003974_pt1 | contig 10286 bp, 7 predicted proteins | sample June2016WEW_17_1_2_FD_132978 | JGI IMG/M metagenome (GOLD analysis project Ga0187875, IMG submission 132978) | Peatland microbial communities from SPRUCE experiment site at the Marcell Experimental Forest, Minnesota, USA - June2016WEW_17_10 | ecosystem: Environmental > Terrestrial > Soil >... | reverse complement strand
CAGATCGTCCACACTTTCTTCGAATCGGCGGACCTGCTGGGCGGTCTGGTGGCCAAGCTGAGCGGCGTTCCAGTGTTGATATCGAGCCGCCGCGACATGGGCATTCTGCGCTCCACCAGGCACCGCATCGCCTACCGCCTGATGAGCTTGCTGTTCGACCAGGTACAGGCCGTTTCCGGCGCGGTTCGCGAGCAAACGATCCGGGCAGACCGCATCGACCCCGATAAAGTAGTCACCATTCCGAATGGAATCGAAATCGAGAAGTTGGCCGCCGCCGACGGGGCCGCTGCTTTGCACCATTTGCTGGGGCTGGAAGACGATGCACCCCTCATCGTCAGCGTGGGTCACATCCGGCGCGTGAAGGGTTTCGATGTGCTGCTGCGCGCGGCTGCGGAGGTTTGCAGGGTTTATCCCAAGGCCACTTTCCTGATTGTGGGCACTGTCCAGGAACCCGCCTGCGACCGCGACTTGCGGGAACTGGTCCGCCAACTTGGTCTGGAGCATAACGTGCGCTTCCTGGGCAAACTGGAGAACGAGATGGTGTGGTCGCTGCTGAAGTTGTGCGACGTGTTTTGCCAGCCTTCCCGGAGCGAAGGAATGTCCAACGCGCTGCTGGAAGCCATGGGCAGCGGACTTCCCTGTGTGGCCACCGCGGTGGGAGGCACGCCTGAGGTTCTGGAGGATGGGCGAACCGGCTACATCGTCCCCAGCGAGGATTACCATGCGGCGGCCAACCGGATCATGGCCCTGCTCGGAGATCCCGAAGGCGCGCGGCAGATGGGCCTGCTGGCGCGGCGCGTGGTCGAGGAGCGCTACTCGGCCGAAAGCATGATCCGCAGCATGGTCGGCATGTACGACCAACTCCTGGGGGGACGCCGGTAATGCCGGCACTGTCGGAGATGGATTTGGCGATCGCGGGGAGCCCGGTGAAGGTTCGTGTGCGCCACGCGGTGCAAGCGATACGCACGCTGGCCGAACTCGACCGCATTGCGTCCGGATGGGAGCGGCTGGCGGCGGGTCGCAATCCTGTGTCGGATTTTGCGTACGCGCGCGCATGGGCCGCGGGACTTGACGGCACCCAGCGGTTGCACGTGCTGACGGCCGGCAACGCTGATGATTTGGCGATCGCGCCCCTGGTGATCAACCGCGGCGGCGCAGGATGGCTGACACTGCTGGCTTCGGAAATGTACGAGATTCTCGATTTCCTGGGTGCGGATGAAGCGGCCGTCTCCGAATTAGCGCGCGCTATCGTGCAGACGGGCCGACCACTTTACCTGAAACGCGTTCCCGCCGACGCGCCGGTGGTTGCGGCCCTCGAAGCCGCCTATCGCGGACGTGGCTTCGTGCGGCGGCGGCCCGCCGGCGGATCGCCCTGGATTCCGCTGGACGCATCCTGGGCCGAGCCCGAGATGCGGCTGGAGGCTGGCCGCCGCTCGGATCTGCGGCGCGCCATGCGCCTGGCGGAGAAGATGGGCGCAGTCGAAACCGCAATCGTCACTCCCACGCGTGAGCAGTTGCCGCAACTCGTCGAGGAAGCGTTTCAGGTGGAAGACGCCGGGTGGAAGGGCGCGCATGGTACGGCCCTGGCGGTAGATCCCGTGCGCGGGGCTTTCTTCAGGCGCTATCTGGAGCAAGCCTGTGCCCAAGGCACGCTGCGGATGTGCATGTTGCGTATTGGCGGACGGGCGGCCGCCGCGCAGATCGCGATCGAAAGCGGCGGCCGGTTCGACTTGCTGCGCGCGGGCTACGACGAGCAGTTTTCGCGCTGCTCGCCGGGCATGCTGCTCACCGCGGAAAGCATCCGCTATGCCGCGCGCCGCGGGCTGCGCTCCTACGAATTCAACGGCAATGTCGAGGCTTGGACCAAAGTCTGGACCCAGCACGAGCACGCTTGCTGTTCCCTGCGCGCCTATCCTTTCAGCCCGCGCGGCGCATGGGCGCTGTGGAGGGACGGGCGGGCGGCGGCAGTAGGGAAGCTGCGGGGCAGGTTCAAGCCATGATTGCCTCCCCCTGGATGCCGCTGCTCCGGAAGGCGGCGCGGAGCTATGTGGCGGGACCTGAGTTGCGGGATGCGATTCGGTTGGCGGAGGCATTCGCCGCGCGGGGCCTGCCGGCCTCCACGCTTTGCTTTTGGGATGCGCAGGACGACATCCCCCGGCACGTGGCCGACATGTATCTGGCAACCGTGCGAGCCATCCAGGGCGCACGCCTGGACTCCTATGTGTCGGTCAAAGCGCCATCGCTGGCGTTCGACGCCGGCCTGGTCGCGGAAATTGCGGAAGCCGCGGGCGCGGCGGGAATCTGCGTGCACTTCGACTCGCTCGGAGCGGAGACAGCCGATCCCACCTTCCGGTTGATGGAGCACGCTCGCGCGCACCAGGCACCGCTCGGCTGCACCATTCCGGGGCGGTGGCGCCGCAGTCCGCGCGATGCGCGAAGGGCCGCTAAGATGGGCCTACGCGTGCGCGTGGTCAAAGGCCAGTGGGCCGATCCGGGCGCGGCCGTCGATCCGCACGCCGGTTTTCTGGATGTGGTCGATACGCTCGCGGGGGGCGCGACGCCTGTGGCCGTAGCCACGCATGAACCGACATTGGCGGCCGCCGCCGTTCGGAAGCTGCAATCCGCCGGCACCCCATGCGAACTGGAATTGCTGTATGGACTGCCCAGCCGTGCGGTGCTGAAGGTGGCTCGCGAGCTGGCCGTTAAGGTGCGTTATTATCTGCCCTACGGCCACGCATGGCTGCCCTACGCGCTCGGTCAAGCGCGGCGCGATCCGCGCATCCTGTGGTGGGTGCTGCGAGACGCTGCCAGAAACTAGTAAACATCGTACGATAGTCCCTTATAGGATGCTGGCAATTCGGTTGCACCGTGGGGCGGCCAATCTTGGCCGCAGCCGCCTTTTTAGGCGGCTCGGGCCGGCTGAAAGCCGGCTGCGGGCAAAATTGCCCGCCCCACAAGGTCCAAAGTTGCCTGTCACTGTACTATGCGAGCCTCAATAGGTTAGATCATGGCCGCAGCCACTGGAATTCTACAAACCGACGCGCCCGACCGTACAGGGGCCGAAGAACGCTTTTACGAAGCCTACCGGTGGTGCCTCGATCCCATGCTGAGTTTGCGGGATCTGCTGCAACACCTCGGCGAGGAGATCGAAAGCTATCGGGGGAACGGCGCCGCGGGCTGGCAGGGCGAAGAGCGCCGCATCAATCTGTATCTGTTTGCATGCGCCATTGCCTGCACGCTCGACGATTATCTGGCTGCCCGGCCCTGGAGCCTGGACGTTGTAGCGCGGCGATTTCCGTCGGCGCGGAAGGCGATCCGAACGGCGGAAGCCGTGCTCGGTACCCGCCGTGGAGCGCGTGCGGCGTCATGGCGCAGCCAATGGACCGGATGCGTAGATGCCGCTTGTGAACTTCTGCTCGGCGGCGACGATGGCGCGCGGTTCTGCGAACAGGCGCGCCTTTGGATGGCCGCCGCGGGCAGCGCTCTTGGCGAAGCCGCCGAGGGTGAGCGCATGCGAATTCCGGAAGCGTTTCGCTGCCAGGATCTCACCCACCAGGATGTCTGCGCGATGGTGCGCCTGTGTCTGCCCGCGCTGCTGGAAAAGGATCGGCCGATTGCCATCGTTGGGCCGCGGACGGCGGGCGCATATTTCGCACCGCTGGCGGCGGCCCGGCTGCGCGCGCTGGGTTACACGCGGGTCACGTGGCTCACCGTGCGCCCTAAGAACGACCTTTCGCGCGCCGAGGCCCGGGCGATCTCCGCGGCGCTGCGCGTTGGCGCGCGTGTGTTGATCGTCGACGATCACCCGAACTCGGGCCACACCCTGCGCTTGTTGCTGAGCGCACTGCGCGACCTGGGGGCCGCTTCGGCCGACATGATCGTCGCGCTTCCGGGCCACCCTTCCATTCCCAACTTCACCGTCGCCGATGAAGCCGCCCGCGGGGTCCGCTTCTTCATGCTGCCGCCTGAGCAGCGCTACAAGGCGCGGCTGCTGGAGCGGTCGGTTGAAAGCGATGCGACGGCCGCACTGAACGCCGAATTCGCCGCGCACTATTCCGACGGTTTCCAGGTGCGGCTGAAGCGGGTGCTGGAATCAGACACCGGGCGCGTGATGGCCAAGAGCGTCGGGTGGGGTTGGCTGGGATACCATGCATGGCTGGCTGGCGTTGCGCTGGAGGGATTTGTCCCGAAGACGCTTGGGTTGCGCAACGGCATTCTGTACTCGGAATATGTGGATTCAGGGACAGGCCAGGAGGCCTGTCCTACCGCGTTTGCAAGCTACATTGCGCGGCGGGTGAGGACGCTCGGGCTGCACGAAGACCCTGCGTTTGCCAGTCCCGGATACCGGTGGTGCGGCTGGGACGATTTGGCCGCCACTCTCAGCCGCGTCTATGGCCCATACCTGGGACCATTGAAGAAGCGCGCCATCCGGCGTCGCCTTAGGGCCTACGTTGCGCCGAGCCCCACTCTGGTTGACGGCCGCATGAAACCCGCGGATTGGGTATGCTCCGGCGGCAAGCTGCTCAAGACCGACTTCGAACATCACAACTTTGGCGGCGGCGAACCGGACATCGTGGATCCCGCCTGGGACCTGGCCTCCGCCATCTATGAGTTCCAGCTTACGCCGGGCGCCGAACAGGATCTCCTCGAAGCGTATATGGCGGAGACCGCGGATACGGGCATCGCGGAGCGCCTGTTGCTGTACAAGATTCTGTATGCCATGAACGCGCTACGTGCGGCGAAATACTGGATCGCCCGCAGACCCAACGACGCACGCCGCGAGGATTGGAACCGGCAGTTCATCGCCACGCGCAGTTTTGCGGCTTTCCACGTGGCGCGTTATTGTGGCCGCAACTTGGGCGCGCCACCGGCCACCTGGGAACCGCGGCTCTGTTTCCTCGATCTGGATGGCGTGCTGGATTGGGGTCTGCTGGGATTTCCGCACACCACGCCGTGCGGCATCGCCGCCCTGCAACTGTTCCAGCGCAGCGGATTCTCGGTAGTTCTGAATACCGCGCGCAGCCTGGAGCACGTGCGCGAGTATTGCCGCGCCTACCGATTGCCAGGGGGCGTCGCCGAACTGGGCAGCGTCTTCTGGGACGCGGTCCGTGATTGGGAGGTGCCGTTGATCGATGCGGAGGCCGTCACCCAAATCGAAAGCCTGCGCGCGGAGATCCAAGATCTGCCGGGCGTCTTCATCGACCCGGAGAATCGGTATTCGATCCGCGCCTATCGCTTTCAGGACGGATCGATGCGGCCGCTCGAGACCGCGGAAGTCACAGCGGCTCTGGATCGTGCCGGCTGCGACCGGCTCACACTCGTCGAGAGCAGTGCGGACACCTACATCGTTCAGAAAGGCGCCGGAAAGGGTGCGGCGCTGGCGAGCGTGAAAACCTATCTGGGCTGCTCCGGCGAACCGGTGGCGGCCATCGGCGATTCCGGTCCGGACGTGGATATGCTGCGTGCCGCGGATATCGCCTACGCGCCGGCCAATGCCTCGCGCGAAGTCCGCAAGCTGATTGCCGGTGGAGAATGCCGGCTCGTCAGCCGCCCGTTGCAAGCGGGCCTGTTGGAAGCGGCCGTCGAACTGTGCCGCGCCGCGGGACACAGGCCGGACGATCGCGCGGCTTCGGATGACGCGGAGCCGCCTTCGCTGCTGGATGAACTGTTGCGCGTGCCGGACAGGCGCCCCGTGGAGCGGATCCTCGGCGCGCTGCGCTGGCGGGGGCTCTGAATGACGGCCACTCTACCTGCCACCTGCGAAGGCCTCGGCTCAATCGATGAGTCGGTGCACGGCTCATGGGTCGCCACTACCGCGGAGTTCGCCCAGCTCGGCGCGGAGTGGGACGGCCTGTTTCAGCGCGCAAACCCGGAAAACATCTTCTTGAGTTTCGGGTGGATGTCCACTTGGTGGAAGCACTTCGGCAAGGGCCAACTGGCGGTGATCGCCGTACGCGATGCGGCCGGGCGGCTGGTCGCCGTGGCGCCTTTCCACATCGCGCGTTCGTCCGCGGGACTGGGCGCGCGCCGTCTTGGTTTCCTGGCGGATGAGCACGTGGGGTCGGACTATCTGAACGTTCTAGCCGACGCCCGATGCGGGGCGGCAGCGGTGGAAGAGATCGCGCGGATGTTGTTTGCGCATCATCATCGCTGGGACTACATTGAACTGCGCGATACCGCCGATTCGCCGCTAATGGCCTCCCTGACGGCCCGGCTGCTCAGCCGCGGAATGTGCGTTTTCGAGACCACCCGCCGGGCCTGCCGCTACATTCCGTTGCCGCCCACGTTCGAGGAATACCTGGCCGGAATCGGCACCAGCCTGAGGGCCAATTACCGGCGCCGGTGGCGCGCTCTGCAGCGCGAAAATCAAGGGGAATGCCTGGCCATTTCCGACGCCGCCGGATTGGAACGGCACTTCCCCACCTTGATTGCGCTGCACCGCATGCGGTTCGCAGGACGGGTGGAAGAAAGCGCATTCCTGGCGGCGGGAGTCCCCGAGTTTCACTTGGAGGCGATGCGGGTTCTGGCGGCGAAAGGGTTGGTCAGACTGTTGGTGCTCAAGGCCGGCGGTGAAGCCGTCGCGGCGCTTTATGGCTTCTGTGTAGGACAGACGTTTCAGTTTTACCAGTGTGGGATGCACACTGGTTGGCTCCGGCAGGGTGTCGGGCAGGTCCTGATCGGCAACGCCATCGAGCAAAGCATAGCGGGCGGGCAGGGCACCTTTGATTTCTTGCGCGGCGACGAGTCCTACAAGGCGCAGTGGGCGGATCGCTGGCACGAGAACACCACGGTGCGCTTGTTCGACCAGCGTCCAGCCAGCATCGCCGCGCGGTGGAGTCTGCGGATATCCGGGGCTATGCGCAGCGCCGCGCACGGCGTTCGAACGCGCCTGTTTGGACGGAAGTGAGGGCGGGACGAGGGCGTCCCGCGCGGTCCAGGGGGACCGCCCCACCAAGCGGCCCACCAAGCTAGTACATTGCTTTTGCCGATGCTTCTTGAGACACTCTGTCCAGACGCAATGAGTCGCAATCTCGCGGAGTACTACCACTGGGAGGAAGCGGACCGGGGCATCCGGATATACATGCACTCCGGAATGGCCGACCGTCTGCAAGCGGCGGTCTCCGACGGAACCGAAGCCGGCGGAATCCTGCTGGGCCGCGCTGAACAGGATCGGGGAGCGCCGGTTGTCTTCATTGACGACTTCGTGCCGGTGCCGTGTTCCTACCGCGCCGGACCGCTCTACGATGTTTCCGACGAGAATAGCGTCAATCTGGAGGCTGCGCTGTTACGGACGGCGCTGGCGGGATGCGAATCGCCCGATGCGCCAGCCGTCGTCGGGTATTACCGCAGCCACATGCGCGACGGTCTATCGCTCGGGTCCGCCGACCTGCTGACGATCGAAAGCTACTTCCAGGTGCCGTCCAGCGTGTTCTTGCTGGTCAAAGCCGTGGTGGGCAGTAAAGCCTGCACGGCTGGTTTCTTCTTCTGGGAGGACGGCCACATTCAATCCGAATTCAGCTCGCTGGAGGTGGCCCTCGGACGCACGCCGTCATTGCCTACTCCGCCCGCCTCGCTGGCTGCCGAGCCGGATCGAGAGACGGCGGAATCTGGGTCTGGTCCGGACAACGATCTGCCCGCCGAACTGGCAGAGTTGTTCCGCAAAGCTGCTCTGCCCCACCCTGCCGGGATTCCCGCCCCGGAACCTGCGCCACTTACCGAACAGCCCGTGGTGGCGGCTGCCGCGCGCGTGCGGCCCGGCAAGACTCCGCCCCGCTGGGCAGGTCTGCTGCTGAGAGGCGCCACGATCCTGATCGCCAGCGCGGCGCTGGTGATCTCGGTGGTGACCTATCTGGGCGCACCACGGCCTCCGCGTGAACAGGCGGCCGGCTACCTACCCGCCATTTCGGTGCTGGGATTGCAAGTCGAGCGAACTCCCCCGGACCTGCTGGTGATTTGGAACCGGAATTCGCGTGAAGTCGTGGCCGCGCGGCGCGCCACATTGACCATCCGCGACGGCAGAAAGCAGCAAACGCTGGACCTGGACAAGACCCAACTCGCCCTAGGCAGCACGCTCTACACGCCCGTGACCGACGATATCCAGTTCCGGCTGGAGGTGTATGGGGCAGACAACGGGAGTGTTTCGCAAGCGATTCGAGTCCCGCATGGCGGGGCCCGGTAGTCTCCGAACGATGGCCAGCGGCACAGTAGCGGGTCTGGAGACCCGCTGCAGGCGTGGACGCCCGCCCCACATTGCGGCATGGCTGCCTACAAGACTCGTCGCGGCGCGCGAAGCGACCTACACCAGAATCTCTTCTTCCTTTGCTTGCGAGTCCGCAGGGGGATCTTCGTCTTCCATCCTCAGCACGGGTGTTTGTTCGAGGGACTTGATCTCATCGAGCAGATCGAGGTAGTTCTGGTGATCGTTGCGGGCTTTGAGGACTTCCGGGGGAACCGGGCAGGAGGGCAGCCCTTGCCGGCGGGCTGGGGCGGGTGCAACGTCATCGCAATTTTCAAAATCCTGTTGCGACGCGCGCTCCGCGCGCTGGCGGACTGGCAGTCCGCCGCAGGCTACCAGCCTGCTCCACGGGGGGCCAAGACGAAGCGGTTATCTACCCAGTCCAGTAAGTAGTCGTAGCTGCCGCGGTCCACGCGCACGTGGTTCGCATTCCAGACCGTCATGCGGTACGCCTGCAACGCCGGGTCGCCATAATAGAGCCGTATCAGAAAGTACACGTCATAATCGTCGAGCCCTTCGGCGTCGGAAAGCAGCAGAATGCGTGCACCTTTGCGGGGCGCGGGGATCAGGGCGTGGATCTGTTCGATGTAGTGCCGGTAACGCGCTTGTCCATCGTGCGAAGCTTTGGCGTGTTGTCCGATCCAGTTTCGCTGCCAGGGCGCCACGGCGACGAACAGCGCCACGAGCAAAACGAGCTGGACGGCTCTCCTCAGTCGGACGCGCTTGCCGGCGAGCGATTCGACGAGCCAGTCTAAAAGCCCTCCGGCATACGCTGCCCAGCCAACCGACGGTACCAGATAGGCGAAGCCACCTCGCCCGGGGATGAACGCCAGTGGCAACACACTTACGGCTATGAATCCTACGCTCCACAGCAGGCAACGCCGCCGGCTGATCGCGGCCACCGCCAGCATCGCAACCAGTAACCCGGCTATCTGCCAGGAGGAAATTGTCACCGGCTTGTAAATGAGCTGACACAGATAGTGTGAGAGGGACTGGAAGTAAGTGGCTACCGAGTAGTGTGGCTGGAATGGCCCCGTTTGCCACAACGAATTCGGGCCGTACCGCTTGCCCATGATGTAAGCGATATCGGTTAATACGCCGATGGCCGCAAATCGACCTTCATGCCATGTCCAGCGCCACAATTCCGCAGGCTTCCAATGGGCGGGCGGATGCCAGAGTAACTCGTACAGCGCTACGGCAACGGGTAGCGATACGGAAAGCTCCTTGGAATCCAGCGCGGCGACGAACAGTCCAAAGACGAGCGCCAGACGGCCCCAACCGGGCAAGCGCCCTGCCTGACGAAAGTGCATGTACAACGCGAACGCGCCCCAGAAGAACGCATAGGCCAGAATGTCGTTGATGGTTCCTGTATCGAAGTACGCAGCGGAAAAGGAGGGATTGATACCAACCAGCAGTAAGGCAAGCAGCGCGCTCCAACGCGATCCCGTAAGCTGCCACACAACTGCGGCCAGCAGCGCGAAGTTCACTGAAAGCAATACCAGCACTGCGATGCGGAATGGCAAGGGATGAAATCCCCACAGAGCGTAGATCGAGCGATAAAACAGACCACTCGCCGGTCGGAAGAAGGTCGACCAAAATGCCAGATTCGCCTTCAGCAAGGTGGACCACGGCGTGATCCAGTAATAGTGCAGGTTCATCAGATCGTCAACGTTGAACCAGGAAGCCAGCCCTGGGCGGACAAGGAAGACAAACCATGCATACAGAGACAGCCCGGCCGCGATCGCTATCGCCCTGCTAATCGCCTGCGTCGCCGCCGCTGGTCTTGTGCCTCTGGTTGGCATTTTTCGACCTTTTGCTCCTATTTGAGCGCCTAATGCCATTATTTCAGAAGTACGCGGACTTGGGGGGAGATGGCTATGGTTTCGGCGGTTTTTGTCGCGAAGCGGGCGGACTGGCAGTCCGCCGCAGGCTACCAGCCTGCCCCACAAGGAAACTGATGGCACATCGCTCATTCGAGCCACAGACTAAAGTCTGTGCCACCGGTTATCAATGACTGAGCGGCAGTAGGTGGCACAGGCTTCAGCCTGTG
>Ga0187875_10003968_pt1 | contig 10298 bp, 8 predicted proteins | sample June2016WEW_17_1_2_FD_132978 | JGI IMG/M metagenome (GOLD analysis project Ga0187875, IMG submission 132978) | Peatland microbial communities from SPRUCE experiment site at the Marcell Experimental Forest, Minnesota, USA - June2016WEW_17_10 | ecosystem: Environmental > Terrestrial > Soil >... | reverse complement strand
CGTCGCGAACTCGTAGTGGCCCACAAGCGGCCGTGCCGCGGTGAAGCCCTCGGGCATGGCAGGGCCCCGTTCGCGCCGCAGATAGCCCCGCTGATGCTCGAACACTGATCGAGTCATCGGCGTGCTGCCGCGGCACCTTGAGCGTGGCGCCCCCGGGAGGCGGTTCAGCGCCGGACGACAGAGGCACCAAGGCTGGCAGTCGCTCGACGCAGCGCCGCCTGGAGGTGCGGTGCATAGAGAACACCCACGACGCGGCCGTCCTCGAGCACGACCGCCGCGCGATGCCGCCGGGCGGCGAGACACTCCAGAGCAACCGGGTACAAAGGGTCGCCGGGCGCGAGCGCAGGCGCGTCACGATCGGTGGCGTCGGCTACCACGGCGGCGCCGGGAGCGCCCGGGAGCCGGTCGGCTGCTATCAGGCCGACATACCGGGCACGGTCGACCACTGGCAGCACGCGGCCCGGTGAGGCTTGCAGGAAGGGAGCGACGACCGCGAGCGGGAAGCTCACCTCGAGAGTCGTGGGATCGTGCACCATCACGTCGGAGACCTTCAGCCCCCCGACCGCCGTGCGGACCGCGGCGGCCCGTCTTTCGCCGCCCGCTCCCACGAACACGAACAGCCCTATGACCGAGAGCCAAAGGTCGTAGCGAACTCCCACCAGCACCATCGCGAGCCCGATGAAGCGGCCGATCTGGACTGCGAGGACGGTTGCCCGGAGATCGTCGCGCCTGCGGGCAAGCAGAGCCCTGAGCACCCGGCCACCATCCATCGGGATCGCTGGAAGGAGGTTGAAACCGGCAAGCAGGAGGTTGGCCCACATGAGGCGGCTCACGATCGCGCCGGCGAAAAGCGTCGGCGGCCACATGACCGCTCCGGTTGCGTAACCGACCAGAGCGAGGGTGAGAGCGAGTGCCGCACTGGCCAGGGGGCCGGCTGCCGCAATGGCGAGCTCGTCGGCCGGAGCGCCTGGCAGCCCGGAGATCTCGGAGACTCCGCCGATGGGCAGGAGCACGATGTCACGTACCGAGAAGCCCCGTCGGCGAGCTACGAAACTGTGGGAAAGCTCGTGGATCACTATGCAGATGAAGAGGGCCGCGATCCAGATCAGCCCTTCGGCGAGCGCTCGCGTGGTCGTCTTGGTGCCGGTCGGCAGGATCACCAGGACCACGAGCAGCGGGAAACTCCAGTGGATGCGTATCGGGATGCCCTTGACGCTCCCGACTCGAAATGACCGGCCCATGAACCCTGTGCTCTCTGCTTGCTCACCGCCAGGTTAGGGCTCGCAAGGTCGCGAGAAGGTTCGCGGTCAACGCGCGCAGGCGGTGACTCTCTGTAGCTTCTGAGGCATGTCTCGAGGAAGGCTCCTTGTCGACCTCGGACCGCTGCGCCAGTCGCAGGCCTTCCGGCGCCTCTGGGGGGGCTACCTGGTGACGACGCTCGGATCACAGCTCACGGTGGTCGCGATCCCGTACCAAGTGTTCAAGCTCACCCATTCCTCGCTGGACGTGGGTCTCGTTGGCCTGGCACAGATCGTCCCCGTGCTCGCCGGCTCGCTCTTCGGCGGCTCGATCGCCGACGCGGTCGACCGGCGGCGGCTGCTTCTCGTCACGCAGCTCTCGCTCGCGGCTTGCAGCGTCGGGCTCGCGCTGAACTCGTCTGGCGGGCACGCGGTGCTTTGGCCGCTGTACGCGCTGAGCGCGCTCGGGTCCGGGGTTGCCAGCATCGACAGCCCGACGCGGTCCGCTGTGCTCGCCACACTGGTCGGCCGTCCGATGTTCGCGAGCGCTAACGCCCTTTGGCAGCTCCTCTTCCAGGTGGGTCAGGTGGCAGGACCCGCACTCGCGGGACTGCTTCTCGGACAGGTCGGCATCGCCTCGGTCTATTGGATCGACGCGGGCACCTTCGCAGTCTCGCTTCTGGCGGTCGCGAGCCTTCCCGCGCTCCGGCCCCCCGGAGGCGGCACGCGTTTCGGGCTGCGTTCGATCGCCGAGGGTCTGCGGTACCTGAAGGGCCGGCCCGTCCTGCAGGGAACCTTCGTCGTGGACCTGAACGCGATGGTGCTCGGCATGCCGCGGGCGCTGTTCCCGGCTCTCGCCCTCGTTCGTTTCCACGGCGGTGCCGCCACCGTCGGCCTGCTCTACGCGGCACCTGGAGCGGGCGCTCTTGTCGGTGCGTTGCTCACCGGTTGGGTGGTCATGGTTCGCAAGCAGGGCCGGGCCGTTCTCATTGCCGTTGCCATCTGGGGGGCCGCAATCGCCGCATTCGGGCTTGTGCCCTGGCTGGCAGCCGCCCTGGTGCTGCTCGGGCTCGCCGGCGCGGCCGACGTGGTCTCAGCGGTCTTCCGGGGCACCATCCTCCAGCTCGAGGCACCTGAATCGTTGCGTGGAAGGCTCTCGTCGGTCCACACGGCTGTGGTGACCGGAGGACCACGGCTAGGCGACTTCGAGGCAGGCGCGGTGGCGGCGGTCTCGACGCCACAGATCTCGGTCGTCTCCGGAGGGCTCGGCTGCCTGGTGGGCGTCGGCCTGGTGGCCTGGCTGATGCCGAGATTCTCACGCTATGACACCGCCGAGGCCGAAGGCCTCGGGCCACCATCTGCAGGTGTGAAAGGCTAGGAAACCATGGACGTAGGAATTCTCGGAGGGACCGGTCCGGCGGGCAAAGCCCTTGCCGCCAGACTGGCGTCGATCGGTATGTCGGTGTCGATCGGTTCGCGCTCGGCCGAGCGCGGAGAGGAGACGGCGGCCCAGCTTCGCGACAAGTGGGGGGCGCGCGTCCCCGACCTGCACGGCGCCTCGAACGAGGTTGCCTGCGAAGCAGACCTCGTCGTGGTCGCGACGCCCTGGGATGGCGCTCCGCAGACAGTTGCTGCCTTGGCGCACCACCTCGACGGCAAGGTCGTAATCTCCATGGCAAATGCCCTGTTCAAGGTCGGCGACGACATCGAGGCGGTCGTGCCCGCCCGCGGCTCGTTGTGCGTGGCGGTCCAGGGCGCCGCTCCGCGAGCTCTCGTTTCTGGCGCGTTCCATCATCTTCCGGCCCGCGGACTCGCGAACCTGGACCAGTCGCTCGACGCGGACGTCCTCGTCTGCTCGGACCACGCGGCTGGCACCAAGGCCACGATCGAACTTGTGGACCGCATACCGGGGTGTCGCGGGATCGACGCGGGCACCTTGTCGGCTGCGGCGGCGATCGAGGCGTTCACAGCCGTGCTCATCGGCGTCAACATCCGCTCGCGCTCGCACGCCAGCATCCGGCTGACGGGTTTGCGCACCGAAGGCCCTTAGGGCCTCTCGCCCCGCAGCTGACCCGCTGTCGGTGATGCGGCTATACGACACTGCTCGTCGCGAGGTCGTCCCGTTCGCACCGGGCGAGGTCGTCACGATGTACACCTGTGGGATCACGCCGTACGACTCGGCGCATCTGGGCCATGCAGCTGTCTACGTGACTTACGACGTACTGCAGCGGCGCCTGCGCGACCTCGGCCACCGGACCTTGTGCGTGCGCAACATCACCGACGTCGACGACGACATCCTGCGCAAGGCGCGCGAGCTCGGCGTCCACTATCTGGACCTCGCGGCGGGCGAGATCGCCAGGTTCGATGCCGACATGGCGGCACTCGGGTTGCTCCGGGCCTATTCCGAGCCGCGGGCGACTTCGGCCATCCCGGACATTCTCGGCTTCATCGGCATGGTCCTCGACACTGGCCACGCATATCGGGCGGGCGGAGCGGTGTACTTCGACGTGTCGTCGTTCCCCCGGTTCGGCCAGGTGAGCCATCTCGAGCGCGACGAAATGGTAGGGCTCGCCGCTATTCGCGGCGGTCGGCCGGAGGACCCTTTCAAGGATGACCCGCTGGACTTCGTGCTCTGGCAGCCTTCGGCTCCGGGGGAGCCCTCGTGGGAGTCACTCTGGGGCCCGGGCCGTCCTGGATGGCACATCGAGTGCTCGGCGCTCGCCATGCGCGAGCTCGGCACCACCATCGACCTGCACGGCGGCGGCACCGATCTCATCTTTCCGCACCATGAGTGCGAGTCGGCGCAATCGGAGGCGGCGACCGGGGCGGTCTTCGTGCGGCATTGGATGCACGTGGGCATGGTGGGCTTGGGCGGGGAGAAGATGTCGAAGTCGCTCGGCAACCTAGTCTTCGTCCATGAGCTGCTCGAACAGGGCCACGATCCGGCTGCGATCCGCTTGGCCCTGCTTTCCCAGAGCTACCGGCGGCCCTGGGAGTGGAAGGACTCGATGCTCGAGCAAGCAGAGGGCCGCCTCGAGCGATGGCGGGTGGCGGGTCGAGGTGCCGCCGCCTTGGAGGCCGTGAGGGCCAGGCTCGACGACGACCTGGACACTCCCAGGGCGATCGAGGCCATCGACGAGGAGGCAGGAGCCGGGCGCGGCGTTGACGAGGCCGCCTCGCTGCTCGGTGTACGACTGTGAGGCGAGCCACAAGGCAGTCCTAGCGGCCCGGTAGGCTGAGCTTTTCGGAGTGCGACCGAGCGTCGCGAGTACGAGGAGTGGTTCAGATGCCAAGCGAGGTCACGGTCTTCCTGCCCGACGGGTCCGCACGTAGTGTCCCCGCCGGCGCGACGATCGCGGATCTTACTGAGGCAATCGGGCGCCGGCTCGCCGCCGCCGCCGTCGCCGCGGAGCTCGACGGCGTCCTGGTAGATCTCTGCCGGCCACTTCTCGACGGGGCCAAGGTGCACATTGTCACCTCCGACACCGACGAGGGCCGTGAAGTGCTTCGCCATTCGACAGCGCACGTCATGGCACAAGCGGTGCTCAGGCTCTGGCCGGGGGCTCGCTACGCCATCGGCCCAGCCATCGCTGATGGCTTCTACTACGACTTCGAGCTCCCCCGGGGCGCCCGGTTCTCCGAGGACGATCTCGTTCGGATCGAATCGGAGATGCAGGCGATCGTCGCCGAGGCTCAGCCGTTCGTCCGCGAGGAGCACACGATCGCCGAAGGTCTCGAGATGTTCGCCGACCAGCCGTACAAGCGCGAGATCATCGAGAGGGTCTCCGAGGCCGCCGTCGGCCTCGATGCCGAGCTCGCGGCCGAAGCCGGCGGGAATCCCGGCGCGGTCAGCGCCTACCGCAACGGTGCGGGGTTCGTGGACCTGTGCCGCGGTCCGCATGTGCCCTCGACGGATCGCCTGGGGCATTTCAAGCTGACTCGGGTGGCCGGTGCCTACTGGCGCGGCGACGAGCACAGGCCGCAGCTGCAGAGGGTGTACGGCACGGCTTGGGAATCGGACAAGGCCGTTGAGGCCCACCTCCACCGTCTGGAGGAGGCCGAGCGCCGTGATCACCGCCGTCTCGGAGCCGAGCTCGACCTGTTCTCGTTCCCGCCCGAGCTCGGTTCGGGGCTGGCCGTTTTCCATCCAAAGGGGGGACTCGTCCGCAAGGTGATGGAGGACTACTCGCGAGCGCGCCACACAGAGGCCGGCTATTGCTTCGTCAACACGCCACACATCACCCGCTCGGACTTGTTCGAGACGTCCGGCCATCTCCAGTGGTTCGCTGAGAGCATGTTCCCGCCGATGGAGCTCGACGAGGGTCATCGCTACTACCTCAAGCCGATGAACTGTCCCTTCCACATCCTGATCTTCAAGTCCAGGCAGCGCTCGTACCGTGAGCTTCCCCTTCGGATGTTCGAGTTCGGCGCCGTCTATCGCTACGAGAAATCCGGCGTCGTGCACGGTCTGACACGTGTGCGCGGAATGACCCAGGACGACGCGCACATCTTCTGCTCTCGCGAGCAGATGGCGGGTGAGCTGCAGTCGTTGCTCGGCTTCGTGCTCGCCCTGCTTCGCGACTTCGGCCTCGAGGACTTCTACCTCGAGCTGTCAACCATGCCGGAGGAGAAGGCGGTCGGCACGTTGGAGGAATGGGAGGAAGCGACCGAGGCTCTCCGGCAGGCCGCGCTCACGATGGACCTCGAGCTCGTGCTCGACCCGGGTGGAGGCGCGTTCTACGGTCCGAAGGTCTCGGTCCAGGCGCGCGACGCGATCGGGCGGACCTGGCAGATGTCGACGATCCAGGTCGACACTCAGCTGCCGCAGCGTTTCGACATGGACTACGTCGGTCAGGACAACACCAGGCACCGACCGATCATGATCCACCGAGCCCTGTTCGGGTCGGTCGAGCGTTTCTTTGCGCTGTTGGTCGAGCATTACGCCGGGGCATTCCCGACTTGGCTCTCGCCGGTCCAGGCCCGGGTCCTTCCGGTGCGCGACGGCCACACGCCCTATGCGCAGCAGGTTCGGGGACTGCTCGCGGCAGCTGGCGTGCGGGCCGAGGCGGAGGACGCCGGGGAGCCTCTCGGAGCGAGGATCCGCCGCGCGAAACTGGAGAAGGTGCCGTATGTCCTGGTCGTGGGCGATTCCGATGTCGCCGGCAGGACCGTCGGCGTCAACGCACGTGGCTCCGAAGAGCCCGAGCGCGGTGTCGACCTCGAGTCGTTCGTCGAGCAGCTGCGTGTGGAGGCAGCACCGCCGATCGGCCGTGAGCTCGGCACCAATGCGGCGGGAGCCCCGTGAGCCTTGACCACCTTTGGGCGGGCTGGCGGTCGGGCTACGTGAGCTCGTTCGAGGACGCGGGTGTCCTGGCCGGCTCGAGCGGTGGCGCAACGGCCGCAGCCGAGGCACAGTCCGTGTGCGTCTTCTGCGGGATCTTGGGGTCCGACGAGCCCGACGAGGTGCGACATGTGCTCTGGACGGGCAGGTTCACCGTTGCGCTGCTGAATGCTTACCCGTACTCCCCGGGCCATGTGATGCTGCTCCCGATCCGGCACGTGAGCGACCTCTGCGAGCTGGAACGGGATGAAGCTGCCGAGCTGTCCGGGGGTGTCTATGAGGCGGTGGCGGCGGTGAAGGCCGCTTACCGACCCGAGGGCATGAATCTCGGTGTCAACCTCGGACGGGCCGCAGGAGCGGGGATCCCCGCTCATCTGCACGTGCACATCGTTCCGAGATGGATCGGAGACACGAACTTCATGACCTCGGTTGCCGGGGTCCGGGTCCTCCCAGAGGCCCTGAGCGACAGTTGGGCGAAGTTACGGGCCGCCTGGAGGTGAGCAGGGTCCGTCCGGCCCGGGCCGGGCGCCCATGATCTGGGGGGAGTGCAGCGTGGAAGGCGACCACGTTGTGGTCCGCTTGCGCGGGTGGCGCAGAGCCCTTGCCACGAGAGGCACCATCAGGTTTCCGCTCGCGTCGGTCGTCCGGATCGATCACGACCCGTCGGCGCGCGCGCACGTGACGACCGGCCTTCACCAGTGGCGCAAGCACGGTCAGGGAGTCTGGCGGGTCGGCACTTATCACGGTCTCGACGGCTGGTCGTTCTGGTCGATCGGGCTCGGTCGCAACGCGGTGCTCATCGAGTGCTCGGGAGAGCGCTTGCGTTATGTGGTCGTCGAGGTCGCGGACGCCGAGCGCACGGTGCGAGAGATCCGGGTCGCGGCGGGCAAGGAGGCCCGCGACAGGCGAGGGTTGACGTCGTGACCGGTCATCGCCTCGACTACGAATCTCACCGCACGGCACTCAAGCGCGAGTGCGAGCTCATCTTCGACGCGAGCGGCGACGATCTCGAGCTCCCGGTTCCCACCTGCGCGCAATGGCGACTCTCAGATCTGGTCGGGCATCTCGGTGACGTCTTCAGTTTCTGGGGCACCCAGCTCGAAGTGGCATCGCCCGCTTCTCCGGTCGAACCGGCGACACGTGGCGTGCCCTCCGGGGCCGACGTCATGGACTGGTTCGGAGGTACCTGCGCGAGGCTCCAGCTGGAGCTTGCCGGTCGCGATCCTGAAGCGCCCTGTTGGAACTGGTCAGGCGAGGATCTCACCGCTGACTGGGTCTGCAGGCGCATGGCGCTCGAGGCGGCCGTGCATCGTTACGACGCCGAGCTCTCGGTCGGCTCGCCTACGCCGATCGATCGGGGTCTGGCCATCGACGGGATCGACGAGTGGATCGGGGTCCACCTCGCGACTGAAGTGCCCGAGTCACCGCACGTCTCGCTCGGCGGGGTGCTGTGCCTGGCCTGCGCCGATGACGCTGCAGCCTGGACGGTGGAGGTCGCCGCCCGCCGGCTGCGCTGGCGCGAAGGCAGGGGCCCCGCCGACGCGGTCCTCGTCGGTTCGGCTTCGGACCTGTACTTGTACTGCTGGAACCGCAGACCTCTCGAGGCGCTCGAGCTGACGGGGAACCGGGAGGTCGCTGTTGCGTTGAGCTCTCTGACGCTCTGAGCTCCACGCGCCGCTATGTGTCAGCTGCCTGCTTGGCGAGCTTCTCGGCGATCGGCGCAGGCACCACTTCGTGATGGTCGTGGCGCACGACGAAACGGCCCCGGCCGCCGGTTAGCGAGCGGAGGTCGGTGGCATAGCGCTGGATCTCCGACGCCGGCACCAGCGCGATCACGACCTGTTCGCCGCGCTCTCCTGCCTCGGTGCCAAGGACCCGGCCGCGCCGCGAGTTGAGATCACCGAGGATGTCGCCCTGATAGGCGGCAGGCACCGTGACCTCGAGCCGGCACACAGGTTCGAGTATCACAGGGCCGGCAGCAGCCAGAGCCTCCTTGAAGCCGAGCGACGCCGCCATCTTGAAGCTCATCTCCGAAGAGTCGACGGTGTGGTACTTGCCGTCGTAGCAGGTAACCCGGACGTCGACGACGGGGTAGCCGAAGTGGCCCCCCGTGGTCATCGCCTCCTGCACGCCCTTCTCTACTGCGGGGATGAACTGTCGGGGTATCGCGCCGCCGACGATGGCGTCCACGAAGGCGAAGCCCTCACCGCGCTCGAGCGGCTCGACCCGAAGGTTGGCAACGCCGAACTGGCCGTGACCACCCGTCTGTTTCTTGTACTTGCCCTCGGCCTCGGCGGACTTGGTGATCGTCTCGCGGTAGGGAACCTGGACGGGCTCTGTCTCGACCGCCACGCCGAACTTGCGGTTGAGCTTCTCGCACACGATCTGCAGGTGCGTGTCACCCATGCCGGACAACACCGTCTGGTGTGTCTCGTCATCGCGGCGGACTAGGAGCGCAGTGTCCTCCTCCTGGAGTCGGTGGATCGCCGTCATGAGCTTGTCATCGTCACCTTTGGCCTTCGGGTGGACCGCGATGGACAGCACGGCGGTACGGAGCCTGGGTCCTTCTGCGACCACCGGCTGGTTCTTCGGTGCCAAGGTGTCGCCGGTGAGCACGCCGCTCAATTTCGCGACGGCGACGATGTCGCCGGCGGGAGCGGACGAGGTGGGCTGGGTCTCCTTGCCGCGCATGACTTGGAGAGCGTGCAGCTTCTCCTCGGAGTGACTGCGGCTGTCGAAGAGGGTCATGTCGGGGTGGAGCGTTCCGGAGAGCACGTTCATCAGCGAGATCCGTCCGACAAAGGGGTCGGCGATCGTCTTGAAGACGCGGGCCAAAGGCGGCCCGTCGGGATCGCGGGGGAGCTGGATCGTGTCATTCCCCGCCCTGACCGTGAACGACCGGCGGGCGAGCGGGCTCGGCCCGATCGCGCAGATCAACGAAGCCAGGCGATCGACGCCCACGCCCGTGAGTGCCGACCCGCACACGACGGGGAACACGCTCGCGGAGGCGACGCCGTGGGCGAGCGTGGCCTCCAGGTCCTTCGTGGAGGGAACCTCGCCTTCGAGGTACCGTTCCATCATCTCGTCGTCGCCGACGACGATGCCTTCGATCAGTGTCTCGCGGACACGATGCTGAAGCTCGGAGATGTTCTCGGGGATCGGCCCGGTCGTGGGCTTTCCTGCGCCGTATGTGATGGCTGAGTCGGTGAGGAGGTCCGCGATCCCGTTGAAGGCGACTTCGCTGCCAATTGGCAGCTCCAACGGTGCGATGCCGGAGCCGAAGCGCTCGCGGAGCTGGTCCAACGTTCTCTCGAAGTCGGCGCGCTCGCGGTCGAGCTTGTTGACGAACACGAGCCTCGGAATGCCGAGCTCGGTCGCCAGGCGCCAGGTCTCCTCGGATTGAACCTCGAGGCCCTCGACCGCACTGACGACGAGCACGGCGAGGTCGGCGACCGACAGGCCCGCTTCGACCTCGGCTATGAAGTCCGCGTACCCCGGGGTGTCGATGATGTTGATCTTGCAGTCCTCGAAGAGAAACGGAGCCAGTGCCAACGAGACCGATATCTGCCTCTTAACCTCCTCGGGCTCAAAATCGCAGACAGTCGTCCCGTCCTCTGTCCGTCCCGCTCGGGACAGCACGCCGCCGACCACGAGCAGTGCTTCGGCAAGGGTTGTCTTGCCGGCACCGCCATGGCCGATGAGCGCGACGTTACGGATCT
>Ga0187875_10003967_pt1 | contig 10303 bp, 8 predicted proteins | sample June2016WEW_17_1_2_FD_132978 | JGI IMG/M metagenome (GOLD analysis project Ga0187875, IMG submission 132978) | Peatland microbial communities from SPRUCE experiment site at the Marcell Experimental Forest, Minnesota, USA - June2016WEW_17_10 | ecosystem: Environmental > Terrestrial > Soil >... | reverse complement strand
GGTTCTTGTTTTCGATTTCGGGGTGGAGTTCGCGGGCTAGCTGCTTTGATGACTCTTTGGCGGCTATGCGGACGGCTCGGTACCAGTGGTCCGCAGAATTTGGAGCACCGTTCAAGGATGGCGACGGTTGTCCCTCAGCGGCTAAAGCCGCATTGGTCGAAGCTTGAGACGGCACGACTAAAGTCGTGCCCTTCCCGTTGTCGACGCGGGCGCCGAGGTCGACGAAGGTGGCGGCCATTTTTCCCCAGTCGCGGAACTTCAGGGCGCGCTTGCCGAGACGGCATCCGGTGACGACGGAGATGGCGTCGGTGGCGCAGCGGTCGATTTCTACGAAGGTGACCAGGCGCTTGCGGTCTTTGCCGCGCGGGTCTTCGATGCCTAGTTTTGCCAGGCCCAGCATGGCCAGGCGGACGCCGAGGATTTGTCCGGCGCAGAGGTGGCCGTGGGCCTGTTCGGCTTCGCGGATAAGATCTTCTAAGAAGCGCATGGGCTCACTGTGTTTTCTTTCGCCCCTCCGGGGCTTTATCGCGCCCCGTTACCTTACCCCCGGCTTGCGCCGTGGGCTGAAATCTTTCGCCGCTTCCCGGCTTCTTACTTTCTTCTCCAGCGCACCCCGTCTTTTGTGTTTTCTACGATGATTCCAGCTTCTGTCAGTTCGGCTCGGATTGCGTCGCTGGTTTTGAAATTTCGCGACTTGCGCGCGGCTTCCATCTCGGCCAGCTTTTGATTCACCTGCTCGTCGGCTAGCTGCGCCGAGCCGGCGATGGTTTGCAGTTCGGGGCTGATTTCTTTTTCGCGGCCTTCGGCTTTGGCCCAGTCGAGGACGGCTTTCATCTTCGGTTGATCGTCATCTTTGAGGACGGCGAAGATGGCGTCGAAGCGATCGAGCGTGGCTAGCAGGGCTTTTGCGTCTTCTTGCTTCACTTCTCCGGCATCGAGGGCAGTGTTGGATTTGCGCAGCATTTCGAAGATAGCGCCCTGGGATTCGGCGGTGTTGAGATCGTCGCTGAGGGCACTGGTGACGCGCTCGTCGGTTTCGACGGCGAGCGCGGAGATCGCTGGGTTTGATCCGGGCTGGAACTGACTGCTCGTCAGGCGAAAGCGGAAGTTGCGCAGCTTCTCTACGGAACTGGCGGCGGCGGTCAGGCCGTCGAAAGTGAAATTGAGCTGGTTGCGATAGGGGACCTGTGTTAACAGCCAGCGGATCGATGACGGCTTGTGTCCTTTGAGGACGAGATCGCGCAGGGTATAGAAGTTACCGAGGCTCTTGGACATCTTCTGGCCTTCGACTAACAGGAAACGGGCGTGGAACCAGTAACGGGCGAATTGCTGTCCGGTAAGGGATTCGGATTGCGCGATTTCGTTTTCGTGATGCGGGAAGATCAGGTCTTCGCCCCCGGCGTGCAGGTCGAAGCTCGGGCCTAGCTCTTCCATCGACATGACGGAGCACTCGATGTGCCAGCCGGGACGGCCGGGACCGATGGGCGTATCCCATGAGGCTTCGCCGGGCTTGGGAGCTTTCCAGAGGGCGAAGTCGCGCGCGCTGTCTTTTTCGTATTCGTCGAGGTCGACGCGGGCGCCGTCGGTCATGCCGGCGAAATCTTTCTTGGAGAGTTTGCCGTACTCGGGGAATCTCGCGATGCGGAAATAGTAGGAGCCGTCATCGGTGCGATAGGCGATGTCTTTGGCGACCAGCTCGGCGATGAATTCTGCCATCTCCTGAATATGCTCGGTGGCGCGGACGAGGATGGGCTGGTCGATGTTGAGAAGGGCGGAATCCTCGAGAAAGGCCTTGGTGTATTTCGCGGTGTACTGCTGGACGGTGACGCCGTCGCGGGCGGAGTTGCGGATGATTTTGTCGTCGACGTCGGTGATGTTCATGACATAGCGGACGTCGTATCCGGACTGGCGGAGGAAGCGATAGAGAAGATCGACGGCAATGAATGTTCGGAAATTGCCGATGTGGCCGTAGTCGTAGACGGTAGGCCCGCAGGCGTACATGCGGATGCGGCCGGCGTCGATGGGATGGAAGTCTTCGATTTTGGCGGAGAGCGTGTTGTAAAGACGAATGGGCATGGATGAATGAGTGCGCGCGGCGAACGTTTTATTTTAGGGGACGGGCGCGGGAGTTGCATAGCTTCGTGAGAGCTGGAGTGCTGGCGGCGCTGGTTGGATGACCACGGAGGACACCCCTCGACTTCCCCCTCGACTTCGCTCTGGGGGTTTCGGCAAAAACCAGGGCAGGCTCCGGTACACGGAGGAAATCGGTGGTAAAGTTTTACTGGATGGCCCCGTAGCTCAACTGGATAGAGCATCAGTCTTCGGAACTGAGGGTTGGGGGTTCGACTCCCTCCGGGGTCACCAGGGTCTTGCCGCACGCATTCCCTCGGCGGCTGAAAAGCCGCCAGGAACATCGCCGCTCACGGCGCCGCTGAAGCTGCGCCTTTCAAAACAGGGACGAGGCCATAAAGATTTGCGCGGACAGGAGTGTCCGCACCATACCGGCACTCCCGCCACACGATTTAGAAGTGGAAGCCTAACTGCGCGGTCAACGCTCTCGGGCTGACATAGTGCGTGCCGCTGAACGTGGACAAAAAGTTATAGAGCGCCAGCTTGTTAGTCACATTGACGGCGGTCAAGGTGAGGCTCCACTTGTAATGGTCCCCTTTGAACAGGTTGTCGTCGCCCAGCGACACGTCGAACAGGTTGCGCGACGCGATGCGCGGAGGGTTGTGATCATCGTTTTCGGCGTTGATGGCCGGAACTTTGATTAGACTTGACCCGAACTGCGAGGCGAGACAGGTCGAAGGCAACGGGCTCGTCGGAGTCGCATGTACGCCGTTGCAGGTGAATCCGGCTTCATATTCCTGATCAGCGCTGAGTGGGTGCCCGAAAGCGTCTTGCAGCACGACGGCCGGCTGCCCGCCGATGGTTGTTGATTGCGGACAATTGTTAAAAGCCTGGTCTCCATAGCAAGGCGCATTGCCGGCTACAAGTCCGCTGTCATAGCGCCAGTTGAAGCCGACCCAGGGGCCGACCTTCCAGGGCTGATATTGAACGTGGGTTGTCTGGTTGAATTTTTCGTCGTGGTCGATGCGGAAGGGCAGCCCGGCGCCGGTGGAAACGGTGGCTCCTGCTCCACCGATCTGGGGCTGGAAGAAACGCGCGGACACGCTGGAGAAAACCATCTGTCCAGAGAAGCCGTGAAGGTTCGGCACGGCCAGGCGGCCGGCGTAACCCGGAATTTTGGCATTGTGCCATTCGATCGGGAAGGTGATCGGTGTGTTGCCGAGCACGCTGAAATCGTAACCGTTATGGGTGTACTTGGTGATCCACTCACCGGAGAAGACGACGTACTTTCCGAAAGCCTGCTCGAAGCCCGCATGGAATTCATTGCGGAAGCCGGGACTTAGGGGATTGGATAATCCGTTCAGCACGGGACTGCAGGCCAGCAGCGGGGACAGGACGGCGTTGGAGCATCCGATGCTGGAAAGCACAAGGTTTTCGTTGAACGGCGATTCGAGCGTACGCGCGTAGGAGACACGAAGAATCGTGCTGGTCTTTTTGATGTTGTAGGAAATTCCGACACGCGGCTCAGCCTGCCGCGCGACGGTGAGGCCGTTGTAAAAATCGCCGCGCATTCCGACGTTGAACGCCCAATTGTGGTAGGTGATCTGGTCGCGGAGATAGAGAGCCAATTCTTTGACGTCGGTGTGTCCGTTAAAGGTGTAAAGGCCTCCACCGCGGGTCAGGTCGTAGGGGGCCAAGGTCGGATTGAAAACGGGATAAAAGTTTGGATTGGGGTCATAGGGCTGACCATTCGACAAATAGCCCAAAGCTCCGTACTCAGCAAGCGTGTTTGGCAGATTGGCGCCCGCGCATTGCGAAGGATTGATGAGACCAGGAACTGGGACGTACGGCGTCAGTGGGGTTGCCGGGGACGCGGTGATACACGGCGCGTTGTAGGCAGGATCAACGATGCCGAGCGTGTCGTCTTCATTGAGGAGTGTCTGTTCGTAGGTGACCCCGCCTTTGATGTTGTTAATGCCCTTTACGTATGAAAGATCGGAGCGAATGCCAGCGTTGGTGAGGGTACGGTTCTGGCCGACGGACTGGCGTTGAAGGCTCGGAGGACCGAGGTCAGCGAACGGGTCGCTGCTGGGGTAGTAGTTGTACTGGTCGCGTCGCACAAACGCGCCTAGCGTGAAGACTGCGCTGTTGCTGAGAAGACGCGTCCACGCCGGCGCGATATTGAACGTGCCGATTTTGGAACGCTGGTCGGTGGCGCCGACGGCAATGGCGGTACCGGGGACGATGCCTCCATAATTCTCGACAGATGGCAGGACGCCATTAAGTCCGCTCCAGGCGGTAGCGTTTTCTGCGTCGAGTGAATTCGGGGTCTGGAACCAGCTGCGGCTGTAGCTGAAGTTGAAGTGAAGGGAGTCGGCGTTGTTGAGCTGGAGGTCGACACGGTCAAAGACGCTTTGCTCGTTGCCCTTGTCGTGGATGACGGCGAACTCGGGTCCATCGAGGAAGCGGCCGCTGTTCAAGCCGCTGAGCGAGATGAAGTTTCCCCAGTTCTTGCCGCCATAGGCGACGTCGGCGGTGAGGTTGGTTGATCCAAATGAACCGTACGAAGCGGAGATGCTGCCGTGGGGCGCGGTTATGCCCTGGCCGGAGCGAGTCGCGGCCACAATAACTACGCTGGTCTTGCCACCATATTCAGCGGGCGGAGCGCCGGCAATGACCTCAAGAGACTGAATGGAATCGAGCGAAAGCTGGTTGGAGAACACTTTGCTCATTTGATCGGTCATTTGCTGACCATCCAATGAAACCTGATTCTCCGCATGGTCGCCGAGTCCATGAAGCTGTCCATTGGAATCGGAAGCAATCCCGGGAGTGGCGGCGCCAACCATGGAACTCAATTCTGACGACGAGTTTCCCATTGGAATCTTTTCGAACAAATCCCTGTCAACGTCCTGATGGAAAGTCGAATCGTTTTCGACGAGATCGCCGGCGGCTTCGACCGAGACCGTGGTCGAAGAGGTCGACACTTCAAGATTGATTTTGACGCTCACGGGCACGACCGATCGGACCTCGACATCCTGCGCGGTGCTGGCGAATCCTGCGGCAGTCACAGACAGGTGATAAGGGTTAAAGGGCACGTTCGGGAAGGTGAAGCTGCCTTGCGCGTCGGTCACGGTCTTGCGGTCATAGCCGCTGATGGGATTGTGGATTTCGACGTTTGCTCCGGGGACGACGGCACCCGAAGGATCGAGCACGGATCCGGAGATGGATCCAGAACTTCCGCCTGATGCAGCATTGGGGGTAGCTTCGCCCTGACACAATAGGACGGAAAAGGCCAGAATGAGCGCGGCCAGAGAGCTTCTGTAGAACAAGTGCATGAATCCTCCGAAAAATAGGTTCTGAGCGAATCCGATGGATGATCGGAGATCGCTATCCAGTTGAATGCTTGAAGAGGAGCTGGAATCAGAACGACGGCGGAGGACGAATGAAGTGGACAACGGCGGCGCGAAAAACGCTGGGCTGTTCTGGAGCGGCCGTGGCGAGCGCGGCGGAGATCAGGACCGGGGCGGCCGAAACCGTTTCGATGTTCAGGCCTGCGTGCGCGATGGAGCAGATTGAACAGGAGTGATGAGAAGCGGCCGAATCATCCGGATGGGAGTGAACGGCCTGGACAACGCCGATGGCGCAGACCAGCGCGATGGCGAGTATGCAGACAGACCTCACAAACACGCTGCGATTTTTCGATGCCCCTAGCATGAACCTTAGACGTGGCCGATTCGACCCGGATGTTGTTAGACGATCATACCTGCAAATAGTCATCTGCGGGAATGGGCGGCGTGAAAAATGAATCATGAGTAATACGGTCGGGATGAGGTGGAACGTGGGCGCAGGCCATCCGGCCGGTTGGTCGGCAAGGCCGCCAGAATGCGGTAAGCATCGGTATATCAATGAGTTAACTCTGTGATGGTCATCACAGTCGCGAGTGCTACTTGTCACACCGGTACCTTCTTGCAGGGTCGAAACTGAGATTGAGGAACGCGGTCATGATGCTCGCTTATCGACTTGTCCGTCTGATTGAGAACCACTCGGAGAGGCTTGCTTCCACGCTGGTCACGAAGGTGCAGAACTCCGACTTGACGCGTTCCTACCGGAACGTTCCGCCGGGGGATCTGAAGGAGAAGGTGGGTGGAATCTACGGCCATCTGGGCGAGTGGCTGCTCGGCAAGAGTTCATTTGACATTGAACGGCGCTATGAAGAAATCGGGGCGAAGCGCGTCCATCAGGGCGTACCCGTCAGCGAACTGGTGTGGGTGATTATTCTGACGAAGGAAAACCTGTGGGAGTTCCTGCAGAAGGAATCGACACCGGAGCGTCCGGATGAAGCCTTCGGCGAACTGGAGCTATTGCAACTGCTCGACCAGTTTTTCGATCGTGCGATCTATTACGCGACAGTGGGTTATGAGCGGGCATTGGGGGCGCAGGAAAAAGCGCCAGCACGAACCGCAACGCGGTGAACAAGGACAAGAAGAAAAGGGGTTCCATGTCCTGGCAAATCGATTACAAGAAAAAATTGCGCACGCCCGATGAGGCGTTGCGATGTGTATCGTCCGGAATGCGGGTTTACATTCAGCCGGGGTGTGCGGAGCCGGAAACGCTGGTGGAAGCGCTGATGCAGCGCGGTCCCTTCGTCGAAGATGTGGAGATCGTCCACATGATGACGATGGGCACGGCACCGTATGTGGCGCCGGAGATGGCGGGACACTTCCGGCACAACGCGGTGTTCATCGGGGCGAATGTTCGAGATGCGATCAACGATGGGCGAGCCGACTATACGCCGATTTATCTGAGTGAAATTGAAGAGCTCTTCACGAGTGGGGCCATGCCTCTCGATGTGGCGCTGGTGCAGGTTTCGCCGCCCGATTTGCACGGTTTCTGCAGTTTTGGCGTGGGCGTGGATACCACGCTGACGGCCGCGCACCAGGCACGATTTGTTGTGGGCCAGGTGAACGACCAGATGCCGCGGACGTACGGTGACAGCTACATACATGTCAACGATCTGGATGTCATCGTCGAAGCGTCGCGTCCGCTCTGCGCGATGAAAAAGGCACCGGTGACCGATCTGCACATGGCGATCGCCGCCAACGTCGCGAGTCTGATTGAAGATGGATCGGTTTTGCAGACTGGAATCGGCGGCATTCCGGACGCAGTGCTGCCGCTGCTGATCGACCAAGGACCTCGGCATCCACAGCGAACTGGTTTCGGACGGCGTGATTCCGCTGGTGGAAGCGGGCGTGATCACCGGAGCGCGGAAGAACTTCAAGCCGCGGAAGATCATTGTAGGATTTGTTCTGGGCTCCAGACGCATGTTCGATTTTGTGGACAACAATCCGATCTTTGAATTTCATCCGACGGCATATGTGAACGATCCGGGGCTGATTGCGCGCAATGACCGGATGGTGGCGATCAACTCGGCGCTGCAGGTCGATCTGACCGGGCAGGTGTGTTCGGATTCGATCGGCAATCACTTCTATAGCGGGATCGGCGGGCAAGTGGACTTTCTGCGCGGAGCTTCGCGGTCGAAGAGCGGCAAGCCGATCATTGCGATTTCATCGACGGCAAAAGACGGCGCGATCTCGCGGATTACTCCCATGCTGAGTCCGGGCGCTGGGGTGGTCACGTCGCGCGGACTGGTGCGCTATGTGGTGACCGAGTTCGGCGTCGCTTACCTGCACGGCAAGTCGATCCGCGAGCGCGCAAAGGCGTTGATTGAGATCGCGCATCCCAAGTTCCGTGAAGAACTGTACGCATATTGCGAAAAAACAAAGTGGCTGCAGCGTCCCGAGCCGGCAATGGCAACGAGGTGAGTATGACTGAGGTCAATAAACACGCACCATCGCGTGGCAACATCCTGATCGACAGCGGGGAGTGCAAAGGCTGCGGACTCTGTGTGGAGTCCTGTCCGCCGGAGTGCCTCGAACTTCTGCCGGAACTCAATGCCTATGGCGTCCACCCGGCCCATTACACCGGCGAGGGCTGCACCGGATGCGGCATTTGCTTCTACTGCTGTCCGGAGCCGGGCGCGGTCACGGTGTACCGGCTGGCGCCGCCATCGAAGCCGCTAGTGCAGAAAGACGCCGGCCTGCAGGCTGGCGTTGTTGGAGGATCCCATGCGGCAGCTCTGTAAGGGAAACGTTGCGATCGTGAAGGGCGCAATTCTAGCGGGTTGCCGCTCATACTACGGATATCCGATTACTCCAGCCAGCGAGATTGCCGAAGCGGCCGCGCTCTATATACCGCAGGTCGGCGGGACGTTCTTGCAGGCGGAGAGCGAAGTCGCCGCCATCAACATGGTGTACGGCGCAGCTGCGGCCGGGGCCCGCGTCATGACCGCATCCTCCGGCCCCGGCCTCAGCTTGATGCAGGAAGGCATTTCTTATTGCGCAGGCTCGGAACTGCCGTGCGTGATCGTCGATATCGTTCGCGGCGGACCGGGACTGGGCAACATCGCTCCCGAGCAGAGCGACTATTTTGCCATGGTCAAAGGGGGCGGACACGGCTGCTATCGCAACCTCGTGCTCGCTCCCGCTTCCGTCCAGGAGATGGCCGACCTCACGGTGCGTGCTTTTGAGCTAGCGGACCGGTACCGGAATCCGGCGATCATCCTGGCTGATGGTTTCATCGGCCAGATGATGGAGCCGCTTGAGCTGGAATATCGGGAAGTTGAAATCCCCGAGAAACCTTGGGCCGTACAGGGCACGCACGAGACGCGGAAGAACGTCATAAGCTCGATTTTCCTCGAACCTGACGATCTGGAAGCCCATATCCGGAAGCTGGAAGCGAAATATATTCGTGCGTCGCAGGTCGAATGCATGCATGAAAACTTCCAGACCGACGATGCAGAGGTTCTGCTGGTTGGCTACGGCATCACGGCGCGCGTGCTGCGCTCGGCCGTGGAGATGGCGCGCCGGGAAGGCCTGAAGGCTGGACTGTTCCGGCCCATTACGCTATGGCCGTTCCCCAAGCAAGGCCTGCTCGAAGCAGCAAAGAATGTCAGCAAGATTCTGGTTGTGGAACTCAGCAACGGACAGATGGTCGAAGATGTGCGCCTGACGATCGACGGGAAAATTCCGGTGGATTTCTACGGGCGCACTGGCGGCAATGTTCCGTCGGTGGAGGAAGTGCATTCGCAGGTGATGCAGAGGGTGATGGCGCTGGTGTAAGGCGCCGAGCTTTGCTCGGCCGGGCGGACAAGAGTGTCCGCCCCACACGAGCGGTGGTCCGACAGAGACGAGGTGGGAGCGAACATGTCAAGGGACGCGAAGTTGGAGGCGCAGGCTTCCGAAATTCTGGCTGCAGGGTATGAAGTCAGTCATTCGAAGTCGCCGCTGTTTTACGGCAATTACGACCGGAAGGGCGACTCGCAGCAACAGACGCATTACTGCCCCGGTTGCGGGCATGGCATTGCGCACAAGCTGATCGCCGACGCTCTCGAAGAGCTGGGCTTGCAGGACAAAACCATTTTCGTGAGCCCGGTGGGCTGCTCGGTGTTCGCTTACTACTATTTCGACGTCGGCAACGTGCAACTGGCGCATGGCCGCGCTCCGGCTGGAGCGACGGGAATCAAGCGCACTTGCCCGGACAAGATTGTTATTTCGTATCAGGGTGACGGCGACTTGGCCGCGATCGGGACGGCGGAAATTATTCATGCCGCGAATCGGGGCGAGAAGATCACGGTCTTCTTCGTTAACAACGCCATCTACGGGATGACGGGCGGGCAGATGGCGCCGACGACGCTGGTGGGGCAGAAGAGCACGACGTCTCCCTTTGGACGGCGGCCGAGTAATGAAGGCTTTCCGCTGCACATGGCCGAGTTGATCGCGGGACTGGAAGCGCCGGTGTATGTGGAGCGCGTTGCGCTCTCCGACAACAAGAACATCATGAAGGCGAGGAAAGCGGTGCGGCGCGCGCTCGAAATTCAGCGCGATGGCATCGGCTTCTCATTTGTCGAGATCCTTTCTCCGTGCCCGACGATCTGGGCGAAAGATCCGGTGCAGGCGCGCAAGTGGGTGGCGGAGAGCATGATTCCGACTTTCCCGCTCAACGTCTTCAAGGATAAAGTGCACGAACCGGTGTCGAATGCGATCGTGCCTCAGCGTCCGGCGGCGGACGTTCTTGAGATCACGGCGAAGGATGCCGGCCTGAGCGTTGAGTTGCCCAAGCACCAGCATCACTTCAAAGAGTTTGAAATCAAGATTGCGGGTTTTGGCGGGCAGGG
>Ga0187875_10003966_pt1 | contig 10303 bp, 8 predicted proteins | sample June2016WEW_17_1_2_FD_132978 | JGI IMG/M metagenome (GOLD analysis project Ga0187875, IMG submission 132978) | Peatland microbial communities from SPRUCE experiment site at the Marcell Experimental Forest, Minnesota, USA - June2016WEW_17_10 | ecosystem: Environmental > Terrestrial > Soil >... | reverse complement strand
TGGGAGACCGCCGTTCTTGGCGATCTGATAGGCGATGTTCGTCGACCCGAACAAGGTGGCGTTGACTGCCGATGCGGTCGAAAGCAAGGCCGCGATGGCGATCAACCTGAATCCCGCCTGTCCCAGGGACGGCTTGGCTGCGACGGCCAGAGCGGAATTCCCAAGTCCCTTCAGGGCGTCGAGCGGCACGTTGGTCACGACACCGCTCGCGACCAGCAAGTAGATCACGATCGCAATGGCGACGCTGCCATAGATCGCACGTGGCAACTCTCGCTTCGGCTTGGCCATGTTGGCTGCAGCATTCGTGATCAGGCCAAAGCCCTCGTAGCCGACGAAGAGGATGCCTGCCCCGGTGAAGATCGCCAGAGGACCGGGCCAGGACGCTGGCGAGAGCCGAACAACCCCCTTCCCTGTGGGAGCCATGAAGGCTGCCACGATGAAGACGATGAGGATGGCCACCTTGATGATCACGATCACGGACTCTGCTCGGCCCATGAGTCGGCTGCCGGCAAAGTTGATCGCCGTGAAGGCGAGCACGACACCAACTGCCCACAGCCTGGACGGCAGATGGATGAAGGTCACGGCGTACGCAGCAAACCCCGTCGCGTACAGCGCAATGGTGATGATGTAGCTGAAGTACTGGAAGAGGTTGAGTGAACCAGAAGCCACGCCTTCGCCGTACCCACGCACCAAGAACGTGACAGCACCACCGACACTTGGGAACGTCTTCCCGAGGGCGACGTAGCTGTAGGCAGCGAGCCCCGCAACCACCCCGCCGATCGCGAAGGAAAGGGGCATGGCGGAACCTGCAACACGTGCCACGACTCCGAGGATGGAGAAAATCCCAGCACCGATCATGCCGCCGATCCCGATACTGAGGGCCGCGACCAATCCGATATCGGCCTTCCGTGTTCCCTCTCCCGTCGCCTCGCCCTGTTGCACGGATTTGCCGTTGGTGCTGCTCATTCGCTCACTCTGGCGAGCTGCGGTGTCACATCGGACGGTGTCTTCGTCTTGGTGGGATCAAGAACCCGATACGCGACCAGCTTCGCTCGATCCGTTACGAGGAACCATGCCAGGGCATAGCCCCATACGAAGGCCGCGTAGCCCCACCCGATCGGTGTCATAAAGATCCCGTAGACCGCGATGAGGGTCGCCAGCGTCTGGGTACCTAAGACAGCCAGAAGAAGAACACGGGCTGGGCGTATCGACCAGAACGGCCCCCGAGTGCGTGCGAGGAAGATCGTCAGATGTCCAGCGACTGACAGCGTCAGGTACATGAGCGTCTGCAACTGGGCATGGTCGAGGTGGAAGACCTCCTTGCCAAGGTAGAACAGGCCAAAAGCCGCAATTGGGCCAACAACGCCGAGCACCGTCGCTATGCCAAGCACGAGGCGCATGTTCCAGGCCTCGGGCTGATCCTTGTATCGAACGTTGTCGTAGGCGATGGACAGGATCGCTCCGTCGTTCAGCAATGCCAGCATGACGATCTGTATCGCTGTCACAGGAAAGAAGTTGAAGATCAGGATCACGGCGGTGATGAACAGCAACACACGGAGCGTCTCGGCGATGCGGTAGATCGCATAGCTGTTCATCCGCTGGAAGATTCTCCGGCTCTCTTTGATGGCGTCGATGATCACCGTCAGACCGGGGGTCGTCAGCACGATGGATGCTGCTGCTCGGGCGGCGTCGGTGGCGTCCGAGACGGCGATACCGCAGTCGGCCTTCTTCAGCGCCGGGGCATCGTTTACCCCGTCTCCCGTCATACCGACGATGTGGCCGCGCTGCTGGAGGACATCGACGATGTGGAACTTGTGCTCCGGGAAGACCTGGGCAAAGCCGTCGGCGTTCTCGATGGATTTGGCGGTCGCGACGGTCTCTTTGCGCTTCGTGTTGCCAAGCCCGGAGGCATCGAGGATGTCGCTGCCCATGCCGAGCGTCTTGGCAGTCTCCTCGGCGATGGCCAGTGCATCGCCTGTGACCATCTTCACGTCCACGCCCATCTGGAACGCGGTGGCGATGGTTGCCTTGGCATCTTTCCGTGGCGGGTCGAACAGAGGGAGCACGCCAAGAAACTGCCATGGGCCTTTTCCCTCGGCTCGGGCCACGCCCAACGAGCGGAAGCCCCGTGCCGCGAATTCGTTGACTGCCGTATCGACGTCTGCCTTCACTTTGGAGGCGTTGGTCGACAGCTCCAGAATCACCTGCGGTGCGCCTTTCGTGACCTTGAACGAGGTTCCATTGGCGCCCGTGACCGTCGCCTCTGTGCACTTGCGCACTGCATCGAAGGGTTGGAAGTGGACCACCTTGTAGCCGTGCAACGCCGCTTTACTCTTTAGACCGCCCAGAACGGCCAGGTCGATGGCATCAGCATCGTCAGCTCGCGATGCCAGCGCTGCATTGAGGATGACCTGCTCGGCGGGAAGATCGTTCACTGTGAATGGCTCGCCGAGGGTCAGCTTGTTCTGGGTGAGGGTGCCGGTCTTGTCCGTGCAGAGCACGTCCACTCCCGCCAGCTCCTCGATGGCCACCAACCGGCTCACGATCGCCTTCTTCGTGGCGAGCAGTCGCGCTCCGACTGCCATCGTGACCGAGAGCACTGTCGGCATTGCCACGGGAATCGCTGCCACGGTGAGCACCAGGGCGAACTGCAACGTGTCGAGGATCGGGTCACCTCGGAGGATCGAGACGACGGTGATCAACGCCACCAGCACTGCTGCGAGAATGATCAGGAAAGTACCGATCTTCAGCACTGCCTTTTGGAAGTGGCTGACGGTCTGCGCTTCCTGCACCAGCTCTGCTGTCTTACCGAAGAAGGTCTTCGCACCTGTGGCGTAGACCAGGGCGCCGATCTCACCCTGCCGGATGATTGAGGCGGAGAAGACCGCCTCACCGGACTTGCGGGTGGCAGGCAGTGACTCTCCGGTCAGCGCTGACTGGTCCACCTCGATTGGGTCTCCGTCAAGCAAGCGTGCATCCGCAGGCACGATGTCGCCCAGGCGCAAACGGATGACGTCACCCGGAACCAGCTCACGCGACGGCGGGGTGATCCACTTGCCGTCACGGACCACCCGTGCCTTGATCGCCAGTTCGGCCTTGAGGGCAGCAATGGCTTTGCCTGCCTGGTGTTCTTCCCAGAACCCGATCCCAGCGTTGGCAAGCAACAGGACCAGGATGATGATGAAGTCTGGCCAGTGCCGGAGCACACCGGACAGGATCACTGCAGCCTCGATCATCCAGGGGATGGGACCCCAGAAGTAGCTGAGCAGCTGGAGGAGCGGGTTGACCTTCTTCTCCTCGATCTCGTTCGGCCCGTACTCGGCGAGTCGCTTTGTCGCCTCGACTTGAGTGAGGCCGTCCGGCGAGGACCCCAGCCGCTTCTCCACCTCCGCGAGAGGGAGAGTCTTCAGGTCATCCTTCGCGGTTGGCTTCGAGCGCGGCTTGGCTTCAGGGGCTTCTGGGTTCGGCCCATCGCTGGGCACGGATTTCTCGTTACCGCGTATTCGGTTTGACCTGCGGGTTGCGCGCTTCACGCTCGTGCCTCTTTCACCGCTTTACTCAGCATCGTAAGCAGCTTGATCATGCTTCGCGAGTGGCGGCCGAGACCCGATTCGGGGTGGGAGCGAGACGCTCTCACTATCGAACGTCCTCGACGATTGTTGCGACGATGACCTCATGCGAGTCGAACGGTTCGCTCGCGGTTACCGGATTGGCGTCGAGGAGAGACAGCCGTTGGGCAGGCCACCTCGCTGACCCTGTAAGCAAGGGGTCGTGACTTTGCTCACCGCCACGAAGCACCGAGAGACCGGCGAAGCGGCCGCGCCGGCTCATTTGGCGCGACTGTGAGCACGGATCGCGTGCTCGACTTGCCCTCGAAGGCGCGGGCGTGCCTGTTCGACCTCGACGGCGTTCTCACCGAGACGGCCAAGGTTCACGCCGCGGCGTGGAAGGAGATGTTCGACACCTACTTGAAGGCGCGAGCCGACAACAGCGGTGAGCCTTTCGTCACTTTTGACAAGGAGATCGACTACGAAACGCACGTTGACGGCAAGATGAGCGCTGACGGGACGCGTTCGTTCGCGAACTCTTGGCGTCGCTCTGCCGCCACGACTTCGGAACGTGTCTCCCACGTCCGCTCGGAGGTCTCGTTGCTACCAGTGAACCGAGCGCCCACTCGGGGGCCATCACCGTCGTCTCACCAGCAGGGTTTACAAACCGGACTCCATTCGCCCATTCGAGTGACGTCGGAGATCATGTCGTAAAGCAACTCTGCTGGACGGGCGATCACGATCGACTCTGAGAAGCTTGGATTTGCCATTCGTACATTGTTGCGCCGGGCGATCGACTGCCCCTGAGCGCCAGGCCGTGTGTCCGATTGCCTTCAGACGCGGCTCGGCGTGTTGGGTTTAGGAGAGGCGAAGGTTCGTAGGTAGGCGATGGCGGCGTCGAGGGCGACTTCAAGCGGGTAGGTGCTGCGTGTTGTCTTAGCGAGCAGGAGCCCGCCTTGCAGGCTGGCCATTACGCCGAGGGCCAGTGTCACCGGGTCCGCATCTGATCGCAGTTCTCCCCGCTGGGCCATGGTCGCCAACCCGTCAGCAACGAGTTGCTCCCAGCTGCCGATGGCGTCGGCCAGTCGGACGCGAGCGGTGTCGTCCAGCTCGGCGAGCTCGTTGGCCAGTGACCCGAGCGGGCAACCCCCCCGACAGCCGAGCTCTCGTTGCAGCACGACGATCATGTCGCGCCAGCTGGTGATGTCCTCCCAGGTCGCCAGGGCCTCGAGCGCTGGCCGCTGGATGGCCAGGACCCTGTCGCGCTGGCAGTCGATCACCGCGCCGACAAGGGCGTTCTTGCCAGAGAAGTAGTGGTACAGCTGCGACTTGCTGGTCCCCGTTGCCCGGCCGACGTCGTCGAGGCTCACGGCCGCGACCCCGCGTTCATAAATGAGGTCCGCGGCGGCGTCAACGATCCGCTGACGGGTCTCGCGACCCTTCCGTGTCGCTGGACCCCTCTCGTCACCTCTGTGAACAGTCACGTTTGCTACGTCCTCACAGAATTTGGACTTGATAGTCGATTCGCGGGGCATAGAATGGACCACGCAGTCCACTCTATTCGTGAGGAGTCCTTTTGTCGACGACAGAATCCCCGCTGCGCCTTCAGCCTCAACTCGACGAAATCACTGCCGGCATCCCGGAGCCGCTCAGCGCACGCATCGCCACCGCCGTGGCGGAGGTCGAATCCTCGGGCGTCGCCCCGGGGTTGGCAGTCGGCGACAAAGCGCCCAACTTCACGCTCCCAGACGCCCTCGGACGGTCAGTCTCCCTCGCTGACGAGCTCAGCAATGGGCCCGTTGTGCTCGCCTTTTACAGAGGGGAATGGTGTCCTTACTGCAACCTGCAATTGCATCGTCTGCAGACCGCCCTCCCGCGATTCCGGGCGCTGGGCGCGACGCTCATCGCGATCAGCGCACAGAGCCCCGACCACAGCCTGTCGGTAAGCGAAAAGCACGACCTCGAGTTCGCAGTGCTCAGTGACGCCAGGCAGCAGGTGATCCGTGACTATCGGCTCCAATTCACCGTCGACGGCGAGCTGCGAGATCTCCATCTCAACGTCTTCCACAACGACCCGCGTGAGCACAACGCTGATGGCAGCCTCACACTGACTGTGCCCGCCACGTTCGTGATCGACCGGACCGGCATCGTCCGGGCCCGGTTCGTGTCCGCCGACTGGCGTGTCCGGATGGAGCCTGCCGACATCGAGGCCGCCCTGCAGTCCCTCCTCAGGGTGGAACGACCGACGCCATGACAGAAAGTTCTCAAGACCACCTTGAGCGACCGGTGCGCGTGGGAAGGCGGGTATTCCTCGGCATGATCGGCCTCGGCGCGGTGGGAATCGTCGCCGGTGCCGCGGTGCAAAGAAGGCTGGGCGAGATGCTTGGGTCCGGCCTGGGTCGCCTGCTCCCGGGAGGTGACAACTTCCAGATCTACAGCGTCACAAACACGTTTCCCCTCATCACACCGGATCGCTACCGGCTCGAGGTCACGGGGCTCGTGGAGCGGCCGCTCACGCTCACCCTCGCCGACCTCGAGGCCATGCCCAGTACCAAGCTCGTAGAGACGTTCCAGTGCGTGACCGGATGGCAAGTACCAGACGTGCACTGGGAGGGCGTGAAGCTGAGCGACGTGCTCGACGCAGCCCGAGTGAAGCCGGAGGCCGTCGCCTTGTCGTTCGATTCCTATGACGGCTCCGACACCGAAAGCCTGACGCTTGACCAGGCTCGTCTCCCTGACGTCATCGTCGCCTACCGCATGCTCGGAGGTCCGATCACGACCGAGCACGGCGGCCCCGTCAGGCTCTACGTCGCTCCGATGTTCGGCTACAAGTCGCTCAAGTGGCTCTCGGCCATCCGGGTCGTGGACAAGGTGGAACCCGGTTTCTGGGAGCAGAGCGGCTACCCGGTCAACGGCTGGCTCGACGGCTCTACTGGCCCGAGTGACTCGGCGTCTGGCTGAAAGAACCACGTGCCCGCGAGCGCAGATCCAAGTCAGCCTTCCGGCAAAGCATTGACGGCCCTCCGGATCACCCGCTTCGATCTCGTACAGCGGGTCGCCCACTGGGCCAATGCCGTGCTGTTCGGCATCCTCATGCTCACCGCCCTGCCTCTGTACTTCTCATCGGTCGAGCGCCTTGTCGGACGTCACCTTCTGATCGCCGAAATTCATCTCTGGGCGGGAGTGGCGTTGCCGGTTCCGCTCGTCGTGTCCGTGCTGGGACCTTGGGGAGCGAGGATGCGGCGCGATATCCGGCGAATCAGTCGCTGGACCGAGGACGAGGTCCGCTGGCTTTGGCGCCTCGGCAGGAACGCCCCCCAGATCACCGACAAGTTCAACCCGGCACAGAAGCTCAACGCGATATTTGTCGCGGGTGCGATCGTCGTCATGCTCGGGACCGGATTGATCCTCAAGTGGTTCAACGTGTTCCCCGTCAACTGGCGTGAAGGAGCAACTTTCGTCCACGAGGTGCTCGGGTTAGCCATCTTCATCGTCGTGATCGGCCACATCGGTTTCGCCCTCACCCATCGCGACGCGCTCCGGTCGATGGTGAGGGGATGGGTACCTGAAGCTTGGGCGAGGAAGCACGCGCCGCGGTGGCTACACGAAGAGCGAGAAGGCGTTGCGCTCCGCAGAAGGAAAACGGTGCGAAGCGTTGAGTCCCGGGCGGACGCGACCGCCGACCCGCGCGGCGACCTTCTGTAGCCGAAATCGCCTCGGCGAAGAGGCGAACGTCCCCTCAACGCTTTCGCAGTCGACGATCTGACTGTTGGCCGGGACGAGCTTGCCGCTCCAGGCGTCGAACTCATCGGTGAGGTCGCCTGGGTCGATGTGCTATTCGAAAACCGCGCATCTTCAATGTTCGGGTCGTGCTTCTTCAAGAGACCTGACGGCAATGCCGACGCACTCCACCCGGACGCTGCGAACCCACTTGGCGAGCCGTCTGGCTGACGCGGGATAGCCCTCATCTCGACATAGAAGTCAGTGTCAAGGTGTCCCAGAACAATGACAATGCCCCTGAGGGTCACCGCGTCATTCGTTGGTTCTCAATAGTTTCGGGAGCACTGGAGTGTTCAGCCTGACTTGAATTGATGATGACGACGTCAGTTGTCGTCGGCTGAACGCGTCCAGCAACATTGAGACGGCACGTCCCGTTCCGAAGCGAGGGTGATCGGCCCGGCTTGAGCGAACAAGTCGGACCGCCCGTCACCTCGAACCGGGACGGCCGTGCCACCCCTCACCCACTTAAGGAAAGGAAGGGATGGCGATGACCATGTTAGAAGCGCGTCGCGTGACCGGGGGCGTCGACACCCACCTCGACGTGCATGTCGCTGCGGCACTGGACCCCCTCGGTGGCCTCCTCGGCACGAAGTCCTTCGAGGTCAACCCGGTCGGCTACCGGTCGTTGCTCTCCTGGCTCGAGAGCTTCGGCGCCGTCGGAAAGGTCGGTGTCGAAGGAACCGGTTCATATGGAGCCGGGCTCGCACGGTTTCTTCGCCAGCACGGCGTGAGCCTCATCGATGTCGACCGGCCCAACCGAGCTGAACGCCGCCGTTCGGGAAAGTCCGACCCCCTCGACGCGGTGGAAGCTGCCCGAGCCACGCTCAGCGGGCGAGCGAAGAGCGTCCCGAAGTCAAAAGACGGCGCGGTCGAGGCGATCCGGGTCCTTCTCGTCGCCAAGCGCTCGGCACGCCAGGCGCGGGTGAAAGCCGTCACCCAGGTGCGCCACCTCGTCATCACGGCTCCTGATGAGCTCCATCGCAGGATGAAGGGCCTGAGTGTCTCCGCCCTGGTCGAAGAGGGGGCCAAGCTCCGCCCGTCACGATCGACCGATCCGGTCGTTGCCGCGACGAAGGCCGCCATCTCCTCGCTCGTCCACCGGATCCAGGCGCTCGAGTCAGAGCTCGACGAACTCGCCGAGATGATCAACGCGCTGCTCGTTGCGACCGCACCCGACCTGCTCGCCCTGTTCGGAGTCGGACCCGACACCGCCGCGGCTCTGTTGGTGTGTGCCGGCGACAACCCCGAACGGCTCCGTTCGGAAGCTTCCTTCGCGCATCTCTGCGGGGTGGCGCCGATCCCGGCGTCGTCGGGGAAGAGCATCGGTCGCTATCGACTCGACAGCGGCGGTGATCGTCAAGCGAACAGCGCGCTGTGGCGCATCGTCATGGTTCGGATCGCGCACGACCCCGAGACCACGGCCTACTTCGAACGCCGTGTGAAAGAGGGCCGCACCAAGCGCGAGGTCATCCGCATCTTGAAGCGTTACGTCGCCCGCGAGGTCTACCACCACCTACCTCGCGGCTGAGTCCGTGGCCGTGGGTCTGGCCCATCCCATAACTGTCACCCGAACGGGCTGACTTTCGCACGATTTGCCGACCCACGGCCCGGCCGGTCAATTCTTCGACACGCGTGGCCTCATAAGAGCTTGCCCTCCCACCCGGAGTGGCTCTTCATTGTTCTGCCCGCTGTTTTCACTCCCGAGCCCCGCAGGGACTTGACAACTGATAGGAGCATCACCTGCGCGCTCAAGCGGTCAGTTGGTGTGCTCGACCACCGCCGACACCGCCGCCACGGTGCGTGCTACTCCCGTGGCCCCGCGGGTGCCCTCCGCCGTTTCGGGTGTGGCCGTTCTGGCCCGCCGTGGCGCGGCGGCACGAGACCGCAGATCCACTAGGTACAGGGTTGACGTCTTCGGCATCGGCAGAGGATCACGCGGTGCCCTTGTAGGTGATGGCGTTGCGCAGGTCCACCGCCACGTGGGACGACGCCGATGGACAGAAGACCGCGGCGAGGGAGTTGCTCGCGTCGATGTCGCTGGGTGCGGACCAACGAGGTGACGATGGCGCGCTCGAAAGAGGTTTCGTGCCGGTTGACGATGTAGTGGCCGGTGTCGTCACCGCTGAGGAGCATCTGACCAAGATGCAGGCGAGGACCACGGCGAGAACTCTCGGCCGGCAGATTCGGTAGGTCGTCACCTCTGGCCTTCTCTGCGCAGCACGCCGTAGCGCGCTCATCAGCTCACGGTAGAGGTGGGGGCAAGGCACCGCGTCATGGCGGGTCAGCCAACGGCGACGGCGGCGCCAAAGAGCGCCGACCGGCGACCGGCGTGGAGGGGCCGATGAATGCGGAATGCCGTCTTCGGTACCGCGTCTCTAGAAGTCCAAGGCCGTGTCTATCGCCCGCGCGGTCGGAATGAACTCCACGACACGGTTCTGAGAGGCGAGAGGGCCACGTGATCGCAGTTAGTGGGATGGTTCACCTGTCCACTAACCAAATCCTCTTTAGAGTGTACCTACCAAGCGCATTCCATCGGTAGGGCCGCATGAATAACGTCCCACTTTGCGCATCCCCGAACCCCTCGGTCCACTGACCCCGATCGCCGGGTAGGTGCGACAGTGTGGCACCTCAGGGATGCGAGGGACGCCCCCGGCAGGATTCGAACCTGCGACACGCGGTATAGGAATCGGGCCGAGAAGGTCCACCCAAAAGGGTCCAGTCCGTTGAACTGGCCCTTGTGGGAGTGGCCGTCCACTCAGTCCGTTCTGCCCAAGCGAATGTCGTCCCACAGATTCCCAAGAGATTCCCGACCGGTCCATCCAAGGTCAGCGCTCGATGCGGTCGCTTAGTAGCCTCGATTGCCCCCGATCTGTCGACGACGCCTGAATACTGAGCACCTAACGCCGGTCGAAAACTGCGCGATCCACCAACTCGCGCAGTGATTGATCGATCCTCAACTCGAGCCGAGCTGAGGA
>Ga0187875_10003965_pt1 | contig 10304 bp, 12 predicted proteins | sample June2016WEW_17_1_2_FD_132978 | JGI IMG/M metagenome (GOLD analysis project Ga0187875, IMG submission 132978) | Peatland microbial communities from SPRUCE experiment site at the Marcell Experimental Forest, Minnesota, USA - June2016WEW_17_10 | ecosystem: Environmental > Terrestrial > Soil >... | reverse complement strand
TTGTCGTTGGATCGCGCGAAGGGTCTTCAGCCAGTTGAGACTGGTGGTGGCTCTCCATGAATCGCTCATATCCAGCAGCACGTAATCGATCGGTTGCGGCAGGGGCGGATTGATGTACAGATACTTCTGGGTAATGAAATGGGCGGCGGCGCGCTGGGTGGCGAACAAAGAACCCCGTCGGTCAATGCGCTGGGCGATCTGCTGCAGGATTTGGGGTCGATCCGACGGCAGCGGCGGCGGCGCCATTGTGGCTTTGCTCCAGAAGACGTTGCCAAAAAACACGGATAGTAAGATCCCGGCAATGGTCGCACCGGATAGCGCGGCGCGTTGTCGCGGATGGGCGTCGCGGGACAACGCCGCGGCCAGCGCCCAGAACACCACGGGGAACAGCGCCAGTTGATACCAGTAGCGAATGGACTTGAGGGCGGGGTCGAGGCAATCGAACAGAAAGACCAGCGATCCCACCAACAGCACCGAGGGCTTCCGCAATGGCACGAATAACAGCGGCGACAACAGCAGGGCGGCGAAATAGAAGGTCGACGGCGCAAACAGGTTTCCCCAAAATGCCCGAGGGCTGGTGAACGGGGAAAAAAGGATTTCTGTATGGCTCTCCCCGATGGCGGGGAAGTGGCCCAGCGGCACGTACGGCTGATGAGTGATCGCCGGGATAATCACCGCCGTGATGATCAGGAAGTAGGTGAAGGCCGCGGCGGCGATGATCAGACCGAGCTTGCGGCGTCCACCAAACAGTGTCAAGTAGATGCCGAACGTTCCGATCGGGATGGCGGCTTCCTCTTTGATGAGAATCGCCCACACGGCCAACAGCAATGCCGCGCCAGGGCGTTGGTCGAGCCAGAATGCCAGCGCCAGAAAGTACAACGGCAGGCAGAAGTTCCCACAATGAAATCCGTACGAGCCGCTATAGATGAACTGAGAGACTGGCGGAAACACCAGCCAGGTCAGCACGAGCAGCAGCGCGGCGGGCTTGTCCTGGAGCAGCTTGTGGCCGATCCAATAAATCGGCACCGTGCAGGCCATGACGGCCAGAAGCTGGAGCAGGATGGTCACCTTCAGGCCCGGCCAGAGAAACCAAAGCGGGACGAATGGCAAAAATCCCGGCTGGAAATGGTCGGAGAACAGCGGCAGGTCGGGGTTGGCCCGCAAGAACGATTCACGCGGATTGAAGAGCGTGTTGAACATGACGCGGGCGACCGCGCCGCAATCGGCGTAGCCGAGTTGCAGATTGTTGAAGCAATGGACCTGCTGTACCACGTAATAGACGGACAACCCGGCTGCGGCGAGAGCAATGGTCATTGCCGTCAACCTTATCGACTTCGTGTCGGCGTCGTCATCGGCCAGGCCCAAAGACGAAGGCCGGTTCCGCAACCAAAGCGTGATGGTCCAACCGCACGCGGCGCAAAACAGGATTGGGTCGAGGCATTGGGCGGGCAGCCCCAGCCATCGTTTTGCCAGGACAAAACACGCAGCGGCGGTGGCCACGAGCGCGGCACCGGCCCACCGTCGGCAGTCCTCCGGTCGCTGACCCAATGCAAGCAGCAGGACAACCGTCACGGCAATACCCGCCAGCATCCAAGCGTTTTCCAAATTGCCGGGGATATCGGGCAACGCCCAATAAAGTTCCGGAGAATAGTTGCTTCCGAGCAGCACCCAAAAGGCGGCGAGGCAGAGCGTTGCCATGACCGCCAGTATCAGAAACCAGGTGTAGCGAAACGCCGAGGGCATCGTATCTCTTCAGAAAGGCCGACGAACAGGCCCGACAACGGGTCATGCTACCGTTCCGCTGTCCCCCGGCACAAGACCGAAAGCAGACCGTTGAACCTGTGGAAAACCCGGCGCGCCCTGCCGACGGCTTACACCTTGCCGCGGAAGTACTCGATGGTTTGGCGGAGGCCGTCTTCGAGTTTTACCTTGGGTTCCCAGCCGAGCAGTTTCCTGGCGCGGGTGATGTCGGGGCGGCGCTGCTTGGGGTCGTCCACGGGCAAGGGTTCGTAGACGATCTTACTTTTGCTGCCGGTGAGGTTGATGATGAGTTTCGCGAAATCGAGGATCGTGAACTCGGTCGGATTGCCGATGTTGACGGGTTCGTGAAAATCGGATTGCGAGAGGCGGAAAATGCCGTCGATGAGGTCGCTGCAATAGCAAAAGCTGCGGGTTTGTTGGCCTTCGCCGAACACGGTGAGAGGTTCGCCACGCAACGCCTGGCCGATGAAGGCGGGGACAACGCGGCCGTCGTTGAGGCGCATGCGTGGGCCGTAGGTGTTGAAGATGCGGACGATGTGGGTATCGACCTTGTGGTAGCGATGGTAGGCCATGGCCATGGCTTCGGCGAAACGTTTGGCTTCGTCGTAGACGCCGCGCGGGCCGATGGGGTTGACGTTGCCCCAGTAGGTTTCGGATTGCGGATGTTCGAGCGGGTCGCCGTAGCATTCGGAGGTGGAGGCGAGGAGGAACCTGGCGCCTTTGGCCTTGGCGAGGCCGAGGGCGTTGTGCGTGCCGAGCGAACCGACCTTGAGCGTCTGGATCGGGAGTTGGAGATAATCGATGGGGCTGGCCGGTGATGCGAAATGAAAGACGTAGTCGACGCGGCCGGCGAGGTAGATGAATTGCGTGACGTTATGGCGGATGAACTCGAAGTTCTGGTTACCGGCGAGATGGGCGATGTTGTCGGTGTTGCCCGTAATGAGATTGTCAATGGCGATGACGTGATGGCCTTCGGCGAGGAGACGGTCGACAAGATGGGAGCCGAGGAAGCCGGCGCCGCCGGTGACAACGGTGACGGGAGCGGAGGTGGTTGGTGTCATGCGCCTGAGTGATTGGCAGAATTTGCGCCATCGGGCAACAAAAATCCGCCTTCGCCAAGGCTTCCTCCGTCGCCAAGGCTTCCGCCGTCGCTGGATTTGATGGGTGTAGTCATGTATGCTGGATATGAGGATTTCCCCAGACCCGAGGCGTTTTGATCGTCGAGATTGCGAAGGGCAACGGTTGAATTGTCTTTGTTTTGGGCAGTCGGGAACCATCGAGGAAAGGAACAGAACCATGAGCAAGATGCAGAAGAAGAACTTGTCCCAGCCGGACGAAAAGCGAGCCTTCGACAAAGGCCAGGTGGAAACCGTATCCCTGTGTGGCGTGACCTTTGGTCGGGCGACGTTGCAGCCGGGTTGGACATGGTCGACCTGCGTAAAACCCCTGGTGAAAACCAAGAGTTGTGAGGTAAGCCATCTGCAATATCATGTGTCGGGACGACTGCATGTGGTGATGGATGATGGATCGCAGGCCGAATTCGGGCCGGGGGAAGTGTCTTTTCTTCCGCCGGGGCATGATGCCCGGGTTGTGGGCAATGAACCGGTCGTTGTCATCGACATCAGCGGGATGGAGGATTACGCCAAGAAGAAGTGAGGTTGTCCAAGGCTACAATCCTGTTAGCGATCTGCGTTCGCAGCACCAAATCAATCCCCCCACAGACTCGCCCGCCGTCCCGCCCGGTTCGCGGCTCAACCAACCCCGTCCCCGTCTGCGCTCGGGTTTCGCCCCCCTGCGTCGGGGATGGACAAATTCAGAACCCTGGTGCAACCTCGACAACAGCCTCGGACCAACACAGCCGCTGGCTCGAAAAGAGTGGTCCGGTCAACTGGACTTTCCCGCAGCGAGGTTTGTGTTGCCTCGGCATCGAAGGCGAGTCTCTGCTATCCGTGCACCCACTTCCACATTCTGATGTACCAGGGAGGCGTCGGCTCAGGCTTCGGTTCGGGGGGCGGCGGCGGCGGTGGTCGTGATGGCTGCACTTTGGCCACAGTTTGCTTCGGTGGCTCATTTGACTTGACGAGAGTTGGTTGCTGCGCCTTCGAAAGTTTTTGGATTCTGGATTGGACATCAGAAATCTTTTTATCCAGAGAGGCCAGCGTGCCGTGTCCCCGGTTAACCTGGTGTTGCGCGGAATCCACACGGCTCTCTGCATCTGGCCGTCCTGGATTGGGAATTATCTGAAACACGGGGTTTCCCCGGTCGTCCTTCATTTGTGCTTTGGTGGCGGGGTCGTACCTCGGCTCCGTTGTGTCTTTAAGGCTTGCAAGTTGCGTCTGCGCGGCGGTCAGTTGTCCTTCTGCCACCCTGAGATCTTCAGCGGCCTTCTTGCGCTCGATTTGCAGACTGGCCAGTTGATTCGTGAGCGTCGGAAGATCGTCTTGCGGCACTTCAACTTGTGGCGGCTTCTGCGAGGCCTCCGGTTGCGTCCGCTTTTCAACTCGTGCCGGCTTCTGCGGAGCCTGCGCTTGCGTCCGCTTTTCTTCTCGTGGCTGCTTCTGCGAAGCCTCCGGTTGCGTCCGCTTTTCTTCAGGGGTCATCCATTGATTGGCAAACTTGACCTTGCCGCTCTCCACGTTGGACGACTCTGTTCGCCAGTCAGCAATGCGCTTGTTTATGTCCGCTGCAAAACTGGAGTTTGTATAGGTTGCCTGAAATTTCTGAAAGGCAGCGATCCCCGCGGCGTATTGGTTGCGCGTGAGCTCGTGATTCGGATTGAGCGTATATTTCGACAGGGCTTCGTAAGCCGCATTTTCCTGCTGCTGTTCAAGATTCTCTCGAACAATAGACTGAATATCCGTCTTGAGCACCTGACGCTTTGTAATAATCGAACCGTGGTACAAGGACACCTCGACTTCGACCTGAGTGTCCGTTTCGGAGAGAATTCTACCCTGCAGCACCTCGCCAGAGTTTAGGGTTACGGTGTCGGCCTTGAGCGGTGCCGGGGTGCAAACGAAGAGTACGCAGACAAGAGCCGGAAGCAAACACATGAACGAAGTTCTGGCCCTCAGGGCACTCAAATTGTTCTGGGCATCGGCATTCATTGCGGAATTCTTACCGAGTTCTCTCAAGTGGACTTGTAGCAATGGAGGCTGTACTACTGCAACACCTTTTTGCTGGCTCACAGGCGGACGCGCCCTTTGTTCTGAACGTTCCAGCCGCAAGTGTTCTGTCGGCCGCCTGTGGCGTTGCGCCTGAAAGCAACCAACCTACTGGGGTGTGACTCGAACCGCGCCCGCCACCTCGGGAACGACAGCCGGTTTCCCCTCATAGACTTTGACCGGGCCCGTGATCGCCACGACCCATCCTGGCCGTAGTTCTGTGAAAGCCAGTCCAACCAGGGCCTTCTCCCCGAGCACGACCGGGATCTCACCAGTCCAGTCCTGAACCTTTAGACGCCAACTTTTGCCAGCGGTCTTAAAGTCAGAGACGGTACCCGAAATGATCACGGCGCGGTCAACCCAATCCGCGCTGATCTTGCCGATGACGGTCTCGGTAGACGGAACCTGCGGGGCGGGTGTGGCTACGGGTGTAGCTGTGGCCGCAGGTGTGACTGTGGCTCCGCGTGTGGCCGTGGCAACAGGTGTGATGTTTGTGGTGGCACCCGCAACGCCGCTGACGACTTCCAGTGCGTTCGGGTCACGGATGCGCAGTTGGAGCCGATCCCTGTACGAGCCGACGGTGGCCTTGACGCGGACAACGTTTCCCACCTTCACCTTTGAGCCGAGTTGGGCCTGCATGTCTGGCCAGTAGATGAGCGAGACGGTGGCACCGCCTTGCGCGAGTGTGACGTAATAGGGCGCACCGTTCTGCGGTTCGTTGACGGCCGAGATGACGGCTTGGACGATGACTTCCTGGTTCTGTAATGACTTGTTGATGCCGGCGATGGGCGTGAGAGGTTCTTCACTCGCCACAGCGGGCGTTGGGCCGACCGTGCTCGCACAAAGGATGGCGACAACAATGGGCAGGACCCACCGGTATCCGGACTTTTCGGCAGCGAGCCCGATCGGTGAAGCAAGGCGATCAGACGTTCTCATCGAGTATCTCCCCCTCTCCCGTTACTGGCTGCGAAGATCATTCCCACCAGTACGCTTGATTGTTGCAGAGTCTGTTTCCGTCGGCATCCACTGGATCTTCCGTGTGTTGTCACTTCAACATCGACCAAAGCGTTTGTTTACGGAGTTGGATTATATCTCGTGGGCGGCGACTTGTGAAGCACATCCGGAAATGTGGGTTCAGACAGCCGCATCCTTCCTCGGCCCTGGCGATCCAGACGACCGACAAAATCATTGCGGCAATGAGTGGGACCGCCTTCTTCACAAACCCTCGATGGTTGGTGATGCTGGTTCGACGGCATCCTTTCTCCATCCGGTTCGACAAACCAGGTTTGAAGTGTTGCGAGTTCTCCCGAATCCGTTGGGAGTTGGGGGTCAAAATGGCAGGAACGGTTGCGAGTTTTGAGGCGTTTTCAATTTGTGTAGGGCGGAAACTCGCAACAGATCGTGTTCGATTCTGTTGCCAGTTCAGTTCCGTGTTGGCTGCTACCCCCGTACCCCTTCTGATCGAAAGCAGGGTCTGACCGGGGTTCCCCAGCCCTAAATCCCATGCAGTCCTGTCAGGGTGGCATGGCGGACGGGTACGAGAAAGAAAGCCGGCCCCGCCGTTACCGCTTAGGTCTCTTGGACTGTCTCTTACCCCAGTGGATCGTCTCATAATTTGCAGCATATTGCTTCGCCTTGAACGGACGACGTTTTGAGCCCTTGCCTGCCTGTCGGCTCTCCATCTTGCCTGCCGGTTTGCTCTCCGCCTTGTCAACGGGCTTGGTCTCCGCCGGGCCTGCGGGTTTGGTCTCTGGGTTACTCATGGTATGGCAATCCGTCCTCGTCTTTCGGCACGATTAGAGCTAAAATGGTGTCATGAACCCCACCGAAAGACAATATCGGAACCATAAGATTGTCATACGGGACGAGATTGAATTTGCATCCGATGGCGTCAAGGGGAAGTCAGATAAACAGCCGGTTACCAAGAGGATAATCGAAGTTGACGGCGTAGACGTAACCAGCCGTTGCCGTGTGTCAAATACGGATGAAGAGAAAACTGAGGCAGCCAAGCGGTTTATTGATCGGCTATACCCCAAAGGGAAGTCCGAATCGTAGGGGCGAGGTCGAGTTCTCTGGTTCTCATCCTGGGCGGTCGCAGGTCGAACGGGGTCAGGCGGGGAACTGGCGGCGGGATGCGGCGGGGGGATGGGCGGCGTGATTAATCGTTGCTTTTTAGGCGGAATACCCTAATCTCAGCCACGTTCGCAAATTGGAGGAACTTACAGACATGGCAACGAAACTATACGTGGGCAACCTCTCACCCAACACGACGGAATCCCAGATTCTCGACCTGTTCAAGCAGTCGGGCAATGTCGTCAGTTGCACCCTCATCACGGACAAGGCCACCGGCAAGTCCAAAGGATTTGGCTTTGTGGAGATGGGCTCGGAGGCAGAGGGCGCCAAAGCGATGGCGGATTGCAATGGCAAGGAACTGGATGGTCGGGCACTGAAGGTCAACGAAGCCAAGCCCCGTAAAGCATAAACCCGTGGCGGGTTCGGGGGCCGCAACGGACGGTGATCGTCCTCGGGGCGGGGATCAGGCGGCGAGAACAACCAAAAGAGGGCTCGACGCTCAACTCCCCATTGTCAAATCTGCGGAGCCGTCAGGGTCGGCGTCTCGGCATTCTGTCGCCCCAATGGGAGGATCGTTCGACTCCCCACTGGAGTCTGGTTGAACTTAATCACTTCGTTTAGGGCGTCACAAAACTGTTCCAGGCCCGTTGTGGGGATGATGATTGAGTTGCGGCGTCCACTGCGAACCTCTTCGGTAATCCGCAAGAAAGTTCCTTGCGAATTTTCTTTCAGTTCAAATGTGAACTGCTTCCGCTCGATTTGAAGATGGGCGGCGTGTAATTGGGTATCCATAGCCGACACGTAGCCTTTTCGAATGACACCGGTCAATTCTGGCAATTCCTCCTTGTCCTCAATCCCGGGCAGGAAACTACGCCCAATCGCAGGAATAGCAACTGATTTTTATGGCAGTTCTGGCGGCGGGGATCGGGGCGGCAAAAACAGTTTGCGAAATGATTAGGTTGTTTTCAGATCAGGCTTATATTGGCGAACTGAGAAGGGGGAAGATGCCGGGCGGGCTCTCGGAGCACCCAGCAGGACAGACGGAGGAATGGTGTATGAAGTTCAATCGTCCCACCGAGGAACAAATTCGCAGCCGAGCCTATGAGATTTTCGTTCAGTCTGGCAGCCAGCCGGGGCATGACCTGGACAATTGGCTGCAAGCTGAATACGAACTGATGCAGTGGCCTCTCGGCAGAATTGCCCGGGCACTGAAAGCCACCAAAGATCGACGCCATGAAGACCGCCCCCGTGGCAGTTTTGTCGCCGGTGGTGGCGGCAGACGGGATGACCGCAGAAGCCGAGATTGATTCGGCACCGACATCGTGATTGTCGGGAAGGGCGTTTCGTCTGGGCGGGACGCCTTGGTTCTTGCTGGGCACTCTCAGTCAACGGCAAACCGAAGCGTCACTCAGGCAAAAAAGATATTCTGCGATATCGCTGGCTAATTCCTGAATGAGGCTTATATTTGTAGAAGTCTCAGAGAGTTCGTTCTCTCCGACCAAGGCCGACAACGATGCGGCACAATAGGCAGCACCACCTACCTTCGCCCGTCGCTGCTGGAGGAGAAGATTGTGTCAGTCAAAAGCATAAGCAGTTGGAAGTTCAACCGGTTTCTTCCCACCCGTAATCATCTGGGGACTGTCATCGGCAAAGAGGTCAAATGGTATGCTGATGATCCAGAGAACAGCATCGGCACAATCGCATTCAGCAAGGAGGAGAGGGGCTGGAATTACGCCATCTTGAGGCGGGACTGGATGGGCGACTTCCAGGTCTGCAACCTGAAGACGAATTTTCGGAACTCCCGGACAGCAAGTGTTGATTGTCTACTGGCGATGAAAAAGGCGGAGAAAAGCGGACAGCGGACTCTCTCCGAAATAACCGATGGGTAGGAGCATGATCGAAACCACGGTCGGCAATCAAAGGCGTCTTCCAGATCCAGAAATATGTCGGACCAGGTATCTGGCGAAATCTCTCCCCTTCCCCGATTGCCTGATGAAGAACCCCGACGCTTGCGGGTCAGCATTACGTTTTGGTTTGGGCGTCCTTTGCACCCATCCTGATCGGCGTAGGTTCGAGAAAGCGGCTCAGATGGGGAATCGTCAACGTCCGTAGCGCGCCGCCAATTGCCGGTCGAGCAAATAGCCCGCGAGGTTAGTGCCAGTTCCTGTCGATGCCCCGGGCTTACAATTTTTTCCCGACACGGCCTCCAACACCCGGTTCTTCAGCAGCAACTCCGCCAGCATCTTCTTGAGTTCGGTGTTCTCTCGTTCCAATTCCTTCAGCCGCCGAGCGTCATTGATCTCCAACTGTCCGAGTTGCTGCTTCCAACGGCGGAAGGTCACTTCGGAGATGTTGTGCTCCCGACTGACTTCCAGGATCGCCTTGCCCCCATCAGCTTCCCACGGGTTTTATCTTCCGTCGTATGCCTCAGCAACAGAATGACTTGCCCTGGTTGGACAGGACCTGATCGGACCCGTCATGACCATGCTTTTTTACGATCTTTTTCCGGTGCGGCTCCTCAATTTAATTACCGCCCGCCGTTCCCCGAGGGCTATAGATACGCAGTATAGCTCGGAGTATCCGAGGACAGTGCCCATGGATTGAGCGCTTCCTCGAAGCCGCCGAGCCCGGGATCAGCTTCCCGACTTGAACGAAGAGGAACAAGCAACATGGAAGCAGTGTGTCTTTACAGACTGAGATGGAACGCAACCACGGGTTTCGCTACGTGTATCAACTGGCTGCCGCTCGCGGGCCTGCCTGCTGTGTCTGGCTGCCGATTTGGCTCTTCGATGGCTCGGGCAACACCAACCTCCGAGTAAGAAAGGGCTCGCTCATGGCAACAATTGCGAAAGGCACACACAATGAACAAGGTCATGATCCTCGCAGTGCTTAGCGTGGCGCTCAGCCGTTGAACCCCGACCGTTACAACACCAAGGCCGAATTCCGCGGGGCAACTCCCGGGGAAACCGAATGGCGCCAGTGAAATAGGAGAGCGCCGTCGCGCGAGCCGCACCAGCGGCTCGCCGATGGAAAAACCATATGAAACAAATAAGAACCAATCAATGGACCCTGGTGCTCGCGGCTTGCGGTATCGTCGGCCTTGCCACGGTGGCGCAGGCGGATTCCGGAAGCAATGCCCCGGCAAGCGCGGCACCGGCGGCAACGAATGCACCTGCCGCAACGGCAGCGGCTCCTGCGTCGCAGCCTTATGGGAAAAAGGCCAACGCGGGTTTTCTCAGGAGGCTGAATGAGGCGTTCTTCGAGCAATTCTCAACGCCCTGTTATTCGCCGCCCGACACCAACGCGCCA
>Ga0187875_10003956_pt1 | contig 10318 bp, 8 predicted proteins | sample June2016WEW_17_1_2_FD_132978 | JGI IMG/M metagenome (GOLD analysis project Ga0187875, IMG submission 132978) | Peatland microbial communities from SPRUCE experiment site at the Marcell Experimental Forest, Minnesota, USA - June2016WEW_17_10 | ecosystem: Environmental > Terrestrial > Soil >... | reverse complement strand
CTATGATTTTGCATCCTTATCCGCTGGAGCGGTTTCGCGCCACACATCCGAGATAAGAACCGTGTGCGCTAACGAGCGCCCGCACGGGTCCGTGCGGGGGGTGCCGGGCAACCGGCATCCCTATCGCGATCCGCTGTCGGCTTCAGCCGACAGTCTTCGACGAACTGAAGTTCGCCGCTGCACGCTAAAGCGTGCGCCACAAGTGCTATAATCCTAAGAACTGGAGGATGCAAACCGTGAAGTTTTTTCTGGATACAGCCAACCTTGACGAGCTGAAAAAAGGCGCCAATTGGGGCATCGTCGATGGCGTGACGACCAATCCGACGCTCATCGCCAAGGAAGGCCGGCCAATCGAAGAGCAGATCCGCCTGATCTGCGACATTGTGGATGGCGATATCAGCGCCGAAGTGGTATCCACCGAAGCCGGCCAGATGATCCGGGACGGCCGCGAATTAGCCCGCTTGCACAAGAACGTGGTCGTGAAATGCCCGCTGACGCGCGACGGCATCAAGGCCACCTCGGTCCTAAGCAAGGAAGGCATCCGCGTAAATGTCACGCTGTGCTTTTCCGCCGCGCAGGCACTGCTGGCCGCCAAGGCCGGCGCTTACATCGTGAGCCCGTTTGTGGGCCGCCTGGACGACATCGGCTGGACCGGCATGGAACTGATCAAGAGCATCACCCAGATCTATAAGATCCACGGTTTCAAAACCCAGGTGCTGGCGGCCTCCCTGCGTTCGCCTACGCACGTGGTGGACGCGGCCGCGGCGGGCGCGCATATCGCCACCATGCCCTTCAAGGTGCTGGACATGCTCTTCAACCATCCGCTTACCGACAAGGGGCTCGATCAGTTCCTCAAGGACTGGGCCAAGGTGTTCCAGGAAACCCCGGTCGCCGGTTAATCCACGCATTTCGGTGTACAGAGCGGCTAATGGCCTTATCGCGGCGCTGCTGGGTGCCTTAATTGTCCTCCTCGTAACCATCGGCGTACGCGCGTGGTTGCGCTCCCGGATCTCTCCGGATGAGAGAGAACGCCGCCGCCGGTTGATGTTGCTTTCTGCGGGCAAGATGGGCGACGCCAACCTCTTGGACATTCGTGAAGGCCTGCTGATCTATTCCTACGCCGTCCGCGGCGTGGAATACACCGCCTCGCAGGACGTTTCCGGGTTGAAGCCATTTCTGCCTGACGGCATCGCTTCACTGGTGTCTATATGCGTGAGGTACGACCCGCGGAACCCGGCCAATTCCATCGTGCTGGCTGAAAAGTGGAGCGGGCTGCGGCCCGCCCGGTAGCCACCCGGCATTAGGCGACAGGCCTCCAGCCTTTTGCGCCAGCGCTGTCGCGGCAAGTGACAAATATGTCACTCGGCGCCCGGACCGTATCCTACCGCCGCGCGCCCCGCCTTGATATTCCAACGACTTAGGTGCAGCACTCTTGCTGGCAACCGAGATGCCTTAGAGAAGCCGAGAACACGCAAATGAATTCCAGACAAGGATCGACTAATGCCATCGGAAGAGAACATGAGATGTTAGCTTCCGTCAATTACGATGCCGCGGATTGCCAAAAGCAGCCTTATCCCGATCGTGCCGTTTGGGGCGGGGTGCAACAGCCCACGACCGCCGCGATTCTTCTTCCGGTTCTGCGCATGGCAGTGCTGGCTATCTTTGTGGCATGCGGCCTGGCAATGGCCGGCGCCAAGCTTTCTAGCGACCTGCAACAACAGATCGCCAACGCAGACGTCGAAGTCATCGTGCAATTCAATCGCATACCCACCGACGCCGACCTCAAACCATTTGCGGCGCGGAAGGTCATACGGCGCTTCCGGCGCATCAAGGCCGTCCACATGCTTCTGTCGCCGGCCGAAATCCGGGCCCTCGAATCCAATCCGCTGGTAACTTATATTTCGCCCAACCGCACCGTGCACGCCAATCTCGATGTGACTACGCAGACCATTGGCGCCAATGCCGCCTGGAAATCCGGCTGGAATGGCTCCGGCGTCGGCGTGGCTGTGATCGATAGCGGCATCTACCCGCATGACGACCTGAAGACCTCCTCAGGCAGCGGTTCCCGCATCGTCTACAGCCAGAGCTTCGTTACCGGCTTGAACGGCACGGATCTTTATGGCCACGGCACCCACGTAGCCGGCATCATCGGGTCGAACGGCCACGATTCCACGGGTTCGGGCTACACGCGTACCTTTACCGGCATAGCGCCCAAGGTGAACCTCATCAACCTTCAGGTGTTGGATCAAAATGGGTCGGGGACGGATAGCAACGTGATTGCCGCCATTGATGAGGCCATAGACCTGCATTACACTCAGTACAACGTCCGGATCATAAATATGTCGCTCGGACGTGCCATTTCTGAGAGCTACACACTCGATCCCCTGTGCCAGGCGGTGGAAGCTGCTTACTCCTGGGACCTGGTGGTAGTGGTGGCGGCGGGCAATGCTGGGAGAAACCCCGCGGGCGCCCTTCCGCTTTATGGGACCATCGCGTCGCCGGGAAACGATCCGTATGTAATCACCGTTGGCGCCACCAGCGCGCACGGTTCCACCAACATCTCCGGGGATACCATCGCCAGCTACAGTTCGACTGGCCCGACCTCCATCGATCATATCGCCAAACCCGATGTGGTGACTCCCGGCAACAATATCGTTTCGTTGATGGCTCCGAACAACACCATCGCCAACGCATATCCGTCCACTCTTATCGCCAACTCTTACTACCAATCGGGCAATCCTGCCGGCACATCCTCCAAATACTTCAGCTTAAGCGGAACCAGCATGGCCGCCGCGGTGGTCAGTGGCGTCGCGGCCCTGATGATCCAGAAGACTCCGTGGTTTGCCGCCGATCAAATCAAATCCCTGCTGATGAAGAACACCACTAAGGCGTTCTCGCTCTATACCACCGCCCAGGACGAAGTCAACGATATTACTTATAACAATATCTCGGACATCTTTACCGTTGGCGCCGGCCAAGCGAGCGTAGCCGCCTCTTTGGCGGATGAGACCTGGGTTGGCGTGCCGGCGATCTCTCCCAAAGCCATCATGAATTCAAATGGCCAGGTAACTCTGGACTTCTCCAAGAATACCGCCTATGCGGAAAACATCGTTTGGGGGACTAATATTGTATGGGGCACGAATATCGTCTGGGGGACTAACATCGTTTGGGGAACCACGGTACTTACCGGGCAATCCCTGAACGGTTATTCCGTCCTGTGGTTCGGAAGCGGAGCTGCGTGGGTGAGCCCGTCGAATATCGTTTGGGGGGCCACGGCATTGCCGGTGTCTCTGCTCGGTGCATTCGCGGCGAACGATGGCGACCGATAGACGCCCACGATTCCCATCGTCACTTCGTCCAACCAAGGTGACGTGTGCCCAAATATACAAACGTCTACATCTCTCTGGTGACCGCGGCGGGATTGGCAGCCATGGCACGGCATTGTGCCTTCCTGGATCCTCCCTGGCCTCATGACCTGTTCCGATTCTGCACGTACCTCCTGTTATCGCTGCTGGCCGCGGCTCTCAAGCTGCGGCCGCCGGGAATCACGGCGACTATTTCCATCGGCTTCGTATTAGTGCTGCTGGGCATCCCGGAGCTTACTCTTCCGGAAGCCATCCTTAATGGCATGCGGCGGCTAGCGGTCCAATGTCTATGGAGGCCGAAATCCCGCCCGGCGCTCGTACTGGTTTTCTTCAGCGTGTCGGCTGTCGCAATTAGCCTGGTGCTGGGTTATGAATGTTCTCACTTCGTGCGGGCGCAATTCCATGCGGCGGCGGTTTCCATCGTATTGGCCGTTGCCACGTGCCTCTATTTCGTGGCCAAATCGCTGTTGGTGTCGGGCGTGCTGTTGCTGGTAATGGTAAGAAGCGAACCGTTGCGCGTTATCTGGCAACAATGTTACCTGTGCGCGTTCCCTCACTACCCGCTGGAGGCGCGGTAGCCGGCCTGATGGCTGCTCCTCACCCTGCTTGAGATGTTAACGGTCGCGCCGTCGGCCCCATTGGAGGGGGTCGAAGCTGGCAGCGGAACTGCGGTGTGACCGGAGGGCGAGATTCCAAGATCGCATCAAGCCCTGTCACAACGGCGAACTTATCGCCGCCCTACTGCCCATCGGAAAGTCTGCGAATCAAGTGTTCCTCCTCCGCCGCGGACCTGTTGCTTTGCGTTAACATTGGTTTGTCCTCCTCGGGCTCGTCGGCGTACACGCTTGGCTGCGCCCCCGGATCTCTCCGGATGAGAAGGAACGCGCCGCTGGTGGATGCCGCTTTTCTCGAGTAATGGGCGACGCCAACCTGCTGGACATCTGGGACGGCCTGCGGGTCTATTCCTACGCGGTGTGCGGCGCGGAATACGCCGTCCTCGCAGGACGTTTCCGGGTTAAAGCCCTTTCTGCCTGACGGCATCGCTTCACTTGTGGCTATATGCGTGAAGTACGGCCCACGAAACCCGGCCAATTCCATCGTGCCGGCTGAAGAATGGAGCGGGCTGCGGACTGACCGGTAGCCGCACCGCACGGGCCTCCGCGGCTCCCGGCCTTGCGCCACCTCTGTCACCTGCCCGGTGACAACCGTGTCACTTGACACTTCCGCCGGTCCTCCCCGCCCGGCAAGTGTTCTGATATCGCAATGACTTAGGCGCGGCCCTTCTGGTGGCACCGGCGATGCTTTAGAAAAGCCGAGGAATAGGCAATGAAGCTCGGACAAGGTTCAGATGGCGCCATCGGGAGAGAACACGGAATGTTAGCTTTGGTTACCTGCGACGCTGCGGGTTGCCGAAAGCAGCCTTGTCTAGGCTACGCCGTCCGGGGCGGCGGAGGGCCGCTCGAAAAATCGGGGGGAAGACGAGACCTGGCGGCGCTGTTGGCGACCTCGCGCCGCACGCTGATGCGGAAACTGATATGAACATCAAGGCGAAGGTGTACATTACGGCGATTAGCCTGGCCGGCGCCGGCGTCATTGGCATTAACTTGTACCGGTGGCATTCCGAGCATCTACTCACCTTCTGCTTATATCTCGTTTTGTCGGCGCTGGTAGCCGGACTGAAGGTGAACCTCCCCGGTATCCGGGGGACCATGTCGGTTGGCTACCTATTTGTTTTCATTGGCTTCGTGGACTTAAACGTTGCTGAGACCTTGACCATGGCCTGCGTAGGTACGGTGGTGCAATGCCTTTGGAAGTCCAAACAACGGCCTAAGGCATTCCAGGTGATCTTTAGCACAACGAGTACTGGAATCGCCGTGACTCTGGCATCCTCCTTCTATCATTGGGCGATTCTGCACCAGTTCCAGAATATCGGCCCCTTGCTGCTGATCGCTACCGGCTTGGTCTACTATGCTCTGACCACCGTTCCGATCGCAGGGGCCATATCTCTCTGTGAGGGAAAACGCTTCGCCGAGACCTGGCGCACCTGCTATTTCTGGTCGTCTCCGTTCTACCTGGTAGGCGCCTCGGTGGCATGGACGATTAGTCTCTTCACCAACCAGATGCACTGGCAAGGTTCGCTTGCGGTGCTGCCGGTCATCTATTTGATTTACCGTTCGTATCAGCTCTATCTGGCGCGGCTGGAAGACGAGAAACGGCATGTGGAGTCCATTGCCGGGCTGCACATACGCACGATCGAAGCTCTGGCACTGGCGATTGACGCCAAAGACCACACGACTCACGAGCACCTGCGGCGGGTCCGCGTTTATGCGGTCGAAATAGGCAAGCGACTGGGACTGGCCGGGCCCGAACTGGAGGCCCTCAAGGCTGCGGCGCTGTTGCACGATATAGGGAAGCTGGCGGTGCCCGAGCATATTATCTCCAAGCCGGGCCGTCTGACTCAGGAAGAATTCGAGAAGATGAAGATCCACCCTGTGGTTGGAGCCGAGATTCTGGAGAGAGTATCGTTTCCGTATCCGGTGGCTCCGATTGTGAGAGCGCATCACGAGAAGTGGGATGGCAGCGGTTATCCCTATGGCCTGCGAGGCGAGGAAATTCCGATCGCGGCGCGCATTCTATCGGCAGTCGACTGCCTGGACGCGCTGTCTTCCGACCGCCAATACCGGCGCGCGATGAACCTCGACGACGCCATGGAGGAAGTGGTGGCACAGGCCGGCAAGAGCTTCGACCCGCAAGTGGTGCGCCTTTTGAAGACGCACTATGTGGAACTGGAGCGGATGGCGCAAGCGGCCCCGGAGGACGACGCAAGATTGTCCACGGACATGAAAATCGAGAAAGGCGCGCAACCGGCGGCGGGGTTTCAGGGATCGGCGCCGCAGACGGCCCCGGGCAACGAATACGACTTTTTGTGTTCCATCGCCGCGGCGCGGCAGGAAGTGCAACTGTTATTTGAATTGGTGCAGGACCTCGGCAACTCGTTAAGCCTGGATGAAACACTCTCCGTAGTGGCGGCGCGCTTGAAAAAGATCGTTCCATACGACGCAATCGCCATCTATGGGCGGGTAGACGGGAAACTGGTCCCGCAGTATGTCAATGGAGAAGACTTCCGTTTGTTCTCGTCGCTGGAGATACCAGTGGGAGAAGGTCTGTCCGGCTGGGTAGCCGAGAACCACAAGCCTATATTGAATGGCAATCCCTCCGTGGAGCCGGCGTACCTATCCGACCCGAGTAAGGTCAGTACGCTGCGATCGGCGCTGGCGGTTCCGCTCGAAGGCGTGAGCGGAGCCATCGGCGTAATGACGCTCTACCGCGCGGAGCCCGATGCATTTTCGCACGACCACCTGCGAATCCTGCTGGCTATCAGCAGTAAGGTATCGCTGGCAATCGAGAACGCGTTGATCTTCCGTCAAGTCGAAGACTCGGCCACTACCGACTATCTTTCCGGATTGCCAAATGCCCGGTCTCTGTTTCTGCGGCTGGACAGCGAAGTAGCCCGCTGCAAACGAAAGCGGGAACCGCTGTGCGTGGTGGTATGCGATCTGGACGGCTTCAAACAGATCAACGACCGGTTTGGCCACTTGGAAGGCAACAGAGTGTTGCGGCTGGTGTCGGAAGCGCTGCGCAGCCGTTGCCGCGAGTACGATTATGTGGCGCGCATGGGCGGCGACGAGTTCGTGCTGCTGCTTCCGGGCACCGATCGCAAATCGATCCAAGGTCGCATCGCCGAGATCACGCAGACCGCCTTCGGGATTGGAATGCCGCTGGGCAGCGATGTCTCGATGAGCATCGGCGAGGCCTATTACCAGGAAGACGGTTCCGATGCGGAGGAACTGTTGGCGGAAGCGGACAAGCGCATGTACAAAGCAAAACAGCTTCGAAAGAAGTACAAGACGGCGGTCTATCCGCAGACGATGGTTGAACTTGCAGCTACCGCATAAGTGAAACAGTAAGAATTGCGGTGTCTCTTAAATACAGGCTGGAATAATCTGTCCGGGCTGTACCCCTTTGTTTCTCCAACCGATCCTTGAGTGAGGATGGGCGGGACCCCTACGGTGCGCAAAACCCTTCGGTGTCTTGCACCACTCTGGTGCTCGACCTGTCACTTCCGTCACTCGCCAAGTGACAAGCTTGTCACCTGACACCGGGAACGCTTCTCTCCAGACCCGGCAAACGCCTTGATATCGCAATGACTTGCGAGCACCCCTTCTGATGGCCCATAGGCTGCTTTGGAGAATGGAGGAATACGCAAGATGAAGCGCGAACAGGGTTCAAGTAACGCCATCAAGAGAGAACAAACAATGTTACCTTTAATCAACGCCATCTTGTCGGTTCCCGGCCTATCCCCCAAAATGCCGTTTTGTAAAGTAACTGGGGCGTCAATCCACAAGCCGTCCTGCGGGGGCATGCTGTGGGTTGGTCGAACCTTACATTGGAGAAAAACTGAATATGCGCCAAAATAACTTTTGGTTGAATCGGACGACCGCGGCTATCGGCGTCCTGCTGCTCGCAGGGCTCCCTGCGTTTGGAGCCACAGTAACGGTAAGTAACCGGCCCAAGGCTGGCGAAACCGTTGAGGTGTTGGTGCAATACGCCAGCCAACCCACGGCAGAGCAGCACCGGAGAGTAGTCGATCGCAACGGCCGCATACGGGCCACATTCGGCAACGTTCCCGTGGCTCACTACGACGTGACGCCGGAGGCTCTGGCGGATCTGGAATCGAACCCCGCTGTGGTGTCGATCAGCCCGAACCGGGCCTTGCGAGGCTTTATCGACCGCGTGACGTGCTCGGCGAACTATTGGCCCCTCAACAGCTTCTATATGTCCTTGGGTCGCGGCAAAGCGCCGGGGATCGGCGTGGCAATCCTGGATAGCGGCATCAACCCGGCAAATCCGAATTTTAATCTTTGGCACACGACCCACTCCCGCATCGTTTACAGCCAGAGCTTCATCGGCGGGGACACCAACGATGAGTACGGCCATGGCACGCATGTCGCCGGCATCGCAGTCGGGACGGACAACGTGACGACGGTCCTCAGCCACAGCATCCGCGGTTTTGGAGGCGTGGCTCCAGATGCCAACATCATCAACCTGAAGGTCCTGGATCAGAACGGCAACGGGACCGATGCTTCGGTCATTGCCGGCATCGACCAGGCCATCGCACTCAAGAGTGAGTACAACATTCGGGTTATGAACCTCTCGTTGGGGCGGCCGATCTCACAATCGTATACGACCGACCCTCTTAACCAGGCGGTGGAAGCTGCCTGGAATGCCGGTATCGTGGTAGTGGTGGCGGCGGGCAACGACGGACGGGACAACACGCAACAAACATTGGGCTACGGCACCATCACGGCGCCAGGCAACGACCCCTACGTCATCACCGTGGGCGCGTCCAACGACAACGGAGACTACGATCGCGCAGACGACGTCATGACGACCTTTAGCGCAAAGGGACCTACCGCCATCGATCACATTGTGAAGCCGGATCTGGTAGCGCCCGGCAATCTGGTGGTGTCTGAGCAATCGCCCAATTCCGCGCTCGTGACACAATATCCGGCGAATCAGATTCCGGTCAACAATTATAATCCGGCCGGTTCGTCGGCCTACTCTCCCTACTTCTTCACGCTGTCCGGCACCAGCATGGCAGCGCCGGTCGTTTCGGGCGCGGCGGCGATGTTGATCGATCAGAATTCGGCCATCACACCGGATCAGGTGAAGGCCAAGTTAATGCGGAACGCATGGCGCGGCTTCCCAGCCACCATGACCATCCCCGTTACCGATCCCACCACCGGTATCACCACCACTTACACGGAATATAGCGACATCTTCACCATCGGGGCGGGGCAGGTGGATATCTGGGCGGCTTATAACGATACGACCATGCCTGTGGGGTCGGCCGCATCGCCCTCGGCATCGTTCAACACCGGCAATGGAAAGGTGCAGTTGCAGTTGAGCTCGATCGGCGCTTCCAACATTGTTTGGGGAACCGGTGGGACGTACGCCGCCAACATAGTTTGGGGAACCAACATAGTTTGGGGAACCAACATAGTTTGGGGAACCAACATAGTTTGGGGGACCAACATTGTTTGGGGGACCACATCGCCCTGGGCACTTGCGACGCCCGGCGCGGAAAGCCTTACCGTCACGATCAACGGCGATATTCAGTAGAACGGCGGAGCAGGCCGCTGGGTTCGAGTTGGACATAAAAGCGCGGGTGACGCTATGAAAGCGTCATTCGCGCTTTTTTCGTGTCGAAACCAGCAGACCTCCGGAACAAAGGCTTTCTCGCGTGGCGCGGTACGTAGGGTATGGCGGATGGCGCGGGCGGGCGGGAGGCCCACTCTCCGGCACCGAGTCCGACGGCACGCCGGTAATTGTCTTATCGTCCACAGCACCGGACGTAAATATCGTCAAAATATCTGAACGAAGGGCTATTGATGCTTGCACAATACATTGACAGCCGGACCCGCGGTCTGCACGCTTCAGCGTGCCGCTGCGGACTTCGGCCTACAACCGGACGGCGAACTGAAGGTTCGGGGCGACACGCTGAAGCGTGCGCCGCACTATTGCGCAAGCGCATGTACAAAGCAAAACCAAAACTTTCCGTGTCTCTGAAATATGGTTTGAGAGCTCTGTGGCCATTTGTTCGCCGGCCCGCGACTAGTTGGTCAATACTCCCCGAGCACAAACCTTCGATCTCTTATAACCGCTCGGGTGTCCGATCTGTCACTGCTGTCACTCGCCAAGCGACAGGCCTGTCACCCGATAGCTCCGCTGCTTCCCCAGGCCCGGCACATACCCTGCTAACGCAATGACTTAGATGCAGCCATCCGAGTGGCCCACGGGCTGCTTTAGAAAGGCCGAGGAAACGCAGAAATGAAGCTTCAACAAGGTTTAAATAACGCCATCGGAAGAGAACAAAATATGTTACCTTCAGT
>Ga0187875_10003948_pt1 | contig 10325 bp, 8 predicted proteins | sample June2016WEW_17_1_2_FD_132978 | JGI IMG/M metagenome (GOLD analysis project Ga0187875, IMG submission 132978) | Peatland microbial communities from SPRUCE experiment site at the Marcell Experimental Forest, Minnesota, USA - June2016WEW_17_10 | ecosystem: Environmental > Terrestrial > Soil >... | reverse complement strand
GCGGCGTTGGGTGGATTGTCGGTTTGTGCTAGAACACCATGGGCGCAAGCCAACAAGGCGATTGCAATCACCGTGATACAGGCACGGGCGAGACCGGGGCGTGCCCGTTCGCCGGGCCGATCAACGTGTGGCTCGAAGTTCGATTTCATTTCTTATTCCAATAAATAAAGGTTTCCTCTCCTGACTTGACAGGTTCACATACCTGGAATGCGGGCAGGAGAAACCCGTGCATTCCTTGGTCTGCGAAAGTCGCTCCTGCGGCCCGTCTTTCGAAAAAAGGCGGCGGGTCACTGCGGTAGAGAATTGGAGCGCAGACTCGTCCATGAATTCCATGTGCGAGGAAGCGCACCCGCTCAATCCGCGCGGGGCGACCTGGATGCCTGAATTATGCCGGGGAAGCAGGAGGAGCGCGGCCCGGGGGAAGAAGGACAACGAGTGGAGCAACGAACGAAAGCGTAACAGGCGGGCATGGATCGATCCACTGGATCGAGACGGTTGGAACAACTATTTCGCAGACGGCAGAATCTATCTGGCCGTGGGCGAACAAAGTGACCGTGCAATGATGGTCGGGCTGGCCGGCATCAAAGTGGATCAGTTCGTGCAACGCGGGCGAAGCCGCCATCAGATCGATCAGCAAGATCAAGCCGATGATCGTCGGGATGAGCAGCCATTTGCCCAGTTGTTTCACAAACTCGATTTCCTTATTGCAACTATATTGCAATATAGACAAACGCCTGCGCTGAATGCAACCTTTTTTCGCCATCACAAATTGAGGGCATCCGGCGCAGCCCGCGATCTCCGGTTTAACGTTGCTTCCGACGGCGGAAGTGACGCCGCTTCTGGCAGTCCGGGCAGACGCCGAAGAATTCCAAATTATGGCTGATATCCTTGTAGCCCCGCGCGGCCACGACCTTGCTGAGTCTGTCGACGATGCAGTCATCGATGCTTTCCACCCGCCGACACTTCTTGCAGATGAGGTGATGATGGTGCTTGTCGTCGACGTACTCGTAGCGCCATTTATCGTCACCAAAATCGCACCGCCGGATCAGATTGAGTTTTTCAAAGGCGGCAATGCATCGGTAAATCGTCACCCGGTCGCACGTCTTGCGCTGGAGGTGCTGGCGGATCTCGTCAATCGTAAATGGCCCGTGGTTACGGATTAATAAGTCGAGCACCAACCTTCGGGGTCCCGTCACCCGCAGCCCGCCACCGCGCAACGTCGACAGGGCGGTCTGGTGAGACTTGCGCGAGTGCGATTGGCCATGTCGGGTCATGGCGGTTCTCTATACGCCCCGGATTTACCGCAAGCAATTCTGAAGTGGCAATTTCTGACCAATTCCTCGGTCCCGCGCGTTCGCTTCAGCAAGTCGGGCACGAATCCGCCAGTGCCCCATTAGAAAGTCAAGTGCACCTCTTAGCGCGATAACAATCAAAATTGTGCCGTTAGTGCAGCGCGGGCTTGGATTGGCTCGACCGGATGGAAAACATCCCCAAACTGCGGCGTGCCCGTGGGCGTCTGGCGATATTGGTAGGCGTAGTCAATGTCGTGGTCGCGTCGGTTAAGCACGTTCAATAGTTCGACGGAAATGCGCCATGTCTTGTTGAATTGATAGCCGGCTTCCGCGTTGACCAAAATCGTTTCGCTGGAGCGATAAATTCCGTCCGATGTCAAATCGCGCGGACCGAAGTAGCGCAACCGCAGGCTCGACGAGAATCCATTCAAATCATGCAGGGTGATGCCCGAGGAAACCACCAGCCCGACTGCCTCCGGCACGCGCGTGCCGCCGGGACTGCCTGGCGCGGCGTCGGTGGCGTCAACCCCGATAAAGCGGGCAATGGAATCCGCGACGTCCAGGTCAAGTGCCAGATGTTGTGCCGGCGTGACGTAGTTGGCCCATTCGACGCCGTAGCGGTTGCTCGGATTTTTGGAAGCAACGGTGCTTCCCGTGTCGCCATCCTGCTGTAGTTCGGAATCGCTGTACAGATACCACAGCGAAAGCGTGCTCTGCAGACGCGGCACGATCAGCGTGCGCACGCCGATCTCGCCCCCCTTCGTTTGGACCAGACCGGGAATTCTCTGGCTCGGTGTGTTGGGATTGGGATTGTCAGCCGAGATCGGTTCCACGGTTTGTGTCGCGCCGCGTCCGTCGTTGCTATGAAAATCAAAACCACCCTGCACATAATATTCCGTTTTTGCCCATGGACCGAAAATCAAGCTCAGCTTGGGGTTGGGCAGAATACTGAAAGACGTGCCGGAGTTGACCGGATTATTAAGGCAGGTGACATCAAAACAGTCTAGGTCGCCGCGCATGGCCGCGACCGAACGGAATTTGTCGGTCCACTGGATCTTGTTTTCCACCCAGAAGCCAGCTTGCGTGTCTGTAAAATTATCCGCTTCCGTGGTGGCGGGCAAAGTGGTGCCGGTGGAGATATCCACTTTGTCCATGCGGACGCGGTCGTCCGTTTGGTACAGGCCGTTATTGATCCAGTCGTTGCGGACTTGCAAGCCGAAGGTGTTTTCCACTTCGCGGCCCCACCATTCGTTGAAAAAAGTGCGGCGCGCGTCCAGGCCGGCCACGTAGCGTCTGTCCTGCTGCTCGAACTGATCGCCGAGAGTCGGGTCCGTGAGGTAGTACGTAAAGTCGGAAAACAAATCGAGGTCATAATAAAATCCGTACGCCGTGATTTTCGTGTCCGAGCTGCCATCCGCACCGTGCCATTCGCCTTGCAGGCTGTACCGCTGCGAATTCCCGCCGTCGGTCGGGTTGATGGCCCCGAAGAAGCCAACCTCAGGCACGGCGCTTTCGGGAATCTGATCGCTCGAATTCCATTTGCCGTGGTAGCCCCGCGCCGTCACGCTGCAACCGTTCGCGTCATCACCCCGGCTGTAGATGAGGAGGCCGTTGAATTTGGAATAGTCATCCGGATGCGCCCACGGACCGTCGTCGTGATACACTTCGCCGCCGTAAAGCAGATTGCCCTCGCCCAGTTTTTGCGAGAAGCCCGCGACACCGCGCTCATAACCATACATGCCGCCTTCGACAGTGACGAAGTCTTCGGGCAGCACCTTGTAAAACACCAGATGTGCCGATCCGGCGGAACCGTAATTGCCGACATCCGCATAATACGGCCCCTTCTCGTAATCCACCCGCCGTACAAGCTCCGGGATGACGGCGTTCATGTCGGAATAGCCCTCGCCGTGCGCGTGCGATGGCAGGTTGAGTGGCATGTCGTCGAGGAACACCGCGAAGTCGGTGCCGTGATCCAGATTAAACCCGCGCAGAAAATACTGGTTCGCCTTCCCGCCGCCGGCATGCTGCGTAATGATGACGCCGGGAACGGTTTCGAGGATTTCGCCGCTGCGCAGAATCGGGCGGTCTTCCAGTTGCGCCTGGCCAGTCGTGCCTTGCGACGCGGATTCGGCCACTCCCACGAGGTTGCTCTCGCGCCCGATCACGACCACCTCGGGCAGGCGAATCACCTGCGAGGTTGACGCGGCAGTGGCCGTCGCATCGTTTGTCTGGGCGGATGCCGTCCGCTGAACCAACAGACCTGCGGAGACACCGACTGCCAGCGCGACGACGCTGAGTCGTCTCCGTTGCGTTCTTGGAATGTTCTTAGCCGTTTCGGCCAACGCCCGTGCGTCGGTCATGCCGGCAGGTCCTTTCCCGTAGTGGTAATCGTGAGTTTGCCATGTTTCACGCCTTTGGCGGCGATCAGCTCATCAGCCAACTTTTTGATGTCGGCGGCCTTGCCACGGACAGCCAGGACTTCCAAACAATTGTCATGATCCAGATGGCAATGTAGCGCGGAAATGATTACGTCCCGATGTTCGTGCTGCAGGTCCGTGAGTAATTCCTGCAAGTGATGCTTGTGATGATCGTAGACGAGGGTAATGCTGCCGGCAATCTCGCCACGGCCGAGTTGCTGGCGGTGTTCGATGAGGTGGGCGCGGACCATGTCGGCGATCGCCAGCGACCGGTTGTTGTACCCCTTCTCGCGGCACATGCGGTCGAGCTCGCGCAGCAATTGTTTGTCGAGTGAGATGCTGAATCGAGAGACAGTTTCCATAGTGTTACGATTTTTACAATCGTAACACTGTCTGTGATGTCGTCAATGCTTTTTTTGGTGCATTTCTGGAATTGCATTTTGAGACTGCCACCGTTGGTTGGGTTGCCAGAGTTTATCCCTGTGGCCGTTGGATCGGGCGCGGGGCGGGTCTCGGATTCCCATCGATCTCGTCCTCGAAGTCACCAGCGGCCTTCGGGACGGGTTCCACGATCCCACAGCGCGACGTTCCTGTTCCGCCGAATCCTGTGGGGCGGTTTCTCTCAACCCCCGCTGCGTCCAGTTGCTCCGTCACCGATGGAAAACCCTTGCCGGTTCGATACGATGCGGCGACGAAGCTTTTCCGTGTGACCGTCCCCATGCCTCCCGCGGGCGGCCAGCAGTGCGTGACATTCCTCCGCACGGGCCAATAGTCGGTGCCAGGTCTCGGAAGCGCGGGCGGCACTTGCGCAAAGTCTGAAGTTGGTGGATATGTACCATGGGGTGGGAGGGGATGATGGTATGGAGACAAAGACGGGCCTTCGCCGCGACGAAGTGGCTTCGGCCACGCAGACGGGTTGGCGACAGCTGCACGCCGTGGCGTGGTGGCGTGGGAAAGCTTGCAAGCCGTGGCGTGTTGACGGTATCACCGGTGCGGTCGCGGTGTGTGCGATCGGGCGGGCACTGGATTTTGCCACAACCTGGGTGGCGATCGGACGCGGGCGCGCGATGGAAGCCGAACCATTGGCCAGACACGTATTTGATGTGTTTGGATTTCATGCGGGCTTGATCACGTATGAAGCCATGATCACGACACCCGCGATATTCCTCGGTTGCCGGCTGGCCACGCACACGTTCGGCAGGCGTTCCGCAGATCATACGGCGTCGCTTGGGGAAAGGATGTTTTTTGTCTCCATCGGCGTGATCTCGCTCATTGTGGCGGCATTCAATGCCCAGTATGCCATCTGAACCCTGCCAGGCTTTCTGCCGGGCTGACCGAGAAGGTCCCCGAAATGACCAGGCCTCCGGCAGCACGAAGGTTTCGTCGTCGGTCCGTTTCAACCCGCTGTACGCCTCCATCCGTGCCGGGTTGGCCAAGCGCACGGGATGGTTGGCCGCCTGCAAGCCGTCGACCAACCAAATACCAATTGAAGGGCGATTCCACAGCGATGGCTTTCAATTGCGGGCGATACGGGTGGAGCGCCTGCAAGATCATCGACAAGTCGGCGGGCAGACGCCGACGGTAGACCGGTTGGCCCTCTTGGTCGATAAGACCACAGTACACATTGCGTTTGTGCAGGTCCAAGCCTGCGTATAAACTCTGGCGGGCTTGGGTCGGCATGACTGGCTCCTTTCCTTGGGGTTAAGGGTTGGGGCCAATGTGCCATAGCCGAAGCCTTCTTCTTCACGACCCTTGGATGCTTATCAATCCTTGGTATTGACACATTGACCGGTGTCGAAGCCTCACCATGGACCGGAACGCCGGTTTGTTTGCGCGGCCGCTTCCGGCATTGACCCTCGCGGAAAATTTCACCTACAGTGCCGACTGAAGTCGGCATGAAAATCCTCGTCATCGGAAACGGCGGGCGCGAACACGCGCTGATCTGGAAACTCGCCCAAAGCCGGCGGGTCACGAATCTCTTTGCTGCTCCCGGCAACGCCGGCATCGCCGACCTGGCCGAATGCGTGCCGATCCCGGCCACCGACATCGATGCCCTGGCCGCGCTCGCCGCCGAGCAGAAGATCGACCTCACCATCGTTGGCCCCGAAGCGCCACTGTGCGCCGGCATCGTGGACGTTTTTCAAGCCCGGGACCTCCGGATCTTCGGGCCAAACAAACGCGCCGCCCAACTGGAAGGCAGCAAGGTCTTCTCCAAACAGATCCTCCTGAAATACAGCGTGCCCACCGCCGCCGCGGCGATGTTTGACGATGCCGATGCCGCCCGGGCCCACCTGCGCAAGGTGAAAGCCCCAATTGTGGTGAAAGCCGACGGCCTCGCTGCGGGCAAGGGCGTGATCGTCGCCGCGTCCATCGAAGAAGCCGAACGGGCCGTTGCGGAAATTATGGAGCAGAAAATCTTTGGCGCTGCCGGCGCACAAGTCGTCATCGAGGAGTGGTTGCGCGGCGAGGAGCTCTCCGTCATGGCGCTCGTCGACGGCACATCGTTTCGGATGCTGGCCTCCGCCCAGGACCACAAACGAGCGCTTGACGGCGACCGCGGCCCGAATACAGGAGGGATGGGTGCCTATTCGCCGACGCCGGTGTTGGACAAAAGACTCGATGCGCAGGTCGCTGACATCTTCCAACGCACGCTCGCCGGTTTGCAGGCGGAAGGCATCGAATACCGGGGCGCGCTGTACGCCGGTTTGATGATCACGGAACGCGGCCCGCAGGTGCTGGAGTTTAACTGCCGGTTCGGCGACCCCGAAACCCAGGTCGTCCTGCCCCGGCTGGAATCCGATCTGGTGGACGCGGTGGAAGCGACGCTCAACGGCTCCCTGGACAAGTTGCAACTGGCCTGGACGAGCGACGCGGCGGTCTGTGTGGTGTTGGCCGCGCGCGGGTACCCCGGCCCGTATGAACGGGGTCAGCCGATTGCGGGGTTGAAACAGGCCGCCAACTCGGATAAGGTCTGCGTGTTTCATGCGGGCACGCGACGGAACGTTGATGGTCGGACTGTGACGGATGGCGGACGGGTCTTGGGCGTGACGGGGATGGGAAAGACCGTCGAGAAGGCCGCCTGGCGCGCGTACCAAGCCGTCCAACAAATTCACTTTGACGGCGCCCATTTTCGCCGCGATATTGCCGCCCGTGCCACACGCAAATGACGCGGGTCACGGGTACGTACGAAAGCGTTTTGGTAGCGAGGGACGATGAAAATGATTGCTGCAAAATTCAGTGCTGTCGTTTGGCTGGCCGGGGCCGGCGGGATGGTGTTCTGCCATGCGGCCGCCGCCGATTCGTCGTTGCGGGAGGCAACCGAGCTCATCAGCGTTCTCAAATCGAACTACGTCGACCGCGACAAGCTCAACGACAAATTACTAAACGAAGCCACGGTGGACGGCCTCATCAACGTCCTTGGCCACGGCGTAGTGATCCTGTCGCCGCCATCGACAAACGAGGCGAAGACCGTCGTGGCCGAACACCGGCCGACGCCCGCCCTTGCCCGCGCCGAGGTCATCGATCCCAATATCGGTTACATTCGCCTGTCAGACGTGACGGACGGCACACCCGCGGCGCTCGACGCAGAATTGAAACAATTCGCCGACGCAAAGGTCACGGGCTACGTGCTGGATTTGCGGTTCGCCGACGGGACGAATTTCGCCGCCGCCGCGGAGGTCGCGAGCCGATTTCTGGCTGACGGGCAGGAGTTGTTCACGCTGAAGAGTTCGGAAACGGGCACCCGGGTCTTTCGCGCAGGTTCGGAGGCAAAAGCCGGCCCCTCCGGCGGTTCCGACCTGACTTCCGCGCCGTTGATGATGCTGGTAAACGCCCAAACACGGGGCAGTGCCGAGGCGTTGGCGGGTGCGTTGCGCGCGCAGGATCGCGGCATTGTCATCGGTTCGGCAACCGCAGGCTCCGCAGCCGCCTGGCAGGATGTGAGGCTGGCGGATGGACGCACGTTGCGGCTGGCGACGGCGAAAATCGTGTTGCCGCCGTTTGTCGAGGGAGGCCAGCCCGTTGATTTGTTCCCCAACGGAATCGCGCCGGACGTGGCCGTAAAAATCGACACGCAGACGGAACATGACGTCGTGTTCGCCCCGGCAACCAACGAGACGTTGACCGTCAGCCTGCAACCACGCGTGAAGAAAAAAGATCTGACCGAAGCGCAGTTGGTCAAGGCGTTTCACGGACAGCCGGTCGATGCGGACGAGTCGTCGTCCGACGGGGACCACGAAGAGGAAGGCGAAATCCAAAACGTGCGGGATGTGGTGTTGCAACGGGCGGTGGACATTTTGAAGGGTATCCGGGTGCTCTTGTCCTGGCAATAGCGGGCGCCCTGGGGCGCATTCGGCCGGCGATCAGCACACAATGAGGATTCGATGAAAAAGGTTCTGCTCGTATGCACAGGCAATGTTTGCCGCAGCCCGATGGCGGAGGGCCTCCTTCGTCACATGTTGCGAGGTCGCGACGACATCCAGATCGTCTCCGCGGGCCTCGGCGCGCTGGACGGCCTGCACGTGACCGATGTCGCCGTCGAGGTGCTCGCCGAACTCGGCGTCGACATTTCTTCGCACCTGAGCCAGTCGCTGAATAGCGACCTCGTGCAACAGGCCGACTTCATCTTTGTAATGACCCGCCAGCATCAGGACGCGCTCCAGACGTTGTTCCCGTTCGCGGCGGAAAAGACGTTTCTGGTGCGGGAGTTCGAAGAACCGGGCACGGTTGAGAACCGGGACATCGCCGACCCGATCGGCCAATCCGTCGAGGTCTACCGTCGCACGCGCGACGAGATCCGCGATGCCCTGCCGAGCCTGATTGTGTTTATCGATCAGACCACCGCCGCCGCGCGCAAGGCGACCGCCGAGGCCGCGGCCCCCGTCACGAACAAGGACGCCCGTCCGCTGCGCATTGCTCTGGCGGGCGATCATGGCGGCGTCGAGATCAAGGCGGCCCTGAAGGATTGGCTGGCGCAACACGGTTATCCGTTCGCCGATTTCGGCACGCACACGACCGATCCGGTGGATTACCCTGAGTACGCGTTTATCGTGGCGCGCGAGTTGCTCGCCGGAAATTTCGACCGCGGGGTGCTCATTTGCAAGAGCGGCATCGGCATGACCATCGCCGCCAACCGCTTTCCCGGCATCCGTGCCGCGATGGTCAGCACCGAACATTGGGCGCAACTCAGCCGCGAGCACAATGACGCCAATGTCCTCGTCCTCTCGGGGATCGACACCTCTGCCGAAGAGGCGAAGCACCTGCTCGATGTCTGGCTGCACACGGATTTTGGCGGTGGCCGCCATGCGCGCCGGGTCGGCGAAATGGACCATCCGCCGACTCTCAACATCCCCGGCGCATCCACGAAGAAGACGTCCGATCTCGCCGGGGCCGACCCCGAAATTTTCGATGCGATCCAGCGCGAGAAACAGCGCCAGCAGGAGAATATCGAGTTGATTGCCAGCGAGAATTTCGTGTCGCCGGCCATCCTCGAGGCCGCCGGCTCGGTGCTGACGAACAAGTACGCCGAAGGCTACCCCGGGCGACGCTATTACGGCGGCTGCGAGTACGTGGATATCGTCGAACAACTGGCCATCGACCGCGCCAAACAACTGTTCGGCGCCGAGCACGTCAACGTCCAGCCGCATTCCGGGTCGCAGGCCAACATGGCGGTGTACTTCGCCACCCTCCAGCACGGGGACACGATCCTGACGATGGAACTGGCCCATGGTGGCCATCTCACGCACGGCTCGCCGCGCAATTTTTCGGGCCGCTTCTACAAGGTCGTCCATTACGGCGTGCGTGCGGACACCGAAGTAATCGATTACGATCAGTTGGCGAAGCTCGCCCGGGATTGCCAGCCGAAAATGATCACCGCGGGCGCGAGTGCGTACCCGCGCGTCATCGATTTCAAACGGATGCGCGAGATTGCCGACAGCGTGAAGGCGCTGTTGTTTGTCGACATGGCCCACATCGCGGGTTTGGTAGCTGCGGGCATTCATCCGAGCCCCGTGCCGTACGCCGATTTTGTCACCACCACGACGCACAAGACGTTGCGGGGTCCGCGCGCGGGGCTGATTCTGTGCAAGGCGAAATACGCCAAGGACATTGACAGTTGGGTGTTGCCGGGCATCCAGGGCGGCCCGCTCATGCACATCATCGCCGCCAAGGCGGTGTGCTTCCTCGAAGCGATGAAGCCGGGTTTCAAGGATTACCAGCAGCAGATCGTTAAGAACGCCAAGGCACTCGCCGCGGCGCTCGCGTCGCGTGGTTTCCGCATCGTCAGCGGCGGCACCGACAATCATCTGATGCTCGTCGACCTGCGTCCTAAGAAACTCACGGGCAAAATCGCCCAGGAATCTCTCGACAAAGCGGGCATCACGGTGAACAAGAATCTCATCCCCTTCGACCCCGAAAAACCGCTCGTGACCAGCGGCATTCGTCTCGGTTCGCCGGCGGTTACGACGCGCGGGATGAAGGAAGCCGAGATGGACCAAATCGCCGCGCTCATCACTGAAGTCCTTGAAAGACCCGATAACGCATCAGTCCAAGCTCGCGTGAAAGAAAAGGTTCGCGCCTTGACCGCAAAATTCCCGCTGCCGTATTAGCGGCAGCCTGC
>Ga0187875_10003942_pt1 | contig 10335 bp, 5 predicted proteins | sample June2016WEW_17_1_2_FD_132978 | JGI IMG/M metagenome (GOLD analysis project Ga0187875, IMG submission 132978) | Peatland microbial communities from SPRUCE experiment site at the Marcell Experimental Forest, Minnesota, USA - June2016WEW_17_10 | ecosystem: Environmental > Terrestrial > Soil >... | reverse complement strand
TTCAGAAGGTACTGGGTAAGCGGAGCGATATAAACGGCCGCAAGGCCCACGCCGCTAACCACAATGCCAGTGATCAAGCCCTTGCGCGCAGGCGGAAACCACTTGATGGAGGGCGGGGTCGTCGCTGAGTAACCGAGACCAATGCCCAGGCCGGCGCCGACACCAAAGGTCAAGGCCATCCCGGCGGGCGAATGAACCAGGGCCGACGCGACCAAGCCCAGGCCAAGCATGATGCCGCCGGCGGTCGCAACAAGGCGCGGACCGAACTTGTCCTGGCACCGCCCCGCGAAGACCATCATGGCGGCAAAACAAACCGTGGCCACGGACATTGGCATCGTGGCGTCGGTTCTGCTCCAATGCCATTCGCTGACGAGCGCCTTAAGAATGACGCCCCAGGCGTACAAGACGCCCAGGATAAGGTTGATGGCCAAGGCGGCGATGACCACCGTCCAGCCGCTGGAAGGGAGTGTGGTTTTTTGGTTCATAGGTGTCTCCGGAATTGGGATTGCTCAGATGCTGAGCATCTCCTGCTGTGTCAGGACACGCAGTCCCTGTTTTTTGAGAACCTCGCCGGCCAGGGTGGAGTCCTGGACTTCGAGGACGAGGATCGCGCGGTTGTTGACGACGAAACCGAAGGTATTGGCGAGGTTGATATCCTGGGTGGCCAGGCATTGGGCGACGGAGTGCAACGCGCCCGGTTTGTCGGCCATCTCCACGGCGATGACGTCGATGAGTGTGGCGGCAATGCCGCTTTGATTAAGAGCGCGACAGGCCAGATCGGGGTCGTTGACCAGCAATTTCACCACGCCGTAATCGCCGCTGGTGGCGACGGTGATGCAGCGGATGTTAATGTTGGCGCGAGCGAGAATGTCGGTGATGCGGGCGGCCTGGCCCGGCCGGTTTTCAGCGAACACTGCCACCAGTTTTACCGTGTTCATAGAATGGGTGATTTTGGTCGGTTTAAAGGGATCGTTTGTCGATGACACGCTTTGCTTTGCCTTCGGTGACGGGCAACGAACCGGACGCAAGGAGGTCCACTTTGGGCCGCACCCAAATTTCGGCGCGCAGTTTTTCCGCGACTAGGTTTTGGAGGTCGGTCAGGTGCCCGACCTCCCCGTCGAAGGCCGAGGGCGCCAATTCCACCTTTACTGTCAAGTCGTCGATCCCGTCGAGTTGAATCAAGTAGTTGCGGCCGATCTGGGGTATGGACATGAGCACGCGCTCGATTTGTTGCGGGAAAATATTGACTCCGCGCACAATGAACATGTCGTCGGAGCGTCCGGTGATGCGGTGGATGCGCCGGTGAGTGCGGCCACAGGCGCAGGGGCCTGGGATGATGGAGGTCAGGTCGCGCGTGCGATAGCGCAGCAGGGGCATCGCTTCGCGGTTGATGCTGGTCAAGACCAATTCGCCTGTCTCCCCCTCGCTCACAGGCTGGCCCGTGGCGGGGTTGATGATCTCCAGAATGAAATTGTCCTCCCAGAGATGCATGCCGCATTTGCCCTCGCACTCGAACGCCACGCCGGGTCCGTTCATCTCGGTCAAGCCGTAGGAGTTATAGACATCAATGCCCAAAGCGGCTTCGATCTTGCGCCTGGTTTCTTCGGTGTATGGCTCGGCGCCGACGAAGGCCTTGCGCAACGCCAGTTCCTTGCGCGGATTGACCCCTTTTTTCTCCAGGAAATCCGCAAAGTAAAAGGCGTAACTGGGGGTGATGTGGACGACGGTCGTTCCGAAGTCCTGCATGAGCATCAACTGGCGTTCAGAGGTCCCCGGCCCGGAGGGGATGACCATGCAGCCGACTTTCTCCGCGCCGTAGTGCATCATTAAACCTCCGGTGAACAGGCCGTAGCTCATCATATTCTGGAACACGTCGCGGCGGGTCACCCCCGTCATGCAAAAGGCGCGGGCGATCAGTTCGGCGGCGGAGTCCAGATCGCGCCTTGAGAAGAACAAGGCCTTTGGCTTTCCGGTGGTGCCACTGGAGGTGTGGAGCCTGAGCACCTGCTCTCGGGGAACGGCCAGCAAGGAATCCGGGTAATTATTCCTCAAATCGGCCGCGGTGGTGAAAGGGAGCCGTCGAATGTCGGCCATCGATTTGATCTCCTGTGGAGTGATCCCGTTTTCCAGAAATTTACCGCAATAAAAGGGCACTTTCTCCAACTTGCCGACTGTTTCACGCAGGCGTTGAAGCTGAAGGGTCTCCAGAGTCGTGCGGTCCAGTGATTCGATTTCCTGATGCCAAAACATTGGATTAGCGCGGATGATACCACTTGCGTTTGTTGAGAGCAACACTTATTTTTATCATTTGAAAGGCGCGATATGGATGAAGGAAACAGGCTCTTGTTAAGCGGGGACGAAGCGATAGCCCTCGCGGGCTGGCACGCGAACGTCGCCCTGGGCACCGGGTATCCAGGCACGCCTTCGACGGAGATTCTGGAGAATTTTGCAAAGCTGGGCGGGCGCGCCCAATGGTCTCCCAACGAGAAGGTCGCGCTGGAGGTGGCCATCGGCGCGGCGTTTGGCGGAGCTCGGGCGATGGCGACCATGAAGCACGTGGGGCTTAACGTAGCCGCCGACCCGCTGTTCACGGTGGCCTACACCGGAGTGGCCGGCGCCCTTGTGATCATTTCCGCCGATGATCCGGGAATGCACTCCAGCCAAAACGAACAGGACAACCGCCGCTACGCCGTGGCCGCGGGAGTGCCCATGCTTGAGCCGTCGGACTCCCAGGAGGCTTACGATTTCCTGCGCGCGGCAATCGAGATTTCCGAGCGATGGAAGATTCCGGTGCTGCTTCGCGCAACAACGCGAGTTTGTCACAGTTGCTCGCTGGTGCAGCCGCGTTCCCAACGCGACATTGCCCAAGAGGCCAGCTTCGTGCGCGACGTGAAAGGGCGGGTGATGGTTCCCGGCTATGCGCGGCTGGCGCACCGGCGGTTGCGCCAGAAGCTTTCGGAAATGACGGAATGGAACGAGGAGTGCGCGCTGAACCGGGTGGTGGCGGGCGGCAAATCCCTGGGCATCATCACCTCGGGGATTTCCTTTATGCACGCGCGGGAAGCGGCGCCGGAGGCCAGCGTGCTCAAACTGGGCTTCACGCATCCGCTGCCGATGCGCGCCATCTCGCGATTTGCCGCAAGCGTCGAACGATGCGTGGTGATCGAGGAAGGCGATCCGTATCTTGTCGAGGCCATCCGGGCGGCAGGAATCCAGGTCAGCGGGAAGCCGGAGATGTATCGGTTTGGCGAATTGGACGTGGCGCGCGTGAGGCGCATCCTTCGGGCCGACACGAGTCCCGAACCGGCGCCGCCGCCGGGAAAGCCGCCGCAACTTTGTGAGGCCTGTCCCTACCGGGTCGTGTTTGACGCGTTTCGCCGCCTGAACTGCATTGTGGCCGGGGACATTGGTTGCTACACGCTTGGGGCGCTGAAACCATTTGAAGCGATGGACTCGTGCGTATGCATGGGAGCGAGCGTGGGAGTGGGATTGGGGTTGCGCCACGTGCTGCCGCCCGACCAGGCCTCGCGGGTCGTCAGCGTCATCGGGGACAGCACGTTCATTCATAGCGGCATCAGCGGGTTGATGGAAATGGCCTACAATCCGCCGCCAAACGGGCACGTGGTGATTATTCTGGACAACTCCACCACCGCCATGACGGGCCACCAGGAACACCCGGGCACCGGGCGCAATCTCAGCCATGAACCCACGTCCAAGGTGGTGCTCGAGGATATGGCGCGCGCGTGCGGGATTCGCCGCGTCCAAGTCATCGAACCTCGATCGGGATCGGACACGTTTGAGCAGGCGCTGAGGGAGGCGCTCGAAAGCGGGGAACTGGCCGTCCTTATCGCGCGGAGGCCCTGCGTCTTGATCGCGCGGGAGCTTAAAGAATATGAACAACGCTGCCAATGCGGAGAAAAGGGAGAGCCCTGCGGGGCCGCCGTGTAACATTGCCGTTGCCGGCTTGGGCGGCCAGGCCGTCCTGCCGGCCGCGGACATCATTGCGGGGTGGGGGCTGCGCGCCGGTTACGATGTCAAGAAGAGCGAGATCAAAGGCATGAGCCAGCGCGGCGGTTCGGTCGCCTGCGACGTGCGGTTCGGCGCTCAAATCCACAGCCCCATGGTGCCGGTGGGTGAAGCGGATTATCTACTGGTGCTCGAGGCGACGCAAGTGGAGCCGAACCGGCATGTGTTGCGTTCGGGTGGCGTGACAATTGAACCATCGCTGGTGGACGCCGACAAACTGCCACAAAAGAAGGCGTTGAACGTCGCGCTTCTAGGGGCATTAAGCGCCCACCTATCAATGACGGAACAACAATGGCTCGATGCCGTCGGCTCGGCCTTTGCGCCGAAGTTCCTGGAGGCAAACCGGCAGGCGTTCATGCTGGGCCGCGCCAGCCGAAACAAGAGCGGCGAGCGACAAAGGGCAACGGTTGGGGGGAAGCGGGCCTGAAAGCCGGTTTGAAATAAGGAGGCATTTCATGCGGGAGGATTCGTCCTTTACCCGCGGGCGGAAAGGGCGTTTTATCGTGGCGCGTCAATGACAAACAATCCTCCAGGAGCGGGCGCGCGCGCCGATGCCAAATCAGCTCCGCTCCGCTTCTTCGGCAAATTCGCCGTGCTCAAAAACGCCATTCCCGAGTTGTGGATTGTATTCGCGGTCAAGTTGGTCGGCACGGCGGCTTACCAAGTCACGAACCTGACGTTGGTGCTCTGGCTACGGTCGGATTTGGGCTGCAACGACAAGCAGGCGCTGGCTTGGGTGGCTGCGTGGTCGTTGCTGATGACGGTGGCGACGCTATTGGTGGGGTCGCTGACCGATGCGCTGGGGATGCGGCGGACGCTATTCCTGGGCACGGGCCTGTGCCTGGTGGCACGGTCGGTGATGGCTTTTGTGACGTTGAAATGGCTTGCCGTGGCGGCGGGAATGCTGCCGCTGGCGATAGGCGAAGCGCTGGCAAACCCGGTGCTGGTGGCAGCCGTGCGCCGCTACTCGGACACGCGGCAACGGTCGATCTCCTTCTCGATCGTCTATGCCATGATGAACGCGGGATTCCTGATCGCCGCCTGTCTCTTCGACGACATTCGGCAGTGGCTTGGGGAGTATGGCCACTTGAAATTATTGACACTGAGCATCTCGACGTATCGGACGCTTTTCCTGGCGAGTTTGGTTCTGGAGATTCTGCTGCTGCCGCTGATTTATATGCTGCGCGAAGGGGCCGAGGCGAGCGACGAGGGACTGAAGCTGGCCACACCCGCGCCAAAGTATCCCGGCCGCAACTTGTTGCGGCGCATTGGCCTGACCGTGCGCGCGGCCTTCAATGACAGTGTCAATCTATTTGTCACGTTGTGGAGGCAGGCGGGATTTTACCGGCTGCTGGCGTTCCTGGTTTTGATCGCGTTCCTGAAACTGATCTTCATGCAGATGTATTATGTGTATCCGACCTTTGGAATCCGCGAATTGGGGCCGGGCGCGCCGGTGGGGAAGATGTGGGCAATCAACAGCATCTTCATTATTTTTTTGGTGCCGGTGGTGGGGGGGCTGACGCAGAGGTTTTCGGCCTATACAATGGTGATTCTGGGCGGCCTGATTTCCGCGGGGTCGGTGTTCATCATGGCGATGCCGACGGAGTGGTTTGCGTCCATGGCCGGCGGTTGGTGGGGCGATTTGGTGGGGCATTGGTATCTTGGCCTCACAGGCGAGGTGCATCCCTATTACGTGATGATTGCCCTGTTTGTCATCCTGCTCTCCTTCGGCGAGGCCTTTTATTCGCCGCGCGTCTATGAGTACGCGGCGGCCATCGCACCCAAGGGCCAGGAGGCGTCCTACGGCGCGTTGTCTTACGTGCCGTTTTTACTGGCCAAGATGCTGATCGGGACATTTTCTGGAATCTTGTTGACACGGTATTGTCCGGAGACCGGCCCGCGCCATTCGCAAACGATGTGGCTGATAGTAGGGTTGACGAGCCTGATTGCGCCGGCGGGTCTGATGACGTTGCGGCGTTTGATCCGCGTTCATGAGGCCGGGCGGGATTGAGCCGGGCGGGTGAAACAGTCTATGGTGCTTGTCGTTCATAAAAACCTGGAAAAAGTCAAAATAGTGTTAATAGTTGAAAAGTTCTGCTAATGGCGGCGCCGTCATTTTGGTTGTATATGGCTCTGGCGCAACGAGTTGGGCGTTATAGGGTGGGTGGTGATCATCGGGAAATAGAGTTGAAAAAGTTGAAAATAGAGCGATTCGCTTAAGGGCGTTGCGAGGAGCAGGAAGAGGTCGAATGGGATATAAGGGAAGCGTATATAAGCAGGAATGGTTACGATTAAGATTAGGATTAGGATTAGGACTGTGAATGGAGAAGGCACGGGATCGGGCGCCGGTGGGGCGTCCGTGGCGGCCCGGCGAAGGGCGCCGGGCGATGGACCTAGTTGTCCTCACGCGCAGGAGTTGATCAGATTTTCACGAGGGGGAAAAACCGACTGGGGGAAAAAACGCAGATTGAGGATTTTTTTGAGCCACGGATGGACCCAGATTGTCACCGATTAATCAACGGGGCGTAAACGGATGGCTGGAGCTGGTGTCGGTTGCAGAAATGGCAGGGGAATGTCTGTCAGAGGAATGACATTGTGTCAATAGTAAGGGTGATGCCCGCATGTCAAATCCGAAAACAGCAAAATACAAGGACTGACCCCAATTGGCGTGCACTCCAGCCGCCCGCCGATGCGGGAGGAGACGGACCAGGCCATGGGCGTTATTGCGACGGCCATGAGCGGGGTCAAGAAACAATCACTCGAGCGCTGCTTATTGCCGCGCCAAGGAGACGAGGAGAAAACAACCCTGCGACGAATTGTTGATAGTCTCCGTCACCGTTTCCGTGCCGTCGCCGTTGCTCCGCACCGATTGGCTGGTGGAGGCGGCAGTCCAAAGCGCGGGGTTCAAGCTGGCGGTGGTCTGCATGATGTAGTCGATGTCCAGCGGCGGCGGGTCGGTCCGTTTGAATTGGACCGTCAACTGTCCGTTGACCATCGCGACCGAGAGCGGATAGGGGCTGGGCGCGAGCGGATCGAGGTCAAAGGCGTATTTGACGATATTTGCCAGGCCGTCGTCCTCGGGGTCGGCGCCGTCAGCGGCCTCGCCGGCATTGACTGTCGTGCCGAAATTGGCCAGCCGCCACAAATCAATCGGCGCCAGGGTAGTGACGGCACCCGCCTCCGCGCTGTCAAGCGAAGAGCCAGAGGCGTTGGTGGCAACGACTTCATAATAATAAGCGGTTTGCGACGTCGCGGTTGTGTCGGTGAAACTGGTGGCGCCGGCCGCCGCCGCGCCGACCCGCGTGAAGGGTCCGCCAGGAGCGGTCGCCCGCAGGATGGCAAAGCCCGTCGCGTTGCCGGCGTTGTTGGTCCAGGTGAGCGTCACGTGCGACCACGTGACGGCGCCGGCGGCAAGCCAGGAAGGGGCGGCGGGCAGAGCCGCCGAGACTGTCAGGTTCAGCGGCAGGGCCGCGGGCGGCAGGGTTGAATCGCTGGTGTTGACAACAAGCGCCGCGCTGTAAGCGCCCGGGGCCAGGCCGGCGCTGTTGAAGGAGACGTCCACATTGGTTGCGGCGGCGGCAGCGAGAAGCCCGGCGGTTGGGAACGCGCGCACCCAAGGCGTCGGCGACAGGATGATGGCGTAGTTGGTTTGCAACGCGGAGGCAGTGGACGCCACGTTCAACCCGTGGGTGGCGGCGGCGTTCTGCACGCCGACGATCACGCTACCCTGGTTTCCGATGGACTGGTATTGCAGAACAATCTCGCCCGTGCTTTTGAGAATGATCTGGCCGGTGAGAAATCCGCCGCCGGTCTTCGGTGTCACGTTCTGAAATTGGACAGTGCAGGTGTGCGCCACCGGGTCGGCCGCCGCGTAAATATGGTTGGTCGCTTTGGTGGATAGAGTCAGGTCGCACCAGTAGAGGGCCACGCAATTGGTCGGAGCCAGGGGATTGGGAAGGGTTTTAGGGCTTGACTGGTCGCCAGAAAACGGCGTGAACGTGATGAAGCCGTCGGGTGAAACGTAGATTTGCGAATAGAGGCCGGGGGATTGCCCGCCGCTGAAGAAAGGAAAACCAAAGCCCAGATTGACCGGCCCGGCGATGCCTTCGTCCAGTGCGCTTTTTCCGGTGGTGGCGGTGAGGTTGGTTCTCAGATCGACGCCGATGCCCGAAATGTCTTTCCACGCGTATTGCGGTCCGCCGGTCTGAAGCGATGTCAGGGCGGAGTAAGCCACCGGCGCGGCGTTGGTCACGCTGAGCGACCAGGCCAGCGGCAGGCCGCCGGAATTGGTGATGGTGACTGGCAGGGTGACCGGTGGGGCGTTTGTGCCCAGCGTTTCCGCCAGGGCGGGCGCGCCGACTTGGGCCCGGGCGGGCAGGCCGGCGTAGAAGGCGGCCGAGCGGAGGATGGGCGGAGATGTTATTATATTTGACTGGCTGGGGCCGGTGACGGTGAAGGTGATATTGCTCAGAACCGCGCCCGCCGCGGGGTCCCACCAGACGCCGGAATAGCTCCCCGCTTGCAGGCCCGTGAGAGAGGTCTGGGCGGCAACTGCGCTGGTGGCGGCGGGGTAATAGACGTTGGTGTGGTGCCAGAACCATAGGGCGGCAAATTGCGAGTTGGCAAGCCCGTAGGCGCCGATCAACGGCGCGTAGGGGTCCAGCGTCAGGCTGCCCAGGTTAATCCAATCCAGCCCCCCGTTGGTCATCCAGATGGAATGCTCGCCGGCCGGCACGTCGATGGTGAAGGTCACATTGGTCGTGATGTCACCGCTGCCGCTTGACGGAAAACTGATGTTGGTTTCCGTGACGTTGTCAACTAAAAGTGTCAGCCCGGCCCCCGACGAAGCGATCTGGACCACCTGCACGGCGAACGTCCCCGCCGCGGGATAGTCCACCAAAAACGTGTAGCCGTCGGGCGTCATGGAACGATGATAATATCCCTGCAAATAGGTCGGCGCGCTGCTCAGGGCCGCGGGGGCGGTCTGGCCCACGGTGAAAACGCTCTGAGTGGCTGTTGACCAGCCGCCGCCCAACCCCAGCACCAGGGGGCCGTTTTGCGAACAGGTCACCTCCGGCGCGCTGGCCGTCAAACCATTTTGCCGGCCCAGGCCCGAGAAGGCAACAAAGTCGCTGCCCGCGCTCATCGGCACGTAGTCGCCGTTGGTGTCAATAAAATCCCAGTACCAGATTTGTTCCGCGGCCGATTGCCCCGCCATCAATCCGGCGAAGAGCGTCGGCGTCTCCCCCAGGTGCGGGGTGAAATTGACGCCGCACTCGGAACCGAAAACCGGGGCGACCGGCTGAGTGGGGAGGATGTTGGGCGGATTGGCGATGCTGTCAATCAGGTCGGCGGGGTAATCGTGATGGGTGTAATAATCGGTTTCGTCCCAGATCGGCTCGGTCAGATCGGAACTGGTGGTGATGAGATGATGATAGCGGTCTTGAGAGCGCAGGAAGGTCGCCATCAGGTTGTGCCAGGATTCGATGTTGGTCCACTCATTGTCCTGGCCCGCGTCGGTGAATTGGACTTCGTTGAACAATTCCCAAGCCATGATCGAGGGCGAATAGCCCCACCGCGCCACCGCGTAGCGGAACTTCAATTGGGTCACGGCGATGGCGGTGGCGTTGGTGAAAAACTGGGTGGCATCGCCCAAAAAGCCGGTGTAGTAGCCGTTGGCGTAGGCGCTGTTGTAGGGGTTGTAGGACCATTCCGGATCGACGGTGGACGAATACTGGCCGTGATGCTGGAGCGTCATTTGAAAATGGATGCCCGCCTGGTCCGCCGCGGCCACGATGGCGTCCCATTTCCGCGCCACCGTCAGGTTCAGATAGCCCAGCGCGCCCGGCGCGGGCCAATCCAGGTTTTTGCCGTCCCAATCGTCCATCCAGATGCGGGACCAGTTTTCGCGCGTGCCGCCCATTTTGCCCATGATCGTGACCACCGTGCCGGTCAGGCTATTGTAATCCCAGGCGGCGTCATGGCCGACTGGGAAGTAGCGTTCGCCATCGCTGGTGGCGAAGCGCCGGGGGTTGTTCGGATCGACGCGCACAAATCCCGGCCCGCTTGGCGGCCCCGCGACCAGCCAAAACGACGGCTGCAAATTCCCGGCCGCAATGGTCTGGCCGTTCAAGGTGACGTTGGTGACAGTGAACACGCCCGTCATGGCCGGGGTGTGGCGGACGCGCCAGGTTGTGCCGCCGTCGAAAAAAGCCGGGAGCGTCGCCACGGATCCATCCGGCTGGCTGATGCTCACCAGCACATTATTCTGGGTGTAATCAAACGGATTGCCGGTCAATCCGCTCAGGG
>Ga0187875_10003940_pt1 | contig 10339 bp, 9 predicted proteins | sample June2016WEW_17_1_2_FD_132978 | JGI IMG/M metagenome (GOLD analysis project Ga0187875, IMG submission 132978) | Peatland microbial communities from SPRUCE experiment site at the Marcell Experimental Forest, Minnesota, USA - June2016WEW_17_10 | ecosystem: Environmental > Terrestrial > Soil >... | reverse complement strand
GCCCCATTGAATCGTATCCTTCTTTGTGTTGACGATGCCCACACGGTACATCAGCGATCCTGCCCCGGCGGTCGCATTGTGCACCTCGACCACGGTCGCGCCCGAGAGCGCCACCGAAGGGTTGAATCCCTTGGCCTGGTATTGATGGCTGTTGCTGAAGGCAATCGAAGTGAACGGATAATCTAACTGTCCGACGCGATACCACAGCGGGCCGGCGCCGCCGCTTCCATTGTGAACGTCGATGACGGTTGTGCCATCGTAGGCGACTTTCGGATTGAAACCGTTATCGTAATTCACGCTATTTGACCAGTAGACAAAGGCCTGGGCGTGGACATTGAGTGACAATGCACCGAATAGCAGCGCCACAAAGCAGACCTGTGCCAGTCTTCCTGCGATGCGAGTTGTGTTTACGTTTTTCATAATCATCTCCTTGTTGAGTTGTCTACGGCGATGACTTGGCTCAGGTGCATCGCCAGAAATACCTGTGGAAAGGACTTGCGGGTTTCCGATTCTCAGCCGCGCTATCGTTTCTTCGGCGCCAGCTATTTGCCGAGCCCAGGGCAAGTTATGTCGGCAGGCGGCGCGCCGATGGGGATCGCCTCGAAAGACGTCACCGCAAAGTCGGCTTGCATGTTCGGACCTCCACCTACGTCGAACTCAAGGACCATGTAATTCACCGCACTGAAGTCCGCTCCGGAGGTGAAATCCACGAACGGGAAATCGATGGTGAACGGTGTCATGTACCCCGGAGCGACGATGTTGCATCCGGTCTGGCTATACCCGCTGCTCGAGAACACGAGGAGGTTGAAATTTATGACCTGGTTTTCGCCGTCGAAGTTGAGCCGAATCCGGTCATAGCTCGATGAAAGGTCGATGGTCATCGGTGAGCCGTACCCGTATGAGAGATAGAGCACCGGATATGTCTTGTATCCGCTGTTGAAGATCAGCGCGCTTGGAGTGGTCTTGGTCTTCGGCTTGATCTGAAATGAGTTGGGCTGGTCAAAAGGGTTGTCGCCTGCGCCGCCGCCCGCGCAGCCAGCATCCGGGCAGGAGACGTAGTCCGTCGCACGGCTGCCGCCGGCCATTTTCCCCGTCTGCGTATTGGTGTCGTGCCCGGTCTTCAGCGTCTTCTGATAAGGGCCGGTCGAAAAGTCGTCGAGGACCAGTTGCGCGCTGGCCAGCGTTGAAACGGTTAGAAACGCCGCGATTGCCAGAGTGAGATTTGCGATTCGTATGCTCTTCATAACGTCCTCCTTAAAAGGTTGAATTCTGTGAAATTTGCCGGGTCCAGTTCCCTTGAAACAGATCCCCTTGTCTGAACCGCGTCCGTTGAGCCGCCAAAACCTCTCGGCTACGAACGAACTTTTCGCATGAGTTCGCGCTACCGTCCACCACCCGGGTCTGTTTCGCGTCCATTCTTTTTCTCTTCATCCAAGTGATTGGTGCGGCGGGCTTTAGAGAGGCATCTATCCTGGGCAGCGGTGTGGTAGACTCCGTGGGCAATGGAGCGCGGAGACCCTTGCCGGAACTTCACTCAACGAAACCACCGATCTGCTTCGGCCCTTTTGAGTTCGACTCCGAACGCGGCCAGCTTCGAAAACACGGAATCCGCATAAAGCTGCAAGACCAGCCTTTTCAGATACTGCAAATCCTGCTCGAACGTTCTGGCGAGCTCGTTACGCGCGAGGAACTGCGCAACCGCATCTGGCCAGCCGACACATTTGTCGATTTCGATAAAGGTCTCTATAACGCGGTCAAGAAACTGCGCGAGGCGCTGGGCGATACTGCTGGTACCCCCCGGTACGTCGAGACAGTTCCAAAACGCGGCTACCGCTTCATCGCACCGATTCGCGACCAGGCGCCGATGACGGTGCTTGTGGAATCACGGCCAGCGGAGGAAGCACTCGCCGCGACCACGCCGGAGCGAGGCGGCTTGGCGCGCAGACTTTTGCGGTGGAAGGTCGCCGTACCGTCTGTGTGTCTGTTCCTCATTGCGATTGCAGGCGCCGGGCTGTGGATGACAAGGCCGGCGAGGGCGCCGCTGAACGAGCGAGACACGATTGTGCTCGCCGATTTCAGCAACTCAACCGGGGAAACGGTGTTTGACGATGCCCTGAAGCAAGGATTGGACGTCGATCTGCAGCAATCACGATTTCTCAACATACTTCCGGAAGACGCGATCTCGCGTGAACTTCGTTTTATGGGCCGTCCGCTCGAAACGCGACTCACGCCCGATGTGGCCCGAGAAGTCTGCCAGCGCGCCAACGGGCGGGCAGCCCTGCTGGGTTCGATCTCTCCGCTCGGCGGCCATTACGTAATCACCCTCCGGGCCGTCGAGTGCGCCGACGGCAACTCGCTCGATGTGGAGCAGGTCGAGGCCGACCGCCGCGAGAGTGTCCTCGCCAAGCTCCACGAAGCCGGAAAAAGATTGCGCAACAAGCTGGGTGAGTCATTGTCTTCGATTCAGAAGAACGACACACCGTTGGTTCAGGCGACTACTTCGTCGCTTGAAGCGCTCCAGGTTTATAGCCAAGCCGGCAAATTGGCACGCTCGCAGGGAGAGTCGGCTGCCGTCCCTTTCTTCAAACACGCGCTCGAATTGGATCCTGGCTTCGCGCTTGCTTACAGCGATCTTGGAACTATGTATTGCAATCTCGGCAAGACCGGGCTGTGCGCTTCCTATGTAAGCAAGGCCTATGAACTCCGCGACCGCACGACAGAGAAAGAACGCTTTTACATTGACTCGAATTACTACATGTTGGCCACAGGAGAGCTGGACAAGGCCGCCGGCGTGTTCAAACAGTGGAAGCAGGAATATCCACGAGATCTCGTTCCCTATGTCAATCTCGGAGCAATTGCAACGAACTTTGGGCAACTCGAGGCAGCTTTAAATAACGATCTCGAGGGCGTTCATTTAAACAGCGAGTCCCTTGTTGTGCTTCGCAATCTTTCTTACGATTACATGAACCTGAATCGGCTGGACGACGCCCGGCAGGTGCTGGAGCAGGCGCGCTCGCACAAGATGGACCAGGCTCTCCTCCCCAATTTCTATCAGCTCGCTTTCTTGCGCGCTGACGAGCGTGAAATGGCCCGCTGTCTGGGCGCGGCGGAGGAGGACACGGCGACCGAACCCACATTGCTTTCGAGCCAGGCCGACAGCGAAGCCTCCAATGGACATTTAGCGAAAGCTCGTGAATACTCGCGCAGAGCAGTCGACCTTTCGTTAACGGCTGACGCCAAAGAAGATGCAGCAGGATGGGAAGCTGCCGAAGCATTCCGGGAAGCGGAGTTTGGCAATTCCGAACGTGCGCTGCGAAGTGCGAAAGACGCACTCATGCTCTCGTCTGCAAGAAACGTGCGCATCGCGGTAGCCTTGGTCTTTGCGCGCGCCGGGGACCGCCAGCAGGCCGAACGCCTCGCCAGCGATCTTGAAAAAAGTTTCCCGCTCGATACCCTGCTGATCCGTTATTGGCTACCCACGATTCGCGCCGCCGTCCACCTGGCCGCAAAGGACCCTTCGCTCGCGCTTGTCGATCTCAGCGTCACGGCGCCCTATGAACTGGGTGGCAACGATTCAGCCCTCGCATCCGGAGCAACGATGTATCCGGTTTACCTGCGCGGGCTCGCATACCTCGATATTCGGGAATGGCAAAGGAGCGCGGCCGAATTCAACAAGATTCTTGACCACCGGGGATTAGTCTCCAACTTTCCGCTGGAAGCATTTGCGCACCTGCAACTCGCGCGAGCCCATGCAGGCGCGGGCGATTCGGTGAAAGCGAAGGCCGCGTATCAGGATTTTCTCTCGCTGTGGCAAACGGCAGATTTGGACGTTCCGGTGCGCCAACGCGCTGCAGCGGAATACGCGAAACTTAAGTAGCAGCGCCGTTTCGTCGCCGCGGTTCCCACCGTCGGCGCTTCCAACGATCCGCCAGCTGGTCACTGCGCCTCGAAAATAGCGCCGAACCCGACGTTCCCGCCGGTTTTCACCGCGCCGCACGTATAGCTGCACGTTCCCTTGCCGTGCGGCGGTAACGGCCCTGATGTCCCGGGGCAGGTTTGGTTTATCTTCGAAGTTTTCCCGAACGTCAGGCCGGCAACCGGGCTTGCCCCGTCGCCCGGCGCGCCGAGGAAGTCATACGAAATCTCTGTCTGGTAACTGCTGCTCTTGGTCAGGGTAAACACCGTGCCCAACGAAGGAGATGTTGTTCCGCCGGCAAATGTCGTGCCGCAAAGATTCTCCGCCGCATCGAGAATCACGCCCGCGATTGGGTCCGCCCCATCCGGCGTACCCGTGAATGCATGCAACGTCTGAAACGCCCCGGCTGCAGGGAACTCATACACAACTCCGCCTCCACCTGGACAGGGCGCGCCCGGGAGGCCGCCGCAGGTCGTTGTGCCATAAAGATTGTCGGCACTATCGACGCTCAACCCCGCCATCGGCTCGCCGCCATCGTTGCCTCCCGTGAACTGGTGCAGCACGGTTTCCGTTGTTTCTTTCAGGCTGAAAATCGTGCCGAACCCGAACTGTCCGCCGCTGAACGTGGTTCCATCGAAGTGGCCGTGTTTGTCGTGCGCCAGCGGCGCGTACGGAATCGCGCCATCGTTGCCGCCCGCGAACCGGTACAGAATTGTCTCGATGCCGGTAGCCACGTTAAATCCGAAAACCGTCCCGCACCCGCTCCCATTCGCGTCGGTGCAGTTGCCCGCCAAGCCACCGTGGGTGGTCGTCCCGTAGAGATAGCCATTGAGATACAGCAACGGAGCAAATGGGCGGCTGCCGTCGGACGCAGCCCCTCCGCCAAAGCGGTAGAGCACGATGTAGTTTCGCGTGGGAGGCTTCGTCACCTCATAAATGATGCCGTCACCGCCAATGCCATTGGGGTTGCACACACCATCCCCGCCGCACAACGTCGTGCCATAGAGATTTCCCTCGGCATCTTTCACCAATCCCGCAGAAGGGAAGCCTCCATCACCATCGCCCGTGGGGTTGCCGGTGAAAGTGTGCAAAACGTTTTCCGCACCGGTCGCCGCGACGAGCTCAAAGACCACACCCGCGTTGCTAGATCCGCCGCCTTGCAGAGTGGTGCCATACAGGTTTCCGGAATCGACGATCAGCGTGCCATAAGGAGTTTGCCCGGGATCGGTTCCGCCCGGACCGGTGAAACTAAGCAACAGTTGTTCGGTAATCTGGCCGCGCGCTTGCCGGGGCGCACCGCAAACGCTCAGCAAGAAACAGATAGAAACCGTGTGGAAGACGAGCCGGTGGGTGCGCAAGGAAACCTCCAAAATTGTGGGAACAGGCTTGCCGTGGGCTCCTGCTTTGCGTCGCACTATAGCACAGAATGTTAGAAGGGAACCACACGCACCACCTCGTTTTTCTGGACTTCCAGACAGGAAAGTGGACCAGACCAGTCGGGGACTACGCGCGCGCCTGGAATCCAGCGCGGGTAATCGTACAGTGAAGTTTTGCAGCTTAGCAGGCCCCGGATGACACCTTTAAGCCTCTAAAGCACCGCTGAACAATCAAATAGAGCGCACTAACTTGGCCGTTACAGGTTTGTGTCGCAGCACCAAGTTACATCGGTTCAGGCAAATTATTGCCCGCCGAAGTCGAGGAAGAAAGTGGAGTCTGGTTATCGGAGGAGATCGGCCCAGAGGCTTGAAATGTGTGGAGCGCCGAAAAGCGGGCCGAGGGAGCGGAGTACATGCAGCCGAAGTCGAGTTCACATTCCGGACGTATTGTCGGCAAACCGGAAATTATGTCGATGGTAGATGTAATATTCCCGATTTCATCACTGATGTTCATTCAGAACACACTTATGTCGGCCGAATTGATCGAGCAGGTTTTCTACGGCCTTCTGAGGACTCTTGAGTAGATCCAGCGGAGTGAAGAACTTGATGTGGCAACGTGCGCAGGTCGCCATCGACGGCGTCTTGCCCATGTGCTTCAAGATCACGAATTTGGGGTCGACCTTCATCGCCGGCGAAGTCTGGCACAAACCCAATGAGATTTCGAGTCCAATTTTATTAAACTTGCGCTTAACCTTCATGCTGACCGTATTTGCGGTCTGCGACGGTTTCGCCTTTCGACAACGAATCGTGCGATTTCGCTGATTCGTCTCCAAGTTGTGACTGCAACAATTCCAACATGAAGAGATGATTGGGATGCGGGCGATTCCACGGCATTGTGGCCAACAAGATGATGAGCACAGCGAGCAATGTCAATGGAACAGCGAGTGACACGTCTGCCTCTATTTGCGACAAATACGCCCCAGATGTTACGGGACTATTAAATTTTCCGTTGCTGACTTGGGCGCCAAGAGAATTTCGGGTTGCTGCGCTTAGGCGGCACCGAGACTGCTGAAGATAGGCAGAATAATCAACAAATCCGCACCCGCGTGAAATAAGACCGATCCCCACAAACTGCCGGTCTTCTGCATCAGCCAACCCCAGGCGATCGAGAACACGAAGGTGACGAGCAGAAAGCCCCATAAGTTCGGGGCGTAAGTGACCTGCATGTGTGCCAGGGTGAAGGCCAGGGCCGTCGAAAGGATGGCCAGCCATTTTCCGATCAGCGGCTCGTATCGCCTAAGAAACAATCCGCGGAAGAGAAGTTCCTCCATGACTGCGTTCGAGACCACGAAGAGTAGTATCCATGGGGCTAATGACATCAGCTTGGCCGAGCCGAGGGCCCTAACCGCTGGCTGCAGCAACGTCAGAACTAGGCATGCCCGATGAATTCTCGTACACGCCTGGAAGAGGAGTCGTGGTGCGTTACCGGGGCGAGGAGATTCTTGTTGGTAGTCGGACACTCCTGGTGGAGCACGGCATTATGACAGGAATGCCCCTGGATGTCAGCGCCTCACACGGAGCGTCAGAAGTCTACGTTGCTCGCGCCGGACAAGTTCTGGGGAGTATCCGAATTGCGGATATTTTGCGCCCGGAAGCCAAGAATGCGGTTGCGGCCATGCGACAGATGGGCTTGAAAACTGTTCTGTTGAGCGGAGACACACAAGCCGCAACTTCATCAGTCGGCCGAGATCTTGGAGTGGACGAAGCGGTAGGAGGACTCCTGCCGGAGCAGAAAGGAAAGTGGGTGACCGAGTTGCGCGGCAAAAGGCGGAATGTCGCGATGGTCGGCGACGGAATCAACGACGCTCCGGCCCTGGTAGAGGCCAACGTCGGCATCGCCATGGGGTCGGGAACAGATGTTGCTCGGGAGAGCGCGGATGTGATCTTAATCGGAAGCGATCTCTCAAAATTAGTCGAAACATTGCGGCTTGCTCGACGTTGCCGCGGGATCATCTTGCAGAATTTTGTGGGCACGCTGGTTGTGGACAGCATTGGAGTTGGCATGGCCGCATTTGGCTTTCTGAATCCGCTGCTCGCGGCCTTCATTCACGTTACCTCGGAACTGGCCTTTATTTTGAATTCCACCAGACTCTTGCCACGCGCTTCTGAAACCAGGCAATGAGTCCCGGATCTCCCTGCAACCTGGTCTCGATTGTGTGGTGATGAATTAAGCTATTTGAGAATTGGTCAAGTATGCCGAACACGGATACAGATTTTTCGGATGCAACTCCTCGACCGACTTGACCACTTTCCGCACCCCACCGGGCGGCGCTTATCTCATCGGCGTTTCTGGCTATCTGCGGCTCATTTCAAGTAAGACTTGACCATGTCGATGACTTCATCGGCGGCGGCTACCTGTCCCGAAGTTGGGCGTTGCTTTCCGCTAAGGACGTGACTGCGAATGTGACCCTCCAGAAGCTCGGCCATTAGGCTGTTCATCGCCCCTCGGGCCGCGCTCATGACTTGCAGAACATCGGAGCAATCGCGCTCCTCGTCCAGAGCTCGTACCAGAGCTTCAACCTGCCCCTGAATGCGCTTCGCCCGCAGAAGTAGTTTTTGTTTGTCCTTGACTGTGTGGCTCATTGTTTGATATTCACTTGAATACCGTACCCGGTACGGTAGTTGTCTTTTGTGTACGGTTTTAGTATAGATCAACACATCGGTTCGTGGGGTACCGGCTGTGCGTTCGATCTCGAAGCGAATAGCGTGTCTGTGCATCGTGCTGACTTTCTGGTCAGCAATAGCATTCGCTGCGCATCATCATTCGAGCACGACTGAGGGAGCGACCTGTCGGGTCTGTGTCACGGCCCATTCAGCATCGCCCAAGGCCCCGTCGACACTGACGCGTACCGCAATCGTTGTCGTATCTGCCATTCAAACGCAAACGGTTTCTGCTAAGCAATCCCTGACAGCCTTCGCCCTGTGCGTCCGTCCGCCTCCTAGCGCCTAGAGATCAAATTTTCAGATGCGTTGTGGTCGGTTCTTGTCCCGTGGACCGTGCCCATGATCTCTATACGGACCAATTTCTTCTGGAGGAATTCATGCTGGCTTCTTACGAGAAGTCGCTTCGTGCGGCTTTGACGGTGGCTTTCTGTTTTGCATTATGCCTTCACGCTTACGCGCAGTCGGGCGGAAGTTCGGGATCCATTAACGGCAGCGTGCTCGATCCTTCGGGCGCAGTGGTGCCAAACGCTACTGTTGAGATTCATCAAGCGGTCAGCGGCTATGACCGAACGACCAACACAGACAGTAAGGGGAATTTCAGTTTCACGAACGTTCCGTTTAATCCGTACCACATGACGGTGACAGCCACGGGATTCGCTCAATACGCGCAGGATGTCGAGACCCGGTCGGTGGTGCCGGTCAACGCCAAGATCATTCTGCATGTATCCGGCTCGTCCATCACTGTAACGGTCGAGTCTGCAGGCGATCTCATCGAGAACGATCCCACCTTCCACGCCGACATCGACAAGGAGTTGTTCGACAAACTTCCCTTGGAAAGCGCGTCTTCGGAGCTGAGCTCGCTGGTGACTCTCTCCACGCCGGGAATCGCCGCCGATTCCAATGGTCTCTTTCACGGGATCGGTGACCACGCGGAGAATTCGTTCTCCATCGACGGCCAGGCCATTACCGACCAGCAAAGCAAGGTCTTCTCGAACCAGCTTCCCGTCGAATCCATTCAGTCTATGGAAGTCATATCCGGTGCACCACCCGCGGAATACGGAGGCAAGACCAGCGTGGTGATTGTCGCGACCACACGCTCGGGCCAGGGCGTGACCACACCGCATGGCAGCGTGACCGCTTCGTACGGGGCATTCGGATCCTCCAACGTGGCGGCCGATCTCGCTTACGGCGGGAAGAACTGGGGAAACTTCATCTCCATCGGCGGTTTGAACACCGGCCGATTCCTGGATCCACCGGAATTCGCGGTAATCCACGACAAGGGGAACGAAGAGAACTTGTTCGACCGCGTGGATTATCAAATCTCATCCGCCGACTCGATTCACCTCAACTTCGGCTACAGCCGGAGTTGGTTCCAGACGCCGAATTCACTCGACGCCCAAAATGCGACGCCCTGGAGTGGACTGAACGGGGTCCTTCCGTTCGTGGAGAACTACGGCGGAATAGCTCCCAACAGCGATGTCGTCGGAGCGACGGATCAACGCTCCAAGATTGGGACCTTTAACATCGCCCCTTCGTGGACCCACGTGGTGAACACGAACTCCGTACTTACTTTGGGAGCATTCGTGCGCCGTGACAATTACAACTACTACCCAAGCAAGGATCCTTTCGCAGACCTCGGGCCCCCGAGTCTTCAGAGACAGTCTGTGGGTCAGAACCGAACGCTCACCAACACGGGGCTTCGATCCGATATCTCCTACGTCAAACGGATCAACAACATTAAGGCCGGAGCCACTTACGAACAAACGTTTCTCAGAGAGGATGACACTCTCGGCATCGTCGATCCGGCATTCAACGCACCCTGTATAACTGCGTCACCAGTGACAGCACTGAACCCTTTCCCGTTCGTTTCTGTTCCTGGTTTCACCGATCCCTCGCAATGCACCGGCGCCAACCAGCCGAACATTTCCACTAACGGGAACGCGCCCGGCACCGCTTTCTACCCTTACTTCAGTTCGTTCCTACTTCCCTACGACTTGACCCGCGGCGGAAGCGATTACACCTTCAACGGTCGCACCGACGTGAAAGAACTAGCTCTCTACGTTCGGGATGCGATCACAGTTGGAAACTGGTCTTTGAACCTTGGTATACGCGGCGATCTCTACAACGGGATCACTATCGCGCGGCAAGCAGAGCCTCGTCTTGGGGTCGCGTACAACGTCAAGAAGACCAACACGATCCTCCGCGTTTCCTACGCGCGCACGCTAGAGTCTCCCTTTAACGAAAATCTAGTACTTTCCAGCATCGGATGCAGCAATGCAGTACTGAACCCGCTTCTGAGCTGCAACCCCGCTATCGGGCTGGC
>Ga0187875_10003927_pt1 | contig 10350 bp, 16 predicted proteins | sample June2016WEW_17_1_2_FD_132978 | JGI IMG/M metagenome (GOLD analysis project Ga0187875, IMG submission 132978) | Peatland microbial communities from SPRUCE experiment site at the Marcell Experimental Forest, Minnesota, USA - June2016WEW_17_10 | ecosystem: Environmental > Terrestrial > Soil >... | reverse complement strand
ATAACGGCTGCTAAACCGGCCGCGGCATCGTTTGCCACCATCGGCGTCCGCGTTTGGCAGGTGATTTCACCTGCGGCATTCACCAGACCGGCGGCCACTTTCGTGCCTCCGACATCGACGCCAATGAGGTGCCCAGTCCGTGAGACTTCCGTCATGCGATTCGCACCGGGACCAGACTATACCTGATTCTCTGGCGTAGCGAGCATCCTATCGATATTTGAATTGCAGCTCCGTCCCTTTTTGCCAGAATGATGCACGGTCGCGCTGTATGGCCAATGGTAAACTATTTGGGCAAGGTTGGGCGCGTAGCTCAGTTGGTAGAGCAATGCCCTTTTAATTCGCTGCTCTCCGGCGCAACCACGGCGGATCAATCACTTACGGGTGGATTCCCACACAACAAACGGGGCAAAAGGCTGGTATTCGGCACTCATTGTGCGCTGAATTGTGCGCTGAAAACTGAAATGTATAATCGATGCAACGCCTCGACGCACCTTAAGGTATTATCGGGTCGTGTTTTTAGTTCGGGGAGTTGTGGCAGCCGCAATAATATTCGCCGCCCCGCCCATGGCTGTTTCATCGTGGGGAGAGTCAAAGCCTGTCCAAGTGGAAGACCCATTCCCCGCCATCGACTGCACAGCCTACGATACAGGCAAGTATGTCACGGACAAACACGCGGAAGCCTGTCGATCTTTTGTCCAACTGGCGAAAGCTAAGGACCCGATGCTGCCTCTTCACGTAGGTCCGGTATATGCGTGCTTCGGAATCAATGATGAACTTTTGGTACTCGATACGGCCATGGATCAAGCCAAGAGTGAGAACAAAAAATGGGCAGCTTTGGCAGAACCCAGCGTTGCATTTTATCAATCCGGCATTGAAAACGGCATGTCGGTGGCTGCGTCCCTCTGGCTGGAAGGGGAATGGGATTTATCTCAGGCTCCATCCGCTCCAAGCTACACGGGACATTTCAACTTCAAAAGCGAGGACAACAAACAGCAAGCAGCCATTATGAAAACCCACGTCCCCCACGCGACAATGTTCATATCGGAAACCTCCATAAGCTTCTGGGACTGGACAATTCAAACCTCCACCGGGCGATTCCGTTATTGGACCCCGGATGATGACCCCAGCTTCAGGAACAAGTCCATCCAACTAACGGGTCAATGTGCGGTTTTCAAAAGGGATGTCAAAATAGAATCGTCTCCCAAGGCAACCATTCAGCACGGGTTCTGGAAGCAAATTAATTAGCAATGGGTTTCGATGGTGACCCGCTCGGGGGCGTTTTTATCCTTTTTCCCATAGACCTGCTGTTGCTACAATCACACATGCTAAGTAAACAGAACTTCGAGCGCCTAAATTCGGATGGGTTGGCAGCATTGTGTAAGTCGGTCGTATACAAACCCGGTGTGGAGACAGCCGTGGCCGAAGAGGCTTGGCAATTGCGACGGGAATGGGTTCGGCTGGTGGGATCACAGCAGCCGCTTGATTACAAATTGAACGAAGGAATACAGGCCGAAGAGAAGGCGCTGGCAGTCCGCATGGCCAATTTTCTGACCGCTACCTTGTAGCGCCTTTAAGATACTGCGTGCCCCATCTTTTGCGTTCTTTTGCAAGCGACATCCAGCTTGGGAAGCTGCAGGCAAGCCCGCGTTCTATGCGGAATCAAGCACTCTCTTCCGAGGCATAAAACCGGCACTAGCGGCGTCAATTGCACACGATTCTGCTGCACAACTTTTCTGATCGTGTTTGGAAGCGGTATCATGCTTTCCCTACTGCTTCACTGAGAAATCGTAGCCTTTTGTTCCGTAGGAACCGCCAAATTCTGACCATGTAATTGGATATTCCCCGGGCACTCCTTACTGCACAGAATCGGTCGGCGTCCAGTATCCCCCCAAAGGCCTTGCTTTCAGCCGCCAGACCCGATCAAATGGTCTCTCAAAAATGAGGGGAACCATGAAGGGAAAACGAGCGGCAATTTACGTCAGGGTCTCGACGGCAGAGCAGGAGACCGATCTTCAGGAAACGGAGCTGAGGGAGTATTGCGACAATCGGGGCTGGAGCTGCACGATCTACCGGGACAAGGGCCAGAGTGGAGCTAAGAACGATCGGCCAGCATTGAATGCACTACTCGGCGACATGCGAAAGAGGAAGTTTGATGTGGTAGTGGTCTGGGCCTTGGACAGATTGGCCCGGTCTCTGAAGCAGTTGCTGAGCATCGCAGAGGAATGCCAGTCTCTCAGCGTGGACTTGGTGTCGCTAAAACAGAATGTGGACACGACACTGCCTGCTGGCAAATTGACTTTCAGCGTGCTAGGCGCAGTAGCCGAATTTGAGAGGGAGATGCTGCGAGAGCGGGTGCGATCAGGAATGGCTCAGGCCAAACGGGCGGGCAAGCGAGTGGGGCGGCCAGCTCTACGTAAGTTTCATTCTTCTGACATCGACCGAATGAGGGCAATGCGGGCAAACGGAACCAGTGTCCGCAGGCTGGCAGCGGAATTCAAGACGACGCAGTGGATGGCATCGAAGTTGACTTCGCCGGACGCCGGAGTTTCTACATCGCTGGGGTAGTTGAAAAAAAAGAGGGAGCGCAACGTGAAGGAGAAAGACGAATTGGCGAAGAAATTATCGGAGCTTGAAAAGCAGTTTGCCAGATCGGGATTGCGGCTTACAGATGGTTCCAGCAAAGTGAAAGCCATGGCCTTCGTAGGCGGGGTCCGAAAACGTAATAACCCGCCCTCATAGTGCCGAAAATTAGAGCCGGTAGCCGCCGGTCACCTTTTCAAGTAAATCCCAAACGCTCCCGAGCCAAAGAATGTCTGCGCCGGAATAAAACAGATGACATCGTTTGCGGAGCTGAGTCCGTTTGCACCTTTGGATTGTTCTGTTCCAGTGGGGTGTGACTGCGGGGAGTCTGCGCGTGGAGGGAGAGAGAAAAGGCGAGGAGGATGAGGAGAAGACTCCCCCCGAACCCGGTCACTCATTCTACTCTGCAGCACGACCGTAACTTTCCCGGCCCCGTCCGCTCCAGTAAAAAGGGGCTGAGGAAACAACGATGGCTGAAACAAAGACGAAACCCGAAATGCTGACTGAGAGCTACGACCTCATTGCCTACGATGTTGACACCAAGAAAGAAGTATTGCACTGGTGGAATGTGACCGTGAAGACGGGTGCTTTCTATACCGCTGGAAGCACAATCATTGCCGAACCAAATCGCTGGTTGGTCGTGGGCGTCCGCACCACGAGCACTGCGCGCGTGAAGCGAGTCGACGTAAAACGTGTGAGGAAATTCAATCTGCGGGACCGCGTGAGGAAAATCGAAGACAAGGAAGTTCGGACGGTAGAAGAAATCCGCGAGGGGGCTGGTACAGAGCCTACCTTCTCGATTCAGCTTGGCAGCGACCTCGCTTAGTCTTCGCCATCATTCACTTCCCAGTCTTGGGGGTGCGCATACACATGGACGTGCCCAAGGAAGCGATTGTGATCGCCGTCCTCAATGGCAGTGGGAAGCTGGTCATGGAGACCATCCTCGAAACCAAAGCCAGCAGTATTCTGGAGTTCCTCCACGGTTAAAGGCCGTTGCTGGGCTTGGTTAAGAGGTCGCAGGAAAAACCTAAGAGAAAGGTTCCGGGAAGCCATCGCCGACGCTGAGGCCGAATTGAAGAAGCTAGAAGAAGGATTCAAGAAAGGAAATTCATAGAAGTCACAGAGCTTTTTGCGACCGAAGAACGTTGTTGTCATACCTAGAGCTGCTTTCTCGCCTGTGGCGGCAGATGCTCGTGAATGGATATCAGGTAGTAAGCTTTCCGCCGCGACTCGGGAAACCGCTTCTGCAGGAATTCGTGGAAAGATTTGAGATCTTCCAGCCTCCAGTACTGCCCCGCCCGGACCTCGCACAGGTAGCGCCCCAGTTCCATGAACTTGCTGCTCACGAGCATCAGATGATGAACCTCTGCGTCTCGACCGAACCGATTCCCCCTCCAGGATGTAGAGTGTCTCGGCCTGCCCAGCATAGTAGTGACGTGCGATGACGTCGCCATGCTCCATCACGATCCCCCAACAGCCCGGGGCCCAGTGCTGCATCGGCGTTGAGTACTTACACCGGCGAATTGCGTTTGGTGTCCAGACCTATCTGGCGGGCACAGAGCTGAACGTGAAGCGGAATACCGACCACGGCCCGCATACGACTGAGACCGGGGCGACATTCCTCGCCATGTTCACGGGCAAGGTCGATCTCACCGAGTGCTTCCGGCTCGAAGGTTGCGCACCTATTGCCCCAAACAAGGATCGATAAAGAGGCTACAGTGAAGGTGTGAGAAATGGCATATCCACTTTGATGTACGACGGCACCCCAGCATTGTAAAGTCCGAACAGCAACGGCCGCTCGCAAAGGGGCGGCTGATTAGGGTTTCCGCTGCTCCAAATTTATCAAGGTTGAAAAGTTAGAGGCCAATACGACTGAAAAACTACTCATGGTTGGAAGTTCGGTTTCCGCAACTGCTGCCTCCGCTTCTCCCCAGCGTAACCGCTCCGAACGTGAACTGCTCGAGGCGCTCCGGGAAAGCGAAGAACGATATCGGATGCTCCTCGATGGAATCGAGGACTATGCCATTTTTATGATGGACGCGCAGGGGCAGATTCTCAGTTGGAATGCCGGTGCCGAACGAATCAAGGGTTATACATCCGATCAGATTATCGGTCATAACTTTTCCCGCTTTTTTTTGCCGGAAGACATTGAGCGCGGAAGACCGGAGGAGGTACTCCGAATAGCCGCTGCCAGCGGACGGTACGAAGAACAAAGCATGCGAGTGCGGAAAGACGGCTCTCGATTTTTGGCGAATGTCACATTCACAGCGCTGCGCGACTCAGCCGGAACCCTGCGGGGATTCTCTGAGTTCAGTCACGATCTCAGCGAAAGCAAAGAGTCGGGCGCAAAGTACCAGGCGCTGTTGGAAGCGGCTCCGGATGCGATGGTAGTGGTGAACGCGGCGGGAGAAATCGTTCTCCTGAATGTTCAGGCGGAAAAGCAGTTCGGATACAGCCGCAATGAACTAATAGGGCAGCGAGTGAAGAACATCGTTCCCGAGGGCTTCGCGGAACGGCTGATCGCCGACAGTGCCCGAAGCGCCGCAGAAGCGCTGGCGCAGCAGATCGGCACCGGAATCGAACTCATTGCACGGCGGAAGGATGGCAGCGAGTTTCCCATCGAAATCATGTTGAGCCCGCTCGAAAGCGCTGAGGGGATCCTGGTGACGGCGGCAATCCGCGACATCAGCGTGCGCAAGGAATCCGAGCAGCATCTGGTGAAGACGGTCGGAGAACTGAAGCGTTCCAATGACGAACTGCAGCAATTTGCTTATGTTTCATCCCACGATCTTCAGGAGCCGTTGCGCATGGTTGCCAGTTATACGCAGCTGCTGGCCAAGCGCTACAAAGGGCGTCTGGACTCCGACGCCGATGAGTTCATCACTTTTGCAGTCGACGGGTGCAACCGCATGCAGGGATTGATCCAGGATCTCCTGGCCTATTCTCGCGCGGGGACAAATGCAAAAGAGCTTTGCGAGGTTTCCGGGGAAGACGCTTTGCAAGGAGCGCTTACAAACTTACGAATAACGCTCGAGCAAAGCGGTGCGGTTGTCACTCACGATTCGCTGCCGGCTCTCATGACGGACGAAACACAGTTGATTCAGATATTTCAGAACCTCGTCGGGAACGCAATCAAGTATTGCAGCACCGAAGTCCCTCGTGTACACGTCTCTGCCACGAAAAACGGTGACAACGAATGGATCTTTTCCGTGCGCGACAACGGCCTGGGCATTGCCCCTCAGTACTTTGAAAGGATCTTTATCCTCTTCCAGCGGTTGCATGGGCGAAACGAGTTCGAAGGCACCGGAATCGGATTGGCGATTTGCAAGAAAGTCGTGGAGCGGCTGGGCGGCAGGATCTGGGTCGAATCGCAACCCGAAAAGGGCTCAACCTTCTACTTTGCGTTGCCAGAAAGAGCTGAAGGATTATGAAGATGATTGGGATGGACGCGACACCTATAGAAGTTCTTTTGGTTGAAGACAGTCCCGGCGATGTCCGGCTTACACGGGAAGCATTCAAAGACGCCAAGGTGCATATGAACTTGCACGTGGCGTCGGATGGGGCAGAAGCGATGGATTTTCTGAATCGCCAGGGAAAGCATTCCAACGTTCCTCGCCCGGATCTGATTCTGCTTGATCTGAACCTGCCGAAGAAAGACGGCCGGGAGGTTTTGGCGGAAATCAAGGAGAGTCCGGTACTGAAAAGCATTCCGGTAGTTATCCTGACTACCTCTGCATCTGACGCGGATATCCTCCGGAGTTATACGCTCCATGCGAACTGTTACATCACCAAGCCTGTTGGTCTCGATGGTTTCCTCGAAGTCGTGAAGAGCATCGACAGTTTCTGGCTGTCTGTTGTCAAGTTACCGGCGCACGAAACACGCTCATGAAGGAAAAGACGCTCCAGGTTCTTGTTGTTGAGGATAACGCGGGAGATGTGCGCTTGCTCCGCGAGATGTTCAGTGGCGAGAAGGTAGGCAATTTCGAGATAACGCACCTCTTGCGCATGAGCGAAGCCGAGGTTTATCTTGCGAAAGGTGGAGTTGACATTACTCTGCTGGACATGGGATTACCGGATGCGCACGGACTGGACACCGTGCGGCGGGCGCACGCGGCGGCTCCGGACATCCCGCTGATCATACTAACCGGCTTGGACGACGAGGCACTGGCCGCCGAAGCCATGACCCAAGGCGCGCAGGACTACTTGATCAAAGGCCAGATCGAAAGTCGTGCGCTGCCTCGGGCTCTTCGCCATGCCATTGATCGCCACCGCATGCAAGCTGCAACCGACCTCATCCGGACGCACCAGATGGAGTTTAAGGATGAGTTCCTCTCCCATGTGTCGCACGAGCTTCGTTCACCGCTGACCGCGGTCCGTCAGTTCGTGAGCATTCTCCTGGATGGATTGGCGGGCGAGTTGAATCCAGAACAGCGTCAGTACCTGGAGATCGTTCTGCGGAATGTTAAGCAGCTGCACTCGATGATTAATGACTTATTCGAAGTGTCCGGCGTGCAGGCAGGCAAATTGAAGATCGAGTTGCAATGTACTTCGGTTGCCGATGCCATCGCCTACACCATCAATACACTCCAGGGGGCCGCTGCGTCCAAAGGAATCATCATGCTCCCTTCAGATATCGAGCGAAAGTTGCCATCAGTCTGCGCTGACCCGGCGCGCGTTCGACAAATCCTGATCATTCTGGTTGATAATGCCATCAAGTTCACGCCGCAAAACGGAACGGTTAAGATTCGAGCACGTATATGCGAAGAACATGCGGATTTTCTGCTTCTGGAGGTCTCAGACTCGGGATGTGGAATCGATCCGAACCTGACCGAGCGGATTTTTGAGCGGCTCTTCCAAGCTTCAGATCCGGCTTTGGCAGATCATAGTGGCCTTGGCCTAGGCTTGTTCATCTGCAAAGACTTGGTGACGCGACAGGGTGGACAAATTTGGGCCCATAGCGAACCGGGAAAAGGCTCGGTCTTTTCCCTTACATTTCCCATTTTTTCTCTACCCAAGCTGCTCGCGCCTGTCTTCAGCGAGGAAAGGCAGACCGAACATCCTGTGACACTCGTAGTGACAAAAATAGGTTCACAAACCGGCTGGCTTTCTAACGAAGTGCGTGCGGACCAGTGTCGTGGGATCCGCGAACTCCTGCGCGGGTGTTTGTATTCCAATCTGGACGTTCTCTTGCCCAAGATGGACTCCGCAGGACCGTCAGAACTTTTCTTCATAGTGGCAATTACCGACGGAATTGGCGGCGGGGCGATTTGTGAGCGGATCCGCAAACAATTGGACAGTTCCGAACGTCTCCGGCAAGCAGGTTTGACCCATTCAACTTATTACCGGTCACTTGGGGTGATCAAACGAAACGCGACCGAACCGAAGGAAGATTTTCTGGAGACAGTGGCTGCCCGAATTCAGGAACTTATGAACGAGGAAGCCTCGTCGAAGCAGGTGAGAAGTGGATAGCAGGAAGAAAATTCTCATTGTTGATGATAATCAGGACATACGCCTGGGCATGCAAGTGCGCCTAAAGGCGAACCAGTACGACACCTTCTTTGCAGCCGACGCAGTCTCCGGTGTGGCCGAAGTACTGAAGCACCTGCCGGATTTGATCATCCTCGACCTCGGTTTACCCGGCGGCGACGGTTTCACCGTGATGGAAAGGCTAAATAAAATTCCTACTCTCGCCGTAATTCCGATCATCGTCGTCTCCGCCCGGGACGTTATCGGAAACCAAAAGCGAGCGTATGAGGCAGGGGCGAAAGCATTTCTTCAGAAGCCTGTAAATGATGCCGAATTGTTGGCAGTCATTCGCCAATCCTTGGCAGAAGCCGAGGAGACGAAGAAATTTACTCTGCGTGACGAGGGATCCGTATGACGAAACCCATGCGAGGCACGTCCGAGCTACCCGCCTATTTGTCTCACGAATTGCGGAATGCGCTCGCCTGTATTCAGCAATTTGGAAACATACTGATCGATGGGCTGGCAGGTGAATTGTCCGGCGAACAACGCGAGTATCTCGGCATCATGCTGGAAAATGCTTCGAAAATTCGCAGCGTGCTAGACAGCGCACTGGACGGGACTTCGGAGCCGACTAAGGAAGGTACGAGCAAAATTGCACGTTTTTCCAAATTGGAGACCTAATGGACAAGACGAAAATATTGGTTGTCGACGACAACCCCACGATAAGAAAAGGATTAAGCGTCCGTCTGCGAGCGAATGGCTACGAGGTGTTGTTTGCCGAAGACGCCATTTCAGCCACCGCTGCTCTGGTGACGGAAAGGCCCGACCTGATGATTCTTGATCTGGGACTTCCCGCAGGAGATGGATTCGTCGTGATGGAGCGATTGCACAAAAGCGACCGTCTGGCGAACATCCCGGTGATTGTGCTGACAGGCCGCGAATTGGCCGGCAACCGGGACCGAGCTCTGCAAGCCGGAGCGACAGCCTTTTTTCAAAAACCCGTGGAAGATGGCACGCTGCTCTTTGCCATTCGCAAAGCACTTGATGTTTCGCGTGGTGAGTTACGCTTTGACGATTGACGCACTTGCGAACCGAGCACAGAGTTTTACTAGACAGAGCTTTACTAGAACGAGGTAACTACTTATATGCTGACGATCCTTGTGGTAGACGATAGCGTTCACATCCAAATCGCGTTCAAGAAGATACTCACGTCTTCCGGCTATCGAGTTGAACTCGCCGGAGACGGCGAGGAGGGGTTACGCCTTGCAACTAGCATCAAGCCAGACGTTATCCTGCTCGATATGATGCTGCCAAAACTCGGCGGTTTGGACGTACTTCACGCATTGAAAGCAAATCGCGCGACAGCGAGCATTCCGGTGATTGCCTTGAGCGGTCTACCCATGAGTAATGAGGCGAGATTAAGGAGAGACGGCGCGATTAGCTATCTGCAGAAGTCGAACTTGGAGGACCTAGCCGTTTTGTTGCAAGCCATCGATTACGCGCTTCTTATGCCCCGTGCAGACGAGTTCTCCGAAGTCGCATTTCATCCCAATTCGCCTCTAAAATAATGACTTCTCAGTCCTCGAAAGATACTCCCACGTCGTGAAGAAGATCAGGTCGGCATCTCGGGGAGAGGCGTACCTGACGAGGTTTGCGGACGATTGTGCGCCACGAGCGCGAAAGGCCGAACGGCTGAGTAGTGCGTAACTGCTTAACTGTCTATTTAGGGCCTTACGGCCCGGCATTATTGTCTTAACGTACGCGGTATATTTTCCTTTACACTAGGCACCGCACACGGGACGTTCATCCCTGTAACTCCTTCACTCGGTCATGCAATCGGATTAAGTCCTCGAGACGGAAATGAACTCGGTCTGCTGCGATGAGGACGAATGGTTCGGGTACGGCCACACTGGTCCAGCAGGCCGGTAGAAAGCGCATGCGTCCGGTCGGGTCGCGATAATATACACGCTCTCCGCCCCACTCCCGAGCCTGGGCTGCTAGTTCCAGAGACTGTCCAAACCGCGGATGGAATGGATGGGTTACACGGAAACGTGGGGCCGCATCGCCTGCCTCGGGTGCATTTGCTTGTGGTTTCCATGGAATCGACGGGAGTGTATTGGCGACCGGTGGGGAACGTTTTCGAAGGGCGGTTTGACCTGCTGCTAGCCAATGCCACGCACGAAGTTCACGACCGACAATCTTTCAGGGTGCAAAGTCTTCGTCGATAAAATCGGCGCTACTAATGACCTAATCCTGTATCACGCAAACGCGAAGGCCCAATCGCCCCCCTCTAACTGGGGAGGT
>Ga0187875_10003925_pt1 | contig 10354 bp, 12 predicted proteins | sample June2016WEW_17_1_2_FD_132978 | JGI IMG/M metagenome (GOLD analysis project Ga0187875, IMG submission 132978) | Peatland microbial communities from SPRUCE experiment site at the Marcell Experimental Forest, Minnesota, USA - June2016WEW_17_10 | ecosystem: Environmental > Terrestrial > Soil >... | reverse complement strand
CTTGTTTATGTTCCTCCACCTGGTGATGGGAGGAGTTGGGATGCGTCAGCTGCTTCTGAACCTGACAAAAAGCGAAAAGGCCGCCAGTCTGGCAGGGTTTTCTTTCGCCTTCAGTGGATTGCCAATCAGCCTCCTCTGCTGGCCAGCCCACTGCGCGGCATATGGTTGGACCCCCTGGGTGGTACTCGCAACCCTCTGGGCGATGGAGTTGAAATGCAGGAAGAGGCTCGTCATCGCGGCCCTGATCACAACCATGCAATTACTTACAGGCAGCCCGGAGGTTATTGCGGCCACATGGACGATTACCGCGGCACTGACCATTGCCAAACACGGCCGTTCAACCTGGAAACAACTGCTCACGTCCTGGACATTTTCCCTGTGCCTGGCAGCCATCCAACTGCTGCCCTTTCTCGGTCTGTTGCTCAATTCCAACCGACTTGACAAGGCGTCCCTCGATTGGAGCTTGAGGCCGGAAAGCCTGCTCAATTTCATTGCTCCCCTCTTTCATACAGAAGCTACACCTTACGGCTTTGCATTTCCTGCGGCCCAAAAGTGGCTGCTTTCCTACTATGTCCCGACTGGCCTGCTCGCGATGCTCTTTATCGCCCCCAAACGCGTTTGGACGCAACGGGTGTTTATTGCCAGCATGCTTCTGCTGGGTTTTGGGCTTTTACTGTCAATGAGCCCATCCCTGCCGCTTATCACCAAGCTGTTGGCCCTTACCCCTGTTGGCATCGTGCGATATCCGATCAAGTATTTGCTGCTCGCTTACATAGCCCTGCATATTGCGATTGGATTAGGCATAGCCGCGGCAGAAAAGGAGCCAATCCCTCCACGACGCCTACTATCCATCTTCGCCGCGGGCATCCTGGTCCTTGGGTTTTTAATTTTGGACGGCCAAAACGCTGCCGCGCGCAACTTTCAGGTGAGATTCCTGATCGGTCTGACCGTCTGCGGCTTGTTGTTGAAGACCTGGCGGAACTCCCGCCCAGCACTGACGTTCGCCTTAGTGGTTTTGATACTGATTGACGTGGAGAGCCACACCCAGTTCTTCCCGACGATACCAAGGGCTGAATTCCTGAAAGAGCGCTTTGTTGCTGCGCTAAACCGAGTTGGCGCCGAAAAGCCCGAACTGGGAAAGTCCCGGTTACAGCGCATGGAGGTGACCCGGATACAAATGCCTCCCGAGGCCGATCACCTCGCGCGCATGACGCTGCTGTCCCGCAACCGCAACTTGCTGGAAGAAGTGCCATCGGCCGGCGGATTTTATTCGATGTACCTTAAGGACCAGGCAAAGCTCTCAGGCAAACTTTATGCCTTCGAGAATTGCACAAACAACTCCGCCCCCAGCTACTTTGATTTCATCGGGGTGTCGGTTGAACAGGTGGAAAACGGAAGGTTGCGGGACCGGAAGGGGGCCATGCCGCTGCTCACGGTCGGACAAGTTCCCGTTTTTGCCGCCACGAACGAAATCGAGACTGCGCTCGCTACGGACTTGCGCACGCACGTAATCCTTCCCAAGACAGCCGCCAGCATCTTCCCGGACTCCGGAGCGACTATTGTTTCCAGTTCAGTCACCCCCCATCGCATTGATGCAGAGATTCTGACGCATACCAATACGGTTTTGGTAATCGCAGAGTCTTATTACCCGGCATGGAAAGCATTTGTCAATGGTCGCCCTGTTGCCCTGTTACGAGCCAATGGCGCCTTTCAGGCAGTTCCGTTGGTCGCGGGCAAGAACAACGTTTTGATGCTTTACCAAGACGAAAAGCTTCACGCAGGCGCCCTCATTTCTGCATCAGCAGCCTGCCTCGCAATTGCCCTGCTGATCTGGCCGAGTGTTCCGGGCAGCATCTTGACCAGCCCGGCGTTGGCCCAAACGGCGCAGCACTTTGCGGATGGCTATCTCGCTGACTCCGGTGCGGCGTGCAATTTCCCGATTGGAGTAACCCTGGGCCTTGAGACGGCCGATCAAAGCCAGTGTGTGCTGCTCGCAGGCGCCAGCGCCCTTTGGGGTATCCGCTGGCGCGGCCCAAAGCCGCCATGCCGCCATCCCTGAATTGTTGCTGGTCCCGGCGCACCGTGCGCATCGTGCGCACCGAGCAACCGAACACCCGGGCCACATCTTGCTGGCTGGCCCATCCTTGCTCGACAAGATTGACCATGGCGTGAGCCTCAGCCATCCGATTCGCCGATGCATACTGCGCCAGAACGATCCCGGACACGATGACCAGACAGTGGCCCTGAGTTCTGGCCAAGCCGCTGTGCATCTGTAAAATAGTCGGCACCCAGGGCCATCAAGATCCCTGCAAATCCGCGCTTTTAGGGAAGCCTTCAACATTAAACTCACAGCAGATCTCCAACATTCCTAAATCCCCAGTCTCGTCCTTGATAAAAAAGTCGGCAACGAGGTGTCGCCTCCGCATGCAGCAAATTCTTCGCTGGAAACCTTAAAGAAACGTCACATTATGAATGGCAAACTAAAATTTGGAAACGGTCCGGCCGTATTCATAAGACATTGATATACAACAACGTATGAAATATAGTCAATTTAAGCCCTTGACAATAGTGAAAACCGGCTATAACGTAAGCACATTGTGAGCACAATTGCGCGACAACCTGTGGTGAAAGAGGAAACGGCGTCAACACGCCTGAATCTGCGTATTGCCCCGACGGTCAAAGAGAAGATCAGAAAGGCGGCAAAACTGCGAAAACATTCGCTTACGGACTTCATTGTGAGATCGTCCCAAGATGCTGCTGAAGCTGTGTTGGCTGAGCAGACCCGCTTCATCTTACCCGAGGAGCAATGGAGGGCGTTCAATGCTGCGCTGGATGCTCCAGCAAAAGAAATCCCCGCATTAAGGCGGTTGCTTGCTGAACCATCGGTTTTTGATGCGCGTTAATGTTCTCTACTCCCACGCTCATAACCAGTGCTCACGATGTTCGGAATTTCGATTGTGGTAACATTGCCCTAAACGAGTTCCTCATCAAGTACGCTTTAGCCAACACAAGCGCAGGCATTGCCCGTACGTTCGTCACCACGATTGAGAGTCAGCCTGTCGTTATCGGATATTTTTCCATCTCTGCTGGCTCGGTGGAAAGGGAAAATGCGCCTGAACGGGTGGCTAAAGGAACACCGAAGCACCCCATACCAATAGCGTTGTTAGCCAGGCTGGCTGTTGACTCAAAGCATCAAGGACAGAAGTTGGGTGAAGGCTTGCTCAAACAAGCACTACTCAAGATTTTGGAGGCCTCCAAAGCAATAGGACTTCGAGCAGTTTTGGTTCACGCAAAAAATCAACGGGCAGCGGATTTTTATGCCAAATACGGGTTTATGCCTTCGCCCACAAATTCCTTGCATATGATGCTATTGTTGAAGGATGTTATTAAAACTATTGAGGCAAAAGAACAGCCGCCGGCTAATTACTAAATCGTTAAAATTTTCAAGTAACGACTTTCAATTATTGCTGCGGGGTTCAGCGCCGTTTACACCCGGCTCAAAGTCTCAATCAGCCGGGTGCGGTCTGCCTGAAGACCCCGGTTCAGGAGTTGGTCCGCCTGTTGCTCAAAGGACAGCGCAGGTTTGGTATATTTCACGCCAGCCTCCCCACCGCAATCGTGGCAATAAAAAACCCGCCACATTTGAGCTTGGCTTGCGCCAGAGGCTTGGCAGGTATGCTGGCAATAAGAAACCCCATCCGCTTGGGTTTGTCAACCGTCATTTTGCCAAAATATTTCATCCGACGAAGGCGTATTGTGCCATGAATGGATGAGAAATGTCATCAAATGAGGATGGATTTGCGCATTATCACCACTGTTGCCCCAGATACCACTCGTCCGATTCGAGGTCGTGTTTCAGCAGGTACTCGCGCTCGTCCACGGCTCGCACTTTGAAATAGTTGGCGCGGGGCCACTCGGGTTTGCTTTCGACCTGGTACCAGCGGTCAAGCACTTCGCCCACTTCGATGGTCCGTCCTTGCCGGATGAACCGACGCGGCGTCTCGTCGGCTTTGGCCCCGGCGTAGCATTCGACTTGAATCGGGATGAGTTTCATTAACCAGCCGCTGGGACACTCTTGTCCGGACCAAGTTCCACCACATGTGCGGCTGGCACTTGATCGGCGATCACTTGTCGAGCCAGGTTAAACCAGCTTTGGCAGCGGTCCAGAATCGCGTGGTCCGAACTGGATACGACCTGGACTGTGACGGAAAGAACCCGGTCGGGATTGACCACCAGTTCAACCTCCCAAGGCCAGCCCGTTCCGGCGGCCACCTCCTGGATAATTCCTTTGAGGCGGCCGCTGTTGTCAACGGGGCTGTCCAGCAGCCAGTGGCACTTGCTGACCGCCCATTGAGCAGCCATTTGGCCGATGGCGTGGAGCGCCGGAAGGGTCTCCTCCACCTTGTGGTAATGAGAATAAACCCCCGCCACGTCCCGGCAGCAATCGTCCCTGCCGATGAGGATCACTCCGCCGCCCATGGCCGTCTCGACCGCCGTCAATACGTTAAAACCATCCAGCCAAAGCTCCTGGCCGCGCAACTGGGCCAGCCCGATGCAATGGGCCTGACGCCGCTCCTTGGCGGCCTTGGAACAGGAGCACCGGGCGATGGCGATCCGCTGCCGGCGGGCCAGGTGATGGCGATCCCCCACCAGTTCCGTAGCGCAGCCAATGCCGTAACCGTGGTCCAACAACCAGCACAAATCACTGGTTGCCTGGCGCAAGGCGGCCAGGCGACCGGTGCCGAACAAACGCGCATCCTCCGGGTCTGCGCCCCTATGCCGGTGGAGTTTTCTCACGGTTTCGCATTCCTTTCAGAAACTGTTCCGCCTTCTTCCGTGTGGCCAGCGGCGAATTCTTGATCTGCTTTCGCACAAACCGAAGCACCGGAGCCGGATTCTGGAGCAACTCAAAAAAATCTCTGTGCCTAATCCGTCCATGACCTTTTCCAAAAACCGAGGGTTCTTGATCACCCTGCGGGCGAGTGGCTGCGGGTTTGAAGCCGTCTGGCGAACAAGTGCAAGCGAAGCGTTCATGGCGCCAGGTTACTCCGCGCCGTTGGGAGGGTCAAATGCTCGCAACTTCGGGGCCAGCCCGCCGCAGCCCAGGACGCGGCCGGTTGCGTTTTCCCGATGGACTTGAGTGAAGCGTTCCCTGATGGTAGATGTTGATTATGCCATTGCTGAAATTCGAAACTACAGTCGTCCTCTCTGAGGATAAGCAGCAAGCCCTGCTGGCCTCTCTGTCCAAAACCGTCGCCGAAGCGATTGGCAAGCCGGAGCAATACGTCATGGTGGCCTCGAGCCAGGCCGCCATGCAGATGTCCGGCAGTTCGGGTGACGCGGCCTTTGTGGATGTCCGGAGCATTGGCGGGTTGACCGGCGTGGTGAACCGGAAGCTCTCGCAGAAGGTCTGCCAGTTGCTGCACGATTCTCTCGGAATTCCGCCAGACCGCATTTACCTCAACTTCACCGATGTCCAGGCCAGCCATTGGGGCTGGAACGGCAACACGTTTGGGTGATGGCGATGGACCTGCCCGAGGCCAAGGGAACTTACGTGCTGGTCGCCTTCGTGGGCCAGATGAAACGCCTGGAGATCGGGCGCCTGGGCGCTTGCGACATTGTGCCTGGCTATTACGCCTATGTGGGCAGCGCCTTTGGCGCGGGAGGTCTCCGCGCGCGGATTGGTCACCACCTGGAATCCACAGCCACCCCGCATTGGCACATTGATTATCTGCTGGGAGTGGCTCAACCCGTTGAGGTCTGGTACACGAGGGCTAATCAGAAGCTGGAGCATCACTGGGCGGAACTGCTGGAAAAGGCGCCGCATTTTCGGGTGCCGATTCGCCGGTTTGGCTCGTCGGATTATCACCGAAGCCGGTCGAGCCATCTATTCTACTCGAAGGGGAGGCCCGCTTTCCGTTGGTTCCGACAGCAGGTCGCGGAACAATTCGAAGGCGTTGAGGCCGAATTGCATTTGCCAGAACGTGCGGCGCAGCACGGAACTGACACACCCTGATCAACGCCAAGCCGATGGTCGCCAAGTTTCACGAACCCACCGCCGCCAAAAAGGCACCCGGAACTGCTGCGGCAATGGCGGCCTTGAGTGCGCAACTGGCTTTGGGCTGAAAGAGATTCAGGGCGTGGCTGGAAACGAGCCGTCAGGCCACAGTTCAAGAAACCCAGAAAGACTTTTGCCTATGGAAATTGCCGGACTTTCTTTCAGGTAATTGTTGGTCCGTCCGGTGGAGAATCTGTGGCCGGCCCATACAGCAAAAAATGTGCCGTATCTGGTGCCGTATCTGGTTGTCTATTGAAGACCGAGAATTTATGCTCCCAAAATATGGCAAGTCGAGATTTGCTCGAACGAAGCCAGACACTTGAACGGCAAGGCCGCATCTCATCGTTTACTGGGATCACGAAAAGGAAATCCGCCCGTACCTGGGCGGCGCATTTGAAAAGTATGAAAAGCTGCTAAGGACGGAATACGCGAATCGGCCAGATGCGGGAGGCCGGCGCTTCCCAGACGGAAATTGCTTTAGCTTTTGGCATGTCAGTCGAAGCGGTGCGATTGGTTTTCCGTAAACTTGAGGCTGACGAGGCGGCGTTTCGAAAGAGCAGGGAGATCCTCCAGGAATTCCGCCAGGCTGATGACTTGGACAAAAAGTGGAAGGTGGCGGATATGCTGGATGCCCTTCTCCTGATGACCAGAACACGGACTGCCCTGAGGTGGTGGTTCGAAGGGAACAGAATCGAGGAGACCAGCCTTCGGGAGTTCATGGAATTGGTGATCTCCGAAAAAAGGCATGCGAAGCCAGGATATTTGATTGCGCCAATGCTGGATATGCGTTGTGTTGGGGTGAAGGGGTTTTGGTCAGCGGTGAGGCGGTTGCTGGAATCGGATCTTGGGGAGCGTTGCAACCAGGAATGGAGGAAACGCCTTGCACGGTTGAGCGAAGCCTCGCGTATAGTTGGAGTTCGGCGGCTGGCCTGGTCAAAGCCATGTGAGCCTCCTGACTGGTTGTCGAGGGTGGCAGCGGGGAAGGCCGGTGCGGTACCAACAGTTTCACTACAAAGCGAATGAGGAACCGATGACGTTTGCACATATTGACACTTATGGCCAAAGAGAAGAGTAAACGGGATTTGAAAACAGAGAAGCTCCTGAAGAAAGTGCTCGGCCGCCAATTCAAGTTCGAGGGCAGCCAGGCCGATCTGGAGCTTTTGCACTCCATTTACGACGGGACCTACGCCGACACCAAACCGGGAGACCCGAGTTTTCACGCTTACGCCGCCGCGCTCAATGTGGCCAACGAATTCGCCAGTCAGGCACTGGACATTCTTGACTTGGTCCCATTCAACAACCAACTCGCCGATATTCAGGAGGAATACATGCCGAGTTACCCGCCCATGAGCCCGGTTACCTCAGCCCTTTTCGCGGCTTGGATGGTTTTGGATGCGCGCGATTCCTTCACCGGGATGACTCTCGGCAGATTGTTTACCCACCATCTGGAAAACGCGGGCAGATTCGATTTCCTCCGGCAGGCCATGGTCGCGCTGAATGATTCCTTTTGTTCGTTTTACGAGGTGACGGATGTTGGTGCCCAGGGAGTCAAGCTTTGGGACATCGCCGGCAACCGGGAAGTCCAATGTTGGAATGGCAGCGGATATCCAGGCCGCAAGGGGGAGGTTTGGTACGTCCGGCTGCTGCCTCCTTTCGTCGAGGGTTCCAACCGGTCGGTCACGATGAGTACGCCCTACGTGTTCAGGGATAGCGACCGCCGCACATGGGAGGACTTCTTTCAGCGTCACTTGGCTTCGGAGGCCGATGTCGGCAATGCATTGCGAGATTATCTGAAATACGGCAAATCACTCGGATACTGGCTGGAATTCGTTTTCCAGGCGTTCCTGGGTTACAACGGGAACATGATTTTGGTCACTGGTGTTCCCGATGATCCCGCTTCCCTGCCACACTCCCATCCGAAGCATAAACTATAATTACGACGAGCAAATAAACCATGATCCCGATCCAGGACCGCAACCGGCAAATTCTCCAGATGCGGAAAGAGGGGGTTCCACGTCCGGAGGTGGCACTCAGGTTCAGATTATCACGAGAGCGGATTTCGCAGCTTGAGAAGAGGGACAAAGCCGATAAATTGATGGCCGAGAGGCGAACCAATCTCCGAGAGGCAATTCGCACCGCAGACGATCCGGAAAGAACATGGCCCGTCAATGACCTGGCTGATGCCATCGGGCTGTTTGTGGTGACGAAGAAGAGATTGCTGGATCATTTTGTGGAAACCGGAAAGGAGCGGATCAGCTTGCGTGAATTGATGGACATGTGCCTCGATAGCCCGGTGGAAGGAAGGGATTACATGATGCCGCCATTGTTGAGAGTTTGCGGCATTGGGAAGAAGGGATTCTGGTCGGTGGCAAATGGGCTGACGAACATGGACCTGGGCAGCCGCTGCAACGAGCAATGGCGTATCCGGCTCTCCGAGGTGAGGCGGGAAGGGGGGATTACTGGGGCAACGCCATATTCTGCCCAGTGATGAGGTGCTTTGGCGCTCGTCGAGTTCACGTCCGCACCTCTCAAATTGTGGTTGATTATCATCCGTGTTGTGGTTGACTATATATGATTCGTCGCCACATTACCAAACATCTTCTGCAAGCTTTGGCGGACACACTTGTCGTCCTGGTCGTGATTCTTCTGTGGCGTCGAACATATCCCGGCACCTGAGCAAATCCAAGCGCCGGGAAGCCTGGCAAGGGGGTATGGCCAGAGGAACCCCGCGCTCGAAAAAGAGCGCGCGCGGCGTTGTGCTCCATCTACAACTGCTGCCGGCTCGCTGGCCGGCGTTTTGCCGCCGCTTCGCGTCAGCCTCAAAACCTGCCACCGTGCGGCGAATCCACTCCCGAAATGGAATGACGCATTGAAACTCGGTAAGGGACCCGCGCCAGAAGACAAGGACTACGGACTTCTTTATTGTGTTTCCCCGCTGGATTTGGTAGGCATCCTCTTCTTGGAAGAGGGCTTTATGCAAATCCAATTCATCACGGGTGATGCCGCCGACCCCATTGGAGCCGGAAACAAAATCATTGCCCATGTCTGTAATGACATTGGTGCGTGGGGCGCAGGTTTTGTCTTGGCCATCTCCAAGCGATGGCCTCAGCCAAAGGCGGAATATCTGAAATCGCGGGGCTGTCTGACGCTCGGTACAGTCTCCCTGGTTCAGGTTGAGCCAAGCATTTGGGTGGCCAACATGATTGCCCAAAGGGGAATTCGCCCTGAGGGCGGTGTGCCTCCAATCCGCTATGCCGCGCTCAGGCAGTGCTTGGGGATATTGGCTGTCGAAGCGCGGAAATTGCAGGCGACCGTTCACATGCCGCGAATCGGTTGCGGCCTTGCAGGTGGAAAATGGGAATCCGTTGAGCCTCTGATTCGGATAGCAATCCCCAACACCGAGGTGTTTGTGTATGACCTGCCACGATGAAGACTGTTTGCGGCGCACTCAATAAGCCTTCGATGTCCAGAAAACCGGCCATTACCGGACACACCCTTGAACCATAGTGTGGCTATGACGAAGCCATTTGGAACAGAGTTCTTCCAACAGGAACTGATCCGGCCTCTGAACGAGGGTGATGATTGAGGCCGGCGACTTTCAATGCAGACCATGAGCGACGAAGAAATTACACCAGGGGCAGCGCTGCTCGCGGGCATGGGTCCGGAAACGCAGGCTGTTAGCACCTTTGTGCCCGCGAAAACATTGTCGGGTTGGTGCAATATTCTGGGGATCGGATCCGATGAACGGCTGACTCTTCTCAATGCATAATGTTTTATCCATCAGGGATCTGCGGAAGGCCTATGGCGACAAAATCGCTGTGGACCGCATTTCATTCGAGGTCAGCCGCGGTGAAATCGTTGGGCTGCTGGGACCCAATGGGGCGGGGAAGACGACGACAATCAGCATGATTCTTGGTGTCCTCCAGCCCGATTCCGGCTCAATCCATGTCGAAGGGATAGATCTTGCGACCGGCCGTGCCCAAGCGTTGGGGCACACGAATTTCGCAGCCGTTTATGCTCCGCTGCCCGGCAATTTGACGGTGCAGCAGAATCTCCGTGTCTTCGGCCTGCTCTACGGGGTCAACGGTTTGTCGGAACGGATCAATGCTCTGATTGGCCAGTTCGATCTGGAAAAGTTTCGGAATGTGAAGTGCGGGGTGCTCTCCTCGGGCGAGCAAACGCGGGTTGCGCTGGCCAAGGCCATGCTCAACCACCCGCATTTGCTTCTATTGGATGAACCGACTGCATCGCTTGACCCCGTGGCGGCCCACGAGATCCGCGCCCGGACTCGCCAAT
>Ga0187875_10003924_pt1 | contig 10359 bp, 7 predicted proteins | sample June2016WEW_17_1_2_FD_132978 | JGI IMG/M metagenome (GOLD analysis project Ga0187875, IMG submission 132978) | Peatland microbial communities from SPRUCE experiment site at the Marcell Experimental Forest, Minnesota, USA - June2016WEW_17_10 | ecosystem: Environmental > Terrestrial > Soil >... | reverse complement strand
GCCCCGCCGAATCATAGCCGCGGTATTCCAGCCGCTTCAGTCCCTCCAGGATGATCGGCACCGCCTTGCGATGCCCGACATAACCGACGATTCCACACATAAAACCATTATAGGGAAGCCGCGGGATAATGCTCGCGGCCGGCGTGTCCCACCGCCCTCAAAGATTCTATAGGGCCGATTCACCGTGGGCATCGTCGCGGATCCGGATGACATCGACCACCTCGGTAACAAAGATTTTGCCGTCTCCGATGGCGCCGGTGCGCACGGCCTCGACGAGAGCGCCGATCACTTCGTCCTTGCGGGCGGAAGGCACTACCGTTTCGAGCTTGACCTTGTGAATGAAATCCACGTCGTACTCGCGGCCGCGGTAGACTTCCCGATGGCCCTTCTGGCGGCCGTGGCCGCGCACTTCGCTGACGGTGAGACCGTCGATGCCGATGCCCTGGAGCACTTCGCGGGCGCTCTCCAGCTTCGAGGGTTGGATAAACGCTTCAATTTTGACCATTGGACTAGCCCTCGAAGTTGTAGCCTTCTTCACCGTGCAGCGACAGGTCCATGCCGGTGGCTTCCTCGCCTTCATTCATGCGCACCGGCGTCACCAGTCCCGTGATCTTCAGCGCGGCGAGCGTTCCCACCACGGCAAGGGCGATGCCGATTCCGGCGCCGAGGAGTTGATGCAGCACCTGCGCCGGGTTGCCGTCGATCCACCCTCCCACCTTGATCGCCGAGTTGACCGCGCGCGTGGCGAATACGCCGGTGAGCAGGCAGCCAGCGAAACCGCCGACGCCGTGAACGCCGAAGACGTCCAGCGAATCGTCATAGCGGAACTTCTCCTTCACCGCGGTGACCATGAAGTAACAGAGCGCGCCCGCGATCAGACCGATAGCCACGGCACTGAACGGTTGCACGAAGCCGGCGCCCTGGGTGACCGTGGCGAGTCCGGCGACCGCGCCGGAGATAGCGCCCAGCGCGCTCGCCTGTCCTTTGCGCACGCGCTCGGCCGCCATCCATCCGACGGCTCCCGCCGCGGCGGCGAAGTGCGTAGCTACGAAGGCGCTGGTGGCCAGCGCTGAGGCTGCCAGCGCGCTGCCGGCGTTGAAGCCGAACCAACCCACCCACAGCAGGCATGCGCCGACGAAGGCCAGCACCAGGTTATGCGGCACGAACTTCTCGTGCGGATAGCCCGACCGCTTGCCGATGTACAGCGCCGTGACCAGCGCCGAAAATCCGCTGGTGATGTGCACCACCGTGCCACCGGCGAAATCGAACACCCGGTACTGGCCGCCCAGGTAGTCGTTGAGAAAGCCGCCCGTGCCCCACACCATGTGCGCCGTCGGGAAGTAGACGAAGAACGTCCAGAGCACCGAGAACATTACCATGGCCTTGAAGTGCACGCGCTCGGCAAACGCGCCGGTGATCAACGCCGGCGTGATGACGGCGAACATGAGCTGATAGATCATGAACGTCTGGTGGGGAATGGTGGGAGCGTAGAGCGGGTTCGGTTCGGCGCCCACCCCGCGCAGGAACAGGTAGTCCAGGCTGCCAATGAACGGGTTGCCCTTGGCGAACACCAGGCTGTAGCCGCAGACCCCCCAAATGAGCGTGATCACCGCCATCATGGCGAAGCTCTGCATCATGGTGCCGAGCACGTTCCTTTTGCGCACCAATCCGCAGTAGAACAGAGCCAGCCCGGGACCCGTCATCATCAGCACGAGCGCGGCACTGACCAGCATCCAAGCGTTATCACCGGCCGACTGGGAGGCCGCTACCGCGGCCTGCAAGGCCCGCAGTTCGGCACGATCCACTGGTGGCGCTTGCGCCAGGGCAGAGGAAGAAAGAAGGAGTAGTCCAGCAAACACACGATTCGACAACTTGGTCTCCTCGACGTGGAGTTAGCTCCCGCGAACGGGGCGGGAACATCACACATTAGAGGATGGCGCGCCTCAAGGCCACAAGAAGAATTGAATGCGCCCGATAGAAATAATTTATGGGCGCCGGGCGCGCGTCGCCAGGCAGCCGTTCGAGCTTTCGATACAAGACTTTACAAGCTACCCGCGGCGAGCTGATCACGGTCGCTGGCGATTCGGCTCCGGCTCGCCGTCCGCTCAGGAAACGTAATAGCCTTCCCTGGCTTGCACTACCAGGTCTTTTTTCTTCGTAGTCAGGTGAATGTGCCGGTAAGCCGCGGTTTCGCCGGTCTGGTCGGAGGTGTAGCCGATGCTGTACTGGCTGCGCAGTTCTTCTTGGAGCTCGGCGAATACCTTGTCGATCGGCAGGTGGTGCGACACCTCGATGAACCTGCCGCCGGTCTCGCGCGCCATCTGCTCCAACACCTTCTTGCCGTCCCCGCGATTCTCGCCGCCGCCGGGATAACCTCCGCCACCACCCGGATAGCCGCCACCGGGGTAGCCTCCTCCACCGCCGCCCGGATAGCCCATGCCCCCGCGGCGCCGTCCCGTGCCGGGGCCGTAGCCATTATTGGTGTACGGATTGGAACCGGCGAACAGAATCGAATACACCAGCGTATCGGCGTGCTGCGCGGCGGAGATCGCTTCGAAGAGCGTGTACTTGCTGCCCCGGTCGACACCATCGGTCAGCAGCACCAGCGCCTTGCGTCCCTTCTGCTTCATCATCAGCTCGTCGGCCGCCAGCTTCACGGCGTCATATAAATGCGTGCCTCCGCGGCGCTGGCTGCCTCCGGAACCGCTGCCATCGTCGGGCGGATATCCGCCGCCGCGCTGGCGCTGCAATTGTGGTTCGGACACCTGCAACTCGTCCAGCGCTTTCTGCAGCTTCGCCCGCGAGGGCGTCAAATCCTGTAGCAGTTCAACTTCTTTGTCGAAATGGATCAGGAAGGCCAGGTCGCGGTCCTCGCGCAGCACCTGGTCGAAGAAGCGCCGGCTGGCGTCGCGTTCATCGTTCAGCACCGTGCGCTGGCTGCCGCTGGTGTCCACCAGGAGCCCGAGCGTCAGCGGCAGGTCGGTTTCACGCGCGAAGTAGCGAATCACCTGTGGGTGCCCCTCTTCGTCCAGCGTGAAATCTTCCTTATTCAGATCCTTGACAATTTGCCCCTTCTTGTCGCGCACGGTGGCGAAAATGTTCACCACTTTCACTTCCGTCGAATACTTCGGCGCCGGCTGGCCGAGCGCTGGCGGCGGCTGCTGACCGGGTGCGGCCGGCGTTGTACCCTGGGTGGCTGGCGCCTGCTGCCCACGCAGCCAGTGAGCTGCCGGAAGCAAAGTGAAAGCGGAAAGCAGACTCCGCCTGGACAGGTTCATATCGTCTCTCTCTTCGTTGAATACAGATGCGCCCACCCCGCTGCCGGTTACCACCAGGCGGCTCGAAAAGATTTTGGAACCTATCCGAAAACCGCCAGCCGTCCTCCCGAATCGCCAAACACTCGCTCCGCGCAGCTTCTGTAACCCCGCGCCCTTCCGAAACGTTTATGCTTAGTTCAGACAGTGCTTCAGGCTTCGAGCTGGGTGGGAACTCTATTCCGCGCCGCGGCGTGCCTTCTGGCCGCTGGCGGTCTCGCACGCGCCGCCGATCCCCAACTGGCGCCGGTCGGCGTCTGCGAGGTGTTGCGCGACCTGGCTTCGTGGGAGAACAAAAGCGCCGCCATCGTCGGCCGCTACAGCTTCCGTCCCACCGGCCGATGGGTGAGCGAGCAAGTCTGCGAACCCGCCGCCGCCGATCCGCCGCAGCTCTGGATTGTCGAGGATGATAAAGACGGTCCCCGGCCGCCCGAGCGCTTCGAGTTGGACGCCGCCCAAATCCGCCTGAAACTCGCCGAGATCGCGCGCCGCACCGCGCTCGCCAAGTTTCGCTTCGGCACCCCCGGCTACGACCGCTGGGCAGTGGTCTACGGCCGCATCCAAGCGCGCAAAGGCGACGACGCCAGAAAAGCCCCCGCCAACCTGGTGATCCGCGGCGCCGCCGTCATCGTTTTCCTGAATGCGGAATAACCGGGCGGCTCAGCCAGCGCGGCCCGGTGCTATAACATTAAGCACGACAACATTGTTGCTTGCGCCGCGTCCGCTTATCACGCTCTGCTTGACTATGAGAACCCTCGCCACCTCTCTCTGCCTTCTGGCATCGCTCATCTGCGCCTCCGCCCAGCAGCGGGACTATCCCGTCAAGCCGGTGCCCTTCACCGACGTTCACCTGAACGATGCCTTCTGGGCGCCGCGCATCGAAATCAATCGCACCATCACTATTCCGCATGCGTTCGAGAAGGAAGAAGAAACCGGCACGGTGGGCAACTTCATCCGCGCCGCGCAGTCCCTCCGCCACGAGCCGTTCGAGAATCACCACTATCCCCGCTATCCATTCGACGATTCCGATGTCTACAAGGTACTCGAAGCCGCCGCCTACACGCTCAGCGTTCATCCCGATCCGAAGCTCGAGGCCTACTGCGACGATCTCATCCAAAAGATCGCCGCCGCCCAGGAGCCCGACGGATACCTATACACCGCGCGCACCATCGATCCGCTGCACCCGCACCCGTGGTCGGGCGCCGAGCGCTGGATCTTCGAGGGCGTCGGCAGCCACGAGCTCTATGATCTCGGCCATCTCTACGAAGCTGCCGTGGCCTATTACCAGGCCACCGGCAACCGTGCCCTGCTCGATGTCGCCCTGCGCAGCGCCAACATGCTCGTCCAAACCTTCGGCCCCGGCAAGCGCGAGATCTGGCCCGGCCACCAGGTGGTCGAGATGGGCCTGGTCAAGCTCTACCGCATCACCGGCGACCGGCGTTATCTCGATCTCGCTAAATTCATGCTGGACTCGCGCGGCCCGCAGAGCAGCGAAAAAGGCGCCGGCAATCCGTACGTCGAAGCCAACAAACGCGTCATCGATCAAACCGACGCGCCCGCCGGCGGCCACGCCGTGCGCGCCATGTATATGTATTCCGGCATGGCGGATGTGGCCGCGCTCACCGGCGACAGCGCTTACACCGGCGCGCTCGACCGCATCTGGGACGACGTCGCCGGCCGCAAACTGCACGTCACCGGCGGCGTGGGCGCCCGCGCCGAGGGCGAATCCTTCGGCGAAGATTATGAGCTGCCGAACCTCACCGCTTATAACGAAACCTGCGCCGCCGTCGGCAACGATTTCTGGAATCACCGCCTTTTCTTACTTCACGCCGATGCCAAGTATATCGACGTGATGGAGCGGACACTTTACAACGGCTTGATTTCCGGCGTCGCCCTCGATGGCGTGACCTTCTTCTATGAGAATCCGCTCGAGGCCACCGGCCTGGCCGCCAAAGACCAGCGCAGCCCGTGGTTCGGCTGCCCCTGCTGTCCCGGCAATATCACTCGCTTCATGGCTTCCGTTCCCGGCTACGTGTACGCCCAGCGCGGCGACACGCTCTGGGTGAATCTGTTTGCCGCCAGCACCGCCGGTATCAAGATGGATAACGGCCGCACCGTGCGCGTGACGCAGCAGACCCGCTACCCGTGGGACGGCGCTGTGAAGATTTCCGTCGCGCCCGACCAGGCCGTGCCGATGACGATCCGCGTGCGCATCCCCGGCTGGGCGCGCGGCGAACCTATTCCGAGCGACCTCTATCGCTTCGCCGCGCCATCGGCGGAACAGCCCAGGCTCAAAGTGAATGGCGCCGCTGTTCCCATCCACCTCGACAAGGGCTACGTCGCGATCACCCGTACCTTCGCCGCCGGCGATACCATCGAGCTGAACCTGCCCATGCCGGTGCGCCGCGTGGTGGCGAACAGCCAAATCGCCGCCGACCGCGGACGCGTCGCCCTCCAGCGCGGCCCCATCGTCTTCGCCGCCGAATGGGCCGATAATCCCGGCGGCCGCGTGCGCAATCTCATGCTGCCCGATCAAGAGCCGCTGCGCGCCGAGTTTCGCCCCGCTCTGCTCAAGGGCGTCGAGGTGCTCCAGGCCCGCGCCGTGGCGCTCTCCCGCGATGAGAAGGGCCATCTCATTCGCACGCCCGAGGAGGTCACTTTCATCCCTTACTACGCCTGGGCCAATCGCGGCCCCGGCCAGATGATGGTGTGGATTCCGAATTCCGAATCGACTGCGCGCCCTGCTCCGCCGCCCAGCCTCACTTCCAACGCCACGCTCACCGCCAGTGGAACCGGAAACCCAAACTCCGTGAAAGCCGACGATGAGCCTTCCTCATCCGCCGACCCCGCTCTCCACTTCGACTGGCAGACCGACGACCCCGCCGCCCGCACAGGTTGGATCGAGTACGCGTTCACCAAACCAGTCACCGTCTCCGAAACTGCCCTCTATTGGTTCGACGACACCGGCCATGGCGCCGTCCGCGTCCCCGCCTCGTGGCGCCTCCTCTATCGCGATGGCGCCACCTGGAAACCGGTCGAGTCCACCGGCGGGTATGCAGTCGAGAAAGACCGCTATAACAAGATCGGGTTCCGCCAAGTTACGACAACCGCTCTCCGCGTGGAAGTGGCCATGCAGCCGAGTTACTACTCCGCCGGCATCCAACGCTGGAGGGTGAAATAGCGCGTACGCCGGTACGCAGCGCCTCACCTTCTGGGAGAACGCCGGCGAACCGGCCCCTCGCGGCTCCGGCGCGCCGGTCTTTGTTATCCTGGATACCGCGAGGGGAAACTGCACCCGGAGGTTCAGGCATGGGCGACGGCTCCATATTGTCCCTAAGCCGTGTGCCAAAATGAAGGCTAGGGTGGGCATGCAGGAAATTGGTTCTTTCGAGACTTCCCGGTGGAGAACTGTGGCCGGCGGCCAGCCCGTTCGATGGGCGCGCTGGCTGCTTGCCGTCGCGATGTTTCTTTCCTCGGCACTGCTGGTCCAGCATGTCGCCGCGAAACGCATTCCTCTCGCCGCCGGCTCCGCCGCGGCCGGCGCGCAGGGCGCGCACGAGCTGGCCCGCATCACCGTCGATGTTCCCGTCCCGGGGACGATCTACCCGCCCGACCTGGCCGCGCCCACCTTCCTCTGGCGCGACGAAAGCGAGCAAGCCAAGCTCTGGCGCGTCGAAATCTCCTTCGGGCACGGCGCCCCACCCCTCCGCCTCAGCGTGAAGGGCGAGCGCCTCCGCGTCGGAGAGATTGATCAGCAATGCGTCGCGCCGAACAACGAGCTCCCGAAACTGACTCCGCAGGAGGCCGCGGCCCATTCATGGAAGCCCGATCCCGAAACGTGGGCGGCGATCAAAACGCAGTCGGCGGGGCGCCCGGCCACGCTGACCATCAGCGGACTCGCCGATGAGAATTCGACCCAGCCGGTCTCGCAGGGCCAGTCCACCTTCGAAACCTCGAAGGATCCGGTGGGCGCGCCGATCTTTTTCCGCGACGTGCCGCTGATCCCCAGCGTCGGAGAAAAGGGCGTGATCAGCCCGCTGCCCAGGGGCGCTCTCGGCTACGTCAAGTGGGAGTTGCGCAACGTCGGAGAGACCAAGAGCAAGGTTCTGATGGGCGACCTCCCCACCTGCGCCAACTGCCATTCCTTCTCGCGCGATGGGAAGGAGTTGGGCCTGGACGTCGATGGCCCGCAGAACGACAAGGGCCTCTACTCGCTGACCCCGCTCGCCAAGGTAACGTCTATCCGCAACGAGAACGTGATCAAGTGGAGCTCCTACCTGCCCTTCCAGAAGAGCACGAACATCCGCGTCTCCTTTATGTCGCAGGTCTCGCCCAACGGCCGGTACGTCGTCAACATGATCAACGACCCCGGCGCCAACAAGCAGAGCGGACCGGGCATGCGGCCGCAGGAACGAATCTACGTCGCCAATTTTCAGGATTTCCGGTTCGGGCAAGTGTTCTATCCGACGCGCGGCGTGCTCGCCTGGTACGACCGTGAAACCAAGCAATTCCATACCCTGCCGGGAGCCAACGACCCGCGCTACGTTCAGTGCGGCGCCTTCTGGAGTCCCGACGGCAAGTATCTCGTCTTCTCGCGCGCCGAGGCGAAAGAGCCTTTCCCCGAGGGCTCGACGGTGGCCCAGTTCGCCAACGATCCGAACGAGACGCAGATTCAATACGACCTCTATCGCATCCCCTTCAACGAAGGACGGGGCGGCGTCGCCGAGCCCATCGCCGGCGCCTCGCAAAACGGCTTCAGTAACAGTTTTCCCAAGGTCTCGCCGGATGGCCGCTGGATCGTTTTCGTGCAGTGCCGCAACGGCCTGCTGATGCGTCCCGACAGCCGGCTCTTTATCGTGCCATTCAACGGCGGCAAGGGGCGCCTGATGAAGTGCAACACGCCGCTGATGAACTCCTGGCACAGCTTCTCCCCCAACGGCCGTTGGATGGTGTTCTCTTCGAAGGCCCGCTCGCCGTACACCCAGATGTACCTGACGCACATCGACAAGGATGGCAACGACACTCCGCCGGTCCTGATCGAGGATGCGACCGCTGCCAATCGCGCCGTCAACATTCCCGAGTTCGTCAACATCCCGCCGGACGGCCTGGAGAGAATCGACCATCCCGCGACCGACTACTACCGCGTCTTCGACCGCGCCTGGGACCTGGCCGACAAGAAGCTCTATGCCGAAGCCATCCCCGAATGGCGCAAGGCCATCGAGCTGAACCCCGAGGAGGCGCGCCCGCATTTCCAGCTCGGCCTCGCCCTGGGCGAGCTGGGCCAGGTCAATGACGAGATCGCCGAGTATCGCCAGGCCCTGCGGATGGATCCCAATTCCGCCCTCACCTACACCAATCTCGCGATCGCCTTGCAGGGCCAGGGAAAGCTGGCCGAGGCGATCGAAGCCTATCGCAAGTCCATTGAACTGGAGCCGCATAACGCCAAAGTGCGCAGTAACCTGGCTGTCGCGCTCCTCGAAGACGGCCGCACTGAGGAAGGCATTGAACTGTGCCGGGCGGTGCTGGCTGACGACCCGCAGGACGGCGACGCTCGCAACGCCCTCGGCATCGTGCTGGCTCGCCAAGGCGATCTCGAACACGCCCTCATCCACCTCGAAGCCGCCGTTGCCATCGCGCCCAGTTCGGTGGACTATCAGTTCAATCTCGGCCGCGTTCTGGCCGCGGCGCGCAGATTCGGCGATGCGATTCCGCACTTGAAAGCCGCCTCGGAATTGACGGGCGGGCGGGAGCCTGTCATTCTCGATACGCTCGCCGCCGCGTACGGCGAAGTGCGCCAGTTTCGCGAGGCCGCCGATGTCGCCCGCCGCGCCTTGGCCGAGGCGCAGCGGCAGAACAACCGCGATCTGGTTCAGGAGCTGACCGACATGGTTGCGCACTTCGAGTCGGAAGCCGCCAAGTAGACGGCGCGCCTTGAGGTCCCCGGCGCGCCGGTCTTTGATATCCTGGATACCGCATGCCATCCAAAGTCATCGTGTTCAGCAATGGCCCGATTCGCATCGAGGGCGAATTCGAGATCGTGGACCCCGACGGGAACGCCTTCGGGCTCGCCGGCCGCACCACCATCGGCTTGTGCCGTTGCGGCCACTCGGCCAACAAACCGTTTTGCGACGGCGCGCACAAAACCTCCGGCTTCACCGACGCCGTGGTAGCGCGCGAATTGCCGCCCCCCAAGCCCAAGGTGTGATCGGCCCGTGACGGGCGCGCCACCGCTTGCATGGTCATGAAGGTGATATTGCCATTGGCGGCTTCGCTCTGCTTCGGCGCAGCCTTCCAGCTTCACGGCCAGGCGCTCCAGGTCGACCCGAATCGGGTGATGGTGGATCAACCGGCCGCGGTGCGAGCCAGCGGACTACAACCAGGTGAACGCGTAACTATCCGCGCTGAATTGATGGATGGAGACAACCAACGGTGGACCTCGCAGGCCGACTTCGCCGCCGACGCCCAAGGCAACATCGATACTTCCCGGCAGGCGCCCATCGCCGGCTCCTACAAAGAAGTTTCCGCCATGGGGTTGGTCTGGTCCATGATGCCGCGTTCGGGAAAAGAGAACCGGTATCGGCCGCCGAAGGATTACGCGCCGCAGACCATTGAGTTTCAACTCGTCCGCAAAGGCGAACAGCTTGCCACCACGCGCCTGGAGCAGATAGCCATCGCCGAAGGCGTGCAGCGCGTTCCGGTGCACGATGGCGATCTGCGCGGCGTGCTTTTCCTGCCGCCCGGCAACGCGCGCCATCCCGGCGTGCTGGTATTGGGCGGATCGGAGGGAGGCTATCCGGGCCGCCGCGCTGCATGGCTCGCCTCGCACGGGTATGCCGCGTTCGCCCTGGCCTATTTTCACTATGAGGATTTGCCGGAGCTGCTGGCCGGCATTCCGCTCGAATACTTCGGCCGCGCGCTGAGCTGGATGGCCCGCCGGCCGGAGATCATGGCCGACCGCGTGGCCGTGATGGGCACCTCACGGGGCGGCGAGCTGGCGCTGCAACTCGGCTCCATGTACCCGCGCATCGGGGCGGTGGTGGCGTAT
>Ga0187875_10003922_pt1 | contig 10363 bp, 7 predicted proteins | sample June2016WEW_17_1_2_FD_132978 | JGI IMG/M metagenome (GOLD analysis project Ga0187875, IMG submission 132978) | Peatland microbial communities from SPRUCE experiment site at the Marcell Experimental Forest, Minnesota, USA - June2016WEW_17_10 | ecosystem: Environmental > Terrestrial > Soil >... | reverse complement strand
GCCAGTGCCTCCGCCATCAGGGATCACATCGTTCTCTTCGACACCGAGCATGTTTTCGCAGATGGTTTCAACAAGACCTACGCGCAGCTGATTGCCTCCTATCCGATTTTCAAAGCTCTGGGGGCGCAGGCTCTCGTACTTCCCGATGCCGTGCCCAATAACGTGCTGGGCGACTGGCTCGATATCGACAACGGCAAGGGCAAGATACTGCCTCTGCCGATAGCAGAAATTGGCAGGGAAGATGCTTTGCTCATCCGGCGTCTTTTGGCGAAAGGCCCCGTGACCCTCGGGTTTTCCTACGAGAATCAGATTTCTGGCCCGGTTTCGTCCAGCAGCGTAATCGCGGAGATCCATGGAAGCGACAAGGCTGATGAGTGGATCATCGTGGGTGGCCATCTCGACTCCTGGGACCTCGCAACGGGTGCGCAAGACGACGGCACGGGCGCCATCATGGTCCTTGAAGCCGCTCGCGCCATTGCTTCGCTACCACATCCTCCGCGGCGAAGCATTCGGTTCGCTCTCTGGACTGGAGAGGAGCAGGGATTGCTAGGGTCGCGAGCGTACGTGAAAGTGTACGAGAAGGAGCTTGAGCACTGCGTGGCCGTGGTCAATACCGACAACGGAGCAGGGCGGCCACGCGGTTGGATCGTCGAGGGCCGCGAGGATATGAAGGAAGCTCTGGCGGAACTAGTCCCCAACTATCTGAAAGGATACGGGGCCGACCAGGTCTCACTGGAAACCACCTTCGATACGGACCAGGGCCCTTTCATGCTCCATGGCATCCCTTCCTTCGATCTTTGGGCCGACGAGGTGTCCTATAACGCAGTCCACCACAAATCCAGTGATACCGTTGATAAGGTTGACCCAGCGTATTTCAAAACCGATGGCGCCATCGTTGCTGTGCTCGCCTATGTCATTGCGCAGAGGGAACAGGCGATTGGACCCCACTTGAATCATGCCGCCGTAAGCGAAATCCTCAAGAAAGCGCAACTCGACGGATATCTTATTGCCCATGGAGACTGGCAACCATAGGACATTTTGATTCGTTGAGACAAAGGTCACTGTTTTCTAGGAGCATGGAATGGGTGACGTACCCTCGCAAGCTGAGATGGCACCAACCGGCCACCTAAAGGCAAACGCCCTTTCCCTGAGCGATGCCATCATTCTGGGACTGGCCAGCTCCGCACCGGCTCAGACGATGGCAGTAGCCTTGCCGGCATTGGTCGCAGCAGCCAACTATGCCGGCCTGCTGCCCATTGCATGTGCGTTTGTACCGATGCTGGGCATTGCGCTTGGGTATCAGAGGCTAAACCGCTGGGATCAGAGCGCCGGCGCAACCTACACCTGGGTTTCGAAAGCGCTCCATCCTTATTTAGGATTCGTGGCCGGTTGGATGATCGTGATGTACTACACTCTTGGCACGACCAGCATGACCGTGCCCGCAGGCACCTATACCCTTCAACTCATAGCTCCGAGCATGGTTAGCAACAAGCTGGCAGTGGTCGTCGTGGGCGGTATTTGGAATCTGGTGGTGACCTTTCTGCTGTTGGCTGGGATCGAAATTGCGGCTCGTTTTCAGAAAACTCTGGCCGTGTTTGAGTATTTGGTGCTCTTCTCTTTTGCTGTTCTCGGCATAAGAGCACTGGTGTCGGGTCGGGCCGCGTCGCCAGTGACCTTTGCATGGTTCAGCCTGTCGGGAGCTGGAGGGGCCAAGGGATTCTTCGCGGGAACCCTTATCGCCGTGTTCATGTACTCGGGCTGGGATGCAGCGATTTATGTCAACGAAGAAACCCAGGATAAGGAAAGCAATCCTGGCCGTGCGGCGGTGGCCAGCGTCATTATTCTGCTCTTCGTATATTGTCTGATCACCTTTGCTTACCAAGGCGTTGTGAGCAGGACCGCTCTTCAGGGCTCAGCAGGAAATTCACTCGCGGTTATTGCGGATCGCCTGCTGCCGGGACCGAGTTCTCTGGTGCTGAGCCTGGTCGTGTTGCTGGGGACGGTGGCGTGCCTGCAGGTCGCAGTTGTTTCCTCATCGCGGCTTGGATTCGCCATGGCAGAGGATCGGATGATGCCGGCCTTCTTCAAAATCATCCATCCGAGAACCGGCAGTCCTTGGGCGGTCACCCTGTTCATGGGGGGAGTCAATCTGGTCTTCCTCTTCCTGACTGCATTCGAAAAGGGAGGGACACGCGAGGTGCTCTCTAACATTGCCGGCGCCCTCGGTATCATCGCTTCCCTCTTCTACGCCCTGACAGCCGTTGCTGCGGTTTGGCAGTATCGGGCGGACCTGCTGGAAAACACCGGTAATTTTGTTCTCGGAGGTCTCTGGCCGGCACTGGGAGCAATTTCGCTTCTTACCGTAGTCGTGGAGGCGGCTTTGACTCGGGCGGTTTCGCCCACGGTACTGTGGGCGGGCCTTGGAGCCACCGCGCTGGGACTGCCCATCGCATTGGCGATCCACTACATTGGCAAAGTGCCGCTCTTGGGCGGGTCGGGCGAACAGTAAGTGGAAAATCTCTGATTCCGGATGCACGGGGAATCTGGCAAAGGATCGAACTATGAAGGTGGAGAACGAACTGGCTGGGCTGAAGGGAACTTCAGGTTCAGCGCGCCTTTTCGCGCGAGCACAAGAATTGATCGCCAGCGGGGTCAACAGTACCGCCCGCACTCCCCGCTCCGGCTGGTCGCCTTACCCGCTGTTTGTTGAACGCGGAAAAGGATCGCGCATTTTAGACGTGGATGGCAACGAATTCCTTGACTACTTACTCGGACTCGGTCCGATGCTTTTGGGCCATCGCCCCGAGCAGGTGACCAACGCGGTAGTCGATTTCGTCCGCCAGCGGGGCACGATGTTTGCTTTGCCCGTAGCCGACGAAATCGAATTGGCGCGCAAGATGATTGCTGCTGTACCCAGTGTGGAGCAGATGCACCTGGCAAATACCGGCACGGAAGCAATTCTCTATGCGCTCCGCCTGGCACGCGCTTACACCCAGCGGAAAAAGATCATCCGCTTTGAAGGCATGTATCACGGCTTCTCCGATGCCGTGTATTGGAGCAAGCATCCTCCGCTCGAACAAGCCGGACCCGCTTCGCTGCCAGTTCCGGTTCCACAAGGACCTGGCATGCCGGACGGATTGGAGAACTCGCTGATCGTCTTATCGTGGAACGACAGCGAACTGTTAGAGCGCACGATCCGCGAGCGCGGGGAACAGATCGCCGCGGTGCTCACTGAACCCATCATGTGCAACACAGGCTGTATCCTGCCGGAACCGGGTTACCTGGAACTGATGCGACGTCTGACCCGCGAACTGGGAATTGTGTTGATCTTCGACGAAGTCATCACCGGATTCCGCGTGGCACTGGGAGGGGCACAGCAATATTACAGCGTAACCCCGGATCTCACGGTAATGGCCAAAGGCTTTGGAGGCGGGTTCCCGGTCGCGGCGGTTGGAGGCCGGAAAGAAATTATGCGACTAGTCGCGGATGGAACAGTTTCAATGGCCGGAACCTACAGCGGCAACGGCATTGCAGTGAGCGCTGCGAACGCCACGCTCGACTTTTTGATGACACCAGGCATTTACCAGGATCTGTTCGCCAGGAGCGAACGGCTGATGCTCGGCATTCGCGACCGCCTGAACTCGGCAGGATTGCAGACCAAAGTGGTCGGGATCGGACCGCTCTTTCAGGTATGGTTCACGGATTCCGTGATCCGCAACTACCGTGACGCCGTCCATCACGCTCGGAAGGATCTCTTCCGGATCTGGTGGGAAGAGATGATGAAACGAGGCGTGCTCTTTCACCCCGATGCCTTCGAGAATCTGTTTATCTCGTTTGCCCACAACGACACAGATGTGGAATGCACCCTGAAGGCAGTGGAGGACGCACTACCTGAAGTGAAACGGAGAATGCGATGAAGTCCTACAGGTCTGGCGGACCTATCATGCGCAACACAATCAGAAAATAGAAAGAAAGAGGTAAGGACAGGAGTGGTGGAGAGAAGCTCTTGCGTGCTCGGGATCGATTTGGGGACTTCCGCCCTCAAGCTCGTCGCCGTTTCTCGTGACGGCCGGGTGATGGCGACGGCGCGCGAAACGTACTCCACAATCTCGACCTCGACGGGTCAGGCGGAACAGGATCCCGAGCATTGGCTGAAAGCTTTGTCCGGCGCTGCCCAGAAGGTTAGGGCGCAGTTGAGCCCGCGGGTCCGGGTTGAGGCGCTGGCGCTCACCGGACAAATGCCCACATTGGTGGTGATGGGCAGACACAAGCCGATTGCTCACGCAATCACGTGGCAAGACAGCCGAGCCGATGAGTGGGTAACCGAGAGAGTCGATGACCATCGTCGCCGTGAGATCTACCTGAAAACTGGAGTGCCCATTGACGGCCGTTATCTGGCGCCGTTGTTCCAGTTTCATTATCGGTGGAGACGGCAGAGGGCAAACCTTATCCTTTCCGCCAAAGATTTCCTCTTCAATGCATTGACTGGGTTGGCAACCACGGATCCATCAACCGCCACCGGATACGGCTTGTACAACTTGCATAGCAACGCCTGGGATCCGGAGCTGTGCAATTTCTGGAGCGTCCCTGTCGCGCTCTTGCCTTGCATCAAGAGTTCTTCATTCAGCGCACCGCTTAGCAAGCGAGGGAGCCAGTTACTGGGTGGCAAGCCGGGTATGCCGGTGGTGCTCGGATGCGCCGATTCTGTTGCCGGCGCTCACGCCATCAGTGGTGGCAAAGTAGACTCGCACACTGCCACGCTTCTCACAGGTTCGAGTACTGTAATCCTGAAATGTGATGCGGAGCCGCGATGCGATAGCCAGAGCAGATACATTGTTACACCTCTGGCGGCGGATGGCCTGTATGGCCGCGAGGCAGATTTACTGGCGAGCGGCTCGGCACGCGAGTGGGCAGCAGGTGTGCTGCGAAGCGGGAGCAGGATCACAAAGAAATCGATTTGGGAGCTCGCTTATCGCCTGACTCCCGGTGCAGACGGACTTTTCTTCGCTCCCTTTCTCGCCCGCGGCGAACAGGGGATTCTGTGGAACCCGAGCCTCAGGGGAATGATAAGCGGACTGACGCTGACGCATGATGGCGCTGGGATTGCCCGTGCGCTTCTTGAAGGCATGTGTTTCGAAATTCGACGCTGCCTGGAGCTCTTCGAAGAGGAGGCGCCTTTGTCCTCTGCGCGCCTCGCCGGATGGATGGCCGAAATCCCGCAGCAGTCCCAATTACTCGCAGATATTCTCGGACGGCCTGTGCACGCCTTCAGACTCAGTTCAGCTTCTGCCGTCGGAGCAGCTCTACTCGGCAGTCTTATAGACAGCAAGAAATACTTCGAAAATACCAGGGCGATCGTCTTCCGGCCATCTAAGCACAAGGTCCAATACAGCGCACTCTATGCAAAGTACGCCGCTCAATTTCCAGCGGCCTCAGCCACCGCAACGCCTGAGTAGTTGGCATAACGGCCGGTGACACTCAACACCCGTCAGCAGGGTTGGACCCATTCGATGAAGAAAACGTAAGGGCTGCATCGATCTTCTCGACGGAGAAGGGCTTCGGATAAGCCGCTATCCTCTGGGCCCTCCTCTCCTAAGATGTGCGTAATCTCCTTCGATCTGCAGCCTCCGCGCACCTGCTCTGCGCCTGCTGCAGCGACCCTCTCCTCTGTGGAAGACTTGCTGCGCGCGCGTGCCGTCGTAGACGCTCTCCTTAGTCGCCCCGCTGCATTGCGAAGCGAGAACGGCAACTCCGAGGCAACGAAGGAGGGCCCCATTGCAAGGAAACAATCTAAACCTCTTCGATCGTCTTCTCGACGAAGCAGCACTGCACATCGTCCGTTTCTGACATCGTGCCCTTCAATCCGAGCACGAGACGATCATGGAACCGTGCCGGATGATAAAACTCCATCGCTGTCTCCCCCACTGTTCATGCCAGCTGCCCCCAGATTCATGAAGTAAAGTACTCTCTCCGGGCGTTACTGTTCATGACTCGCTCGCCATCTTTATTAGATGGCTTCGTCAATCGGCTTCAGGATTCTCAGTTTCCTTCCTTCCCTGCTCTACTCAAGCTACGGAGCTTGAGCTCTTACCCCCGGTACTAATTCTTGCGGGCGCTTCAGTTGTTTCTGGATGGCCGACTGTCGGGAAGTCCGCCGATTTCTAAGATGCGCATTGCCAACCAGACAGGGGAAGGTTTAATGTAACTCGGTAACCGAGAGGAGACTGCGTGAGTAAGCCTTCGGACCTTGTTCAGGGGACTCTGGACATGCTGATCCTGAAAATACTGGCGTTGGAGCCGCTCAATGGCTGGGCCGTTAGTCAGCGTCTGAAACAAATGTCGAGCGATGTACTAGGGGTTAGCGATGGCTCGCTTTACCCAGCGCTGCACAAGCTGGAACAACGAGGTTGGCTTACGGCTCACTGGAAGCCGAGTGGAAACAACCGTCGCGCCAGGTTTTATTCTCTGACGCGGCTCGGGCGGAAGCAACTCGAAAAAGAGGCGGCCGACTGGAATCGTCTCTCCGCTGCCATCTCCGGAATAGTCAAGCTCAAGGAGGCTTGAGATGACCTTCGAACAATGGTTTTATACGCTTCCGTTGCGTTTGCGCTCGTTTTTCCGCCGCAAACAGGTGGATCAGGAGCTAAAAGATGAGCTTCGCGCCCACCTCGAACAGCAAATTAAGGAGAACCTTGCAGCAGGCATGTCGCCGGAGGACGCGCGCTACTCGGCGCTGCGCGCACTGGGCGGGATGACGCAGATCGAACAACGGTGCCGAGACGCGCGCGGCGCAAGCGTCCTGGACGACCTGGGTCAGGATTTGCGATATGGGTTTCGCCAACTGTGGCGCAGCCGGGGCTTTTCTGTTCTGGCGATTCTATGTCTGACCTTGGGAATCGGCGCTAATACTGCGGTATTTAGTTGGATCGAAGGGATCCTATTCCGTCCGTACCCGGCAGTAGCCCACCAGGAGCGGCTGCTTGCCCTATCCGGAACGGCGCCTGGCGAGACCGGCTCGACGGGAATTTCGTGGCCGGACTTCCTTGATTTGCAGAAAAGCTGCACCCTTTGTGACGCATTCTTCGTGAGCAAGATTACGGGAACCACGCTGAATATCGGTGAGCGCGCCGAAATTACGAGGGGCAGCATCGTCTCAGCAAATTATTTCGACACGATCGGCGTTCATCCCATTCTTGGTCGTGGCTTCGAGCCCGGCGAAGATGTAGGAAGCGACGCTCACCCTTTCGCAGTAATTAGCTATCAGCTTTGGCGGAACCGCTTCAAAGCAGATCCGCTAATCGTTGGCAAGATGCAGCGGCTCAACAACGTTCCGCACACAATCATCGGTGTCGCGCCGGAGGGGTTTTATGGAACTTTCGTAGGCTGGGCGATGCATTTCTGGGTGCCGGCCTCAATGGAGGAAACCTTCGAAAGCGGCGGATATAAACTCGAGGACCGCGGCGCGCGGTGGATTGAAGCCTATGTACGACTCAAGCCGGGGGTTAATCGCGCGCAAGCACAGGAAGAAATCTCGGCAATCGCAAAACGCATGGAAAACAATTATCCAGCCACGAACCGCGGACGCGGCATCAGGCTGTGGCCATTGTGGCAAACCCCTTTCAATAACGCCGGCACTCTGCTTCCCACACTCGAGATCATGCTCGCGGTGGGGGCGTTTGTTCTTCTCATCGCCTGCGCGAATGTGGGCAACCTGTTGCTAGTCAGGTCATTTGCCCGTCGCCACGAAATGACGATTCGGCTCGCCATCGGGGCCAGCCGCATCCGTTTGTTGAAACAACTTCTCACGGAAGGCCTGATCCTCTCGACGATCGGGGTAGCCGGCGGACTCCTGGTTGCGTACTGGTGTCGGCACGCGCTCGTGCGGCTCTTCCCGGCGCGCTCCGGAGTGGCGATGTACCTGCCTGGGGAAATCGACTGGCGTGTGATGTCGCTGAGCGCCGGGATTTGCCTGATCGCCACGCTTATTGTCGGGCTGGTCCCCTCTTTTCAAACCCGCGACCTCGCCCTTGCTGGCGCCCTGAAAGCGGGGTCCTCGGGGGTAGTCGGCGCGCGGGGAACAGCGTGGGTGCGCTCGGGCCTGGTCGTTTTCCAGATTTGTCTGAGCTTTGTTCTGCTGGTTGGAGCGGCACTGCTGCTGCAAAGCCTGCAAAAGATTCGAACCACCAGCCCGGGTTTCTCAACGACTAGTGTGGTGGAGACCGGGGTGTCTTTGATCTCAGCTGGATACGACGAGCCGCACGCCAAGACTTTTCAGGAGGCGTTGATTGCTCGCGTCAGGGCGCTCCCTGGCGTCGAGTCCGCGGCATTCGCCCGCGTGACCCCACTAGGTTATGCAACATACTCTTCTACGCCGATTGCGGTTGACCGCTACCAACCTCCACCGGAAGAGCAACCCGCTATCGACTACAACCAAGTCAGTCCTGACTACTTTGCCACGTTGGGTATACCTCTGCTCTCGGGTCGCGAATTCACGCGTGCCGATGACGAAAACGCACAGTTGGTCGCCATAGTGAATCAGACGATGGCTGCACAATACTGGCACGATCAGGATCCCATCGATCGACGCCTTCAAGTTAAGGGCCGCTGGGCGCGAGTCATCGGTGTAGCCGCGGACTCCAAGTACGAGAGCATGCGCGAGAGTCCAAGGCCATTTTTCTACGTGCCGCTGCTGCAGGATTTTGTAAGAGGACCGGCCTTATATATCCGCTCAGCCCAACCTCTGCAGAGCATTTCGTCCGCCCTACTCCGCGAAGTGCACTCACTGGACGGGAGCCTTGCCCTCTACGAGATGATCACGCTTCAGGAACAGGTTGATCGCTCAACCTCGCCGCAACTCGTGGCCGTAAACTTGGTTTCGATCTTAGGAGGATTGGCGCTTCTCCTCGCTGCCGTCGGCCAGTATGGCGTGATGTCTTATGGGGTAGCGCAGAGCATCCGCGAGCTTGGGCTGCGCATGGCTCTTGGCGCCAGCACTGCTAGTATGTTTCGTTGGGTCATTTCACGTGGTTTGAGATTAACTGCAGTCGGCGTCGTCTGCGGCGCGACTGCGGGACTTGCATTGACGCGATTATTCGGAAAGCTTCTCTACCATGTTAGTCCGAACGACCCGCTGGCATTCGCATCGGCAGTGGCGGTGATGACGATCGCCTCAGTCGCAGCTTGTCTTCCGCCCGCCTGGCGCGCTACGCGTACCGATCCAGCCCGAGTGTTGCGAGATTGATCCTTACATGGGGGTACCGCCGGCAGTTGTCTCGCGCTTGCTTTCCTGCGGCTTGCTTTCTGCAAGATGGAGGGATCGTTGGCATCCTAAAGGAATCGTAGCCGGGCATCAGCAGGAGATTCAGGCCGAGCGCGATCGGAAGTTGGAAGCGGCGAGGGACAGCGGAAGAATCGCCGCCAGCGTGACGGATGAAACGGATTACTCCCGGTTTGACTATCCGGGGGCAATCGGCGGGGTGCTAACTGGCTGACCTGAAGACGGGCCGGTATTCGAGGAGAATGAGCCGCGAGTCCAGAACCTTCGTATCGATAAGTTCGAGACTCCCTTGTGGATAGCCGGCAAAGATCGGCTCCCTGCCAGCGCTGCCAAGGATCAAGGGAAATACAATGAGCCGAAGACGGTCGACGAGCCCTAGCTGCATCATGCTCTTCACTAGGCTGATGCTGCCGATCGATCGCAACGGATCTCCAGGCTGCTGTTTGAGCGCCCTAACTAATCTCGTCCGCGACGGCACTCTTCAGCAGTCGGGTGTTCTTCCAGGCAAGCGGCTCTTTAAGTGTGCTTGAAAATACCAGCTTGGGGAGGCTGCTCATTTTGACGCTGAGTTCATCTGTGGCGGATGCCGAGAAGTGAGCCAGCGCCACATAGGTCGCTCGCCCCATCATTATGACCTGAGGTTGCTCAAGATGGTCGCGCACCCAATCGCCTAGATTCTGGCCGAAGTAACCGAAGTAAGCTGCCTGATTCAGGCCTGAGGCGAAACCATCCAGCGAGATGAACAGGTCTGCAGTGAGCTCTCTCATGCGAAATCTCCATTTATTGATTTCCAGCCGACCGACCAACGTTCGACCGCAGCTGCATGCAAATGTCGCCTCCCTGGTTTACCTGTTTGCCTGTTTGAACAGTGGTTGGTGCATTGTTTTGCGATCCCCTCGATGCACGCCTTTTGAGCCGCCTTAGGCGGCCAGTTGGGCGTTTCAATACCGAACTGCTTGGCGTATGAGGCAGGTGCCGAAGCTCTTCCCCTATGGGAAGAGATATGGCCGAGACTTGCGATGAAGCTAGTCGGCCCGCTTGCTGCTCGCTCGCCGGGGCTTCGGCTTGCTCTTGCCCTTGAGATTG
>Ga0187875_10003921_pt1 | contig 10366 bp, 5 predicted proteins | sample June2016WEW_17_1_2_FD_132978 | JGI IMG/M metagenome (GOLD analysis project Ga0187875, IMG submission 132978) | Peatland microbial communities from SPRUCE experiment site at the Marcell Experimental Forest, Minnesota, USA - June2016WEW_17_10 | ecosystem: Environmental > Terrestrial > Soil >... | reverse complement strand
TGCGCTCCACGCCGCGGCGGGTGAAGACGGCAGTCTGTAGGGCCACTTCCTCGGGCTGCGCCATGTAGACGAAGCCGCCCACCTGGGCGTATTCGCCTTCCGTATTTTCGCGCACGACCACCAGGTCGATCTGGCCGCCCTCGCGCCCGGCCAGCGGCGATTTCACGCCCGGATAGAGATACGCCGGACGCACGTTGGCATACTGGTCGAAAGCCCGCCGGATGGGCAGCAGCAGCCCGTTCAGCGTGGTGTGATCGGGAATGTCCGGATGCCCGACCGCGCCCAGCAGAATGGCGTCGCAGGGCTGCAGCAGATCGAGCGCGCCGGAGGGCATCATCTTGCCCCAGCGGAAAAAGTGCGATGCGCCCCAGTCGAAGTCCTGAAACGCAAAGCTGAGATCGTGTTTGTGGGCGGCATGCTCGAGCACGCGCTTGGCCTGGGGGACGACCTCCAGCCCGACGCCGTCGCCCGCGATCACCGCTATAGTGAGGGTTTTCATGAAACAGATTCGTCTGGCGGAAGCTAGTGGGAGTGGAACCCCTCCAAAGGTTACCACAGGGCACTGGGCGCTATTAAGTAGAGTGTCTTCAATAACGGTACTCACACCGTGTCCCTTTGAATCCCCCCAGCAAGGGCACACTTTCGGGCACCCTCGTCGGAGGCGCCCGATTGCCCCCACGACTCATAGCCACCGCGTGGGCTACGGTCTGAGGGAACCCAGTCGCGAGCACCTCGAAGGTATGGCCCGGGCGGGGAGGCGATCGAATGAGCGCTTCGACCGACGGTTACCTAAGACTCGTTATGAAGGCTGTGGCAGATGTTCTTCATCCTTCGGCCGCGTCCCGCTCAGGGGGTAGAGGCGCCAGCCGAGGTAGGCACGAAATGCCTCGTCTCGGGCTCAGCCTGTCGCCGGAGGTAGGCAATAATGACTACCTTGCTGGTGAAGTGGCCGCGCGCCGACGGTCAGGCCTAAAATGAGATTTCGGCGCTGAGGGCAAGATGGCCAAACGGACGGCAAGATTTCCCGACCGCAAAATCTCCGAGACGATTCTGGACTTCGCAAGGCTCACCCCTCAGGCTCTCCCGAGCGAAGCGCCTGAGCGCAGAGCCAGGGAAGCATTAACGGTGGCCTGTACGGTCTGGAACGCCGTGGTTTTCGCGGATGTGCTGCCGACATGGGTTAATCCCGTGAGTATATCACGGCCCCCTTCCCCCACCGACAAGTGCCTTATTTTCAGCTTCGTGCACGTCTACTCGGAGAGTATCCGAGGACTGGCCGCCGCACCTTTACCGGGCCGCGGACAAACCTGATAATCGCACTCGGGCACGCGGATCAGCGCAGGGGATCCGAGGAGGGCTGTCAGACCTTCGTACAAGTGCAGGGCTTTGGCGTGCCTTCCAACTCGCTCTCTGTCACTCACCTGGCAAGCTGTCCGAGCGGGCCAGGGCCAGCGCGACACAATCATCGAGTTTCAGTTTGCGTCCCTGTCCATAAGCTCTGGAGAAATCCTCTTCGGAGAGCATGGTGCGCAGTGAAGCTATGTAAGCATCGCGGAAGCGCCGTTCGGCAGGTTCTACATTGTAGTTAATTGATTCTCGCAGGTGCTCTGCCGAACCGGCTACGGTTGCCGCCAATTCTGTTTCACCGCGCAGGGCAGCCAGAGCCGCAAGCCCATCGAGTAAGTAAGAAACAGATATCTTGTCGCCTACGACTTCGCCGCTGGATTCCCGAAGCATCGTCAAGCCTTCCGTGAAGTGTGCGTGTGCGGCGCTGTAGTGGCCCTCGCCGAACTCAGCGGCCGCTAAATTCGTAAGGATGTTGGCGGTAGCATAATTATTACCGAGTTGCCTGCAGATGGCTATGGATTCCTCATACAGGGGGCGCGCCGCCGCATCCTGGCCCTGCGCTCGAGCCAAATCTCCAATCATATTGAGCGATCGGGCGATGCCGTACCGATCGTTCGATTGGCGGGCGACGGACAATGCTTCCGCGGCGAATCCACGCGCAGTGGGGTAGTCGCCCTGCTCAAACGCTAATCCACCCAATCCTCTGCAAGACAATGAAACTTGCCGCAAATCGTGGACGGAACGCCCATCGGACAAGCCTTCTTCATACAGCCTTCGGGCCGTCTCGTAATCGCCTTGGTACCTCGCCAGGTTGCCCGCCATGGATAACAATTTCCACCGCACGGTAGTGGGAGCCCGATCGCAGAGCATCAATATCTCCTGCAACACTGCTAAGCCCTCAGCCAAGTGTCCCTGAAAGACCCAAAAGTATCGAATCGCCGCGCCCAAGCGTGCCGCCATCCCCGCGTCGCAAGCCAACGACCACCGCAGGGCCGCTCGTATGTTGCCGTGTTCCTCCTCCAGGCGTCGCAGCCACTTCGCCGGTTGCGGGCCGTGCAGATGCGGCTCGGCTTCTTCGGCGATGCCAAGAAAGTAAGCGGCGTGATGACGCCGCATCTGTTGGGCCTCGCCGCTTGCCTCCAAACGATCGAGTGCGTATTCACGGACGACTTCCAGCATCCGAAAGCGCACCTCGCCGTCGGATTGCGGTTTTGGCACAAGCAGGCTCTTATCAACCAAAGAGGTAATCCCTTCGAGCGCTTCGATCATTAGTTCGGCAGTCACATGTTTGGCAACAGCAGACGGCTGTCCAACGACGACTCCTTCGGCCGCCTCGAGCGTGAAACCTCCTGCGAAGACCGCCAGCCGGCGAAACCACTGCTTCTCGCCTGCCGAGAGCAACTCATAGCTCCACTCCATGGCGCCGCTGATGGTCTGTTGACGGGTAGGCAGGTCAAGTGCTCCCCCAGTCAGCAGCTTCAACCGGCGATCTAACCTCGAGAGAATCGCCCGCGGCGAAAGGACCCTCACACGCGCGGCCGCGAGTTCGATGGCCAGAGGCAGACCGTCCACTCGAACGCAGATCTCGGCGACGCTCCGCGCATTCTCATCGGTCAAAACGAAGTTTGCGTCCGCCCCGCACGCCCGCTCGACAAATAGCCTCACGGCTTCATAGCGCATCAGGTCCTCGGGCGAGAATTGCCCGGATGTTTCAGGAGTGGCGAGCGGCGGGACTAAATACTCACGCTCCAGGCTCAAGTGCAGTGGGGCGCGGCTCGTTACCACAATCTTCAGTCGCGGCGCGGCCGCCAGTAGCTCCGTGACGAGCGAAGCGGCAGTGGCAAGATGCTCGAAGTTGTCGAGCACCAGCAGCATATTTCTCCCACGTGAGTAGTCCTTCAGCGCCTCGATGCTGGGCTTGCCGTCAGGCGCTTTGACGCCCAACGGCTGCGCAATGGTTGAGGCGACCAGCTCGGCTTGTTTGACGGCGGCAAGTTCAATGAAGAAAACGCCGTCGGAGAACTCGTCCCTCAACTGCCGCGCTACCGCCTGCGCCAGCGTCGTCTTGCCCGTACCGCCGACGCCTGTCAAGGTCAACAGCCGCCGCGTGCCGTCGCACCGCAACAGATCGCATATTTGTTCTATCTCGCGTTCACGACCCACCAAGCTGACGACCTGCACCGAAAGATTGTTGGGCGGGAGAGATCGAGCTGAAACGACCGGGATATTTTCTTCGGGTGTTTGGTGGCGTCCAGGTTCAGCTTCAAACTCCGGAAGGTTCTTCAAACGCCGCAGGTCAACCAGCGAATCGCTAATGGCCTGATATGGTTCGGGTTTGCCCATTGTCGATAGCGATATCAATGCGAGGGCGAGATCGGCGGCGGATTGAAACCTGCCATCCGGCGCCTTCTCCAGACAGCGGCGCACGAGCCGGTCGAGAGCCTTCGGTATGTAGGATGGCAATGCGGGCGGATCGTCCCTTAAGATTGCGTCCATCGTCTCCGCCGACGACCCACCACCGAAGGGCCGCTTGCCACCAGCCATTTCATAAAGGACCACGCCGAGGCTGAAAATGTCGGAACGCGCGTCCACCTCCCCGCCCCGCACCTGCTCGGGCGACATATAGGCGGCGGTGCCTGCCAGCGCGCCTGGCACTCTCGGCTGCGGCACTGCCATCGCAACCGCTTCTTCCGCGCCCGCCTGGTGGACCGTGTCCAAGGAATGTCCGGATAGCAGCTTTGCCAGGCCGAAATCCAGGATCTTGATCTGCCTGTGCGGGGTCACAAAGAGATTGGCCGGCTTGATGTCGCGGTGCACGACGCCTCTCCGGTGCGCCGCCTCCAGCCCTCCGGCAATCTGCACAGCCAATCCCAGCAGTTCCTCCAGCTCCAGTTCCCCATCGGCCAGAACGTCTTTGAGCGTCCGCCCCTCCAGCAGTTCCATCGCCATGAAGGGCCGGCTTTGATGTTCGCCGATCTCATAGATGGTGCAAATATTGGGATGGTTTAGTGCCGCGGCGGCGCGGGCTTCCTGCTGGAAGCGCTCCAAAGGCTGCGCCTGCTTGCTGTACTCCCCTGGCAGGAACTTTAGCGCGACGTTTCGCTTGAGCCTTAAGTCTTTGGCTCGGAAAACGATACCCATTCCGCCTCTGCCCAGTTTGTCGAGCACCAGATAGTGGGAGACGGTCTTGCCCTCGAGATCGTCAGCATCGATTTCCAGCGGTGCGGAAGCCGAGGGTTCGGAGGTAGGCGTCTCGACCGCTTCGACTTCCCCCAGAAAGCGGTAACCGCGGCGCGCCACCGTCTCGACGTAACGCGGCTTCTCGGCCGATTCCCCCAGCGCGTCGCGCAGCCGCCTAATGGCGTTGTTGATGGCTGGGTCGAATTCGACCATGGTCTCGTTCGGCCAAAGCTTGTCGCGAATCTCGTCTCGCAGTACAAGCTCGCCAGGATGCGCCAGCAGGAGAAGCAGAATCCGGACAGGCTGTTCACGCAACTGGAGCCGGATACCGTGCTTGCGCAATTCTCCCGAGCGCACGTCGAGCTCGAACGGTCCGAAGCGGAACAGGCGCACCCCCGCACGGGTCAAATCAGCCATGGCGCATGATCGCAGTGAGTATATCACGCTCCTGCCGCACAACGGCAAATGGCTTATTTTCAGGCTCCTGCGCGTCTACTCGGAGAATATCCAAAGATTACCCGCCGCACATTTACTGCGCAGCGGACAAACCTGATAATCGAAAACGAACGCGGATCCTGCCCGATACCTTAGGTCGGCTTTGGGTCCGTCTTTCCAAAAGGAGAAAAGATAATATGAATCGTCGGATATTGCTATTGGCTGCTTCCCTCTCTTGCTGGGCCGCCGTTGTCGCCCCTGCATCAGCGCAAGAGTTCGAGCAAATCCCAGGCACTCTCACACAGGTCGCTGCCGGTCGAGCGGAAGTCTGGGGTATTAACGCTTCTCAACAGGTCTTTCGTTTCAATGCCACCAATGGGGAATTCGTCCAAGTGGCAGGAAAGCTCACGCAGGTTGCCGTGGGCGGCGGCAGCCTGCTATACACGGACGCGGTCTGGGGACTTAACGCAGGGAGCGAGATTTTTCAGTACAACTTTACCACCAAGAAGCTCGTGCAAGTGCAGGGCGAGCTGACCCAAATCACGGTCGGCATTGGCTACAACGACACCTGCCATCCCTGGGAAGTTTGGGGAATCAACGCCAATCAGCAGATCTTCAGATACAACTATTGCAGCACCGCGTGGGACAATACTCCGGGATATCTGACGCGTATCAGCACCGGCGGAAGCGACGTTTGGGGCGTCAATGCCGCTGGTCAAGTCTTCCAGTACAACTTCTACTCGCAGACATGGGTGCAAATTGCAGGCACTCTGCAACAGATCGCGGTCGGTTCGAATGCCGTGTGGGGACTTGATAAGTTCGGTTACGCCTACTATTACGAAGACTCCGTCGGTTTTGTCCAGATGCCCGGCACCCAAGCGTACAGTCAAATCGTGGCTGGGGGAGATGGGGTCTGGGGAATCAATCCAGCGTACACCGGCGGTTTGATCCTCCGCTTTGACATTAGCGTCCTAACGTCCCCCTCGGTACCGGGCACCCTTTCACAGATCTCGAGCGGGTCTGGAGCGGGCGTCTGGGGAGTTAATTCCGCGGGTCAAGTTTTTTCATTCATTCGGTAGTAGGCGCCGCATAATCGGTCTGGCCGCGGGTACCATTCTGAGCCGCGCGCGTAAGCAAGCGGTACCCGGCCTTCTTTCAGCAGCCTGCCGCACTCGCCGCGGAATCGGGCGGCCAAACGGAAAGGCCACACTCATTTTCCGGGTGTGGCCTTTCGCGGCGGGACTATTCCGCGCCGGCCTCCCGCCCAGTTCACTACGGCGAGAGCGAAGTTTGTCGGTTCCAAAATCCTGAGAAAAAGGAGCACTATATGAAGTACAGCCAATTTGGATGCATCTGCGCGGCCGCTCTCATGGGCCTTGCCGCCTCGGCCGCAGGTCAGGCGCAGACCGGCGCCGCAACCGAACTCCCTGGATTGGTGCCGCCAGCCGTGGTGAATGGCGCCGCTGTCGCAGCCGGGTCGTTTCGTTCCGCTCAAATGCTCCGTCTGGTCTTCGGTCTGCAACACCCACATATAACTGAAGAGGAGCAGTTCCTGGAGGCGCTGCATACCAAGGGATCGCCGGAGTTCATGCATTTCCTGACGGCGGACGAGTGGAACGCGCGCTTTTCGCCGTCACCGCGGGACGAGCAGGCCGTGGTCGACTGGGTACAAGCACAGGGCTTGACCGTTACCCACCGCTTCGCCAACCGGCTGCTGGTCGATGTGGAAGCGCCCGTCTCCGCCATCGAAGCGGCGCTGGCGGTCAAAATCAACAGCTACGCGATCGGCGGCCGCACTTACTATTCCAATGACCGCAATCCGGTAGTTCCAGCCGTCTTAGGCAATATCGTTCACTCGGTCGCAGGACTCAACAACATTCAAGCCATGAAGTTCGGGAAACACGGATTCCCGGAATCCGTATTCCCTGCATACTCGCAGGGTCTGACCTATGCCGTGGGGGCCAGCGGCAGCGACGACGGCGACCGCACCAAACTGGCTGCCGACCCGGGCACTACCAACGGCGTGCTAGATCCAACCGCTCTATACAGTTCCGACGCTTATGACGCAACCGCGCTCAATGCCCTGGGACACTGCTGCAATCCTTTAGGCGGCGCTTCGTCGCCGCCGGCGACGTCTATCGCGATCGTCAGCAGCGGGTATCTGAGCGCCAGTGACATTACCGGGTTCCACAACACTTACCCGTACCTTGCCGATAACTGGCAGGAGTTCTACATCGACGGAACGCCGACGCTCCCCGATGCAGAGGGCACCATGGATTTGGAGTGGGCTACCGCCATGGCCAATAGCTTTGGCGCGGCCGCGAATACGGCCAAGGTCTACGTGTACGATGGCGCGGACAGCAGTCCCTCGACGCTGACCGACGCATTCAACCACGTGTTGAGCGACGGCTATGCGCGGGTCTTGAGCACCAGTGCGCAAATTGCCGAAATCGCCGAAATCCCGCAATCGTCGATGGACGTCTTTCACGGCATCTTCAACTCCATGATCGGGCAGGGCTGGACCGTGGTAGGGATCTCTGGTGATGGGGGCGCCACCGCGGACTGCGTGACGCAAGACGCCGTCAGCTATCCCGGGTCGGACCCCGACGTGGTTTCGGCCGGCGGCTCCTACCTCGTGTTGAGCAACGGTCTGTTCTTCGGGGGTGAAACCGGCTGGACCGGCGGTTATGATCTTTGCGTCGCGAACGATGGCGGAAGCGGCGGCGGTAGCAGCGCCTATTTTACGGCCCCGGCCTACATGGAAGAGCCCAGCGGTGTTTTCAGGCAGGTCCCCGACATCGCGCTCAACGCCGACTGGGATGATGCCCCGCAGAATTTCTACTATCAAGGTAAACTGCAAGGGGCTGGCGGCACTAGCATTGTGGCGCCCGAAGTAGCGGGCTTCTTTGCCCAGGCGAACGCCTATATGCTCTACGTTGGAGATTTCACGGGTGGATGTTCCAGCGGTGAGCCATGCGCACCCCTCGGCAACGGCAACGTGTACCTTTATGTTCTCGGACTGTATCCGAGTTATGCGCCGCACTCCCCCTTCTACGACATCACCTCGGGCTGTAACAACAACGACGTTACCGAAGCCCATAACCTGCAGTATTTTTGCGCCGGCCCGGGCCGCGACCTGGTTACAGGCTGGGGATCGTTTAACTTCCTGCAATTGGCCTGGGCCATCAATGCTTATCTGGTGGGCGACCTGGGGGCGCCGGCTGTCAACTTTTCCGGACCCACATTGAATAAGTGGTATAACACCAACCAGAAGGTAAGCTGGACCATATACGACACCAGTCGAAATGGCAAGGAACTGACCGGCGTAGCGGGTTTCAGCCAAGCTTGGGATATAGACCCCGGCGGCGATCCGGTGAAGGAAGCCACTCCCGGCGCCGGCAACTCCTTTTACAGTGGGCCGCAGTTTCCCAACCAGACCAGCGGCTGCCTCGATTTCGCGGGTTCGTCCTGCTCGGTAGGCTCAGGCCAGGGCTGGCACTCGGTGATCGTGCGGGCTTGGGATAACACGGGCTACGGTGGGATTTCGTCGTACGGCCCCATAGGCTACGATACGGTCCCACCCCAAACGACGGGGCAGGCCAGCACCACCAATCCCGTTCAGATCACGCTGACCGCCACGGACGCCAGCAGCGGCGTCGCCAGCACAGTCTATCAGCTTGACGGCGGGTCCATGACCACCTACGCCGGTCCTTTCGCGGTATCGGGTGCGGGCAGCCACACGCTGACCTTCCACAGCACCGACAATGCCGGTAACGTGGAGAGCGCCGAATCGCTCAATTTCACGGTGGGCACGATTACCACGACGGCGGTGACCTCAAGCGTCAACCCCTCGCAGTTCCAGCAGACCGTAACCTTTACCGCCGCCGTCAGTGCGGCCAGCGGCACACCGGCGGGCACGGTGACTTTCTTCGACGGCTCGACCCAGTTGGGCACCGGCACACTGAGCGCGGGAAAAGCTCAATTCCTGACACACACACTCGCCGTGGGGGGACATAGCATCACCGCCACATACACCGGCAGCGCCAATTTTGCGGCGAGTACTTCCGCGGTGCTCACGCAGACGGTAGGCAAGGCGGCCACCACTACCACGCTGACCGCTTCGCCGAACCCTTCCAGCATCTTGCATCCTCTGGTAACGTTTACAGCTACCGTCACTGGGGCATTTGCCGGCAGCGCCAACCCCGGTGGCACAGTATCCTTCCAGACCGGCACGAAGGTTTGGGGCAAAGGGACGCTGAACGCCTCAACACATAAGGCAACCTTCACCATTCCCACTCTTCCGGAAGGCACGACGTCGATTCAGGCGGTTTACGCAGGGGATGTGGACTTCAATACTTCTGTATCTCCGGTGTGGAAGCAGGTAGTGCAGTAGGCCATCTGTTGGATCGATCAACTGGGCCAGGCGGGCCGCCGCGAAGCGGATCTCCTGGCCGGGTAACACCAGTTCTTCTCAAAAACAGGAGGTAACACCATGTACAACATGAGTAATCTCGGAAAGCTCAAGGCCCTAGACGCGAACGCACCGGCCGCGATGCAAGCTTTCTGGGCTTTTGACAAAGCCGCGATGGCGGAAGGCGCAATCCCCGCAAAGTATAAGGAATTGATGGCGCTCGCCGTTGCGTTCACTACGCAATGTCCCTACTGCATCGAGATTCACTCGGACAAAGCTAGAAAGGCAGGCGCAACTGATCCGGAGGTCGCTGAAGCAGTGACCATCGCGGCGGCCCTTCGTGCGGGCGCTGCCATTACCCACGGCGCGCACGCGTTCCCGGAATCGTGAAGGGCTGGCGCGTCCTTCTCCAAATCAATAAATCAAAATCAAAATCCGCGGTTTTCGTTGGAGTACAACCGCGCCGGGCTTTTCACGCCGACGAGTCCGGCGCCGGTGGCGTGCGCGCGAGTCCGATCGGGCGCTATCCGCATGGCGAGTTCCAGTGCTTGCGAGTTGCGAGCGTGGTAGGCGGCATCCATTGGAACGGTCGGTTATTCAGCTATATTTCTGGTTGACACGGGCGTATCGCGCAAAACAGATCTGACAATCCGAAAAAGAATCGGGATTGAAGTCTGTCCCAAGCTCTGACGCTGCTGATATAGGCCCCCAGGCCGCATAGCAGGGTGCTGAAACAGGCATAAACATCGTTCATTCGGGCCAGACCAAGGTCTGTGCCATCGGTTATCAATGACTTAGCGGCAGTTGGTGGCACAGGCTTCAGCCTGTGATAGGGCCGCGTTTTTCGGAAACGACCCGGCGCCGGCGCAACTGTGCCGTGAGGCGTGCAGGCACGCGGCTGCGGTCGGTATTCGCGAGATGCGCGCTTTTTGCGGGAGGTGAAATCTTGGGCAAAAGAGAAGAATGGACCGAAGGCGACGTCCGCCGCTTCTT
>Ga0187875_10003920_pt1 | contig 10369 bp, 9 predicted proteins | sample June2016WEW_17_1_2_FD_132978 | JGI IMG/M metagenome (GOLD analysis project Ga0187875, IMG submission 132978) | Peatland microbial communities from SPRUCE experiment site at the Marcell Experimental Forest, Minnesota, USA - June2016WEW_17_10 | ecosystem: Environmental > Terrestrial > Soil >... | reverse complement strand
TCACCCGCGTGACCCCAGGAACGCGGGCGATCGCCCCGGCGAGCCCGGGACCGCGCGCTTCGACCCGGATCAACTGCGAGCCGCCGAGCACGTCGCTGAGAAGGTCGTCGACCCGGCCCGTCAGGCCGATCCGGCCGCGATGGAACAGAGCGACGCGGTCGCAGATCGACTGGACGAGATCGAGCAGGTGCGACGACAGCAGGATGGTCATGCCCTCCTGCTTCAGCGAATGGATCAGCTCGAGGAACTCGCGCGTCGCCTGCGGATCGAGGCCGCCAGTCGGCTCGTCGAGGATCGCGACCGCGGCGCCTTTCATCAGGATCTCGGCGATCGCCAGGCGCTGGCGCATGCCGCGCGAATAGGCGCGCACCGGTTTGCCGCCCGACGCCTCGAGCCGCACGCGCTTCAGCGCCGCGTCGATGCGGGCGTCGGCGTCGGCGCGCTTCACCCCGCACAGCGCGGCGCTGTAGCGCAGGTTGGCGACGCCGCTGAGGTGGTCGTAGAAGCCGACCGAATCCGGCATGTAGCCGACGCGGCGCTTGACTTCGAGCGGCTGGCGCAGCGGATCGAAGCCGGCGACGGTGGCGCGGCCCAAGGTCGGCTCGGTCAGGCCGAGCAGCATCAGGATGGTCGTCGTCTTGCCGGCGCCGTTCGGCCCGAGCAGGCCGAACACCTCGCCCGCTTCGACCGCAAGGTCGAGGCCGTCGACGGCGAGCGCCGAGCCGTAGCGCTTGGTCAGCGCCTCGGCGCGAATGATCGGTTCGCTCATCGCCGGCCGAACCGGCCGACCGCGCCCACCAGCACCAGCAGCGCGACGAGGATGACGCCGACGCCGGCGACGCCCCACAGCGTCGAGGTCAGCACGGTGACGCGATAGCTGACGTTCTGATCCACGCCGTCGCCGATGGCGCTGATGTTGAGCAGATAGTCGCCGGCGATCGCCTGGGCGCCGGGCGTCAGCAGCACGTTGACCTTCTGCTGGCCTCCGACCGGAATGGGCGGCGCCCGCTTGGGATCGAACGTGACCTTCCAACCCTGCGGCGGCGTCGCGCTCATGCCGACGTTGACCAACGGCGCCGAACCGATGTTGGCGATCGTCAACGGGATCGAGCGCTCTTGGCCGGCGTAGGCCTCGCCGCTCAGGCGGTCGTCGGGGCCGCTGATCGTCATCGCCGGCAAACCGCCGATGTCGAGCGTCAGCTCGGCGCTGGCGCTGACCTTGTCGCCGATCGCCTCGAAGGTCACCGGGACCTGGCCCGACGGTGCGCTCGGATTGGGTTTCACCGAGACGGTGAGATCCTTGCTCTCGCCAGCCTTGATCAGCAGGCTGGTGATGTCCTGCGTGCCGTACTGTTCCTTGTAGCTCTCCGTGTAGCCTTCAGGCGCGTCGGTCTTCAGAACAGCGGTCATGTCGTTCGCGCCCTCATTCTTCACCGTGACGGCGAAGTCGAAGCTCGACCGCGCGGCGCCGCTCAGCATCGGGAATTTCGGCGTCGCGGTCAGCTTGGCGGCAAGCGGCCGCGCGAGCGTGACGGCGATCGGCAGCGACGACTTCGCCGTGTCGCCTTCCGCGTCGAGAGTGAGCTGATAGGCGCCCGGCTTCTCGGTCTCCGGGATCGTCAGCTTGAGCGTGAGGGTCGCCTTGCCGTCGTAATCGACGAACGCGGCGGCGACCGGCTTGCCCGAACCTTCGATCTCGACTTTCCAGCCGGGCGGCGCGTCGGCGACCGTGAGCGCCGTGCGCTGCGGCGGCAGGCCGTAGTTGTAGATGGTCAGCGGCAGGTCGGCTTCTTCGCCCGCGCGGATCGTCAGGGCGGGAAAGTCGGTGGCGAGATAGAGCCCCTTGACGTTGTCGGAGCTGGCGTCCTTGGCCAGGGCGGCGACCGAGGCCAGACTGAGAACCAAACCAATCAGCGCGCTCAAGCGCATGCTGCGCCTCCTGCGTCACAAACGCCGCGCGACCTATCACCGGCCGGACGGGGGCGCAAATGAGAAGAAAAATTGGGACGGAATTTTGACCCTAAAGGTCAGCTTAATCGTCTCGTTTCAGATGCTTAGCGCGAGAGGAGCGGTGACGAGGCCTGCGTCCGGCGGGCCCGCGTCGGCCCGTCGGACGTTGGTTTCGTCGTCGCGTCGAGGGCGGCCGCCCGGGCGCCCACGGCGACGGCGCGTTCGCCTTACTTCATGAAGGTGTCAACGTTGTCCTTGGTGACGAGGTCGAGGCCTGTGTGGATGACCTCGGGGACCTTCTCGCCCTTCTTGACGGCGAGCAGGGTGTCCATTGACTTCTCGCCCATCTCGAACGGCCGCTGGCCGACCAGCGCGTTAGCCAAGCCGTCCCTCAAGAACTGGAGCTGAACCGGCAGGGTATCGGCGACGACGAGGGTGAACTTGCCGGCGTCGATGTCTTTCTTGTGCTTGGACGCGACCTTCTGGTACGCCTCAGGCGCGAACATTGGCCAGCCCCCGACCGGGATGATCGCGGCGAGGTCGGGCGTCGCGGTGGCCAGGTCGTCCATCTGCTGATTGGCGAGCACCGGGTCGTCGTTGCAGAAGGTCGGCGAGCCGGAGACTTCCACCCACTTCGAGCCCTTCAGCGCTTCGCGGACGCCGTCGACGCGCTCAGCGAGATTCGCCGCGCCGGGGCCGCCGGAGACCATTGCGTACTTGCCGCCCTCGGGACGTAGCTTCAGCAGCATCTTGCCGAGCGCCAGGCCGAACTCCTTGTTGTCCGTGCCGAGGTAGGCGATGCGCTTCGATCCCGGCGCGTCGGAGTCGAAGGTGATGACCGGAATGCCGGCCGCGGTCGCGGCTTCGATCGACTTGGTCATCGAGGCGGTGTCGGCGACCGAGATGGCGAGGCCGTCGACCTTCTGGGTGACGAAGTCTTGGATGATCTGCGCTTGCGTCGCGGGCTCGTGCTCGATCGGGCCCTTGTAGACGCATTCGACGTTGCCGAGCGCCTTGGCTTCCTTCAAGCAGCCGTCGCGGGCGAAGTCGAAGAACGGGTTGTTCATCGCCTTCGGCACGACGACGAATTTGTAGGAATCAGCGGACGCAGGAACTGCGAACGCCGGAACCGCCAATGCGGCGACAGCCGCCGCAAACAACAGAACCTTTTTCATTTTGCTCCTCCACTAGGACCCCTCGTCTATCCGTTGCGCACGCTGGCCTGGAAAGCGGATAGACCGCGCCGACTCGGCGCCCTTCCGGCCAGTATTCGTCAGCTCATGCGCGACCTCACGCGATCGACCAGCACCGCGGCGATGATGATCACGCCGACCAGCGTCTGCTGCCAGTAGGAATTGACCTGCGCCAGCACGAGGCCGTTGCGGATCACCTCGAGCAGCACGCAGCCGATGATCGAGCCGAGCGGGCCGCCAACGCCGCCGGCGAGATTGGCGCCGCCGATCACGGTCGCGGCGATGACATTGAGCTCATAGGAGATCGCCATGTTCGCCGGGGCTGACCCGAGCCAACCGCAGATGATGATCCCTTGCAGTCCGGCGGCGAACGCGCTGATCACGTAGACCGAAATCTTCACCCGCGTCACATTGACGCCGGTCATTTCGGCGGCCTTCTCGTTGCCGCCGATGGCGAACACGTGTCGGCCGAAAGAAGTGTGGCGCAAGACGATCGCCATCACCACGGCGAAGAACACGAGATACAGGAACGGCGCCGGCACGCCGAACAGGTTGCCGGAGGTGATCGCGTAGAAGTAATCGACGTCGGGACCGCCGGGGAAACTGCCGCGGCCATTCGAGACGACGTAGCAGAGACCGCGCACGATCGACAGCGTCCCCAGCGTGGTGACGAAGGGCGAGAGCCCGAGTACAGCGACGCAGAAGCCGTTGAGGAGGCCGACGAGGAGCGCGACCGCGAGGCCAGCCGCGATCGATATGACCAGTATGAGGCCGGGAACGTCGGCGACCACCGTCTTGCCATCGGCGGCCAAATGCACGAACAGATCCGCCCCGAACATGCCCGGCGTCGACAGGCTCGTCATGACCATCGAGGTGATCATGGCCGAGAAGCACATCATCGAACCGACCGAAAGGTCGATGCCGGCGGTGATGATGACGAAAGTTGAGCCGAGGGCGGCGATGGCGATGAACGAGAAGTTCTTCGCCACGTTTTGCAGATTGCCCGTGGTGAAGAAATAGGGGCTCGCGAAATTCATTACGACGAGCAGCACCAGCAGCGCGATCGTGACGTAGCCGGTCTGAGAGGCGAGGATGCCCCGCCGGAACCACCTCTCCCGGCCGATGTTGGCGTAGGAGACCTGGTCTTCGCTGGGGACGGACATCACGCCGCCTCCTTCGCGCCGGTGATCAAGGCGGTGGCTTCCTCGGGACTGGAGTCCTTGATCAGCTTGTCAGCCCTCTTCTCGCCGCGGCGGAACACCACGATGCGATCGGAAACGGCGAAGACGTCGGGCATGCGGTGCGAGATCAGCATCACCGCGACCCCTTGATCCCTGAGATTGCGGATCAGGCTCAGCACTTGCGCGACTTGGCGCACCGAGATCGCGGCGGTCGGCTCGTCCATCATCACCAGTTTGGCGTTCGCGAGTCGCGTGCGCGCGATCGCGACAGCCTGGCGCTGGCCGCCGGACATCTGCTTGACCAGTTGCTGCGGCCGCGTCTCGGAGCGCAACTCGCCGAAAATCTCGAGCGCGCGGCTCGCCATCTTCTTGTGGTCGAGGAACGAGAACGGACCGAACTTCCACTTGAGCTCACGGGCGAGATAGACGTTGGCGGTGGCGGTCAGATTGTCGGCGAGGGCGAGGTCCTGGTAAACGATCTCGATTCCCACGTCGCGGGCGTCGATCGGGTGGCGGAATTGCACCGGCTTGCCCTCGAAGCGGATCTCGCCCTGGCTGGCGGGAAAGTTGCCAGCGACGATCTTCACCAGCGTCGACTTCCCCGCGCCGTTGTCGCCCATGATGCCGACAACTTCGCCGGGGTAAATCGAGAGATCGACGCCCTGGAGAGCGCGGACAGCGCCGAAGTCCTTGCCGATCCCCTTCAGCTCCAGCAGCGGCTGGTCAACGCTCGTCGTCGTCTCCACGGCTCCCCCTTTCGACCTCCTTAGTGCGATCCGCGCGAACCGACGCCGCACGCCGCCCATCGGGCGGCAAAAGCGGCCACACGCCCAGATCGTCGATAGGCGCGATCCGGACGCGGGGGCGGGCGGAAGCTTGAAAATTCGGAGCCTCGCAGGCGGCGCAGGCGCGAAACAGCGCCCCGGCCGACTCGATCGCCCAGGTCAAACGCATGACGACGCGCGCAACACGGCCCCTCCCATCGCATCGCGCCACTTGTTTATTATTGACAAAAAATCTCTTGCCGGTCGCCGGTCAAGCTGTTTTTTTCGTCAATCGTCACAACGGAATAGGACAGCGCGCGGCGAAAAGAAAGGCGATGAAGCGCAATGCGGCGTTCAAACGCGCCTGCCATGACGGACTTTGGCGCGGGGAAGGCCTCGCGATCGGCTGCGACCGCGGTTCGGAGCCGTCCTGGGCCGCCGCGCTCGCCGTGAGCCGCGCAATTGTGCGGTCGGTGGTCGTCAATTTCGCCACGGCGGGACTGATTGAATATAACGGCCGGCGCAAGGCGCTGCTGCGCCAATTCGCGCGGCGGCGAGTTTGGCGCGGGTTTGATGGCGCCGCAAGCGCCTTTTCCTGCGCGCCGCGCATGCTCCGCTCCATTCTTGCCTTGATCGTCGTCTGCGGCGGGTCGTCCTTGGTCACGCGCGAGCGATGACGGCGACCGGTCCGCCGCCGGGCGGCCCCTGGTGCTCGGCCCCGCCTGAAACATAGACGACGCCCGTGCCGGCGACGCCGGCGATCAACCCGCCGACCGCGGCGCGGGCGTGACGCGTCGAACTGATGTCCGTATCGTCGAGCATCGTGTGGCGAAAGCCGCGCACGGCGCCGTCCGGCGACGCCTCCGCCTTGGCGAAAATGTTGACCAGCCGGGGGTTCATCGCGGCGTCGGCAAGCCCGAGGCCGACGCTTTCGAGCGCCTGCAGCACGGCGGAGAGATCGATCGCGTCGCGCATCACCGCGTGGCCGATGACGAAGGGGCTGATCGACCGCGCTGAATTGCCCATCACGATCACGACGTTGTACATCAGCTCGATGCCGGCCGACGACGAAGCGACTGAGGAGGACAGGCTCCAGTCCTTCAACACTTGCTCCTCGGCTACGCGTTCGAGCTCGCCCAGCGCCAAGGCGACGCCGAGCGCGGAGGCGCCGCGCGAATAGCCCATCGACGCATAGCCGCTCGTGGTGATCGTCTTGCGCCCGCGGCGGCCGGCGGCCTCGACGCGTTCGCTGGTCAGCAACGGGCATTTGATCTGGACGAAATGCACGTCGCCAGGATCGTCGATATCCGCGTCCCGCATGGCCAGATGGACCGCTTTCACCGTTTCTTCGATCTGCGGCGCCCGGCCGATTTCTTCAGGCAGAAGATCGCGCGTGTGGGCAATGCCGATGCTGAGCCGCTTGCCGCTTATCGTTCCCTCGGCGCCGCTCGCGCTTGAACCCCGCGCGAACACCGTGACATGCGGGCTCAGCACGCCCTCGGCGCCGCCCGACATCACGAACGCGATTCTTTCTTCGACCTTTCGCGGCGCCAGACCGAGATGGGGCGCGAGCGCATCGCGCAACGCCGCGACGGCGTATTCGCGGGTGAAATCATTCACGCCGCCGTTGCCTTCGGTTTTGCCGAGCACGGCGATAATCTCCGACGGCGCGACTTTGCCGCTGTCGATCAGCTCCATAAGCCCCGATACGTCGCCGGGCCCCTTGGTCGGAATGCGGAACACATCCACCGTGATTGGCCGTTTGGTCATTCAGCCTCTCCGCTCGACCCGAAGATGATTTGCCGCTCGGCGAACCTGATGGCGGAGCCGCTGGCGCGACGGCGCTCGCGCATTCCGGGCATAGGCTGCCAAAGCGAAAGGGCCGCCGGACTTGTCATCGCCGCGGCGGCTGGTTGGCGACGTTTCAGGGCCGACCGACGCGCTGACGACGATTCGGCCGCCGCGCGGTCCGAACCTGCGGCCCGCTCGCCGGCCTGTCGGCGAGTTGAACTGGCGAACAGGAATGCGTCAAGCCCGACCGCCTGCGGCCCGCGGGGCGCTTGGCCGGCGGAAGCCTCGGCTCCGATGTCGACGGCGTAGCGGCATTTCCGCCTCTCTCGCCCAAATGCGCCCTCTGCCGTGTCGGGCCACAGGCGCGAAAATACTCGAGGGATATGAAATCGCGTTCGCGGAGCGAATCTGACATTTGCGACCCGGGTCCGAGGGCGGCGACGATACGGCCGACGCGCCGCGATCTGGACAACGCGCAGACGCTGCGCGTAAATCGCTGTGAATGTTTCCATGGCGCGGCGACGCATTCTTCCGCCGCCGCTCTCCGCTTTCGTTGGCCAGTGCAAAGGAGAGGGGCGAATGAAGTGGAAAGCCCTGGGATTGGCGCTCGCGCTCCTGTCCGGGGGTGCGCCTTTGGCGCGTGCCTGCGACGGTCAGACCGGAGCGGTCATTTTCCAAGACAATTTCGCCGACGATTCGGGCGGCTGGGATGTTGAAACTGGCGACCATCCCCACGACCAAATCAAGCCGCCGGACTTCGAATTCACTCTCACTAGCGATTACTTCGTCGACAGTTCCGAAAACATGATGTTTAACGCGACTTTCGCCGACTATTGCATGGATTTCGCGCTGCCGGCGGCGCCAGCGCCCGACAACCGCGCCTCCGCCGGGATCATTTTGTGGGCCACGGACTATAAGAATTATCTGCTCGCCATAACGCGCACCAATGGCACGGTGGAGCTGTACAAGAAAACGGACGGGAATTACGGGAAGGTGTTCTCTGTCGTCAACAGCCCCGCTTTCAATGCGTCGCCTGGCGCCGTCAATTCGCTGCGCGTCGTCGCCGATGCTGACCAGAAACTGACGGTTTATCTCAATGGCAATGCGGTGAAGGCGGTGCGCACCCCGGCGCCGACGGGATTGCTGCGATTTGGCATGTTCGTTGAACTCACCAAAGCGCCGCCCAGCGATGTTGTCATTCGAGTCAAGAACTTCTCGGTCAACGCCGTCGCTTCGCCGTCAACTCCGACGCCGACTCCCGTCGTCAGCCCCTCTTCGCCAACCAGAGGGCAGCAGAGCGGTACGCATTAAGGGCCAGATTGAGACGCCTTCGGGCGCCAGAGACTGCGTTTGCAGGCTTATTGGTCGTTCCATCCGCAAGGGAATTGACCCGACGCAGTAGACGCGCATGCCGCGACTCCGTCGGGAATCCTCTTGCGGATTTAACCGTCAGACTTGATCCGCTGGAGCGCGCGGCGTTTTCTTGGAATCGCTTGCCGCCTACGCTCCTCGTCCTGAGGCGCCTCGAAGGACGCTCCAGAACGCGCGTTAACGCGATCCCTGGAGCATCCTTCGAGGCCCTCGCTGGCGCGAGGGCGCCTCAGGATGAGGTCCGCGTAAACCCAAATGCGATATGCTCTAACGTGACGCCGTCCGGCCGCAGCGCCTTCGCGTAACGCGCCATGCGCCTCTATGGTTGCACCTTCAACGTGCGCCCCTCAGCGGAGCTCTGCCGAGCCAGTTCCAGCAGTCGGATGACGCGGAATCCGTCCTCCGCCGTCACAGCGAGCGCCGCCCCGCCAAGGATCGCGTCGCGCACATTGGCGTAGAAGCCGCGATAGTCGCCGAGCTCGGTCTTCACCCGGCTCTCGACCAGCCTCTCCGGAGCAGGCGGATTCGGCGCGACCGTCAGCGTGCCCCACGCCGAGTCGCCCTCCTGCAACCACACTTCCGGCGATCCCAGCGCAGGAACTTTAGCGCCGCCGACCAGCGCAGGCTCCTGCGGATCGACCCCGTGCTTGCGAAAGCTCCCCCTTGTCCCGTGCAACAAGAATCGTGGCGAATTATCGCAGGCCAGATAGCTCGTCCGGCAATGCGCCAGCAGCCCCTTGCCGTTCGCCCCCGAATAGCTCAGCGTAATGTCGAAGGCGTCCTCGATCGCCGTCCCGTCGCGATCCGAGCGGACGCTCGCCGTAATCGAGTCCGGCAGGCCGAAGAGCGCCAGCGCCTGATCGATCAGGTGTGGCCCCAGGTCGAAGAGCATTCCGTTCGCCGGATTCTCCGCCTCCTTCCACGTCCCCTCGCGCGGCGCGGGGCGGAAGCGATCGAAGTGCGACTCGAAGGTGACGAGCCGGCCGACGGCGCGCTCGGCGATCAGTTTCTTTACGGTCAAGAAATCGCCGTCCCAGCGGCGATTGTGAAACGGAATCGCCAACCGCCCCTTGCTCTTGGCAAGTTGGCTCAGCTCCAACGCCTCCTTGCTGGTCGCCGTAAAAGGCTTGTCGACGACGACGTGCTTACCGGCCCCCAGCGCCTGCTTGGCCAACTCGAAGTGCGTTGCATTCGGCGTCGTTACGACGACCAGCTCGATCGCCCTGTTTGCCAGCATCTCGTCGAGCGAGCGGACGATCTGCGCCGCAGGATAAGCCTTGGCAGCCTCATCGCCCTTGCGTTGTAAAATCGCAGCCAAACGCAGCCCAGGCGTCGCATTCACAAACGGCGCATGAAAGACGCGCCCGCCCAGTCCAAAGCCGATGATTCCGACGCCAATCTCTCGGTCAACCATTCCGCCCTCTCAATCTCTCTCGGTGCTGATCTCTCTTAAAGCCAAATTCAAGCCCTCGACCGCACGCAGCCTAGCCTGCCGATCAAGCCCGGCAAAATGCAGGACAATGACCCACGACTACAAGCGCAACGACACGACAACGCTGTTCGCCGCGCTCGGGTGCCTTCGCTTTCCGTCTGAGTCGGTGCACGCGTTTGCACGCGGAGACCGAATTTTCCGCTCTCGCGCCTGGAGTCGCGGCTGATGTGCCCCGCCTGCGGAGGTCGCAGTATAACGGTGGCGTTCGAACCGCCAACCAATCGGCAGGTTGGGGGCGGATGACAGGGAGGTTCGGATGGCCTCGATGACCTATTACGTCGCGCTTGCTTTCACGCGTTCCGAGGGCGGCGACATCGTTGCGTGCGAGCCGAAAGAGGCGCGCAGTTCACAACAAGCGATCCGCATGGCCGAATCTTTGGCCCTGACTGAAGGACATTGCGGGGCCATCGCGTTCTCGCGCACCGGCGACCCGGCTCTTGGCGACTTCGACGAAGCCGTGATTTTGAAAACAGTCGGCGAGGTCGATAGCGGGCTCTTGTCGGTCTAGCAGGCTGTTGAAGAAGTCCCTAGCCAGCCGAATCGGGATGTGATTCGGTCGCCTCGTGAATCGTCGGAGGCGGACGGATGCGGGGCGGGGACGAGCGGTCTGGGTCACTGTTCAGCTAT
>Ga0187875_10003919_pt1 | contig 10370 bp, 4 predicted proteins | sample June2016WEW_17_1_2_FD_132978 | JGI IMG/M metagenome (GOLD analysis project Ga0187875, IMG submission 132978) | Peatland microbial communities from SPRUCE experiment site at the Marcell Experimental Forest, Minnesota, USA - June2016WEW_17_10 | ecosystem: Environmental > Terrestrial > Soil >... | reverse complement strand
TCCTTTTGCGAGCGTGGGGGCGTCGGTCATTTACGACCCGGACAGTTACACTTATCCCACCAACTCAGTATTGATGTCGCAGGCCAGCGCCGACGGGGCGCGCATCAGCAACAACAGTTGGGGTTACGGGGGCGGCACTGGCGATTATGGCATTGACTGCCAGGAGTTCGACGCGTTGGCGCGCGACGCGCGGCCGGCGCCGGGCAAGCAGGAGATGGTCGTTGTGTTCGGGGCCGGCAACGGCGGGCCGGCCAGCCAATCCGTGGTGCAGCCGGGCACGGCCAAAAACGTCATCACGGCAGGGGGCGCCGACGGCGCGCAGTTTTTCGGCGGGGCGGACGACTGCAACGTGGGTGACAACGAGGCGGACAATGCCAACGATATGATTGACTCCTCCTCGCGCGGACCGTGCGCGGACGGGCGGCACAAGCCGGACCTGGTCGCTCCCTCCACCCACGTCAGCGGCGGGGTGGTCCAGGCGGACAACCCCGGGGCGGATGGGACGGCCGATCCGTGCTACAACGCGGACGCGATCTGCGGCGGGGTGGGGAACATTTTTTATCCATCCGACCAGCAGTTTTACACCGCCTCCTCCGGCACGAGCCACTCGACGGCCTGCGTTTCGGGCGGATGCGCGCTGCTGCGGCAGTATTTCATCAATCAGGGCCTGATGCCGCCGTCGGCGGCGATGACCAAAGCCTACCTGATGAATTGCGCGCGGTACCTCACGGGGGCCTACGCAAATGACACGCTGTGGTCGGACACCCAGGGGATGGGCGAACTGGATCTGGGCGCGGCGTTCGACGGCGCGGCGCGGGTGTTGCGCGATGAATTGCCCTCCGACACGTTCACCTCCAGCGGCCAGACGCGCGTGTTTTCCGGTTCAGTGGCCGATACCAATCTGCCCTTCCGGGTCACCGTCGCGTGGACCGACGCGCCCGGCAGCACGACCGGCGCGGCCTACAACAACGATCTCGACTTGACAGTCGCCATCGGCGGGCAGACCTATTTGGGAAACGTATTCAGCAACGCCTGGTCGGCAACCGGCGGCTCGGCCGATGAGGCGGACAACGTGGAGAGCGTCCTTTTGCCGGCCGGGGCGACGGGCGATTTCACCGTCACGATCACCGCCGCGAACATCAATTCCATCGGGGTGCCCAACGCGAGCAACGGGCTGGCGCAGGACTTTGCATTGGTGGTGGACAACGCTTTGGGGGCCGGGCCGCCCGTCATCATTCCGTCCGGCTCGGTCCTGACGATGGAGAACTGCCTGCCGACCAACGGCGCGATTGATCCGGGCGAAACGGTCGCGGTCCGGTTCGCCCTGCAAAACATCGGAACTGTCAACACTACCAATCTCACGGCCACGCTGCTGCCGGGCGGCGGCATCGTTTCTCCCGGGCCACCGGCCAACTTCGGCGCGCTGGTTGCGGGCGGGGCGGCGGTGTCCGAGCCGATAGTCTTCACCGCCGAAGGGGCATGCGGAAGCAATGTCACGGCCACGTTGCAACTGCAGGATGGCGGGGCCGGCCTCGGTTCGGCGCAATTCACGCTGGCGCTGGGGTCATTCATTGTCAAAACGAATTACACGCAGGATTTCGACGCGGTGACGCCGCCCGCCCTGCCGGCGGGCTGGAGCAACGCGGTGGAGGGCGGGCAGGTTCGGTGGGTCACGACTAACTCCGCGGCGGACACCCCTTCTTACTCGGTGTTCGCGGACGCTCCCACCAACGCGGGCGTGGCTGACTTGTATTCGCCCGCCATCGCGATTGTCACGGCAACGGCGCAACTGGTTTTCGCCAATTACTATGACCTGGAGTACAATCCCGACGCTCCGTCGGAAGCGTTGGATGGCGGAGTGCTGGAGATTCAGATCGGCAACGGCGGGTACAGCGACATCCTGGCGGCGGGCGGAACGTTCGTTTCCAACGGCTACAATAAGACCATCGCGCTGGCGAGCGAGGACGACAATCCGCTGCCGGGCCGGCAGGCGTGGAGCGGCGATTCCGGGGGATTCGTCACGACCGTGGTGGGTTTGCCGGGGGTGGCCTTGGGGCAGAACGTTCAGTTCAGGTGGCGTTGCGCCACCGACACCGGCAACGCCTACGGGTCGGTTGGCTGGTGGATTGACAGCGTGGCGATCACCGACGGCGGAAACTATTATTGTTGCGACGGTCCCTGGGCGCCGGAGATCGGGAACGCGGCGGCGGCCGGGACGAACTTCATGTTTTCGGTCCAAACCGCGAGCAACGAGACCTACGTTGTCGAGTATAAAAACGCACTGACCAACGCCGTTTGGACGGCCGTGCAATCGTTTAGCGGGGACGGCGCGGCGCAAATCATCACCAACGGCGCCGCGTCATCACAGGGCTACTACCGCATCCGCGGCTCCCTGGGGCCGTGACTAATCGCCCAGGCAAGTGCCGACCAGGCGGGCGCTGGTGATCCAGGGATGATCGAGTGGGACGCACTTGCGTTTGCCGGCGACCTTTTCCAATGGCACCGGCTCGGTGCCGTCGCCGCGGGCGGCGACCATGACGCCATAGATTCCTTCGTTGACGAGGTCCGCGCAGGCGGTGCCCAGGCGCGTGGCCAGGAGGCGGTCCACCGCGGAGGGGGCGCCGCCGCGCTGGACGTAGCCGAGGATGGTGACGCGGGACTCCAGACCGGTCAGTTCCTCCAACTCTTTGGCCAGGCGCAAGGTGTTGCCGGAGTGGCGGGCCTGCCACTCGGCCAGGGCGGCCTTGGCTTTTTTTCGCTCCGGCTTGGTTTTGGCTTCCTGTTTCATCTTGTCAGCCGCGCGCAAGCCGGCGGCGTCCTTGCGGGTCATGGCGCCTTCGGCGACCGCGACGATGCTGAAGTGTTTGCCCATGCGTCCGCGGTCGCGGATGGCCTCGGCAACCTTTTCGATGTCGTAAGGCATTTCCGGCATCAAAATGACATCGGCGCCGCCCGCGATGCCGGCGCCCAATGCCAGCCAGCCGGCGCGGTGGCCCATGATCTCGACCACGACGATGCGATAATGGCTGTGGGCGGTGCTGTGGAGGCGGTCCACCGCCTCCGTGGCAATTCCCAACGCGGTGTGGTAGCCAAAGGTCACGTCGGTCATGGCGACGTCATTGTCGATGGTTTTGGGAAGAGTCAGGACGTTGAGGCCCTTTTCCTTGAGGTAGAGGGCGTTTTTTTGCGTGCCGCCGCCGCCCAGGCATATCAGGGCATCGAGCCGGTGTTTTTCGTAATTGGCGATGATGGCCTCGGAGGCGTCAATTTCCTCGCCACCGACCATCATGCGGCGGGGTTTGTCGCGGCTGGTGCCCAGAATGGTGCCGCCGATGGTGAGGATGCCGGAAAGAGCGGCTGAGTCCAGCGACATGGTGCGGTTTTCCATCAGCCCGCGGAAGCCATCGCGGAAGCCGATGAGTTGCATGCCAAAAGCGCCCTGGGCCGCTTTGCCGACGCCGCGGATGGCGGCGTTGAGGCCGGGGCAGTCGCCGCCGGAAGTAAGGATGCCGATGTTTTTTGTATTTGTCATGGGACTCAGTTTTTATTGCGGGCGCGGCGGAGGGAACGGTCGAGGCGGCGGGCGAAATCGCCCGGTCGTTCGGCATAGAGTTTGCGGCCGAGTTTGAAGGCGAGTTTTTGGAGTTTGGCCCGTTTGGAGGAAATGCGTTTGGCCAGGGCGCGGAAATCGGAGGCGGGGTGGGACTGGTGTTCCAGACGCAGGGCCTGCCAGACCAGAAACAGATCGTGATCGTCTCCCAGCGCTTCGGTCAACGAATCGACGCGTTGGATCATGGCGGAGACTTTCGCGGGCAGCAGGCTGGCAATCAACTCAAATCCGTAGCCGAGGAGCTTGGCTTTCTTGCGCCATTCGTGGAGGTTCTCCGGGGATGGATTGCGGGCGGCGGTTTTGGAGGCGGTTCGCCCCTGTTTGTAAATCCGTTTGAGGCTTGCGGCCAGGTCGGACGGAGTGGCTTTGTGCAACGGCCAGGATGCCAGGCTTTGCCGGGAGGCGTGGAGCATCTGGCGCAGGGTCTTGCGCAAAGCCGGGATTTTCCGGGTGAAAGCGGACTGCCGGCGCAGCAAATCGCGCCGCATTTTGTCGCGCACGGCGTCTGCGGCGAAGGGAAGTTTGCCCAAGGTGCGCAGTTGGACGTGGACATCGCGCAGGGGCGAGATTTTCCGTCCAGCGTCGGCGAATCGCTGGTTTTCGGCGCGGAAAAGTTTTTTTGGGAAGGCGACGCGAAGGGAGCGCAGGAGAGCGCGCAAGCGTTTGAGTGATTTGCGGGTGTTGTGGACGGCGTCGCCGCGGCTGGGGCCGCGCAACCCGGCCATCGCCAGGTCAATTTCCTCGGCGGCGATGCGGCCAAAGGCCCGTGCCAGACCTTCGCCCTTTTCAATGCGGTAGCTCATCTGTGGACGCCATGGGCATACCACACCCCGATGGGGAAACAAAGCCAGAATTGGCCGGTCTTAGATGCCCGCCGCGGCTTCCTGGCGCGCCCAGGCGTCGGCTTCGAGGATCTGCTCCAGCCGGGGATGGGCGGTGAGGGCATGGCGCTCCATGACGCGCGCGACCACCGCGCTGATTTGAGGAAAAGGAATGAGGCCGCGGATAAAGGCGTTAACGGCGACTTCATTGGCGGCGTTGAGCACGGCCGGCAAGGTGCCGCCAGTCTCCCCCGCCCGGCGCGCCAAATCCAGCGCCGGGAACCGCTCGCGGTCAGGTTCCTCGAAGCTCAATTGCCCCAGTTTGACCAGATCGGTTTGCACGCGCTGACTGGGCACCCGCTCGGGGCAGGTCAGAGCGTACTGAATGGGCAGGCACATGTCCGGCGTCGAAAGCTGGGCCAGCATCGAGCCATCGACAAACTCCACCATCGAATGGACGATGCTCTGGGGATGCACCACCACCCGCACGCGCGCGATCTCGATGTCGAAGAGCCAGCGGGCCTCGATCATTTCCAATCCTTTATTGAACAGTGTCGCGGAATCGATGGTGATTTTCTGGCCCATGACCCAGGAGGGATGGCGCAAGGCGCGCTCGACGGTGACAGCGGCAAACTCCTCCTTCGGCATGCACCGGAACGGGCCGCCCGAGGCTGTCAACCACAACGTGCGCACCGAGCCCGGCGGCTTGCCGTCCAGGCACTGGAAAATGGCCGAATGCTCGCTGTCCACCGCGAGCACGCGGACGCCGTTTTTGCGGGCCTCGCGCATGACGATTTCGCCGGCCATGACAAGGATTTCCTTGGAAGCGATGGCGATGTCCTTGCCGGCGCGGATGGCGGCCAGGGCCGGTTGCAATCCGGCGGTGCCGACAATGGCGATGAGAACGATGTCCGCGGCTTCAAGGGTGGCCAGTTTGATCAGGCCTTCTTCGCCCGAGTAAACGCGGGTTGAGGCGCCAAGGGTGTTTTGCAGTTCCCGGGCCTTGGCGGGGTCGGAAATGGAAATGGCTTGCGGGCGGTGGCGGAGAGTTTGATTCAGGAGCGACTCGGCGTTATTGCCGGCGGCCAGGGCGATCAAGCGAATGTGATCGGGCAAATCTTCGGCCACCTTGATCGTGCTGGCGCCGATGGAGCCCGTGGAACCAAGAAGAACGACTCGTTTCATGAAGGGCAGAGCATAATGGAGAGGCCTGACGACGGCGAGCCTTTTTGACCTTCTTAATTCACCACGATCTTGAAGTACATTTGGGAATTGGTCGGCACAATAGTGCAAGGGGAAGCGGCGGTGTTCGTCGTCCACGGCCCGGCGACGTTGGTGGATTGCAGGAGCGTGCCTTGCGACCAGGTGAGAGTCACGCTTGCGGCACCCGGTTGGGCGACCTTTAAGGCAACGGGCGGAGCGACCAAGCTCGCGCTATAGAGCGCCCGCACCTGGGCGGCTGAGAGCGCATGGGCAAAGACGGCCGCATGAGCAATGCTGCCTGGCAACAAGCGTCCCGTCCCGTAGTCCGGCGAGCCGCCAATCCAAACATCATAGCCGTCCCCAGGCGGCAAAGGAACGGTGTCGTGAGCCGCTAGGACGCCATCCACGTAGAACGAACCATTGTTGGTGACGTTGGGAACGCCCGTGTAAGTATAGGCCACATTGTGCCAGCCGGTCCCAACGATGGAAGTTGGACTGGTGGCGTCGCCGTTGTTGGCATCGCAAGCGCCCGGATCGCCGCTGGAGTTGACGCTCAGACGCCAGGAATTGTCGCCGTGGCCCAAGATTCCCGAAAAATGAGGCGCCGCTGGAACATTGACCCACGCCATCGCAGTCAACGCATTGGTGAGGTTGAACGGGCCCGCGGGAATATCCACGTAGCCCGACGTTCCGTCAAAGAGCGCCGAATAGGAGGGAAAGCCGAAACCCAACAAAGGAACGCCCGGACGGCCGAGGGTCACTCCGCCGACGTAAGTTCCGCTATGACCGCCGACCGGGTCGAAAGCGATGGAGCCATTGGTTTCGGACAAAGGCCAATACGCCAGCGGGTTATCGGCCACAAGGGCCGCCGCGTAGGAACCCGGCTCCGGTGCCATCGGCATGGCGGTCGCCTCGCTGGAATTGCCACCCTGTCCCAATAAATTCGCGGCCGAAATCACGTAGAAGTAGGTCGTGCCGTTGGACAATCCGAAGTCGGTGTAATTCGTTGCGGTGAGACTGGTGATGGTGGTTTCGGCGCCGCTGCGGGTGGCACGGGCCACAATGTAACTGGCCGCACCCGCGGAGGGCGCCCAATTCAAGTCAACCATCCCGTAGCCCGCCAATGCGAGAAGGTTTGTCGGAGGCTGCGGGAGGGTGGCCACCGTTCCGAAGACGCGGAATTCATAGAAACTGGCCCAGTCGCCTGGAGGCAGGCCGGTGACGGTGGTTCGCACAAAACGGCCGGCGGCCATGAACACATCGGCCTGGTCCTGGTCTGTGCTCGTGTTGGCCGTCTTGTCGATGACGGTGGTCCAATTGGTATTGTCCAGTGAGACCGCGACCGTGTAATCGTAAATCACGCCGTTCACCTGCCAGATCACTTCGTCTCCGGTGAGGTTGCAGAGGCGGCCCAAATCGACTTGCCACCAATGATTGGGGTTTGCGTCATTGGCGCTCCAGCGCGTTGCCGTATTGCCATCATTACCGTTGGCGGCTGGATTGTTGGTCTGCTGGCTGTCGGCGCTGGCGGGCTGGTTCAAGGCAAGATTGTTTGCAAACCAAATGGCAGGAGTGGTGAAGGCGATGTCATCGACATAGCCGCGATAGCCTCCGGTGCTGCCGGGCTGATTGTAGCCCAGGTCGATTCGGCTTACCATCTTGCCCGCCAGGGGTGTCAAGTCAACGGTCACGTAATTCCAGGTATCCAGCGCCAGGATGCCGCCCTGGCTTGTGGGATTTACCGCGACGCCGTGTTGGTCCGTCAGGCCGCTGTCGCGGAGATTGGTTCCATCGGTAAAGATCAGGTCCAGCGCCACAAAGGCGCTGTTGTTCCCCGCGGCCAGGCCGTCATTGGCATGGCTTTGCGGAAAAATCCAGTAGGAGAAGCGCATACCGGGAGAGATGACAACGTTCTGGTTGGTCAAATTGAACACCTTCATATACGCGTAATCGGAGGAGCCGCCCAGCGCCATTCCTGAGTACATGATCTCGCAAGAGCCGCTCTGGCTGTTCTCGTTTCTGACGCCCAACTCCGGTCCCGATAAACTGGAGAGGATGGGGCCGACATTGTTGCTGCCGCCCGCCGGGTAAGGGCCGGTATCGACCGTGTTGGTCCAGGAAGGTTGCGCTTCGTTCGTCTCCAAGCCGGTGCCCCAGAAGTAGGTCTGCGCCAGCGGGGATGTCATCCCATCGGTGTAGGAAGGCGGCGCGAGGGAAAGGGCCGCGCCCCAATTTGTATTCGGGGCGGCTCCCATGACGAATGCCAGTGTCCCGCCGTTGGCGATGTCCGCGAAACGGATCCACGACGCCATGGAGGGCTGGCCGTTGACCGCCAGGCTCTGCACGTAGGGAGCGTTGTCAGCCGCTCCGCTGCCGGTGATGGTCACGTCACCGTTGGTCAAATGGACAACGGCTTGGGGAAAGAGCGGCCCATTAAGCACCAGAAGATCGTCGCCCGGAATCTCCGGATGCACGCCCAGGGCCGCCAGGACATACCACGAGGCCATCTGCCCCAGGTCATCGTTGCCGGGCAAGCCGCCCGGGGCCGTTGAATAGAGTTGGGTCATGATTTGGCGGACAACGCTGGAGCCCTTGTAAGGCTCACCCATGAAGTTGTAAACCCAGGGCGTCTCCGAACAGGGCTCATTGCCCATATAGGCATACTGGGAACTCGTTCCATCGTTAAGCAGGGCAAAGAACGCGTCCAGACGAGCTGAGGCGGCCTGGGGGCCTCCGATCATTTCGACAAGCGATGCCAGGTTGAAGGGCACCATCCAGGTGTATTGGGAGGCGGTGCCCTCGACATAGCCCTGGTAGTCGTCATAGGTCAGACTGTTGATGACGAAACCGGGCGACCAGAGGTTGTCGGAGCGCCGCATCTGAAGGTAGCCGGAGTTGGTGTTGAAGAGGTTGCGCCAGTTTTGGGCGCGATTCATGGCGAGCATGTAGTTGGTGGTGTCTCCAAGCGCCAGAGCGAAACGGGCCAGGGCACAATCGGCGCTGCAATATTCCAGCGTCATGGATACCGGTCCGTAGCCGCCGTTCTGATACTCTGGAACGAAGCCCAGGTTTAGATAGTCGCGTTCGGCATCCCGTTCGTGGACTCCGTTTACGGCCACTGTCGCCGGATTGACAGCCGCTTTCACCATGTCGGCAAGAGCAGAGGCGGTGTCAAAATTGGTTGCTCCGAAAGCATAGATGCCGGCGATGATCGGCGTGGCGGGATCGCCCATCATTACTCCGGTGTCGCCATTGGGAACGCTCCAGCGGGGCATCGCCCCGCAATCGTGAGCATCCTGAACGAGCGACTGGGCCATGTCGCTGGCGCGGGCGGGATCCATCATGGCAAGGAACTGGCATTCGTTGCGGTAGATGTCCCATCCAGAGAAGAATTCGTACTTGGTGAATCCGGATGCCGTGTGCGTCTGGCCATCGAAGCCGAGGTACTGGCCGTTGCAGTCGCTGACCACGCTGGGAGCCTGGAGCGCGTGGTACATCATTGTGTAGAATGTCGCCGTGTCGGCCAGCGTCCCGCCGCTGACCTGGATTTTGTTCAGGTAATTATTCCAATTGTTGCTTTCGGCGCCCGCCATGGCATTAAAGCCTGCACTGGTGAACGATGAGGCCAGGCTTTCCGTCAGCAGGTTGGTCTGGGCATTGGCCACGCTGACATAAGAGACCGCAGTCCGCGCCAGCACAACGCCGCCGGCGGGCAAGCTGAAACTGACATACACGCCGGTCAGCGCTCCAGCGGCGTTGGTGGCGTTGGGCGTCAACGTCGCGCCGTTCCATACACCGTACGTGGCGAAGGCGTGGTCGAAGACCGCGTCGAAATACAACGTGGGATGCACACCCGAGCCGCAGAAACCGCCCTGGGTTGTCCAACCGGTGATTTCTTGTCCGGTGACGTTGATCTGGATTGAGGCGTTAATGGTTCCCGCGGCGCCGCTTCCGGCGTTGATGACCATGGTGGCGGTCTGGCCGGACGGGTAGGTGAATCGACCGAACCCCGTCCGGGTCGTGGCGGTGAACTCGGAGAGAATCCCATTGGCGAAGTGGACAGAATAGTAGCCGGGGGTGGCGATTTCGTTGGCATGAGAGAAGGTGGAAGCAAAGTTGGCCTTTCCGTTGTTGGCGCTGGCGCCCGGCGACGTTGTCACACTTCCCAAGATCGGCGAGAAGGCAAAGTCCCCGCCGTAGGTGCAACCGGCTCCGCTGAGATGATCGAGACTGAACCCGACGATCTGCGTGTCCGAATAGAGGTAGCCGCCCGACTCCCACAGGCTCGTTGTGTCCGGACTCCACTGCACCATTCCAAAGGGGACGACGGCGCCAGGAAAAGTGTCGCCCCCGTTATCGGTGCCGTTCAATGGCTGGACGTTGGTCGTCAGGGTTTGCAGGGTGTAAGCATGGAGTGGCTGCAGCGTCAACGAAAACGCCAGCAGGAAGAGCAGGCACGCCCGCGTTTGTATCCTCATGGCACCCTCAAGATGTCATCCCGCGCCGGGAATTGCAAACTCCGCCGCGGCATCATTTTCCGCCAACGCAAGCGTCTCCGCGCAGGGCAACTGGCCAAGGCGTCCGTCACAAGCGGCTTTCGATGTGGATGTTGCGATTCAAGGGGAAGGCTTCTGACTTGAATGCAATTGGCTTGGATACGTCAAACTCTTTGGTTATAGTGGGAGACGAAATATGAAGACGCGAAATGATTTCTTATTGACCATCGCCCTGCTGGG
>Ga0187875_10003918_pt1 | contig 10370 bp, 9 predicted proteins | sample June2016WEW_17_1_2_FD_132978 | JGI IMG/M metagenome (GOLD analysis project Ga0187875, IMG submission 132978) | Peatland microbial communities from SPRUCE experiment site at the Marcell Experimental Forest, Minnesota, USA - June2016WEW_17_10 | ecosystem: Environmental > Terrestrial > Soil >... | reverse complement strand
GACTACTGGGAGGCTCTGTCCGTGCAAGGGATGATAGGGGTAATAGATTGTTACCTCGGCGGGACGTTGTTGATGGGCAGTATGTCGCTCAGTTGTTCGAGCAGATCAAGCACATCCTGGAAACTTCTGCTCTTTTCGTCGAACTGCTTCCGCGATGGACCCTCAGTCCCGCGCACTCTCTTTGGAAGCTGCAGATAGTTTTTATCGCCAGTTCGACCGCATTGTCGATGCTGATTATGGCGATTCTGTAATCGAAAGACGTGGCCCCAGACAGATGGCCGACCGCATGCTCCAAGAGTTCCTTCGGGCCTGAGATCCACGGTCGATGATACATGTTCTTTTTCGTGCCTCGCGGCGTCGTGGCCGGGTCCATGGATAAGTTTTCAAAACTCCGATTTTCCAGAGATCTATCTCGCAGGCTACCACAGGGCATGAATAGTATCAGCGTACGCGCAATTCAGCCGCCCCAGGGGCGACGCCGCAACATGGAGTGCGCCGCGAACGCGGTAGGCCTCAATGTCCGCATCAGCGGCACGGGCGCCACCGTGCAGATATTTGTAAGAGAATATAAGAGAATAGTCAGTTGTACGTCGACGTCACCGTCTAAAAACGTTGAAGCCAAATCCGCCAATCAGCGTCAACCCAATGCCAAGGATTAATAAGAACAGGATGAGAGCTTTTCTTGCTCCAAACTTTGCACCGCCGGGCATGGTCGCGACGTGCTCATAGCCGATGGCGCGCAGGCCGGATTCTATGTTGCCCATGACGTGCTCACAGTCATCCTGGCGCCGTCCCAACCGATACCCAAGCAACGCTATTATAGCAATACAAAGGCGATGCCTCCGATAAAAAGGGTGCACCGCAACAGTATTGCGTTTTCATTCTTTCCTCCCAATAGACCAACAGACCAACCAGGGCTGAGATAATTGCGCCTACTCCGCCGATCGTTTGCATGAACTGACTGCCAAAATACTTCCGCCGTTCCTCCAGGATTTTGTATTGCTCAAGCAAGAGCGAGGCAGGACTTGGGGTCCTTCCGAGTTCGACACTTCTTGACGGCTGTTCACCGGGAACCTTCGTCTCTGGTGCCATGACGGTCGGATGCCCCCTTTTCCAGATTAAACCAAACATCAAGCACCGGAACAACACAACGATCCCTAAGTCCATCGACCACGGGACACTGTCCGATGGTCCGGAAGCGGGAAGCGCGGGCCGCCGCCACCGATTCCTTGCCAGCGGCGCGACCCATCTAGTTCTTTCGCTTGCGGTCTCCGCCGTCCAGAGGTAAGGTCGTCATGGCTTCCGATATTGCACAACAAGGGGCGCAAAATCAGCGAGTTACCTGTGAAAGAAGGCGGACTGGCCACGGATAAAGGCCTGGTTTGGACAGCGCCTCGTCGCCGACTATATCGGCCACGCGCAAGGTGATGATGTTGCCGACGGGGTGCTGGCCGCGCCGGTCAGGAGAGTCGCCGCTCACGATGGGCAGGTCGAGCGGGCCGGATGTCCCGCAGCGTTCCATTGCCGCGGATTGGCGGGTACCATCTATACGATGTTTTCATTCTTGAGGTCTTTGGTTGGCACCGCGTGCTTCCCATGCGTCGCAGCGGCGAGCAGCAAGCTAACAGCCTCGCAGCGTCCGCTGGCAGGCCCGGCGACCGGGCGGTTCAAGCGCATTGCCGTCCACGCGTCGGCTGTGACGCTGTTTCCTCCTCCCCGTTCGGGTGCCGAATAATCTCGAAGCCTCAGCCGGAATCCAGGTTCTAGTTGACCTTCTCCAGGCTCGCCATGGGCGGCCGGTAGACGCGGATCGCGCGGATCATCGGTGGATTCGGGCCGCGGGCAATGAGCTCCAGCTTATGTTTCGTACCGACGAGCCCCAGCGCCAGCGTCGTGGCCTGCTCGCGGGTGCGGTCTTCGAGGCGCGGCGCGCCATAGACATCGACGAACATGGGCAGCACACTCCAGGTCACCTCGAAGCCCACCGGCGTGGCCTGGTGCCGCAGTGCGAAAGAGCGCACGAAAGTCCAGTCTCCCGGTTCGATTACGACCCGGCCGGACTTGGATACGAAGTGTTCCGTACTCACGCCGCTGCCATCCGGGCCAGTAAGTGAGCCAGCCACTTCGAAGCGCAGCCGCGATTCGTCCGCGTTCACTTCCAGGACTTTCAGGGTCCAGTTCTCAATGAGCAGCGGCTTCTCCGCGACGATCTGGTTCACGCCCGGCCAGTCCACGCTGAACGTGTCGGTGGGCCGCGTGATGCGATAGAGTTCGGGCCGGTCTGAAGGGTGCTGGCCGTCGATGCGGACTTCCGCTTCGGCGCCATAGTACGGGTCGGCCCAGCCCGCGATGGCGTCTACACGATTGCCTGCAAATTCCAGCTCCAGCTTGCCGTTCACCCACTGCACGTCGCTCCCGATTTCGTAGGTGCGGACGAGGCTTTCCCAGGGCTTACGCGGCAGCGCGGGATCGTAGCGCAGGTGGCGCCCGGTCAGTTCTGCAATCAGATAGTCGCCCTGAAAGTTGAAGTGCGCGCCGTCATTGAGGACATCGGCCGGCGTCAGGCCGTGGGCTCGCAGGTACTCCAGAAAAGGCCCGCGCACGTCGGCGATCTCGCAGCCATAGCGGGCGGCCAACTCGGGGAGCCACTCGGCGTTGTGACGGTTCATCCAATTGTAGCCGCTTAGTTTCTTTGGATTGGTGGGCTCGGGTCCGGCAGTGAGGGCATCCGGCCGGTCGTTCTGAATCAGAATCTCGGCCGTGGTATGGCGCCGGATCTGGTCGATGATGTACTCGTAGTCGGGCTCCCCGCCGAAATCGTGGAAGATGACCAGGTCGGGATAGAGCGCGAAGACGTCGTGCGGCAGCGTGCGCTTCAGAAGGCCGGACGCATAGCCTCCGATGGCACGGTTGGCGAATGTGATATCCGCGTAGGGAAAGCGCGCGCGCAGTTCGTCGGCGATGGTTCGCGCCCACTCCTGCTTGCTAAGCGACTGGCCGTAAAACAGGATGCGCACGGCGTTGCGGCGCTCCGGCGTGCTGGTAGCGAGCAGCGTCATCGTGCGCTGGATGCTGGCGCCGAACTTCGAAGCGTTCGGATCCGGGGCTACGGCGGGGAACGCGGGCTTCTCCACGCGGAGGGGGAGGTTAGAGGTCGCAGCATTGCCGTGCCCGTCGTGCACGTAGGCGAATAGCCGGTAATCGCCCTCCCTCTCCGGCAGTCGGAACGTGGCGCGATTACCCGTGGCGGCGAGCACCAGGCCTTCGATTGGCGGAGTGGGCTCCTCGCGATCACCGCCGACTTTGGGGTCGCCGCTCACGTCCCGCCGCAAGTCCCAACTGTACTGCAGCGCGTCTCCGTCCGGATCGGAGGCGTCCAGATGGCAGTCCAGCACGGCCTCGGGGGGCAGTATACTGGGGCCTTGCGCCGCGCCGTTTTCCGAGTTGATATGGATCGGCGCCGAGTCCAAACGTGGGCTGCGATTGGTCGGCCATCGACCGCTCCAGAGATATGTCATGATGTCCACCGCTTCGGTCCGGCTGCCGTCCGCTAGAAACATGCCGTACCAGGTGTGAGTCTTCTCGTGGTGCTGCGCCCAATGGAAAACATAGGAGCCCAGGCACTGGGGCCGGCCTTGGACGGCATGCTCGTAGGCTCTGCGGTAAAACTCCGCCTTCTCAGTGCTGGAGTCCTCAATAGGTAACTTCCATGCGGTGCGTGCCACCTGCCAGTGACCGCGTGGGCCGAACTCTGTCACCCAGTAGGGACGCGTCCAACCCTCCCGCCGGATGTCTTCCGGCAAAGTGAGCATGTCGGCATAAGAGTTCAGACCGACCGCGTCCAGACTTGGGCAGTATTGGTTCAGCTCGTGCAGCATCGCCTTGTACTGGCCGCCCAACACCGTGATGACCGAGTGATTGGGATCAATGCCGTGGATCATGCGGGCCACTTCCTCGATCTCGTGCCACAGCACCTCACGCTGCGGGGCGGTAGCGCCGATCTCCAACTCGTTGCCCAGCGCCCACGCCAACACGGCCGGGTGGCCCTTGTGCGTCTCCACAATGGCCCGCAACCGTTCGCGTTGCTGATTCACGGCGGCCGGATCTCCGTAGTTAAAGCCCCAGCGCTGTTTACCGAAAGGCAGGTCGATGAGTACGCTCAGGCCTCGCGCCTGCGCGCGATCGAGCGCCGTCACGTCGGCGCGGATCGAGTTGCCGCCGGCCACGGTCAGCTCTTCCAGATGCACCGCGCCGACCGCGCCTTTTACGAAGTACGGCTGGCCGTTACGCAACAGCGCATAGCCGGCTCCCTGGCGTACGATTTTCAGCGTGGACCCGGCCAGCGCCCCGGTCACAGTCAAAAGGAACAGAAGAGGAATCGATGTACGCATGATCGAGTACCATTCTATTCGGATGCATGGCGGCATCCGGTGCGGAACCGGCATTTGTCAGTCCGCGCCGCAGAGCCCACACCAACCACAGCCGCGCTGCATTTGTCAGGGAAGCGAGTCCTCCAGTGTTAAAATCAAATCGCGAGGAGACTGATTAAAACACAGTTCCAATTCAGTGTTCTATGGGAGAACCAAAATGCCAAGACAGGCAAAGCCAAAAGACAACACCTTGCTGGAGATGGCCATCGTCGGCTATCAGAGCGAGATCGAACGGGTCTCGGCGAGGATCGCCGACATCAAAGCGCAACTCGGCCAGCGCGGTCCGGGCCGGCCAAAGGCCACGGTAGCCGCAGCAACGGCGGCAACAGCAACGGACCAAGCGGCGCCGGCTAATCGCCGCACGATCAGCAAAGCTGGCCGCGCCAGGATCGCCGCCGCGCAGAGGGCGAGGTGGGCGGCGCAGAAGGAACAACAGGCGCAACCGGCCCAACCGGCGAAGCCCACGAAGCGGAAGTTGTCGGCGGCCGGTTTGAAAGCCATTAGGGAAGCCACGAAGAAGCGCTGGGCGGCTTACCGCAAGGCCCACAAATCTGCGGCGTGAACCCCAACGTGCGCTAACCCAAGTTCGTCACGATCCGATGGTTCCCAGCGATTTTTCGACCTCTTCGCAAGCTAACTGCTTGAGGGCTCGAAGGTCGATTCCGAAAATGCGATGTAGTCTAGACTTTCCCTCTTGCCAGAATGTTCTTTTCCGCCAAACACGCTGTAAGCTATGGTCGAACCTGCGACGTTGCCGAAAATGTAGTGTAGACTTTGACAATGCGCTGACTGATTTCAAAGGAGTTGGCTGGATTTTGGGCCGTGTCGTGACGAACTTGGGCTAAGTGCACGCGCGCGGGGCGGCCATCTCTGGTTACGTCGCAGGCGCCAGTTTGCCTCCAAGTGGAAGCTGGAAGGGAACAAGAGGCGCGCCACCCGTCGCGCCAGGTCCGCCCACGTTCGCGCCCACTGCGCCAGTGGCAGCACGGGTCCCGGTGGGCCCCACGGTGGGTCAGGTTACTCGATGCGGAGCGCTGCAACGGCTTCGATCCGCGTGGCGCGGCGCGCCGGCAGATACGCAGCCGCAACGGCCGCGAGCGCCAGCAACAGCGGCACGGCCACAAAAACCGTCAAGTCCGTGGGCTTCACGCCGTACAGGATGCTGGCGATCAGGCGCGTCGCGATCAGGCTGACTCCCACGCCCAGCAGAACGCCGGCTGTGGCGATCCGCATCGCCCGGCCAAGCACCAATGCCAGAATGCCGCTGGGCGCGGCGCCGGGCGCCAGCCGGATGCCGATTTCCCGTGTCTGCCGCTGAACCGAATAAAGCGTCACGCCGCCAACACCGGCCACGGCGAGGAGCAACGCCACCACCCCAAATGACCCAAGCAATGTGGACTGAAGGTGCTCGGTCGCCATGGAACGCGCGATCAGGTCCGGCATCGTCTCAACTTCGTTGACGGGCTGATCCGGATCGACCGCGCCGGTCGCCCGCCGTAGAGCCGATCCAAAGGCCGCCGGATCGAACCGCGTCCGCACCACCACGGCGAAGAGGTCCACAGGCTTCTGAAGAAGCGGCACGTAGACGTCGGGCAACGCAGGCTCGTTCAGTTTCACGTGCTTCACGTTTCCGACGACGCCGACGATCTCGTGCCACACGGGTTTGGCGGGAGGTTCTTCGAGGTTGACCCGCCGGCCGAGCGGATTCGCGCCCCTGAAGAAACGGCGGGCAAGCGTCTCATTGATGATGAGGACGGGCTGGCTGGTCTCGACGTCGTGCTCCGTAAACACGCGCCCGGCGCGTAGAGGAATGCCGAGAGTGCGGAAGTAGTCCGGTGTCACACTGCGGTAATTGGCATGCGGCCGCTCGGCCGCCGAGGGCGCTGGCTGCCCCTCGACCTCGAAGGTCTGCCGGAATTCGTCGCCGCTGAAGGGCAGCCAGTCGATAGCGCCAGCCGATTCCACGCCGCCACCGTTCGCGAGCTCGATCATCAGCTTCCTCACGAACCGCGCGCGCGATTCATCCGACGGATAGGAGAACGATGGCAGATAGTACGATCCGCTCAACACGTGCTCAGGCCGAAAGCCGGGATCGAGGCGACTCAGCTCGAAGAAGCTCTTCGCGAGCAGTCCGGAGGCGACCAGCAGCGTGCACGTAACCGCGAATTGAACGATGACGAAACTTTCCAGCAGCCCGCGTCCCGACTGCACCGCTCCGCGTCCCGACGTCCGCAGCGAATCGGCAATGGAGGCATTGGAAGCGCGCAGAGCCGGCGCGATGCCAAAGATCACCGAGGTCGTCAAGATCAGCAGTAGCGTGAACAGGAGCACACCGGGGTCCACTGCGGCCTCGGCCATCCGCGGCACGTTGGCGGGCGCGACCGCCTTCAAGCCCAGCACTCCCGCATAGCCAAGAAACAGTGCCGCGATGCCACCCAGCAGGGCGTACATCAGGCTCTCCGTCAACAACTGGCCGATCAGCCGGCGGCGGCTGGCGCCCAGGGCCGCACGAATTCCCATCTCGCCATCCCGCACAGCCATCCGCGCCAACAGGATGATTGCTACGTTCACGCAAGCCAGCAGCAGCACACATCCGACCGCCGCCATCAGCAGCCACAAAGATGTGCGTATGCCCGCTGTGGTCTGTTCACGCGGCGAACGCACTTCGATGCCCCAGCCCTTGTTCGATTCCGGATAGCGTTGGGCCAAGCGGCCGGCGGCGACGGTCATCTCCTGCTGCGCGGCCGCCAGGGAGACGCCGGGGCGCAGCCGCGCGATTACTGTCGCCCAGCGATTGGACCGTTGCGTCAAATCCAAGGTGCCGAGGTCTCTGCGCGCCAGGTTCAGCGGAACCCATAACTCCGGCTTTTGGTCCGAGACGGTGCCGCCGATGTCAAATCCTGGCGGGCCGGAGAACTCGCGCGCCGCCACGCCGACGATCGTATAGATCTGCCGGTTGAGTGTGATCGCTCTGCCCACAATGTCCGCACGGGCTCCGAAGCGCCGCTGCCACAGGCCATGACTGATGACGACGGCCCGCTCGTGTTCCGCCCGCGTTTCGTCCTCGACAAACAGCCGGCCGGCAATAGTGGTCGCACCCAGTTCAGACAGCAAGTTGGGCGCAATCCACGAACAAAGCAGGGCTTCCGGCGCTCCGCTCCCCGTCAGGTTGACGAAGCCAAAACCGTAATGCCCCATGGACTCGAACGAGCGAGTCTGTGCGATTAGATCCTTGAGGTCCGGTGAGGACACAAAGACCTCGCTGTAGCCAAGCTGTGGGTTGGTCATCCAGACCAGGGCCAGACGAGGCACGTCGCGGTATGGAAAACCGCGGATCACCACAGCCTTGAGCACGCTAAAGATGGCGATGTTAGCGCCGAAGCCCAGCGCCAGGGTGGCTACAATCGCGAGCGACACCAGCGGCGTTTTGAGAATGGTCAGGAGGTTACGTCGGCAGTCGTTTAGCAAATGAGATTAGTAGTACCAGGAACGGGGATGGGAGTCAATGGGGCAATGACCTCGTGGGACAGGTACCTCGACTTGCCGGAGCCAGCGCGGTCACTCCGGCGGAATGCCGCTATTGCTCGGCTCTCGGATATCACGGATCTGCGTAGCCAACTCGCCTCGGGCCACTGGATCGCCGAAAGCGCCGCTGACCTCCCAAACTAGTGTCCGATAAGGGGGAACAACAGGCTCGGTTCCAAACCCTCGATGGCGAGAGCGGCTCGTACCTTGTTCCGCGCCCCGGCTCCTTGTAGTGCCGCCGCGCCGAACCTTCGCGGTGGGGTCCATGATGCGTCACGGAAGTCAGAAGGCTTGCAATTATCGTTGTCGAAACCTCCGACGTAATCTCGAAGTACTTCTTATAAGCCCCCGTGAAGTCCTCCGTCCGTAGATGCTTCAACACTTCCGCGATGTAGTCCACCACGAAGCCATAACCGTTCGTAAACATCTCGTGCCGGATGGGCGCTACTTCCCATCCTGGGTTATATGCGTGAATCCGGTCCAGAAACGCCGCATCGATGTACTTGTCCGGCAGCGGTTCAAAGAAGTGCGAATGCTTGAGCATGTACGCTACCGACTTCTGCGTATTCCCCATGAACACCATCGACGCCTCCGCCGTGAGCTGCTCAATTCCGCGTGAAAACGTCCGGTTCGCCATGAAATTCTTCATGATATCAACCAGTGTCTTGTCCACTCTCTTGTCTTTCCCGGCGAACTCGTCGAAGCAGATGCAATCCCAGAAACCAACCAATCCTATCTTCCCGCTCGCGTTGCTCACAAATAATTTCGGGTTGCCGTCACCTCCGACCCCGAGATCAGCATCCCGTGCGACGAAAACTCCGCGTAGATGTGCGATTTCCCCGTCCCCTTCGGCCCCAGCTCCAGCAGGTTGTAGTTCCGCTCGCAATACGAGACCAGCCGGATCAGAGCCAGTAATTTTGCCCTCCGGCTGAACATCTCCGGATTGAACCCGATGCTCTGCATCAGCCCGTTTATCCATTCCTCCGTCGTGAACTGGCCCCGCGCCTTGAGGAACTCCTCGTAATCGACCTTCGCCACCTGAATCGGCTTCAGTGACTCAATCTGCCATGGGCTCGCCTTCGCATCCTCCGCAACCTCGTAGCCCACATCCGTGATGCACCAGATCCCGCCGACCAGCAGCTTCGGGAATCGCCGTACAAACTCGTCCGACACCGGCACTTTCTTCAGCTCAAGATTTGTGAACTCCGCTTCGTAGAACCCGCCCCTCTCATTCAGCTCTACGGTCAGCTTGTCGATAACCTTGTGGCTGCCCTTTTCCTTGATCGTAGACTTCACCAGCTCCGGCTGATTCCGGTGGACATAGTGCTTCCCCAGAATCCGCTGCACCGATTCCAGGCCGGCTTTGATCACTTAAGTGTCGTCTGTCGCGCAATACTGGCCCAGCAGATACTCCAGAACATAAGTCGGAACCACGGCGTTCTGCTTAAGGCCTTTGGTCAGATCCTTGCGCACCACGAGACCTGGAAAATTCAACAGGATCTTCTTATCCAAATCGCTCAGGTGCTCGGGAATTGCGACGGGCACCGGTGAATCTACAGTCTCAGAGGTTGTTTCTTCAGAATTCATCGAAATCGCTCGCAAACGGTTTTTGAAGCTTTAAAGAGTGTGCCCGGTACGTAATGAACTGCTCCGATCCCTGCACCTTCTCTTCGAGGCGCAGTTCCACTTCCTGCCCGTTGAATTGATCAGCGGCGTGAGACAACACCAGAAGCAACGCCGTCTCCCGATTCCGTGCTTCGTCGTCTTTGGAATCGAATGTAGCAGTCTTAATCTCGGAAATCGGCGTGCCGTCGAGGGCATACACCCCGGCGCGTAGCGTTCGGGGCAAGACTTTGTCGATTGCCGGCCTGTCCTGGAAAAGCGCTATGGATAGCTGCCCAGTTGTGATCTTCGCCGGCACCCGCAGCAGATCGACCTCCACTCGTCCAGTGTCATCCGTCCGCGCCTTATGAATTCTCACCACCGGCACCACCACTTCCTGCAAGCTAATGCCTCCGTGCACGTAGCGCTTGCCGGAGCCTGGGCGCGGGAACCGGCCCAAGGACAACGGAAACGCTGCCGACCAGTCGCCGCTCAGCCCCACCGCTGCCGCGCTAAAGACTTTAACCGCTGGGTTTTCGGCAATGCCCTTGCCAATCGCGAAACGCTGCCCTGGAAAGGTCCATTCCTCCGCCACCGGAAGCTTCGCAATATCGCCCGCATCCACGTCGTCCTGCTGGAACAGAAAACCGTGATCGGCCGTGAGCAGCATGTTGCTGCCGTTGTGCAAACATAAAGCTCATAAATGGCGACCTGAATGCGGCGCTGAAGGGATTTCAAGAAATGGAAGCCTTCTGCACGGAGTTAGGAGAGTCCAGCAAGGCGCAGGAAGCCAGACTTGCGAAAGAATCGATT
>Ga0187875_10003913_pt1 | contig 10377 bp, 9 predicted proteins | sample June2016WEW_17_1_2_FD_132978 | JGI IMG/M metagenome (GOLD analysis project Ga0187875, IMG submission 132978) | Peatland microbial communities from SPRUCE experiment site at the Marcell Experimental Forest, Minnesota, USA - June2016WEW_17_10 | ecosystem: Environmental > Terrestrial > Soil >... | reverse complement strand
AGGGCCTGGGCGGTCTTGTTGCCGGGCGCGGCGCAGAGGTCGAGAAAGAGCTGGCCGGGCGCGAGCTCGAGCAGCGGGACGACGGTTTGTGAACCGATGTCCTGGCGGCGCGCACCCGCAGGCAGCGGACCGGTGAGGAGCCAACAGCCGGGGAGCTCGGCGGGCTCGCAGCCGGGCGGAGTTTCGGCGGCATCGGGCAAGCGAATGTAAGTGGCGGGCGCGTGCAGGCAGGCCGCGCCGAGGCGGCGGGCGGCGTCGAGGCCGAAGCGAGCGGACCAGCGGCGCCAGAGCCAGGGCGGAAGCGAGTACTCAAGCGCGTCATCGTTCCAACGCGCGGGCAAAGGCGGCAGACGGCGCAGCACGGCGTTCACGAGAGTCGCGGCCGGGGCCTTGCGGGCGCGTTTGGCCAGGTCGACGCTTTCGCTGACGGCGGCATGGTCGGGCACGCGATCGAGAAAGCGCATCTGATATGCGCCGATCTCAATGGCGATGAGAACGCGCGGATCCAATTGATCGGGACGGCGGCTGGAGACGCGGGCGATGAGCGCCTGCAATTGGGCGCGGCGCCGGAGCACCCCGTAAACGATTTCGGTGGCGAGCCCGGCTTCGCGAGAGTCGAGCCCGGCCAGGGCGCGGTCGAGCGCGTCGCCGGACGGTGCGCCGCCGTTGACGGCCAGCAAGACGTCGAAGGCAATCTGGCGGGCGCTATGCACCCCCTTATAATAGGGACTTGGACCTCAAGAAAGTTATTTTGCACCGGGTCGGCGAGGCGGTCACGCGGTATCAGATGATCCGCGCGGGCGACCGGGTCGCAGTGGGATTCTCGGGCGGGAAGGACTCGTTCACGCTGATCGAAGCGCTGGTGGTGCTGCGGGAGCGCGCGCCGATCGATTTCACGATCCGCGCGTTCACCATCGACCAGGGCAAATTCCTGAGTCCGATCGAGCCCTGGGGCGAATTCCTGCGGGCGCGCGGCGTGGATTGGACCTACCGCGTGGACCAGCCGTCGGTGCGGCTGATGAGTGAGCGGCCGGAGCATGGCTGCGACACGTGCAGCCGGTTCCGGCGGCGCGCGGTGTACGAAGTGTGCCGCGAACTGGGCGCGAACGTGATTGCGCTGGGGCACACGGCCGACGATTTCTGCGAGGCGTTCCTACGCAACGCGATGTTCACCGGAAGAGTGGCCGCGCTGCCGCCGGTGACGTGGTCGCGGAAGAAGGAATTCCGGCTGATCCGCCCGCTGATGCTGGTGACGGAGGACCTGACGACAGCCTATGCGCAGGCCTGCGGCGCGCCGGTGGTGCCGTGCGGATGTTCACAAAAAACGGGGACGGTGCGGCGATCGATTCGCGAAATTTTCGCCGAATTGGAGAAAGAACATCCGCACCTGAAGCAGACGCTACTGACGGCGATGAGCAACCTGACGCCGTCGCGGCTGCTGGATCTGCGCTACCTGGCGCTGGAGCCGGGCGCCGAGGAAGAAGCGCCGGCGGATCCATTCCCGCAGGCGGCGAGCGACGCGTTCATCAATCTGGAATGATTCCGTCGCGAGAGCTTCACGTTTCCGTCGCCGTTTTGACATAATTGTAACTTCGCGTAAAGAGTTCGACCCGCCGCGGCCGTGATTGCGGGAACGTTCTTTGAACCCATATGAGACTGCTTCCTCGCGAAGACAAATTCTTCCACTTCTTCGTTCGCCAGGTAGAACTGATCGATCAGGCTGCCGACCTGCTGCAGCAAGGCGTTGCCGGGGACGGCGGCCGGCTCGAATATGCAGCGGGCCGGATCGCCGATCTGGAAAAACAGGGCGACGAAATCATCCATGAGATTTTCACGCGACTGAACCAGACGTTCATTACGCCGCTCGATCCGGAAGACATCCACGCCCTGGGCTCGCACCTGGACGACGTGCTGGACGAGATCGAGGAGGCGGCGCACCGGCTGGTCTCCTACGAAATCCACAAGCCGCCGCCGCCGATGGTGGAACTGTGCGGCCTGATCTGCAGATGCTCCGGGGTGCTGCGGCGGGCGTTCGCCGCGCTGAGCCACGACAAGGCGCTGCTGGACCACTGCATCGAGATCAACCGTCTGGAAAACGAGGCTGACAAAGTGCACCGCGCCGCCATCAGCGCGCTTTTTCGCAGCGGAGGCGACGCGCTGACGGTGTTCAAGCTGAAAGAAATCTACGAGCACCTCGAACAGACGGTGGACTGCTGCGAAGACGTAGCCGACACTCTGCAGAACGTGATTGTGAAGAACGGTTAGGCGCGGAGCGATGAGCGGGACGCTGCTGTTTGTCATCGTCATCATCGCCGTGGCGCTGACGTTCGATTTCATCAACGGATTTCACGACGCGGCGAACTCGATTGCGACAGTGGTCGCGACGAAAGTGCTGTCGCCGCTGCAGGCGGTGGTGTGGGCGGCATCGTTCAACTTCATTGCAGCGCTGCCGCTGTTTTTCGGCGAAGCGGGCGTGGCGGGCACGGTCGGCAAGGGGATGGTGAACCTGAACTACGTGACACCGATCGTGATTCTGGCGGGATTGCTGGGCGCGATTTTCTGGAATCTGCTGACGTGGTACTACGCGATTCCATCGAGCAGCTCGCACGCCCTGATGGGCGGCTACGCGGGGGCGGCGATGGCCAAGGTCGGGATCACCCTGGGCGCGGCGCGGATTCCCGATGCGACCATCGCGCACGGCTGGATTGTCACGACAGCGTTCATCGTGATTGCGCCGATGGTCGGACTGGTACTGGGCTTTGGGCTGATGATCCTGGTGTACTGGATTTGCCGGAAGTCGACGCCGAAGAAGATGGACGTGTGGTTCCGCCATCTGCAGCTCGTGTCCTCAGGGCTACTCAGTTATTCGCACGGCGCCAACGACGCGCAGAAGACGATGGGGATTATCGCGGGGGTCCTGTTCGCCGCGGGACTTTCAAAGACATTCCACGTGAACTGGTGGGTGATTCTGCTGGCGCACGCGGCGATTGCGGGCGGAACGATGAGCGGCGGATGGCGCATTGTGCACACGATGGGCGGCCGGCTGACGAAGCTGAAGCCGCGCAGCGGATTCTGTGCGGAAACGGCGGGCGCCATCGCGATCCTGGTGCCGACGTATTTGAAGATTCCCGTTTCGACGACGCACGTGATCACAGGCGCAATCGCCGGGGTCGGCTCGATTCAGCGCATGAAAGCGGTGCGCTGGGGCCTGGCGCGGAACATTCTCTGGGCCTGGATTCTGACGCTGCCAATGTCGGCGCTGGTGGGCGGGCTGAGCTTTGCGTTGATCCACGCCCTGACGGGCAAGCAATAGGCGCGGTATCGCACGCCGCGGCGCGAGCGGGACGCTCGTGAAAAAGCGCGCATCGCCCGCGCGCAGTTATCCTGAAAGAACATGCGGTTGGGAATCGATTTCGGCACGTCACGGATTGTCGTGGCAGTGGCCGACCGGGGGAATTACCCGGTGGTCTCCTTCGAAGCCTCGGAGGGCGAGGCGGTCGAATGGATTCCGCCGGTGATTGGAATCTGTGGGAACGAAGTCGCCTACGGGTGGGAGGCGTGGCGGCATTACGGCAGCCCCGGATGGAGCCACCTGCGATCGATCAAGAGCGTGCTGGCGACGGCGGGGCCGCAGTCGCTGGTGCAGTTTGGATCCGTGGCGCTGTCGGTGCAGGAGTTGCTGGCCGGATTGGCGCACCAGGTGCGCGCGGACCTGTATGCGCGATCCAATGCCAGGCCGGCGACTGACGAAGTACTGGAAGCCGTAGTGGGCGTGCCGGCACTGGCGAATTCCAACCAACGCTACCTGACCGTCGAGGCGTTCACGCGGGCGGGTTTCCACGTGCGGGCGCTGGTAAACGAACCGTCAGCGGCGGCGGTGGAGTTCGGCCACCGCAAAGCAGGCGTGCAGGAGCCGGAGTCGGTGCTGGTGTACGATTTCGGCGGCGGCACGTTCGACGTGTCCCTGGTGCGGCGCGAGGAGAACGCGTTTGAAGTGCTGGCCAGTGAAAGCCTGCCGGCGCTGGGCGGCGACGATTTTGACGATGTGCTGGCGGAGCTGACATTGCGCCAGGCGGGGCGGCTGGAGGAGCGGCATGGCCTGAACCAGGCGCAGGAGTTTCTGCTGATCGAGGAGTGCCGGCAGAAGAAAGAAGCGATCCACCCCAACTCGCGCAAGATCACGCTGGAGCTCGACCCGATATGCGCGGGATGGGGCGAGGTTGCGATTACGGTGGCGGCATACTACGAGGCGTGCCTGCCGATGGTCGAAGAGACGCTGGCGCTCACCGACCAGGTGCTCGAGAAAAGCGGGAGTCACGCCTCGGGAAGGCCGCCGGTGCTGTACCTGACGGGCGGCGCGAGCGAGTTGCCGCTGGTGAGCCGGATGGTGCGGGAGCGATTCGGACGGCGGGTGCACCGCAGCGCGTACATGCGATCAGCCACTGCGATCGGGCTTGCGATTCACGCTGAAGGAGCATTGCCAGCGCCGCTGAAAGAGCGCTTCACGCGGCACTTCGGGTTATGGAGAGAGGCCGAGGGCGGAGACCGGATCGTGTTCGATCCGCTGATTCGCCGGGGCGCGCCGCTGCCTCAAACGGGCGAGCCTCCGATGCGCATAACGTACGAATACTCGCCGGCGCACAATATCGGTCATTACCGGTTCCTCGAATGCACGGCCCTGGACGAGGCCGGCACGCCGACGGGGGACCTCACGCCGTGGGACGAGATCCGATTCCCGTTCGATCCGCGTCTGGCGAGCCTGGCCGACTTGACGGGCATCCCGGTGGAGCGCGACGACGTGGCGGCGGATCAGCGCATCGAAGAAGAGTACGACGTCAGCAGCTCGGGCACGATCACGGTGCGATTGCGAAATCTCACGGCGGGCTACCAGCGCGAGTTTTCACTGGGCCGCTGGGCGGCCAGGCAGGCGGCGCCGGCGGTGCGGCGCAGGCATCGGGCGAAGCCGGGCATGTGAGAGGAACGCAGGTGGGCATGCGTCGGCTCGTGGATCGACTTTCCGGCCTGCGGCGATTCGACCTCGCTCAAAGCTGGCGCGTGGGAATGCCGCACCACCCGACTCATCCGCCGTACACGCACAGCCTTACCAAACTGCACGGAGACTTCGTGCTAGCGAACGACGCCTCGTCGGCGGGGGACGCGATCGCGCTGGGCACGCACACGGGCACGCACATCGACGCGCTGTGCCACTACTCGCGGGACGGGAAGATGCACGGCGGGGCGGAGGTCGCGAGTCTCCAGGATTGGAGCAACGGCATCGCACGGCACGGCGCCGAGACGATGGGGCTGATGCTGCGGCGAGGGGTGCTGCTGGATGTCGCAGGGTTGGCGGATGCGGAGCCGAGTGAGAGCGCTGGCGCACTCGACGCGGAAACGGGCATCGATGCGAAGCTGCTCGAGCGGGCGGAGGAAGCGGCCGGCGCGCGCCTGGAAGCGGGCGATGTCGCGCTGATTCGCACGGGCTGGGGCAGCTACTGGAACGAGCCGCGGCGGTTCATCAACGGGATGAAGCTGCCGGGCGTGACGCTGGACGGAGCGCGCTGGCTGAGCGGGCGCGAGATCTTCGCCGCGGGCAGCGACACGGCGTCCTTCGAACGAATGCCGTCGGCCCTGATGGAGGTGCACGTTCATCTGCTGGTGGAATGCGGGATCCACATTATGGAGTGCCTGCAGCTCGAAGAGCTGGCGGCAGCGGGCGTGGGCGAATTTCTATTTGTAGCCGCAGCGCTCAAATTGGAAGGCGCCACAGGCGCTCCGCTGCGGCCCTACGCGCTGGCGGAGGCGGCCCGCGATTCTGATAGGTTGTGAGCATGGGCGATGAATTTCAAGGCAAAACGGCGCTCGTGACCGGCGCATCGAGAGGCATTGGCGCGGCGACGGCGATTGCGCTGGCGCGCGCCGGCTGCAAGCGCGTTTACGTGCACTACAACTCGAGCGCGGAGGGCGCCGAGCGGACGGCCGAGCAGATCCGGCAAGCGGGCGCGGAGGCGGTGGTGGTGGCGGGCAATCTGTCGAGCGAAGCCGGCATCCGGGCGTTCGTGAATATGCTCGCGGGCGAACCGAATGCGATCGATTACCTGGTGAACAACGCCGGCTCGCTGGTGCGGCGCGCCACACTGGCGGGGTTCACCTACGCGCTGTTCGACGAAGTGATGGACCTGAACGCGAAGAGCATGTTCTTCCTCACGCAGGCGGTGGCGCCGCGCATGGCTGCGCGCGGCGGGGCGATCGTCAACCTCAGCTCCATCGCGGCGCGCACGGGAGGAGGTTCCGGCGCCGCCGTGTATGCGGCGTCCAAAGCCGCGGTGGCGGCGCTGACCAAGGGCCTGGCAAAGGAACTCGCACCGCGCGGCATCCGCGTCAACGCCATCAGTCCGGGCACCGTGGACAACGATTTTCACGCGCGCTTTTCGACGCGTGAAATGTTGGCGAGCGTGGCCGCCAGCACGCCACAGGGGCGGCTGTCGACGAATGAGGAGATGGCCGCTGCGATCGTTTTCCTGCTGAGCGACGCGGCGCGGAACATCGCCGGACAAACGATCGAAGTGAACGGCGGGGCCTACATGGTGTAGCGCGCGGGGCGCACGAGCCCGGCGGCAGCCTATTTTTCGGCGCGTCGCAGATCTTCCGCGATCCAGCGGTAGAGACGATTCTCGGAATGCGGACGGGACCAGGTTCTCCAGAAGCCGCGCGGCGTCATGTAGTTGTACAAGGCTACGCGGTACTTCAGCAACATCAGCACGTAATGCAGCGGGGGATCCAGGAGGATGGCCCCGCCTCCGCGGTGCGTATCCAGTGCCTCCGAAATGCCGGACGCCATCACCGCCGCCGCGGTGCAGCGGGAGAGAATCTCGAGGTCCGCTACCCAGTTGCGTCCCATGCCCTTGAGGTAGGTGCAGCGTTCAGCCGGGAGATCCAGGCCAAAGCGCGCGTACTTCGGGTCCAGGCCGTGCCGGTTCGTCTCATCCAGAACCGGGTTCATCCCGGTGATGAGAACGTGGCAATCAAACTCGTCGATCAAACGCCGAAAGACGCGCGAGTATTTTTCCACCAGCGCTTCTGGCGAAGGTTGTCCGATCGGGTTGATCGCGCCGCCTCTGTTGCGAAATCGCCAGACGAAGGCGACGGTCTTTCTCGTACGGAATAGATCTTCCGGAATGCCGTACTGCTCCATCGCCAGACGGACTGCCTGACAACCCGCAGCGCTTAATTGCAGACGTTGGGATGAGTTGAGTGGCAGAAGGCCTTTCAAGTCATCCCAGAAGATCCGGTTTCTGGTCCGGTCAATCTTGGCCAGAAGATCGGAGGGCAGATGGTCGAGCACATCCTGTTTCAGCTCACTGTCGAACACCTGGTATTGCAGGAATTCGTCAACCGGCGTCGCCGGCAGTTTCTCCCACGGCAAGAAACACTCCGCGAAGGAGAAATCCAGCTTCTGGAATTCGGTCAGGCGGTCGGGCGCCGCGGCAAACAAACACAGCTTCGTGCCTGGATTCCGTTCCGCCAGCAGTTTCAAGCTGGTCGCCTGCCAGTAGTAGTCGCCACATGCGCCGTGGAGGATACTGCCAATCCGTCTAGCCATACTTATTGGTTACGCGCGGCCGTTGGCTGCCCGGCCATCAATATACGATCGAAGAGCGTCCCGCCAGTGAGGCAGATCCTCGAAATCAAGCGACCGGTAGCGACGATTGTCGAGGACTGAGTAGCCCGGGCGCCGGGCCGGCGTTGGAAACTCCGAGGACGGAACGGGGCTCACTGCCGGGTGCAGGTCCATCAGCTCGAAAATCGCGGTTGCGAATTCGTACCAGGAACATTGGCCGGCGCACGTCAGGTGATACAGTCCATAGTCCTCGACCGCCAGCAGGTTGCGGACGGCATGGGCCAGTTCCAACGTGGGTGTTGGGGTGCACACCTGGTCGCTGACAATCCTGAGCGGCTTGCCCTGCCGGGCCCAGCCGATCATGGACTCGACGAAATTCGTTTTTTTCTCGCGGCTGCCCGCGTATCCATAAAGACCGCACGTCCGAATGAGGAAATGGCGTTCGTAGAGCGCTCGCAGCATAATTTCGCCGGCGGCTTTCGACACACCGTAAATGGATTTCGGCGTGGGGATGTCATCTTCCCCGTAGGGCGTACGGCGGGCGCTGTCAAAAACATAGTCCGTCGAGAAAGAAACCAGCAACGCTCCGGATTCCCGGGCAGCGAGAGCCAGGTTCCGCAAGCCGTAAACATTGACCCGAAAGGCCTGCTCCACCTGCGTTTCGCAGTCGTCCACACGGTGGAAGGCGGAGCAATTGATGATAATGCCGGGGTTGTGTTGGACTACGCAGGCGCGCACGCGCGCGGCGTCTTCAACAGGCATTTCGTCTTGCGTTGTCGGAATAATCTCGTATGCGGCGGAGAGAACGGCCGCGAGATCAACGCCCAACTGACCCCGAGCCCCGATCAGAAGAACGCGCGGCATCAACCAAGAGCCTTCGGCGCCGGCGAGTCGAAGATGCCGCCGGTGATATTGATGATGCTTTGCGCCTCCTCCAGCAGCCGCATCCAGCGGATGTTGTAGTAGCGGTCGTGATCGAAGTTCATGTATCCGAAGGCGCGGACGTTTTCCACGATGTGACGAACCGAGTCCTCGATGCCGACTTCGAGGCGGAAGTTTAAAGCCTGTGTGATCTTCCGGCCGGAGACGCGATAGTTGCGGACGGCGGCATACTTGAAGTCGGTGCGGATCTCGGCATCAATGTCGAGATCGGCCAGCGCGTCCCGGACGCGCAGGGCGAGTTCCGAGATGCGGTAGTTATCGTGGACCAGATTGAAGATCTCTCCGCACACGGCGTCTTCGGGAGCCTCGAGCAGGGCCACGTATGCCCGCGCCGCGTCGCGCACCTCGGCCAAGGGACGCCACATCTGGCCGCCATAATGCAGCGTGACGTACCCCTTTGAAAGCGCGTCCTTGACGAACGTATTAACGACCAGGTCATAACGCATTCGCGGCGAGAAGCCATACAGCGTTCCCATGCGCAGGATGACCGGGCAGAAGGAATCGTCGATCAAGGCCAGCAAAGCCCGCTCGCCGTCGTACTTGGATTTCGAGTAAGCCGCGCGCGGGTCGACCGTGGAAGTCTCGTCCATCAGGACATCGCGTTCCGCGTCAACGATCCCGAAGTCGTAGACGGAGCAACTGGAGGCGTAAATGTATCGCCGTACGCCGCACTGCTTGGCCAGTTGCGCCAACGTGGCCGTGGCCAAGGTGTTCATCTGGTAGTTGGCTTCGGGATTATATTCCGCGGTGGGATCGTTCGAGAGCCCGCTCAGGTTGATGATCGCAGCGACGCCTTGCAGGCAATCCACGCCCAGATTGCGGATGTCGGCCGGAAGCAAGCGAACACGATCGCGGTAGGGCTCGATTCCGACCTGACCGAAAAACAGGCGGTCGAGAATCGTCACGGCGTAGCCTCTCGCAAGCAACTCACCGGTCAGGACCGACCCAAGAAAACCAGCGCCTCCGACAAGGAGAACAGAACGATTAGCAGCCACGCAATCAGTTTAGCATCGTCCCGGAATCAATGAGGTTCGCCACCTCTGTTCGCGCTTGAACAACTTCGGCTCAGCCCCAAATGCCTTCGTGCGGAGTCGTCCAAGGAAAATGGCGGGCTCGCTACCGTTTCAACTTCAGCTGTTGGTCGATTTCGCTGACGAACGTATTGTATTGTGGGTGCGAAAAGAGATGGACGGCAAACATGTGATCCGCCCAATGATTCATCCTGAGATGCTTGATGGGGCAGATCTTGGCATCAGGATGGCTCAAATTAAACTCTCGAATGGCTGCGAGTTCTCCAGTGTAATCATTATATAGTTCGATGGTCGCTCCGACGACATCATCAAAAAAACAAAAAATGCGCGGCAACAAGTAATTCGAACTTGCATTAAACATAGTAAGTGCGGCCGCTGTTGAACTATAATAATCAAGATCCACTGAAACAAAACCGATCGGAGCAGGATTATATTTATCAAAGAATGTCTTAATTGTATCAGCCACATCGCCAAGAACGAGTTTCGCCCTCGTCAAACGCTGCCGTAAAGCCTTTTCATCCATTTGATAGAAGCCGCCCTGCCAATGGTAGGGTAGATCTCTGTAATCTTGTGGCGTGGGCAAGCCGCTCCCCATGTCAAATCCGTACACATCAACCTGGATTTTCAGCTCTTCCTCGGCCTTCTTAGCCAACCGTTCAAGGGCGACGAGCCCGTCGCCGCCTGCGACACCCAATTCCAGGACACTCACCCGATCATGGCCCAGTTGTTTCGCCAGGCATGCGGCTTGGTAGACGCCGTAGGCATAGCCAATCCGATCAAACGCCT
>Ga0187875_10003911_pt1 | contig 10380 bp, 7 predicted proteins | sample June2016WEW_17_1_2_FD_132978 | JGI IMG/M metagenome (GOLD analysis project Ga0187875, IMG submission 132978) | Peatland microbial communities from SPRUCE experiment site at the Marcell Experimental Forest, Minnesota, USA - June2016WEW_17_10 | ecosystem: Environmental > Terrestrial > Soil >... | reverse complement strand
TCGCTGCACGAAAGCCTCAAGGGCCGCACGGTCCCCTTTTCCCCAAGCCTCGACATTGTCAACCATGATTAGTCTTCGCCCCCCGAACATGGGAGTGGTGGCAAGCCGCTCGATGACGTCTCCTGCTTCTGTTTCCCTTGCCTGTACCCGCTCCCCGTTGAAGTTTTTGCCTCGCTTCGGGAGCAAGCTTGAAAGCAGCTTCTTCCAGGCTTCCTCCATAAGGAAAGCGGACCCCCCAACGAAAAGATATACCGGATCGATTTTGCCGGTGTCCAGCGCTTTGAGGAAATCTTCGGCGTGCATCAGAAGTTGCTCAAAAATCTGTCATGGATGCGTGTTGCCATCTCATCGGCTAGAAAGCTGAGTGCGCCCTGCCTGTTTTCAAAGCCGGTGATCGGATCGGGCTTCAGCGTATTATCGCTCACCTGGTAGATTTTGAAGTAACGGAAAGACGGGTCGGCCCATAGCACTTTGTGTGATGCCTTATCCTCGCATCGAATGTCCAGGGTCACAAAGAGCCTGTTTTCCACTGTAATCCGATTGGATACAAGATGAACGGGATTATGTGCAACCGCCTGAATACCAATTTGCTTGATGGTCACTTTGAATACAGCTTCCGCATCTTCGATGGGGACTACCTTCATAGTGCCCTTGCGTATAAATTCCTGTCTTAGCGCCCCGGCGAAAATCGCCCCGGCGTCGGGCTCGGAGGTGTTGTTCTTAAATACCGGGATGGCGATATACCTCAGCCCTGGTTTCGGCCCCTGGCCCTCGCCGGAGAAGTGATAGCCGCATGAGACAAGGCAAAATAATATGGAGCTTATTATCAATATCCGTTTGAGATTTCGTGCAACCATGGCAAGCACCCCGCACTCTGCTATAAATCTGAAATTTTGGAAACTATCCTCGTATGGTAGACTTATATAGTACCCCACCGAAAAAAAATAGCCACTTTGCGTCGTGCGAGCGCGTAGCGGGCAGGCCGACCGCGCGACAAGTCCATCTGGCGCGTTGGGCGTTCGCGGGAGGCCTGGAAAGAACGGCATAAGCCTGTTTTGGTGTAACATTGCTCTTCCTAGACGACAATATTTATAAGCTTTTTTGGCACAACGATTACTTTCCTGACCTGCTTTCCTTCGATGAAATCTCTGACCTTGGAATCCTTGAGCGATATACCTTCCAGTTCCTTATCGGTGGCGTCCGCCGGAGCGGTTATCCTGCTCCGCAGTTTTCCATTTATCTGGACGACGATGAGCATTTCCTCGGCTTTGAGCGCCTGATCGTCCCATTTGGGCCAGCCGGTATTCAAAAGAAGCTCTTCATGGCCCAGAATTCTCCAGAGTTCTTCGGAAATGTGAGGAACCATGGGCGATGAGACAATTGTTGCGGCTTCCACGGCTTCCCTGACGACCGGCCATAGCATGGGGTCCGCAGGCCGGTTGTCGAGCACCTGGTAGATAAGATTCACAAGTTCCATAATGGCGGCGATGGCCGTGTTAAAGTGGAACCTTTCGCGAATATCCTCTGTAACCTTCTTTATTGTCTGGTGAGTCTTGCGGCGGAGGTGGGCAAGATCTTCGGTCAGAGGGCTTCCAGGCCGGTAAGGATCAGCGGACTTCAGTGCGTCGAGGTTTTCGGAAACCAGCCGCCACATTCTGGAAAGGAACCGAAAAGAACCTTCCACCCCCTGGTCGCTCCAGTCGAGGTCCTTTTCGGGCGGCGAGGCGAACAGGCAGAAGAGGCGCACCGTATCCGCGCCGTATGCCTGAATCATATCATCGGGGTCCACCACGTTTCCCTTCGATTTGCTCATTTTGAAGCCGTCTTTTATGACCATTCCCTGTGTGAGAAGGTTCACGAAAGGCTCATCGACCTGTAGATATCCCATGTCGCGCAGGACTCTTACAAAAAATCTCGAATAGAGCAGATGCAAAACGGCGTGTTCTATTCCGCCGATGTACTGGTCAACGGGCATCCAGTAGTTGACCCGTTCGCTGTCGAGCGGGCCTTTGTCGAAGTCAGGACAGGCGTATCGGGCAAAGTACCAGGACGATTCCACGAAGGTGTCCATGGTATCGGTCTCACGGCGTGCATCGGCCCCGCATTTCGGGCAGGTGGTCGAGTAGAAAGGCTTGTGGACGGGCAGAGGTGAGCCGCCGTTTTCCAGAAGTTCGACATCCAGGGGAAGCACAACGGGCAGGTCCCGCTCGGGAACCGGCACAACACCGCACTTCTCACAGTAAATGATCGGGATGGGCGTGCCCCAGTAGCGCTGCCGCGAAATTCCCCAATCGCGGAGCCGATACTTCATGGTCAATTCTGCAAGCCCTCTTTTTGCCAGGGCCTCGGTTATCGCAATCCGGGCGGCGTCGGACCCCATCCCGGTAAACTCGCCGGAGGCAACCAGAACACCGTCTTCCTCAAAAGCATGGGTTAGGTCTTGTGCCAAAGAAGCCTGCTGAGCCTCAGCAGGTTTTATGACTACCTGAATCGGAAGGCCGTATTTTTTCGCAAACTCGAAGTCGCGCTGGTCGTGTGCCGGGACCGCCATGACTGCGCCTGTGCCGTAGGCTATGAGTACGAAGTTAGCCACGTAAATCGGCATCCTTTTCCCGGTGACCGGGTTGATGCAGCAGCTTCCGGTAAATACGCCCTCTTTTTCGAGCAGATCTGCTTCGCGCTCATCCCGCTTCGAGCGCTTCGCTCTTTCGACAAAATCGAGCACGGCGGCCTCTTCAGGCTTTCCCCGGCACAGGCTGGCTACCATCGGATGTTCGGGGGCTATGCTCATGAAGGTAGCCCCGAAAAGCGTGTCTGTGCGGGTCGTGAAGACAGGAATGTTTCCCTCGCCCGATTCGAGTGGAAAGAGCAACATACTTCCAGTGCTTTTACCTATCCAGTTCTGCTGCATGACAAGCACCCGCTCGGGCCAGCCGTGCAGCTTGTATGTATGGTCAAGCAGTTCGTCGACATAGTGGGTAATCTTGAAGAACCACTGCTCCATCTCCTTTTGTACGACCGGAGTGTCGCAGCGCCAGCAGGCGCCGGCTTCTACCTGTTCGTTTGCCAGGACGGTCTGACACCTGGAGCACCAGTTCACATATGAACTCTTTCTGTAGGCCAGACCCCGGTCATACATTTTGAGGAAAAAGAGCTGCTCCCACCTGTAATAGCTGGGATCGCACGTTGCAAACTCCCGCGACCAGTCATAGGAAAAACCCAGTTGCCTGAGCTGGTTTCGCATGTAGTCGATATTGTCGTAAGTCCATTTCGCCGGGTGGGTCCCCGCTTTTATTGCAGCATTTTCGGCGGGCATTCCGAAGGCATCCCAGCCCATAGGATGGAGCACGTTGTATCCCAGCATCCGCATAAAGCGGCCAACCACATCGCCTATGGTGTAGTTGCGGACGTGACCCATATGAATGCGGCCTGAGGGATACGGAAACATCTCCAGCAGATAATATTTTCCCTTGCCCCTGTCTTCACCAACTTTGAAAATCTGGGACTTATCCCAGTATTGCTGCCATTTTTGTTCGATGGACTTAGGGGAATATTTTTGTTCCATAGATTACCTTTTTGAAAAGCCTAGGATTACAATTGCTTTATGGACTCAGGGATTCAGGGATTCAATCCCCCAATCCCTCAACCCCTCAACCCCTTAATGTTCAAAAGTATATTAAATACCAGATCAGGTGGGAAATTGGAATAAAACAGAGGGCGGAAGGCGGAGGACAGAGGGCAGATGACGGAGGCGCGGAGAAGGGGAGAGATTTTTGTCTCCGCGTCCTCTCCTTGACCGGACTATACCCCGTAATCTGTTCAATCCGCTTGCAGCTTGGATTCGCTCATTTTAGTGAGCGCGCTGTCGAAAGAGAAAAGAGATGTATTGGGACCTGAAGCTTTTACGCAGAGGATGCAATCGACAATATCGATATTGCGTTCAGAAAAGAGAGTCAGGGCGCGGATAAGTTCTCTCCGATCGAGGTTTGCAATTCCTTTATAGTGAAGGATGTCGATCAGGCTCTCGGCCGCCTTATTCTTGGGCGCCTTATATATTTTTGTGAGAACGTAAACGCACTCGGCAATCACGCTCTCGAGAATGACGGCCCTCGTGCTCCCTTCTTTCACCTTGTCAAAGAATTCCTTTGCTCTTACGTAAAGGTGTTCATCATCTCTCGTAAGATATCGAATGAGAATGTTCGTATCAGGCAGACTTCTTACCGGCTTTCTCATGCACCGCCTCTTCCCATGCTCTATCTTTCTTCTGCTTCATGGAGACATCCGGTTTTACGTTCCTGGCGTATTCGCTGAGAGACCCGGCGGCATCCCTTACCGCCCTTACTACTACATCATCGTCGATAACTTCAAAATAGACAGCCGTTGCCTTGAGTCTCTCGCGAATCTCTTTCGGGATGGTGACTTGCCCCTTCCTGGTGATCTTCACCGCTTTTGTCGCCATAACCGCTTACCTCATCCATCCAATGTGGTATTACACAGTAGAATAGTAATACTTGTTCACGAATGCTGTCAATAGAACTCAGGTAAGGATTTATTTACACCTCGGCGAGAAGGGGAAATTAACCCGAAGACGGGGGGGATTTGTCGTCAATGCTGTTGAAGTTAGGAATTGAGGAATTACGGTTTTTCAATCCATCAACACTGACCTGATTAAAAAGATAGTTGGAATCAACCGGAATAATGTCTCAAGTTGTGCGCTATGCATCCAAACCGCATTATCGGGCCGGATTCTGCCCGGAAAAACTTCTTGAACAACCCCAAAGCCCGCAAAACCATGCAATTTCGCAGTCGAACATGCAAGCTACAGGCCGATGAGACTGGCTTTTGCTTGCTGTCGTTCAAGGAAATCGATCTCGAGTGAATCCGGAAATCCTGGAAGTGTTGCAGATAAGGGTCACGCTGCTGGCGAACATGGCGAAGGCGGCGATCATCGGATTTAGAATGCCGGCGGCTGCAAGCGGAATCCCAAAAACATTATAGAAGAAGGAAAAGAAAAGATTCTGCCTGGTGATTTTGAAGGAAAAGCGGGAAAGTTCGAGCAGTTCGGGTATCTTTAGCAGATCGTCTCCGAGGACCGCAGCATCGGAGCATTCCCGGATCAGATTTGCGCCTGCTCCGAGCGTTATCCCAAGGTCTGAGCGGGCGAGGGCCGCCGCATCGTTTATTCCGTCGCCGGCCATCGCAACTCGTTTTCCCTGCGCCTGGAACTCTTCAATTATCCTGACCTTGTCCTGCGGGCGCCTTTGGCCGGCGAAGTCGTCCGCCCCCGCCTGAAGCGCAAACGTCCTAGTGGTTTCCTCCGAATCCCCGGAGACTATCCATACCGAGATGCCCTCGGCGCGGAGCCGGGATACGATTTCTCGCGCATTGTCCCTCAGCCTGTCGCCAAAGACAAAAAACCCTCTGACAGCGCCGCTCCAGGCGAAAAAGACGATTGTCGATCCGGCGGTCTCAAAAGCGTGGGCCCGGTCCCGGAGCACATCCGAAAATTCCAGCCCATAGTGGATCATCAGCCGCCGGGAGCCGGCCATCACCTCGCCGGACCGTGTCAGGGCGATTAGCCCCAGCCCCTCCCAGGCTTCGAAAGACAGGACCTCCTCGAGATCCATAGAGCGATGGCGAGCGGCCTTCACGATCTCGCGGGCCAGAAAATGATCCGATTTAACTTCCGCCGAGGCGACCCGCCGCAGGGCTTCATCGGCGTTTGCGTCAAGGGTGATTGTCTCGCGCAGAATGTAGCTGCCTTCGGTCAAGGTCCCCGTTTTATCGAAAATCATCACGTCCAGGCGGTCGGCCCGTTCGAGGGCGGCGGGGTTGCGGATGAGTATGCCGGAAGCGCGCGCCCTGGCGATTGCGGCAACCCTGGCAAGAGGGGTGGCTATTCCGAGAGCGCAGGGACATGTTATCACAAGTACGGCTAACGCCCGCAAAAGAGCTTCGCCCGCCGGCACGGAGGAGGCGAGAAGAAAGATGAAGATGGAAGCGCAGAGCGCCAGCACGGCCGGGACCAGGACCCGCATGAGGCGGTCTGCGAACAGCTCGAATCGGTTCTTGGTGGAAAGCGCTTCCTGAATCAATGTAATTATCTGGTTGAGGGAACTCTCGCCCCCCGCACGGACGGCCTGAAATTTCGCCTCTCCATTGAGCACGAGCGATCCGGCAGACACGTCGGCCCCGGGTCCCTTTTTTACCGGACGCGATTCCCCGGTTATTACGGATTCGTCCAGAACGGCCTCCCCGGAAAAGATACGCCCGTCAACCGGTAAGCGCTCGCCGGGAAATACCAGGAACAAATCGCCCCTGGAAACCTTGTCAGACGCCGTCCAGATTTCCCTGCCGTCCTTTGAGACTCGGGCCTTCCCGCTCGCTGCGTGAAAAAGCGCAGTGATCGTACCGGAAATCTTTTCCTTTGTCCGAGTTTCGATGAATCTGCCGAGCAGAACGAGTGTGACGAGCATCGAGGCGGTATCGAAATATACATGAAGGCTACCCCGCAACGTCGCCACAACGCTGTAGAAATAGGCCGAGAGCACGCCGGCCGCTATCAGCGTGTCCATGGTGGCGCTTAGATGCCGGATGCCCCGGAATGCGTTGCGCAAGATCGGCCAGCCTGCGTAGAAAACGACGGGTGAGGCGATCACCCAGAGCGTATATGAAAAGAGCGCCGCTCCCTCTCGTCCGATCTGCTCGAAAAAACTGGCCCACAGAGCAAATGAGATCATCATTATGTTCATGCTGAGGATCGCGGAAATCCCCAGCCTGACGACAAGGTCCCTGCTTTGGCCCGAATCGGGGGGGGATTCGGCCGGAGAGGCCCTGTAGCCCAGCCGGGAGATGCTCTCCATGATAGTTTTGGGCTGGACCAGGTGGGGCATGTACCTGATGCGGGCTATGTCCGAAAAAAAGAAGATGCCGGCGCTCAGCACTCCGTCCGTTTTGCGCAGAAGATGCTCGATGAGCCACGAACAGGCGACGCACCACATTCCTTCGATCCGGATGGAAAGTTCCTGCGAGAGTCCTTCCTCGATTAGGGCGGCCTGGGAACCGGGACCGCCAGCCAAACTTAATCCCGCTGCCTGTGGCGGCGGGCCGTGGAATGGTTGGTCCCAGGCGGTGGGACCGGCGGAGTCGGGCCGGGATAACGGAGGGGGTTTTTCTCCCCCCTTTTCTAAAGGGGGGCTGGGGGGGATTTCTTCGGCTTCTGCCGATGGAATGAGGCCCGCTGAAACGCAAGCCTTGTAGAGCTCGGTATTTCGGTAATCGCCGGGGACCCCTTCAGGGCTGTTGTAGAGAATCTGGAAGACATACATGCAGCCAAGGCAGCAAAAATGCACCGTCCTGCCGGCAACCGGCTGAAAGATATTCGAACTCCCCGCCGGAAGACCGCACAGATGGCACGTCTTGTCTGAAAGCTGCGTTGACAAATATACCTCTTTCCCCAAAGGGATTTAGGGAACTCGGAGCCTGCAGGAATCAGTTCCTTTCGCAGCCCCATCGCTTTTCCCAGGTACAGGGGGACTAATATCGAGCCGCAGATACCTGTTAACTTAAAAGGATTACAATTTCCACTCCATTTCCTGGCGCCATGGAAAGATCCGTAGGGTGGGTCAAGCGAAGCCCAGCCCACCAAGTCTTTTCGAATCAGGCGCACAGAACCTGCGCTTGAAAACCCATGCCAACTGAATGCTATTGTCTCCAGTTTTCTTGGTCTTATCCCCAAAAATATCGATCCTGAGTTCAAGAGATCACCCAAAGATTTCACCCGTACACGCAAACTCCCCTTTCAGAAGTTGGTCACTTTTATCCTCTCCCTTTGCGCCAGCGGCAAAAGCAAAGGGGTGGACATCAAATCCGGTGAGTTCTTCAGGACTGCGCGCCGTAGTGGACTCTGGCCTGAAGCGGAAGCCGTTCATCGTTGCTCGCTCAGCCGGTCGCGCAAGAAGCTACCATGGAGCCTCTTCCGGGATATCCTGGAAGACGCCGTGGAACCGGCCTACAAACTCTGGCCCCGGGACCCATCCTATCTTTGGCATGGAATGTCGGTAATTGGAGTCGATGGCTCCAAGTACAACCTGCCGGCAACAGAGGACAATCGAAAAGAGTTTGATCCCCAGAGTGGTCTCGATCATGAAGGCAAAGGGCAGTATCCACAGTGTCTGGTCTCAACCGCCTATGATGTGTTCAGACGCATCCCAGTGGCCAGGACAGTGTTGAGCATTCATGTATCTGAGCGGGAGGAGGCCCTGAATCTGCTGCCATCCATCAGGCCGGGAGCTGTCTTGGTTTTCGATCGTGGATATCCAAGCTATCACGTTATCTGCTCTTTGCGAGACAACTACAATGGCTATTTCATTTTTCGCTGTCCGGCCAAGTCCACCTTCCCGGCAGTCGAGGAATTCGTTCACATCGGCCGCCAAGAGGGCTACATTCTGTTCCATCCATCTAATAATTACCTGGAGGGACTCAGCCGCAGACAGAAGAAGGCCAAAGTCATTCAGTTAAGAATCATCCGACTCGTGAGCCCCGATGGAACGGTCTCTGTGCTTCTCACCAATCTCCTTAACCAATCCCTCTTCCCCAGGGAGGACATCGTAGATCTCTATTTCCGGCGCTGGGAAGTTGAAACCAACTACAGAAATGAGAAGGTCGTGCTCGAAATCGAGGAATTCCATGGCAAGTCCGCCAACAGCATCCGCCAGGAACTCTACGCAGTGACCATTATGTCAGTAATTGCTCGGACCCTTATGGTGCTAACATCTCGGGTCCATGGGTCCTCAACCTCCCAATTCCAATTCAAGAGCGCCATTATGACTCTGGAAGGCGTAAAAAGCTGGAGAAGTCTTAAGGTCAACAGCATTGGGATCAGAGCCTGCCCCGGACTTGATCCGGGGTCCGGGGCGGGCTTTAGGGAAATCTTGTGTCTCGACGCTTTGCGCCCTCTCCCTGTCCGGACCATGTCCCGTCTCCGCGGTGAAAAGTTTTTTCCTCTCGTGTCCCAGCATCTCCCCATCCCCGCCTCACTGCGCGGGTTCTTTATGTTCGAGGCAAAGCCGGGCGCAAAAGAAATTGAATTTGGATTGGATCTCCTATAATGTATTTTCGAATGCAGCCTGGAGGGTCCTCTCGTTCAAGCAAGCTCACCTTTAAAAGCCGCTCGACGGAAATTTGGTGCTCTTAGACACTCCAGTTTTGTCTACGGGTGTTCTTCGGGGTTCGAAAGTTCGCTGGAGAAGGCGGTGGGACCCTGCTCGCGGGTGGGTGGGCTGTCGAGATCGGCCCTTCGGCGGTGGCCTTGGCTGAGAGAACGAAAGTGCGGCCGGCTTTGTGACGGAGCTCAGATGATGGAAATAAGGGATCGCGGAGGGCGCCCTCCGATATGCGTGCCCGGGCTTGCGTTTTTGTCAATCTGGGTTGCCCTGCTTATCAGCAGCGGGGTGCTCTCAGGCTGCGGCGGTAAAAAGCCGGAAACCGGGGCCGGTGCGGGCGGCCACGCCCGGATAATTGAAAATAAAGGGTCCGATACTCTTGTAAACCTGGCGCTTGCGTGGGCCGAAGCGTACATGGTGGAGCACCCGGAGGTGAGCATCTCGGTGACCGGAGGAGGCAGCGGAACGGGCATTGCGGCCATGATAAACGGGACGGTTTCGATCGCAAACGCATCCCGGGAAATGAAACCCGAAGAGATAGCGGCCTCGAAAGCCAATGGGGTCAGCCCGGTAGAATTCGCAGTTGCTCACGATGCAATCGCGGTCGTCGTCAGCCCCTCCAACCCGGTTCAATGTCTGAGCATCCAGCAGATTTCAGACATCTACACCGGCGAGATCAAAAACTGGATGGAAGTTGGGGGCGAGAACAGGCCGATCGTGCTGCTGTCAAGGGAGTCAAATTCCGGAACTTATGTCTATTTTCTCGAGAATGTGATCCGGATGGGAAACAGCAAGAGCAAACTTCTGTTTTCGGCAGACACGCTCCTCATGCCGTCGAGTGAGGGGATAAGCAGTGAAATTCGCCAAAACCCGAACGCAATTGGATATGACGGCCTCGGTTACGTGACCGGGGACCTGAAGGTCATAGCGGTATCAAAGAGTGAAAACGGCCCCTTTGTTGTCCCGTCGGCAGAGACCGTCAAAAACGGTTCCTATCCTATTGCTCGTCCGCTCTACATGTATACGGCGGGTCAGCCTGCGGGACAGATAAAGCAGTACATCGAATGGATATTTAACGGTAGCCAAATCCTTGTGGCAAAACTGGGCTTTGTCCCTCTACAATAAGATTTCACAAAGGCATGTGAGCCGCCGTACCGGTTCATCCGAAACAGCGGGCAAACGCTGGACCGAGTTTTTCATCGAATCCACCATCCGC
>Ga0187875_10003907_pt1 | contig 10389 bp, 5 predicted proteins | sample June2016WEW_17_1_2_FD_132978 | JGI IMG/M metagenome (GOLD analysis project Ga0187875, IMG submission 132978) | Peatland microbial communities from SPRUCE experiment site at the Marcell Experimental Forest, Minnesota, USA - June2016WEW_17_10 | ecosystem: Environmental > Terrestrial > Soil >... | reverse complement strand
AGAAAATGCGACGAATATCCCGTCACCTTCACCACAATGGCCTGATGTTCAGGAAGCTCCGGGTGTTCCATGGCCCGCTTCAACTTCTCCATCCTGATGATGTTGAGATTGATCTGCACCCCGCCCAGCTTGAAGAAGGTCCGGGCAAACGTCTCCACCATCTCGTCGCGGCGGATGCCTTCCGGGAAATAGGAGGGTTCCAATTCAATTTGAAAAGAACCGCCTTGGAATTTGCGAAAATCCATCTTGCAGAAGGAATTGGCGGTGGCGGTCAAACCTTTCGTGTTGCGCCCGTGCATCGGGTTCATGCCGTGCGCCAGCGGCTCGGCAGCGTGCCGTCCGTCGGCCGTCGCGCCCAGCATTGGGCCGGCATACGTATGGCCCATGAATTGAAACAGCGACGCCCGGAAATGTCCGCCTTTGTTTTGGCGCAGCGACTCCAGATGCTCGCGCACCATTTCGGCCAGGCGGACAATCATGGCATCCGGACCGGCCAGATCGTTGCCAAATTTCTCCACGTTGAGAAACTCGCGGCGCATCGGCTCTTTGCCGGCCCAGTCCGATTTCACCGCTTGCTCCACTTCAGCCAAAGTGTAGCGGCGTTCATCGAAGACCAGACGCTTGATCGCATACAGCGAATCCGACACGTTCGGCACACCCAGAATATTGACCGAAGTTAGATTGTAATCCACCGCGCCGGCGTCGGTGCAGTCCCGCCCGCGTTCGAGACAGTTATGCATGCAAAGCGAGGTGACCATCTCCGGCCAGACGCGGTTCTGCCACATATAAGTGGCGTTCTTGAAATCCCGCAACGCCTTGGCCGTAGCCAGAGTTTCGTTGCTGAGGAGACGGAACAGGCCATCGAAGTCTTCCACGCCTTCTTCCACCGCCCGGTGGATGGCCCGTTGCATCGGTTGCAGCAGCACCAGCGAGTTCAAATCCTGGTCATTGTATTCGCGCCCCACCACGCAATACCACTGGCAGCCTGAATAAGCCACGTTCCAGGCGTGATCTTCGCTGACGCCGCTGCGCAGTTCGCTGTCCCGCAACACGTCGTAATTGATTAAAACCGGTGTGCCAGTGCCGTGGCGGCCGAGCACCTCGCAGGCATATTTGAAAAATGCCTGGTCAATATCCTCATGCCACATGACTCCCAGGTTGTTGTCGCCGCCGTTCAAATCGTAGGCCTCCAGGATGATGCGGCTTAATTCGTTGGTGGCGTCCCTTCCCTGCCGATCCCGGCCGCCGACCGCAAAGTAATTGCCGCCATACTTGCAAAACAGCTCGGCAACCCACCCGCGCGCTTCCTCGCGGGTCATCCGGCCGGCCGCGAGATCGCGGCGATAAAAATCCGCCAGCAACTGGTCCAATCTTCCGTACCCGTTGCCGTGGGCGATGATCCGCTCGGCGAGCTGGAAAAATTGAATCCACTGGATGGCCTGGAGGAACGTGCGCGGCGGCTCGCTGACATTCGCTTCACAGGTTTCCGCGACAACCTGATAATGCCTGGCCAAATCAGGACCGGCTTCGCCGGCCAATTTCGCGGCCTTTTCGGCGTGGCGCCGGACCCAGCGTTGAATGCTCTCGACCACCAGTTCCTGGGCAGCCAGATAGCGGACTGCCGGTTCATTGCGGTTGGCCTTGTGACGCGCTTTCCAATGCCGGATTTTTTTGAGCAGCCCGCCCCAGCCCAGTTCCAAACCGACGGAAAGATCCGGGCAGGTGTGCGCATAGCAGATCCCGCCGGCACCCAGTTTGCGGGCGGCGAAACCGGCGTCGTGAACCTCGCCGGGATAGCGGAAGCAACGAGCCTCGTCCAATTGCCAGTGAAACTCACCCACCACTTCTTCTTCTGGATGAATCTCGCATGGATTGTGATCCAAAAAGAAGGCGTAATCCCGCGCCCAGTTCAGCACGTCGTTCACCAGCCCATCCACGCGCGAGGGCATCTCCGCCGCGTGCGGGAAAGGAACACCCAGAAAGACGCGGCAATTATTATCGCCCACGTTGATGCGTTGGGTGACGGCCTGTTCGCCGGTGGGCGGCGCAAAGCCTTCTCCCACCCCGGACCAGTGATAGACCAGAAACTCCGGGTTATCCACGAAGTTGCTGCGTCGGCCTTCCCGGCCAAGACGGTCGCGGCGCTCGGCCAGCCGTCGCATCCGGTCATCACGAACCAGTTTGGGAACAGTCGCATCACTGCGACGCTGGGGAATTGTTGCGTTCATAAATAGCAAATAGTTTAAGGCGCATTCTCGGCGGATGTTGACGCTGTATTCATCAAGCCGGAGCAATCCTGGATTCCATCAGGCCGCATTTAAACGGCAACCGCCGATGACGAATAAATGTGCCGGCCGGCTGAATAAAATGACCGGCTCAACGTCATGAATAAGATTGCATCCAATCTGACTTTCCACTAGGCTCAAAATCATCTTTTTTGAGTAAAAAATACACATGCGAATTTTTTGAAATATTTTGAGGATAAAAACCGTTCTTTGGACGGACAATTCCCGCCCCCCCCACTTTGATTTGAGCAATCTTTACACCTGATGCCTTCAGACATTCTGAATCTTTACCAACTGCCGCTGTCTCCACCGATAGATGTTCTGTGCTGCCACTTTGCCGTGCTGAAAACCTGGGATTACGCCGATCTCGCCGCGCCCTATTGGCGCTGGTACTGGGTGGACCGGCCGGGAGCTTCCATTACGCTGGGTGAAAAACATTTTGAACTGGTGCCCGGGCAGGTTGTTCTCATTCCTCCGAACACCCATTTTTCGGCTCATAACCGGAAGGTTATCGGGTTTCTCTATATTCACTTTTTCGTCGAGGCCACCTATGAACAGGCCTCGCCTGACATTCTCATTTTCCCGCTCGCCGCCGGCCAGATTCAATTCATCCGAAAATTTGTGGATCAGTTTGAACAACTGGAACAGGAAGACGTGTCGCCGCTGTTTTCCTTGCCGCTGGCACTGGTGAGTCTGGCCTTGAGCCTCACGGAGCGGGAACACTGGACCAGCGCCTACAAAGATTTGCGGGCGGCCAGGGCCATCAAGCTTATCGAGTCAAATTATCCGGTGGCCGTGCCGAACCAGAAACTCGCCCGGCTGGCCGGAATGAACGTAAACGCCTTCATCCGCATGTTCAAACGGGTAACGAGCCGGACCCCCCGCCAATATCTCCAGGAATTGCGTTTGAAAGAAGCGTCCTCGCTGCTGCACCACAGCAAGTTGAGCATTGAGGCGATTGCCGAGAAAACCGGGTTTAATGACCGGCAACATCTCAACCTGATGTTTCGGAAGAATTTTCGCATCACACCGGCGCAGTTTCGAAAAAACTCCCTGAAACTTTGACCCGGCTCCCGGTGTTTCCGGCGTGTTTTTTTACTCGTGATTGATAAACCGGAAGCCTTCAGTTTTGGCGAAAGAAAATGCCCGAACTCAAGGACGGCGAAGATTCACGCCAGCCTGTAATCAGTCTTTCAGCGGGTTGGAACCGGCGCGGCCTTCTGCCCGGATTCCATGTCATGCCGGTAAAATTTCCCCCAACTGAATCCGTAGAAGGCGATAAAAGCAAAACAGCACAACGGCATGATGAAGCCGACGCGCATCGAGTATTTGTCCGCGAGCAAGCCCATGAAATACGGCAGGATCGCCCCGCCCACCACCGCCGTGACCATCCACGACGCGGCCAGCTTCGTCTTTTCACCAAGCCCGCGAATGCCCAGCGCGAAATGGGTCGGATACATGATGGACATGAAAAAGAAACTCAGAAAAAGCGCCGCCACCGACAACCATCCCAGCGGCAAAATGACCACCGTCATCATCACCACGTTGATCACCCCATAAACGCCGAGCGTGATGTGCGGTGTGCAGTAACGCGTAATGGCGCTGCCCGAAAAACGCCCGATGGTGAAAAATCCGAAGGCCACGGACAAAAAAACGCCCGCGCCATATTCTGTGATCCGCCAGACATCCGGCGCTGAAGAAAATTTCATCGTCGCCGGCAACAGGCTGGCCGCCCATAACGGCAGCGCCGGCACATAACGATCGTCTTTCATGTAGTTCACAAAAAAGCTGAAGATACCGATCTGGCCGGCGCAATAGAGAAACTGGGAAACGATTGCCAATACGAAATGCCATTCCTGGTAGAGCGGGCGTTCCTGCTCCGTGCCGCTCGCGCCTGCTTTGCTTTCCGCCGGCGCGTGGATTTCGGGAATCGGTCCGACGCTGAAGACCACCACCAACACGGCGACAATGCCCGCCACGACAAGATAAGGCAGGTAGAGCGAAGCATTGCTCGTGTTGGCCACGCCGGTCTTGGACAGGAGGAAGCTGCTGGCGAGCAGCGGGCCGAGAATCCAGCCGACAGCATTGCAGCTTTGTCCCAGGTTGATGCGCGCCACGCCTGACTCCGGCGGGCCGAGCACGGTTGAATACGGATTGGCGATCGCTTCCAGAAAGGTGAGGCCCGCGCCGACCACGAACAGCGCGCACAGAAACGCCGCAAAGACAACGGCGGTCGAAGCGTGCAGATTTGTGACCGGCACGAACACCAGCGACCCCGCAATGACCGTCACCAGGCCGGTCAGGATGCCGGTGCGATACCCGAATTTTCGCGCGATCCACCCGGACGGCAACGCCATGAAGAAATACGCCCCATACCACACCGCCTGCACGAAAGTCGAATGCGCTTTGGAAATTCCGAGCGAATTTTGAAAGTGCTTGTTGAGCACGTCTATCATGCTGTTGCACAAAGCCGAGAGCAGAAACAGGGTGCAAACCAGGGCGAACGTCAGCGCGCGGTTCTTGCCGTCAGGCGTGGTGAAGATTTTGCTGGCCATAATTACAATTGACAATCTCTGCCCGCCGGCGCTAAGGCGGACGGACCGGCACTCCCGTCCAAAGGAAGGATTCCTGTTCGGACAATTGCCGGCCCCCTTCCCAAAGTGTGACGCGCCATGCCACCAACTCGCCGAATTTCTTAAACTCATCGCCGGTGATGTTGAACTCGGCCCAACTGCCAAGGAAGCCGCTCTTCTTGACCGGTTCCTCCAAAGTGACGGTCTGAAGGGAATTGGTCAGGAGACCGCGCAGTTCGGCGCGCAATTTGGTTTTCTCCCAATCGACACCCCTGGCCTTCCACAGCACTTCCACGCGAAGGCTCGTGCGCAACTGAGGGTGTTTGCGAAGCCAGGCTTGATAGGCGTCCCTTTCATACAAACTGGGCGAGAGGGATTGGCGGCCCTTTTTATCCAGGAACTGCGGGAGGACCTTGCAGACCCTGCCTTCGGCCGCCAGGACCGCAGCGGTTGACAGCAGAAAACCGAGCAGGGCGAAACTGGCGGCAAAGCGACGCATGGCCGAAAATTATCAATCATTTCTGAAAAGTAAACAGGGATCAGAAAACACCGCTCTCATCCCCCCGATGGCTATGGCTTCGGCGCGGCGGGGAGCAAGGCCATGATTTCCTGTTGCTCCTGATACCACTCCTCCAAAGGACGGGACAACGCCGATGGCTTGAAGTCCTTGTAATGGTCCAGGCCGAGGGCGGAATCGATTTCCTTCTTCAGCGCCTCGTTTATTTCAGACTTGGCTTCGTCGGCCCACCCCTTGTAGGAGCCGGTCGTCGGGCCTAACATGCGGGCGGCGTCCAGGCGCGTGGCTTGATCGTATTTAAAGTGAGGCACCGAAACGATTTGTTTGTCCTCCTTGCCTTCGATTTTGTTGGTTTCGTCCTGGGTCGTGATGACCAGTTTGGCCAGGTCGATAATGCGTTGGTCCAATTTGGCCAGGGCGTTGTCGTCGCTGACGTGGCCGTTGGCCTCGAAATCCAGGTTGCGCGTGGCGTTGGTCAGGCGCTGGCAGACCTGGCGAATGACTTCCTTCTCCAGTTCCTCGAAACATTTCCTGGCGCGTTTGACGATCAGTTCCCGCTCCTCCTTGGTGAAACTGTATTTCTTGTCGTCCAAGCCAACGAACGTGGAGTAGTTGGCGTTGGTAAGAAGCCTTTCGAGCTTGGCGGTGAGGTTGGTGGCGCTCAGGCGCTCAACCACCAGCGCGTTGGTGAGTATGTCGTTGGTGGCTTTGTCTTTGAGGTCCAATTTCAAGTCCACGGGCATGAAAGAGAAGGCCGTGCGATCCACGCCGCCAAGATGCTCGATCTGGTTGGTCAGATAATCCCAATGAGCCTGGAGACGTTCCTTGTGATTCAGGTCGCCGATGAACTCGAATTTATTCTCGACGCGCAACGAGCGGGTTTCGGCTTTGAACCAGATGAGAATGTCCTCGAACTGGCCGGCCAGCTCCCTTGCGTAGGGAACGTAGCTCAAATTGACTTGTTCGAGCGGAATGCGGTCGTGCGGATTGCGCGGGGCGCGGGCGCGAATGAATCTTTCGATGACGTTGTTGGGCAGGAGATCAATGATCTGCGCGATCTCATTGTAGGCGCCCACCACGGGGTCCTCGCCGTAATCGAACCGGCGGACATCGCCGTAGAGCCAGGTGTCCTGATCGGTGCCGAAGAGGAGTTTTTTGTCGCGCGCTTCGGTGTTGTCAAAATAACCCCAGGCAATGGCCGCCCGATCGTGCGGCAGCGCCTCTTTGATCGTGCGCATGCGCCAGCCAATGAAAGCCCCGGATTTGAAAACGTTGTAATCCATGACGGAAGCGGAAGAAATTTTATTGGTGTAGGCGTCCAGGGGTTTGCCGGCGATGTAAGCCCTGAACCAGTCATCGAGGTCCTTTTGGGGAAGGGAGGTTGCCAGACTGCCGGCGAAATTGTGGCGCAGACCCAGCACATGGCCCACTTCGTGCGCCACCACTTCGCGCACGTAATCTTGCGACACCCGCAGCACGGCGGCGTCAGTCAACTCGTCGCTGGCGAGCACTTCCTTCAGGCCGCCGGCCATTTGCCGCGCAAACTCAACCGGGTCAATGTCGCAACTGGGGCCGGAACTGAGGAACGGCAAGGCCCGGCGCAAGGCCTGGATGCTCTTTTTGTCATCCTTCTTCGCCTCGGCCATTTCCTCCATGGCGCGCAGGAGGATGCGCGCCTGGGCCCGGCCATAAAACGCAAAGGCGCTGGTGATGTAGGCCTGGCCGTGCTCGGACTGGCCCGTCAGCGGGTCCATCAGATCGTCCGCGTAAGCAAAGCCCGCGTTGTCCCACGGCACCCATTGAATGACGTTGTAGTCGGCATTAGGCGCGGTGACGCCGTCGGGAGCCTTTTTCGCCTGCACGATTTCTTTGCCGAAAGCAAAATTCCAATAGAGGATGCCATCCTTGACCGCCTGGACGTAATTGCTGGGCGTGTTGGCCGAATAATAAAAAAGGAGCGGCTGGCGGAGATCGAAACGGGCGATGCGGGAGGAGACGCGGCCAGTGACCGGCTCGATCTGCCCCTCGGTTTCAAAGTAGCGGAGGTAACGGTAAAACGGCGCCTCCTCCTCCTTGCCCGTGAAAGCAGCGGGTTTGTAAGGCGAGAGGAAATAGCGCATCTCGTAGCGGGATTCGAGGTTTTCGGCAAATTGACGGTTCCGCGCCTGCACGCTCTGGCGGATGATCAACCGGTCCTTGTCCTGGCGCATCTCGAAGACGCGGCTGTCGGGCACTTCCAACACTTGATCGCGCCCGTAAAGATTCAACTCGCCTTCGCTCACCCAATTATCGGTGAAGACCCGGCGCATGCCCTTGTTAAAATCCACCACCACTTTTTGGTCGTCCTGCCGCACGATGGGAAAAGTGGCCAGCAACCGGCGCGCCGGCAAATCTTCCGTCACAATCAAACCCAGCGTCGATTCATACATGTCCACGCCATCGGGGAACAATTCGAAGCGGACGATCTTGCCCGCCAGCCCAGTGCTGGTGGCGGCCCATTCCTGGGGAATGACTGAGGCGGTAAACTGGTAATCCTTGCCCAAACCCGCCTTGGGGATGGCCAGCATCAAGCCGTCTGCCACTTCCAAAGACGGCGCGACTGGCGCCGCGGGCGCCGCCTTGGCCGGCAAATTGGTGTCAGCCGCCGTGACGCGGCCCGTGCAAAAGAGGGACAATACGGCGAGAGAAATTACCGGCAGAACGACGAAACCAGAGATGCAAAGAATTTGGCGTTTCATATTACAAGGCGGCAGTGTGACGGCAGGGGCGGCTGTCGCGCAAGCACGAAAATGAGCCGGGTTTTAACCACGGATGGACAGATTGGCTAAATTAAGTGTTTTCGGGTTTATCTACCCGAACCCCTCTCCCGGCCTGCGGCCACCCTCTCCCCGCAAAGCGGGGAGAGGGCAGGGAGAGGGTTCAATGAAACACTACTCCAGCGCCGATTTGAAGATGCAGATTACTATGCTAACCATCCTGTGTGCCCAACGGCTGGCTCATGAAGGGAAACCTCCCGCGTGTTCTCCCTCTCCTCCACAGACTTGTGGAGGAGAGGGGTCGGGGAGGAAGGTTTCCCACTCTCTCATCCGGCTTCATGAGCCAGCCGTGGTGCATCCAGAAGCGACAAGAAATGGCCCCTTTTTCAAGCTGTTTGTCTTGACTCAACCAGGGAATTGCCGCATTATCCCAAAAGTATGAAAGGCACAATCCTCGGCCTTTTGGTTTTGCTGCTCCTGGCTGGACCGGCAGTGGTGCAAGCCCAAGACGCTTACAGCACAAATGCTGACGGGAGTGTCTATGCTTACAACACAAACGCCGACGGCAGCGCCAACATCGCCGGTTACTCCGGGCCTCCTTGGGCCGTGACCATTCCTACCAACATCAACAACCTGCTGGTCACCAGCATCGGGGGTGAAGCCTTCCAAAACTGCACCAACCTGACCAGCGTCACCATTCCCGGCACCGTCACCAACTGGGGTGGTTATGCGTTCGCTTTCTGCTACAACCTGACCAACGCCACGATTTCCAACGGAGTCACTAGCATCGGAGTGGAAGCGTTCTATGGCTGCACGAACCTGACCAACGTCACGATTCCCGGCAGCGTGACCAGCCTCGGACAGGGTGCGTTCCAATTCTGCGCCAGCCTGACCAGCGTCACGATTCCCGGCAGCATCACCAATATTCCCAAAGCTGCATTCGCTTCTTGCTACGACCTGACCAGCGTCACAATAGCTAATGGCGTCACCAGCATAGGTACTAACATGGAAACTTCTTTTGGGGCATTCTATGACTGCACCAATCTGACCAACGTCATGATGCCCGACAGCCTTATCAGCATCGGGTACGAGACGTTTAAGCTATGCGTCAACCTGACCAGCGTCACTATTCCCGCCAGCGTTACCAACATTGGATTGGGTGCGTTCTGTGGTGATGGCTTGACCAGCGTTACGATTCCCGGCAGCGTTACCAGTCTCGGGCAGGGTGCGTTCCAAGACTGCACCAGCCTGACCAGCGTCACGATTCCTGGCAACATCACCAATATCACCGACAGTGCGTTTGCTTTCTGCACCGGCCTGACCAGCGTCACAATAGCTAATGGCGTCACCAGCATAGGTGGGGGCATAGATCCTCTTTGGGGGGCATTCGGATTCTGCTACAATCTGACCAATGTCACCATTCCCGGCAGCGTCACCAACATCGGGTACAAGGCGTTCGTGGAATGCTATAGCCTGACCAGTATCACCATTCCCGGTAGCGTCACCAGCATCGGAGAAGAGGCGTTCGCATTTTGCACAAACCTGAGCAGCGTCAATATTCCCAACAGCGTCACCAACATCAGCGACTTTGCGTTCGAGGAATGCTATAGTCTGACCAGCGTCACCGTTCCCGGCGGCGTCACCAACATCGGATATGAGGCGTTCGGGTACTGCACCAGCCTGACTAGCGTCTATTTCACGGGCAGTCCTCCCTCCGTTAATGCTTTTCCGTTCTATGGTTCCCCCGTGACGTTTTTTTATTATTTGCCAGGCACTGCTGGATGGAGGACCTATCTTGATGGTATTCGTACTGTGTTGTGGGACCCGCTGGGATCATCCGGCGACGTCAGCTTTGGTGTGCAGAACAATCAATTTGGCTTCAAGTTCACCGGCCCGGCCAATCTGGCTATCGTGGTGGAAGCCTGCACCAATCTGGCCAGTCCCGATTGGATTCCGCTCCAGACCAACACGCTCACCAACGGTTCATTCTCTTTCAGCGAACCTTTGCAGACGAACAACTCCGGTCGTTTCTACCGCATCACCTCGCCCTGAGTCCCTGCCCATCGTCAGTTTAACTCCAAATCGAACGGCAGGAGCGTGTAGATGCCTTGCGGATCGTTCAAACCCGAAAGCCAACTCCATTCCTGCATCACTTTCCAAGTCAGCCGGCTTGCCAAATCGTTCCGCGCCGCCGGCCGTTCCTGTCCACGCAACGCCTCGGACACTTGTTCCGCGAGACCCTTCGGATGGGGAAATTT
>Ga0187875_10003905_pt1 | contig 10391 bp, 6 predicted proteins | sample June2016WEW_17_1_2_FD_132978 | JGI IMG/M metagenome (GOLD analysis project Ga0187875, IMG submission 132978) | Peatland microbial communities from SPRUCE experiment site at the Marcell Experimental Forest, Minnesota, USA - June2016WEW_17_10 | ecosystem: Environmental > Terrestrial > Soil >... | reverse complement strand
GCGCCGTTTCTAGGAGCCGTGTGTAAATGGTCGGCACCCCGAAGAAGAGCGTCGGCTGGAAATCCAGAAATTCGGTAGCGGCTGTCTGATGCTCGAAGCGCTCGACCAGGCGCATGCGGCAGCCGCCGATCAGCCAGCAGTGCAAGCCGTTGCCCAGTGCGTGCACATGGAACAGCGGCAGCATTAGCAGGAAGCGGTCGGCGCTGGTGATTTGCCAGCAGGCGAGAAGGTTCAGGGCGTTTACGGCGAAGTTGTTGTGAGTCAGGATGGCGCCCTTCGAAGCGCCCGTCGTGCCGGAGGTGTAGACGAGGGCTGCGGGCGAATCTCCGCCGAGCGCCGCGGTGGGGCAATCCTCGCTCGCCGCGCCAGCCTCGGCGAGAAGCGCGGCGAGATTGTCCCGCGTGACGAAAAACCGCGGCGCGGCATCCTGCAGGATGTGTGTGACTTCGCGTTCACGGTACAGCACGTTCACGGGAACGAAGATGACGCCCAGCCGCAAACAGGCCAGGTACAGGTCGATCGCCTCCACGCAGTTAGCAAGTTGCACGGCCAGGCGGTCGCCGGGCTGGAAGCCGCGGATCCGCAGAGCATTTGCCATGCGGCGTGCGCGAGCGCCGATCTCCCCAAAGGTGAAGCCGCGGCCCTGCCACTCGAGCGCGATGTGGTCACAGCGCTGGCCGAGGGAGAGGTCGAAAAGCTGGTTCAGAGTCATTCCGGAAGCGCCTTGCCGCGGGTCTCCTCTCCGAAGGGTATCACCAGCAAGCCCAGCAGGAACGCCACGGAAGTGCAGGCCACCGGCATACCGAGAGTTTTGAAGTGGGCGATGGCCGCCCCCACCAGCAGCGTGATCCCCGCCGCTACAAAGCGCCCGGCGGAGGTGGCGAAGGCAAAGGCGCTGGCCCGGCATGAAACGGGGTACTGCTCAGGCAGCCACAGCGTGTAGACGGCAAAGTTGGCCCCGCCGAAGCCCAGCAACGCCAGTGATAGCAGGAACCACTCCAGCGCGCCGCGCTCCAGATAGAACGCGTAGCCGAATCCGAACGCGATGGCGACGAACATCAGCGCGAAATAGAAGCCGAGTGTCGCCCGGCGCCCGATCCGCTCGGCCAGCGGCGCCATCGCCAGGCATCCCACGATGGTACAAGCCGATAGCAGCATGGTGGCCCAGGAGGCCAGGTGCGCCGCAGTAGCGGCACTGCGCCCGGCGCGCATGGCGATCTGCGTCACAGACGATGGAACATAGACCGAGCCCGCCCAAAGACCTGTCATCGAGATCAGCAGATAAGTGGTATTCAGGATTGTGCGGCGGCGCAGCGCGGGAGAAAAAAGGTCCTTTAGCGGTGCACCTAAGGCGCGGATGGCGCCGCCCTGGCCCGTCCAACGCGCGGGTTCGTGGACGCCCCGGCGGATGAAACTCACCAGCAGGGCGGGCGCGCCGCCGAGCACGAACATCGCCCGCCAGCCGAACCGGGCGCCGATCACAGCGTTGGCAATGGCGGCCAGGAAGACGCCGAAATAATAGCCCGTGTGCATCCATCCGGCGCCGGTCTTGCGGCGAGCTTCCGGCCACTCCTCGGCGATCAGGATGCCTCCCAGGGTCCACTCGCCGCCGATGCCGAATCCAGCCAGCAGTCGGAAGGTTCCAAGCTGCCAAATGGTGGTGGATACGGCCCCCAGAAAGGTGAACGGAGAGTAACAGAAGATAGTCAGGGTGAGTGTGCGTACGCGCCCGAAACGGTCGCCGGCCGGCCCCCACAGAAAGGCGAGGCCCCATCCCACCAGGAACATCGCAAATAGCAAACCGCCGTAGAAGCCTGTGTTGGCGGGCGTGGCGGGAATGCCCGAGCGCGGCAACAAATCCTTGAGCGCGGGGATGAGAACCAGCGCGTAGATGAACGAGTCCATGCCATCGAGTGCCCATCCACCCCAGGCGGCCAGGAAGCTGCGGATTTGGTTGGCGGTCAGTGGCGGACGCGGTGCGGCTCCGGCGGAGCTCATGAAAAGCTACCTTGGTGGGGCAGGCTCTCAGCCTGCGGGGGACTCTCTGCCCCGCCTTGGCGGTCCAAACACATCCAAGCGGAAGCTGTGGATCTCAAGCACCTAAAACGACAGGCCCACTTCAGCCTCTACCTGGTTCGCCATCGAGCGATAGGCGGCCCCTAGCATTGCCGGTGCTTGCCAGCGGACAAACCGAACCTCCGGTGTCAGCCGGATATGGAACTCGTCAACCAGTCTCATACCGACTCCGACCACGGCGCCGATCGTGTTGGTCTGATTGGGTATGGCGGCGTTTTCGTTGTAGTCGGTCGCGCCGCTCGGGTAGGTATAGTCGTTGCCGGTTCGTATCTTGCCGACGTGCCGCAACTGCAGGCCTCCGGAAAAATATATCCTGCGTTTCTTGCCGTTTTGCCAGAAACCGTAATAGTGCGCCAGGATAGGTATCTCGTATAGGTTTACCTGGGAGGTTTCTACCATGGTAGTGATCGGGCGATTATCGCCGCCGGTCGTGCTGGTATTATAGCCGCTAAGGGTATCGGTTGTCTGTGTGTAGTCGGCGTGATGGAAGTGAAGTTCGCCGGCCAGCGAAATGTGGTTCGTCAGACGATACTCAACCTGCGCTCCCGGAGACCATTTAGGTGAGTCGGATGTCCCGCTGATGTTATATTGCGCTTCCGGGTTATTCGAAATCTGTATAACATTGGCTCCATGAATAAGAGGAAGCGGAAAGTACACGACGTGTATGCCGATAGAGAGCCGCCGGAGAGCCGGCGCGGTACTGTCGTCCGCGCCAAGCAAAAGAAAGCCGGGAAACAGGCAGGCGAGAAGAGTGGCTTTCGAAAATTCTGCTAGAGTCATTAAATAACTTTCTCCGGGGTCAGAACTGCAGGCGTAGCGCAAGCTCCATGGATCTTGGCCCGCCGGAGCGGTACAGGGCGTTCACGCCGCCGCCATACGACTGGTTCAACATCTGGGTCACTACGCCGAAGTCCGGACTGGCAAGGTTGGCGCCTTCGAGAGAAGACGGATTGGCAAAATTTGGATGGTTGAGGACGTTGAATCCCTCCAGTGCGATGCTGAACTTATAGCGCTCGGTAATCGGAAACACACGGCGCAGCCCCAGGTCCAGTTGGGCGAAGCCGAACCCGCGCAGCTCGTTTCGTCCCATATTCCCCTGTGTATAGCCGCACGGAATAATGAAAACGGCACTGTTCAGCCGGCGCCCGCCGGGCACTGTAGGGTCGCCGATCCAGATGGGGGTACCGACAATGCTGGGCCGCACATAGGCGAAAAGGCCGTTGTTCGAACTGCCGTTGGTAATTGTGGTGGTGTTGCAACCGGTTGCGGCACTGGTGGACTCGCTGACGGCCGACAGATCGAACGGAAGACCGGTATGCGCGGCCGCGACAAAGTCCAGATACCAGTTGCGGAGTGGAGCGTACATCAGACCCTCGTGCGGTGCCGGCAGGCGCCAGGAACCCGAAAAACTCACACTGTGCCGGATGTCATAGTCCGAGTCGCCCGTTTCGCCGCCGAACAAGGTAGCAAAGCCTCCGCCGAATGCCGCATCGCTGGAAGCGCTGTCGATCGAATGGGACCATGTGTAGCTAAATTGTGTCTGGAGAGTACTGCTGAGCCGCTTTCGGAATTGGACTTGCAAGCCATTGTATCTGGATACCGCTCCGTTGGTCACTTCCTGCAGAATGTCGTATGCAGCGGTATAGGAAGCCGTTGTGGTGGTCCGCATCAGATTGTTGCCGCGGCTGCCTACGATACTCACGTCCAACGTCTGCCCAACGCCGAAGTTCTTTTCCCAAGTGCCGTTCCACTGGTAGATCCGGGGCGCCAGCAATCCGGGGTCGCCGGTGAAGATCTGTCCGTAAGGACGCGTAGGCGGCAGAATCGGAGGAGCCAGGTCGCCCGGCGCGAGCGGGAAGCCGATCTCGGAGGCCGTCCGCACATCCGCGTAAGGAGCTCCGAAGAATGCCTGGTTAACCACCCCATATCCAACGTCGTAAAACATTCCAAAACCGGCGCGCAGAGTCATCTCGCGTCCCGGTGCGTCATCGGAAAGGTAGGCGATTCCGACCCGCGGCGCTACATTGTGCCATTGCGTAGGATAGATGGGCTGATTCTGCGTAACCCCCGCAATGAGATCGCCGGATATCGCGAAAGGCTGCGGCCCTTCCCGCGCGGTGGGAGACGGATTCACGTCCCAGCGCGCGCCATAAGTAAGCGTGGTTCGCTCCGTCATCCTGAAGGTGTCTTGGAAGTAAAGCGAAAAGTTTCTGTAAGTCGGATACACTTCGGTGGTACTGGAGGTGACCTGAACATTCAAGGCATCGCCCGTCAAAAGCGAATACGGGTTCGCGGCGCCGGATGTAGTAGTGAGGCTGACTCCATTGAAAGAGACGTTCGCGCTGTAAGGGTTCCGGTAGGTTGTTTGCAGAATCTCCCGTACATCCACGCCTGCCTTCACGTTATGCCTTCCGTAGACCTTCGACAGGGTATCGACCAGGTTGGCCTGCTGCTGGACACTGTCCGAGTGACCGCCAAAAGAATAGCCGGCGAATCCCAGAACATTCAGACTGAACGCACCGTTTACAGTGGTTACGCCCACCGGAAATATCTCGGAATCCGTCAGCGGGATCGCGCCGCCGTAATTGTCTATGGTGGAGGATCCCTTTAGCGTAGCTGTCGAGTAGTTCAGCCGCAGATCGTTGAGAGCGCTATTGCTAAACACATGGGTCACGCCGACAGTGGCCAATTGGGCGCGCGAAGACTGGTCCGTAACGATATTGGGAGTAGAGAACTGGGTGCCACGCTGATCGGAATTGGACGTCGTCAAGCTATAGCGCGCGAATAAGGTCGTGGTGGCATTCAGAATGTGATCGAGGCGGATGCTGCCGGAAGAGCTGTCGGAGGGGTTGGATGTCACAGCGTTGAACACGGCGCCGCCATCCCCTAACTCGACACTGTTCGGAATGGGGAATGCGTTGAGATAAGGAAGAAGATTCGTGCGCGCCGAGGCCCGGGAGGCCAGGTCCGGCACATCGGCGATCAGCGACTCCGGCGAAGTCAGCGTCAGCTTTTCGAAAGCGATAAAGAAAAATGTCTTGTCTTTGACGATAGGCCCGCCCAAGACTCCGCCCGGACGCTCTTGGTGCTCGCTGCCCTTTCCATATCCGCCGGCGTTGGCGAACCAGTCGTTCGCGTCGAATTTGCCGTCGCGTATGTAATCGTAGAGCGTGCCGTGAATGTTGTTCGTGCCCGACCGGCTGGTCATCACCACCTGCGCTCCCGGCGAGCGGCCAAACTCCGGCGCGAAAGACGACGTTTGGACTTTCATCTCCTGCATGGAGTCAATGGAAATCAGGTTCGTCGAAGCGTTCGTGCCGGCCAAGCCGGCCGCGCCACCGCCGCCTCCGAAACCGCGCCCAAAACCGCCGCCGCCCCCTGTGCCACCAAATGGAGTGACGCCGCCGGAGGGCGATTGGTTCAGGCTCACGCCGTCGAGCGTATAGTAGTTCATCGTGGAGCGCAGTCCGTTGGCATCGAAGCCGCCGGTGCCGTCCACCGCCGGCACGATACCGGGGGCCATCATAATCAGCGATTCCGCATTGCGTCCACTGTCCGGAAGGTCCTGAATATAATTCTGCCCCAATTGGACACCTTCCGCCGCTTCGCTGGATAGTGTTTGGGCCTTGGCGGTAACCTCCACGCTGGCGCCTGGCGCCGCCACTCTGAGCTCGACGCGAAACGTTTGCCGGTCGCGCACCTTCAGCGACAACTGGTCGACACGATATCTTTCGAAGCCTTGCTTTTCCGCTGTGAGAGAATAGTCGCCCGGCGGCAGGAAATCGAAGACCGCAAAGCCCCTATCTCTAGTGTCCAGTTGGGTCGCGGTGCCGGTGCCCAAATCCGTGAGGGTCACTTTGGCGCCGGGCACGATGGCCGCGCTGGGATCGAAAACCGTAACAGTCAGCGTCGCCGAGTCTTGCGCGAAAGCGGCGAAACCGCCGAGAAACACGGCTATAGCCGCGAATTGTCTGAGCACAACCTGGGTACAACTCCCTCTTTCGAAAAGTCCCGCGCCCAAAGCAAGAGCGGCAACTGAAGAAGACGGACCGCCGGTTCATCCGGGGTACGCCGATTCACAAATACAAATAACCACAATACTCCGTTCGGCCTCCGCGGGGCAAGCGTAACCCGCCGGCAACCGCCACGGGAATGCGAGAACGGTGGCTACTGCACATTGCGGGCCATCCACTCTACGCGTGAAAGATCTTGTCACCCGCAGTTTTTCCTTCGTACCGGCTGCGGACGTGTATCCGCTATGGATGCAGGTGTGCTGAAACTTCACGTTTTGTGACGCAAGCTTTAGCTTGCCGCGGCGAACTTCAGTTCGCCGTCTTGCGATCCAGTCGCGCCGTCAGATCCTTCACATTCACCGTGAGCAGACGGCCCGACGGATGCCCCCCGCGATAGGCGATCGCCTTCACCACCGAGGCATCCCCCGGAATGACTACGGGCTCGCCGGAATATTTCGGCATGAACTGGTCCGGGTTCGTCCCATCGAATGTATAGTGAATTTCGCAGCCGCTCAACTCCGTCGTCATACGTACGGCCGGCTTTCCAGAGGCATCCCGCACGGGAGCCACGGCCACGTCGTACATGGTGCGCGCATAGTTCACCTGCGCGGCATCCAAACGTTGAAATTGGCTCTCCACGCGCCCGGCAAAATCGTCCCAGTTGCGGCCGGCCTTGGGCGACCAGAAAACCTCGGCCAGCGCCAAAGCCCGCGGCCAGGTCATGTACTCGGCATGCCTGGGGTTGGGCACCGACTCGGTCCAGAGATTGCCCTGGCCGCCTAGAATGTACTTTGCGTCCACTCCTTCGGGCGTCGGCTCGAAACGGTAGCAGGTGCTGAGCAGCAGCCGCCCGAAAGTACTCGGTTCGAGCGACGGGTCGCCCTGATAATAATCCAGGTAAACGAAATTGGTGGGCGTCATGACCACCTGCCGGTTCATTTTCGCCGCCGCGATGCCGCCGTCCATACCGCGCCAGGACATCACGGCTGCATTGGGCGCCAGGCCCCCTTCCAGAATCTCGTCCCATCCGATCAGTTTCTTGCCCTTCGATTCCAGAATCTTTTCCGCGCGGCGCACCAGGTAGCTTTGCAGTTCCTCAACGTTCGCCAGATGCTCGTCGGCCATGCGCCGCTGGCACTTCGCGCAGGTCTTCCAGAAGCCTTTGAAACACTCGTCCCCGCCGATGTGAACATATTCGGAAGGGAACAGCGGCGCCAGTTCGCTGAATACTTTGTCGATGAACTCGAAGGTCTTTTCGTTGCCGGGACAAAAGGCGTTGTCCACCTTCTCGTAGAAATTCGAGCCGGGGTTCACCTGGAACGGTCCACCGGTGCAGGAGAGCTCCGGATACGCGGCCAGCGCCGCCAGCGAATGGCCGGGCATCTCGATTTCAGGAACCACCGTCACAAAACGCTGCCGCGCATAGGCCACCACCTCGCGTATGTCGTCCTGTGTGTAAAACCCGCCATCGGTGGCCGCCTCGCCTTCACGCGGCGCTTCGCGGGTGCCCCATCGCGCCAGCCGGGGAACGCGCCACGCGCCCACCTGCGTCAGTTGAGGCAGACCCTTGATCTCGATGCGCCAGCCATTATCGTCGGTAAGGTGCCAGTGGAAGACATTCATCTTGTAGCGCGCCATGCGATCGATGTACTGCTCGACGAAGTCCTTGGCGAAGAAGTGGCGGCTGACGTCCAGCATCAGGCCGCGCCAGGCGTAGCGCGGGTAGTCGACGATGTGGACGCAGGGGATGCTCCAGGCGTCCTCGCGTCGCGTCGCGCTTTCGATATCGGGAGGGAGCAATTGCAGCAACGTCTGGACCCCGTAGAACAAGCCCGCCGGCGTTGCGGACTGGATGCGCACGCCGCGCGAGGTGACAACCAATTCGTAGCCCTCGGGATGGACGGGGGCAGGGGACTGCCCGCTCAATCCCAGCACGATGGCGTTGTGGCGAAGGAGAGGAAAGACCGCTTCGGAGATCTTCAATTGCCAACCGGTAGGCGCCGCGAGGGCCTTGGCAAGGTAGTCGGCTACCTGCCGCGCTTCCGGAACCCCGGGGGGAGTCACGATGGCTATGCGCGAATGCAGGCGGAACGCGCCTGACTGCATCTCGAGCGAGACGGGCTGAGGAATCAGGGCGGGCGTCGCAGCCTGCGCGGCTGATGACGCGACAATGAGGACAATCGGACAAACAATTGAGGTTTTCATATCCGCGCTAATTATATCGTGTAGCTTTTTAGGTGGGCGCAGCCCCGGTCTGCTTCGAGGGGGCGTTAAACAAGGCCTATCTCACCACACGGAGCGTTTGCCCGACCACGTCCATGGATCCCAGAACGCCATTTTGGGACAATGCGCGGCACATTTGCGAGTGGCGGGATAAGTGGACGACGTACGGTGCGGAGACAAACAATCTCAAAGGCGAACTTGGCGGCGAAATCTTTCAGCCGGATCTGGGCACCGTATTCGGTCCTTAGCTACTCCAACAACCTCACCCCGCGCCTGGTGATGGCCGTTGGGGCAAGCTGGCTGGGCGAGTTGAACGATCAGATCAGCCTGGAAAAAAACGTGCTGATCCAGCTCACCGCCGGCGAGATGGCAGAGCCTCGCACACGGCGCGAGTTTCTCAATTCCGGCACGCGTCGCGGTGGCTCGGACCACCTCCCACAGCACTTTGGGCGTCATGCCAGTTCCCCAGATCCGGCCTGTTTTGTTTGTTGTTCGACCGAGAGAGCGCGCCTTCGGTGATGCGACCGGCCTCCTTCCATTCATCGATCGCAACCTTCACCCATGGTGGGATTGGAACAGTACGGATGTGCCCAGCCTTGCCCAGGGGGTCGGCGATGACCGAATGCTCCTCGCGCGACTGGATCGAGTCAACCCGAAGCGCAAGCAACTCGCCGCGGCGCAATCCGCACCCGATCAGCATCGCGATCATGGCATGATCCCTCTTGCCCCGCAGCGAACCCCCGATCCGCGACTGCGAGCAACCGCTTCGCCTGTTCAGCCGTCAGCCAGTTTCCAACGCGAACTCCGATCCGGCGTACGCCCCTTGACTCGTCTGATTCCGGCGGCCAGTTCCGGACTGAGCAGGCCGGAATCGGCGGCTTCAAACGCGACCCGCCGGACGGCAGCCAAGCGGAGATTGATGGTGGTGGCTGCATATTGCTTCTGTTCGACAAAGATCCGGCACCTCAGAACCCCGGTGCGGTTGAATGCGAGGCGCGGTTCTGAACAGTACCAATCGACAAAATCGGTGACGGCGCGATCATAGCTGCACCGACCGCTTTTGGACGTGAGAGTATTGAGTACAGCCGCTTTGGACTGTTCGAGGTCTGGGAGCGCCAGGACGCGCTTGGTGGGCGTTTTTTCTTACGCGGTTTTTGACATCGGAGACCACAGGGAAGGTTCGCGGGCGGCCCGATTCGGGAGGCACGCGGTAGGCTCCTTACGGATTGCCGTTTAGATCCCACCCTGGCAGACGCAATAAAGTCGACTTACGTTATCTGCACGTCTGCGACGGCCGAGTTGATTGCGCTCAACGCCTTTTGGTCTTCCCTGCCGATCTACGGCGTGCGAATCAGACCGCGCTGGTCTTCCAGTCGCTCGATCCGATGATCCAGTTCCATGATTTGCTTGGTGAGCCTGAGCTCCAGTTCCGCGAACCCTTGCCGTGTTTCGGCGCGTAGGGCTCCGATCTCGGACCGCACAGCTTCGATTTGTGCGCTGAGCATGCGTGTATTGATCCAGGCCGTGAGCACGACCACGATCAAGCTGCCGAACAGGGCCAGAATTGCGGGCATCCACGCTTGAACCTGAGCGTTCATCAATGCACCCATTATACATCCGGTTCCGCTAAACAGTTCTCCCGGCTACCCGGATTTGACATTTCCCCCCTCCCGCCCGGTAATCTAAGTAGCTTGAACCATCGGAGACGGCCTCCTTTGGACCGTCGCCTGTCAGGATGTCCCGAAACTCAGCAGTACGCCGTCTATCATTGCCTATCCGCGTTCCCAGCTCAGGCGGTCTACTTGCCGGGCTCGGGGGATTTCAGAATCCGTAGCACTGAGAGTATTGTGTTCCAACTGCGCGTTGTCGCCGGCGCCCCAAAGAGCCTGTCGATCTGGCCGAGACAGCCAATCGTATTCATGTGGCGGCGGTACACCCCATACACGAGACGGTTCTTCGAGCCAATGATTCGAACCAGCCACTCCCCACCTTCGGGAAGAGCAATCGGAAGAGAAACTCTGCGGCGTCCAGCCTCCGACAGGATGCTTACAAATTGAACAACATCCGCGGGCGGTGGCT
>Ga0187875_10003904_pt1 | contig 10391 bp, 10 predicted proteins | sample June2016WEW_17_1_2_FD_132978 | JGI IMG/M metagenome (GOLD analysis project Ga0187875, IMG submission 132978) | Peatland microbial communities from SPRUCE experiment site at the Marcell Experimental Forest, Minnesota, USA - June2016WEW_17_10 | ecosystem: Environmental > Terrestrial > Soil >... | reverse complement strand
GGCTACCCGTATCCATCCTCATGAACCCGCCAGGCTGGTCAGCCGCCGCAGGCCGCCCCAAGCCGGTGGGGTCGCCCTGGACGCTACGGAACTCACAGATCACAAGCCGGCCACCGACGACACCCGGAAAACGTGGCCGATGTTTGCCTCAGTCATGGGCAAGGTATTTCCTCCCGGCTCAACCGCAGGTCAGGGCCAGTAGGCTCCCTCAGGCTCTTAGGCTCCGCATCGCTCATAGGCTCCCTGGCTCCCTCCCTGCTTACAGTAGTGCCAGCATGAGTATCGCCAGGTCAGGACAGATGTGGTGCCATCATTGATCCGGGCCAGGGGACGCGGGATGCTCGGGCTATGCGATATGAAAGCAGCGTTACATCACTCTCATGGATCCCGTCCGAGGCGGTCACCGGCCCCAGCCGGCTGGCCTTCGACTCGGGATTCGGCCACTACGACGACCCGCCGTCCGCGGAACTCGGGGATCTCGAGGAGCTCCGGGCCGCGGACAAGTTCCGGTTCGCCAACGTGCTGCGGGCCTGGATCGAGGTCGGCGACGACGGGCAGATCAGTGACGCCGGCTACGCCGGCTCCGGGCTGATCGGCGCCACCACACTCCAGCTGGCCGGCCTGCACGCCCGCTTCCAGGCGGTCAAGCTGCCCGATATCCAGCGGCCGCCCGAGCACGGGCCGGGCTGGGTTCGGTTCACGCAGACGATCGGCGGCCGCACCGGGGTGCCCATGCCCCGGCCGGTCAAGCACCCCCCGTACGCGCAGTGGCTGGCCCCGCTGGTGTGGACCACGCTGACGCTCACCCTGCACGCCGACGGCACCGCCGAGCCCGCGATGACCGGGGCGAGCGCGTTCCCCCGGCACTGGGTCTACGCCGCCGACGGCCACCTCACGCACAAGTCCGGCCTGACCGACTATGCCGGCTGGACCAGCACGTCATTCGGCAAGCACAGCCCCTGGGGCGACGAGGATTCCCCGGCGCTGGTCACCGCCGTCGAGACCGCCCTGGAACGGGCCCTGTCCGTGCAGCTCATGCACGGCGCGGCCAAGCCGGTCATCAGCCGGCCTCGGGCGGGCGACACTCTGGTCCGCCAAGGCGAACCGGGAACCTCGATCTACCTGGTGCTGGACGGCGTCGTCCGGGTGGAACGGGACGGCGAGCATCTCGCCGAGTACGGTCCCGGGGCGATGCTCGGCGAGCGGGCCCACCTGGAAGGCGGCCTCCGCACGTCCACGCTGGTGGCGGTGACCGACTGCCGGGTGGCGTCGGCGGAGGCCAGCCAGTTCGACCAGGACGCGCTGGTGCAACTGTCCGGGGGGCACCGGCGCGAAGACGCCGGCCGGGGCTGACGTGCGCGTACACCTCTGCGGCGTGCGCGGCTCGACGCCCGCACCAGGAGTGGAGTTCCTCCGCTACGGGGGGCACACTTCATCCGTGGCGATCAGCCACGACGATGCGGCCAGGCCGGCGCTCGTGCTGGATGCGGGCACCGGCCTGCGCCAAGTCACCGCGCTGCTCGGAGGCGACCCTTTCACCGGCACCATCCTCCTCACCCACCTGCACTGGGATCATGTGCACGGCCTGCCTTTCTTCCAGGGCGGCGACCGCGACGACGCCCGCGTCACCCTGCTGCTGCCGGCCCAGGAATCCGGGGAGACCGCAGCCGCGGCCCTGGCCCGCGGGATGTCCCCGCCCCATTTCCCGATCGGCCCGGAGGGACTGCGCGGCGACTGGACCTTCGGGTCCCTGCCCCCGGGCCCGCTCAAGGCCGAGGGGTTCACCGTGGAAGCCCGCGAGGTACCGCATAAGGGCGGCCGGACCTACGGCTACCGGGTCAGCGACGGGCACTCGGTGCTGACCTACATCCCCGACCACTGCCCCACCGTGCTAGGCCCCGGGCCGGACGGGCTGGGCGAGTACCACCCGGCCGCGCTCGACCTGGCGGCCGGCACGGACCTGCTCATCCACGACGCGTTCCTGCTCGCCCCGGAGGTACCCGCCGAGGCGGCGTTCGGGCACGCGGCCGCGGAGTACGCGGCCGGACTGGGAACGCGGGCCGGGGCGCGGCGGGTGGCGCTGGCCCACCACAAGCCGGGCCGGACCGACGACGAACTGGACGAGCTGGCCCGCCGGTTCGCCGGCGGCGGTCCCGCGGCCCCCGGTGCGCCCCGCCAGCCTGGCACATCCGGCGTACCAGAGATCTTCGTGGCCGCCGAGGCCGGACACGGTGTACCGGAGATCTTCGTGGCTGCCGAGGGCGGGATACTCGACCTATGAGCCCTGCCGCGCCCGCCGCCGACGCCCTCGTGCTCGGCTCCGGTCCCAACGGCCTGGCCGCGGCCATCACCCTGGCCCGGGCCGGGCTCCACGTCCGGCTCATCGAGGGCTCGGATACGCCCGGCGGCGGCTGCCGGACCGGCGAGCTGACCCTGCCCGGGTTCCGGCACGACATCTGCTCCGCGGTCCACCCGCTCGCCGCGTCCTCCCCGTTCTTCACCAGCATCGACCTGGCCGCACGCGGGGTCGCCCTGTGCACTCCCAAGGTCGCGTTCGCTCATCCGCTGGACGGTGGCCGAGCCGCTGCGGTCGCGGGCTCGGTCGACGAGACCGCGGCCAGCCTGGGCCGCGACGCGGGTGCCTACCGGCGGCTGCTCGGTCCGCTCGTCCGCGACAGCGGGCTGACCCTGCCGGAGATCCTCGCCCCGATCCGGTCCGTGCCCCGGCACCCGCTGGCCATGGCCCGCTTCGGCCTGGACGGCCTCCCGCCCGCCACCGTGGTGGCCCGCCGGTTCCGCACCGAGGAGGCACGGGGTATGTTCGCCGGCGTCGCTGCGCACTCGATGCTGCCCCTGAGCGCCCCGGTGACCAGCGCGTTCGGGTTGCTCCTCATGATGGCAGCGCACACGGTGGGCTGGCCGGTGGTCGAGGGGGGCAGCGCCCGCCTGACTGGGGCACTCCTCGCCGAGCTGGCCGCGCTGGGCGGCGAGGTGGAGACCGGCCACTGGGTACGGTCGCTGGACGAGCTGCCGCCCGCCCGGGTGGTCCTGCTCGATGTCACCCCCCGTCAGCTGATCGCGATGGCCGGGGACCGGCTGACCGGCGCGCACCGGGCCGCGCTGAGCCGGTTCAGATACGGCCCCGGGGTCTGCAAGGTGGACTTCGCGCTGAGCGGCCCGGTGCCCTGGGCGGCCCCGGCCTGCCGGGAGGCCGGCACCGTGCACCTGGGGAGCACGCTGGCCGAGGTGGCCCGCAGCGAAGCCGACGTGGCCGCGGGGCGGATGCCGGAGCGCCCCTACTGCCTGGTCGCCCAGCCCGGCGTGGTCGACCCGACCAGGGCCCCCGAGGGCCAGCACACCCTGTGGGCGTACTGCCACGTGCCCTCGGGCAGTCCCGAGGACGTCTCCGGCCTGATCGAGGCCCAGATCGAGCGGTTCGCGCCCGGGTTCCGTGACCTTGTCCTGGCCAAGTCGGTCCGCACCGCCACCGACATGGAGCACTACAACCCGAACTACGTGGGCGGCGATATCAACGGCGGGGCCGGGACGCTGCTGCAGACCGTGCTCCGGCCCACACCGCGCTGGAACCCCTACCGGACCGCGATCCCCGGGGTCTACCTGTGCTCCAGTTCCACCCCGCCCGGCGGCGGCGTGCACGGCATGTGCGGCCAGAACGCCGCCCAGGCGGCCCTGGCCGACCACTTTTCGTGATCCTCGTCAAGCGCTGCGATATGCGCATACGACGCTCCACGATCATGAATCGGCGTGCCCTGTTCGCGGAACACCGGCTGCCCGCCGGCCGGGCTACGGGATGAGGGCGATCTTGCCCTGGGTGTGGCCTTCCATGATGGTCCGGTGCGCCTGCGCCGCCCCGGCCAGCGGGAAGGTCTGGGACACGAACACCCGGAGCTTCCCGTCCTGGGCCAGCCGGGCCAGGTCCAGCCGGGCGGCGGCGCGGATCTCGGTGCCCGGGTCGGCACCGGGCGCCCCGCCCAGGACCTTGATCCCGGTGGCCAGCCCCCGCTCGAACGAGGCGATGGTGGCGATCCGGGTCCGGTCGGGCACGAGCACGAACGACACGTCCAGGGCCTCGTCCGAGCCGGGCAGGTCCAGCGCGGCGTCGACGCCGTCCGGCGCGGCGTCCCGGACCCGGTCCATAAGGCCCAGGCCGTACTCCACCGGGAGCGCGTCCAGCCCGCGCAGGAAGTCGTGGTGCGCGGGGCTGGCGGTGGCCACCACGGTGGCGCCCCGGTCCACCGCGAGCTGCACCGCCATCACGCCCACTCCCCCGGCGGCCCCGTTGATCAGCACCGTGTCACCGGGGCCCACCCCGGTGGCGGCCAGCAGATGCCAGGCGGTGACGCCCGTGAGCATCAGCCCGGAGGCCTGGGCCCAGTCGAGCGTGTCGGGCTTGGGCACCAGCGCGGAGGCCGGCACCACCAGCTCGGCGGCGTACGCGCCAGGGGCCCGGAAGGCGATCACCTCGGCACCGGCCTCGATCGGGCCGGCCGGGCCCGCCGCGTCGGGCCCGACCGCGGTGACCACGCCCGAGGCTTCCGAGCCCAGCCGCAGCGGCAGCTGCGTGGGGTCGGTGCCGAAGGCACCGCTGTAGACCTTGTAGTCGACGGGGTTGACGCCGGCCGCCCGGATCTCGATGAGCGCCTCGCCCGGACCGGGCTCGCCCGGCGCCTGATCGGCGATCTCCAGCACGTCGGGTCCGCCGAAGGCGGTCGCGATCACGACAGCAGACATGTCAGCCCGAGCCCCCCTTCGCTAACCGCGTATGTCCCTCCGGGTCATTCCCTCCGGCGGGCCCGCGAACCGATGGTCCCGGCCGCCCGCCAGGCCAGGATCGACCAGCGTGACAAGCCGGACAGAATCGACAGCGCACTTCCGGCAGAACCGACCGAAAACGCCGATGCCACCGAGCCAACCGACCCGATGGACAAAATCGAACCGGCCGACCCGATCGAAAGAATCGAGCCGGCCGATCCAATGGACAGGATCGAGCCGCTCGACCCGATACTCAGGATCGAGCCGGCTGAGCCTGCAGCCGACGGGCTGGCCGGTGATGAGCCAGCAGACAACGGGTTACGAATGCTCCGCATGACGGCATTCTCGCAGCCCCCGCACATAAGAGCCGGAAGCGGGACGCGCGAAAACCGTCAGACGGGGCGGCCCGCCGCAGCCTCGAGGGATTCGGGGTGCGCGCGGCGGTAATGCTCGGTCAGGACGACACTGGCCTGGCCGGGCTTGTGGGCGATGGTGCGCTGGCATATTTCGCAGCGCAGTACCGGGAGCTGAGTCACGGTAACAGGGAAGCGGGGATTACTCATCTCACCGTCCATGATGCCAGATCCCGACGCCCCTATCACCCCGCAACGCCGTTAAAGACCAGCTCCCGGCCCCTTAGTCGGACAGGGATCGAGGGCCGGACAACGAGCGAGGTGGTCATTGACCACGCCCACGGCTTGCATAAAGCTGTACGTGATCGTCGATCCGACGAACGTGAAGCCGCGCCGTTTCAGGTCCTTGGCGACCCGGTCGGACAGCTCGGTCCTGGCGGGCAGCTCGGCCACGTTGCGCGGGCGATTGACCAGCGGGGTGCCGTCCACCCAACCCCACAGGTAACTGGCGAACGACCCGTGCTCCTGCTGGGTGTCCAGGAACGCGCGGGCGTTCCTGGCCGTGCCCGCGACCTTGAGCCGGTTGCGGACGATGCCCGGGTCGGCCAGCAGCGCGGCCAGCTTGGCGTCGTCGTAGCGCGCGATCCGCTCCGGGTCGAAGCGGTCCAGTGCCCGCCGGTAGTTCTCCCGCTTGCCGAGGATCGTGGCCCAGGACAGCCCGGCCTGGGCGCCCTCCAGGATCAGCATCTCGAACAGATAGCGGTCGTCCCGGGACGGGCGGCCCCACTCGTCGTCGTGGTAGGCGCGCATCGCGTCTGAGCTCTCGGCCCAGTCGCAGCGGCGCGGCGCGTCGGATTCGTTCATCAGGGCCAGCGTCCCACGCGGCACCGACACTCGCGTCACTCCTCCGGAGGGGCTCCCTCATCTGCGACCCCAGTGCCCCCTGCGGCGGCAGGTCCAGCTACGACCCCCGTGCCGCCTCCGGCGGCGGGCCCGGCCGCGTCGCCCGCAGGCACGCCGAGCATCTCCGCGAACCGGGCCACCATCATGTCCCGGCCCTTGACCTGGGCCACCACCTCCGGCGGGAGGAGGTCGTCGCTGTCGGGCCGCTGGCCTGAGCCGCCCTCCGGCCCGATCGGCACGACGATCCCGGGCGGCGACGGCTCGTACTTGCCCAGCCCGGCACCCACGCCGCCGGCGGCGTCCGGTCCCGCCTCGATCAGCGCCCGGATGTTCCCGGCCACGATCGCGGCCTGGCGGCTGGCGGCGCCTGCGACCTTCCGGTCGGCGGTGGACACGTCTCCCAGCGCGAACACCCGGTCCTGACCCGCGACCTGCAGCGTCGGAGTGACCTCGATCATCCCGTCCGCCCCGCGAGCCCCGGCCAGGCCGCCGGCCAGGTAGTCGCTGACCGGGATGACCCCGTAGCAGCGGAACCAGATGTCGGCGGTGACCTCCGTACCGGCCTCGGTCGTCACCGTGAAGGTCCGCGGCTCGCCAGGCTCGGTGGGCGGCGCGGCCCGCAGCGGGCTGCCCAGCAGCACCTGCACGCCCAGCTCGGCGAGCTGGCGGCGCAGCTCCGCCTTGAGGTCGGCGCGGAACGGGCCGCCGAGCACCTCGTCGGCCACGTCGACGAGGGTCACCTGCTTGGACGGCCAGACCGCCTTGATCTCGCCGGCCAGCTCGATGCCGACCGCCCCGGCACCCACCAGCAGTACCCGGGCGGCGGCGGAGAGCGCCTCGTGGGTGCCGAGCGTCTTCTCGTGGGCGTCCACGGTACGGTCCACGTCGCTCTTGGCCGGGAAGGGGTAGCTGGACCCGGTGGCCAGCACGATGTAGTCCGCCGGGAGTTCCTCGCCGGAGGCCAGCACCACCTGCCCGGCGTCCACCTTCACAGCCCGGTCCTGCACCACCCGGCCGTGGCTGAGCAGCCCGCCGTAGGGCAGGTAGATCCGCGGCAGCCAGGCCGGGTCGACCAGGGCGCGCAGCGCGGCGACGTTGTGCACGAACGCGTCTTTCGGCTCGACCAGCACGACCGTGGCCACGTCGTCCAGCGACTTGGCCACGCTGATCCCGGCGTAGCCGCCGCCGATGACCGCTACGGCCGGCCGGGCCGGGGAAGGCTCGCTCATCTGAACTCCCTGTTTCTGCCGGCCTGTTTCTGCCGGCCTGTCTCTTCCAGACTGTCTCTGCCCGGACGCCGCCCTGGCGGTACCAAGCTACGGATCTAGTCTGTCCTACAGAACATCTGTCATGCAACTCATCAGTGAATCCGCCGATCTGCGATAGGCTGACGATATGTCCGCGCGATCCGGGTCCCAGGCCGGATCGAGAGCTGCGCCGGAGGCGGACGCCTGCGCCCTCAGCAACGATCTTGGCTGGGCGCTCGGCGTGGTGTTCCGCTGCTATCTCAAGGCCTCCCAGGACGCCCTGGCTGATCTGCCCGGCGGCCCGCGCGGCTTCCAGGTGCTCGCCGCGGCTGCCCGGGACCAGCACGGCAGCCAGCTGGCCCTGGCCCACCGCCTGGGGGTGGACCGCACGGTCATGACCTACCTGCTCGACGACCTCGAGGCGGCCGGGCTCATCGAACGACGCCCCGACCCGGCCGACCGCCGGGCCCGCCGCATCCTGGCCACCGCGCGCGGCTGCGAGGCCCTGGCCGATGCGGGCCAGCGACTGCGTGCCGCCGAGGAGCAGGTGCTGAGCTGCCTGGACGGCGAGGAGGATCGCGGGAGGTTCCGGTCATTGCTGCGCCGGCTGGCCCTGCACGCCAGCGTGGCCGACCCGGTGCGCGGCGCCTGCGACACCGCCGCCGAGGCCATCGGGACGGATCCGGCCGGCGGCCCGGTACTGCCCTGCTAGCCTCCGGGCGCATGACGGAGCAGATCTATGCGGGGAACGCGGCCGCCGACGCCCCGGCCAGCCGCGGCTGGCTGCTCGGGCACTTCCGGCCGGCCGGCGACCCCCGCCGCAGCGATGACGTCGAGATCAAGTGGGCCATTCACCCCCGCGACGACCGGCGCGCGCAGTGGGTCAGCGGCGAGCAGCGCTCGGCCGCGCTCATCCTGATCAGCGGCCGGTTCCGGGTCGAGCTCCCGGGCCGCAGTGTGCTGCTCGCCGAGCAGGGCGACTACGTGGTGTTTCACGGCGTGAACCACTCCTGGCACGCCGAGGAGGCGTCGGTCGTGGTGGCGGTCCGCTGGCCCTCCGTCCCCGGCTACGCGCTCCCCGGGCCCGACAATGGAACCGGCGCCGTCACCTAGGCCGAAGTTACGGCTGACCGGGTAGGCGATTCTTGTCTTGGCCTGGGGTTTTGCTTGCCTGGGCTGGGCTGGCTTCTGGCTACTTCAATGTGAGCGGGATGGCGGCGCCGATGAGCTGGAAGGCGTCCCGCTGGACGCTGGTCGGTTCGGTGAGCATGGGCACGGTGGCGGTTGCGCCGGCGAAGCGGACCTGGTTGCGGGTCAGGGTGGCGAGGTGGGCCAGCAGGCCGCGGAAGCTGCGGTAGGGCCGGCCGGCCTGGTCATGCTGGTATGAGGCTTTGGCCTGGGCGGCCGCGGAGCGGCGGGCGGGGCGACAGGGTCGCCGCCGATGGGCGGGTTCTCGTCGGTGAAGGTGAGTGGTGCCCAGGCGCGGCGCAGGTGCCAGGCCAGGTAGCAGCCGAGCATGCAGATCAGCACGTGGGAGCGGACGCGTTCTTCGAGGTGGTGGTAGATGGGCCGCAGGTCCAGGTCGTCGGCCTTGAGGTGGCGGAAATCCCGCTCCACGTATTTGAGGTTCTTGTAGGCGCTGACCACGCCGGGTGCGTCGAGCTGGCTGGCCGGGAGGGGTGTGCGCAGCACGTAGAACCCGTCCAGGGCGGCTTCTTCGTCGATCTGCGCCTGGCGGCGGGTGACGGCCAGGGTGGTATCGGTGATCACGACGTCGAAGTGCTTGCCGGTCTTGTACTTGCTGATCACCTTGCCCACGGCCACGCCGATCTCCCCGGCGCCGGTCAGCCGTCCTGCCTGGACGCGGGTGATGATGGGGGCCAGCAGTTTCCCGGTAGCGGCGAGGAGTTCTTCGCGGGTGCGGGCGCGGTCGGCGGCCAGGACCGGGTTGCGGCAGGCGATCAGCCGCTCGCCGGGGTAGTCCGGGCTGGTGATCTCGGCCAGGTCCTGCTGATCGAACAGCGACATCTGCAGCGGGCCGCCGTCGGCCATCAGCTTGCGGATGGCGGGGGCGCGCAGCGCGGTGATCCACCCGTAGCCGTCCGCGTCCGGCCGCGGCGTCCCGTCCTCCAGCTGGTTCAGGGCCGCGATCCGGGCACTGGTGATCATCCCCCGGTCGCCGACCATGACCATCTGCCCCAGGCCGAACTTGTCCCGCACCACGTCCACGATCTGGGTGAACGCGGCCGGGTCGCCGGTGCTGCCGGGCAGCACCCGGACCGCGACCGGCCTGCCTTCGGGGTCGGTGAGCAGCCCGTACTCGATCTGCAGCTTGCCTTTCTTGCCGTCGCGGGAGTAGCCGCGGGCGGCCAGCGGGCAGCACCGGCCCTCCATCCACGAGCTGGACAGGTCAAACAGGGCCATCCGGGACGGGTTCGCCTCCGGCGCCAGGTGGCGAGCGGCCAGCCTGGCCTCGATCGTGTCCTGCCTGCTCTCCAGCCAGTCCATCGCGGCGTAGATGCCGTCGGTAGACGCGCCGGACACTCCCAGGTCGCCGCCCAGGGTGGTGTCGTCCCACCAGGTCAGGGTGGCCAGTTTGGACGCCGGGGCCACCACCCGGGAGATGACCAGGGCCAGGGCCAGGTCCCGTTCGGCGCAGGCCGGGCCCAGCAGCGCGGGCAGGCCCAGCCTGGCCGCCATGGCATGGACCGCGGCGACGTGCCCGTGCGGGAGTGAGGCGGTGATCGTCACCGCCTGCCCGGGCGGCACCAGCCGCTCACCCTTCAAGGTCGCCTCGATCGCGGACACCGCGTCGGCGGGCAGCCCGGACAGGTTGGCCAGGGTTTCGTGCCGGACCTTGCCGCCGTCGCGGTAGGTGCGGCGGACCAGCACCGACTCATACACCCGCTGCTCACCGGACTTCGCCACATACGTCCGCCGGTTCCGGGCTACATGCATCGCACCGCCACGTGCCGTCATAACCCTGATCATAGCCAGCAGATCCCGGCAGGAACGGCATCAACACGCATATTTCGTGGCTACATAAAATGGGCGCAGCCGACGGCTTTCCGCACCTCAAGACCGCAACGCCTACGCAGAGCTACAGCAACTCCGG
>Ga0187875_10003900_pt1 | contig 10402 bp, 7 predicted proteins | sample June2016WEW_17_1_2_FD_132978 | JGI IMG/M metagenome (GOLD analysis project Ga0187875, IMG submission 132978) | Peatland microbial communities from SPRUCE experiment site at the Marcell Experimental Forest, Minnesota, USA - June2016WEW_17_10 | ecosystem: Environmental > Terrestrial > Soil >... | reverse complement strand
GAAAACAGGTCCGCCGCCGGGTCGAAGTGAAACTCCGCCTTGAGCAGACGCTTCACCACCAGCGCGGTGAAGCCCGTGGCCAGTGCGCTGCCAAGCAGTCCAGCCGCCGCGCCCAGCACCAGAAACTCAATTGAAAATATGCCGGCGACGCGCCGCCGCGTAGCGCCCAGCGTCTTCAGGATCACCACTTCGCGTACCCGCCCAAAGCGCGTGCCCGCCACGCTAGACGCCAGAATGATCGCGCCCGCCACGATGGTGAATGCCGAAACGAAACGCACCACCAGTGCGATCTGGTCCACCACCTGTTGCACGATTTCCAGCACGTCCGCCATGTTGATCACCGTGATGGTCGGCATCTTCTCATAGATGGCGCGCTGCATGGCCGCTACGTCGCGCGGCTTCACCCGGATACTGCCATAGTAGATGGCCGGAAACCCGTCCAGACTGCCCGGACTGAAGATGAATTCGAAGCGCGCGGTCATGCGCACGGAATCGGTGCGTTGGATGCAAGCGAGGTTCGAGTGGAGCGGGCGCCCCCAGGCGGCCCACTCCAGCGCCATGCCGGCCTTCAGATGCAGGATGCGGGCGGCCTCTTCGGAAGCGCACACTTGCGGCACGGCTGGATGCCCGTTCCACCAGGAGCCGCTGAGAATCTCCATCTCACGCGGGCGGGCTGGCGCGCTGGTCACCGAGCGCGTCCGCAGGAACCGGCGGCCCCATTCCTGCAAGCCCATCTTCTCCATAGGCACGCCATTCACCGACGTCAGCCGCACAGCCACCGAGGACACAATCTCCGGCGCGGTTTCGATCCCCTTTTGCCGCTTCAACAGATCCGTCAGCGCCTGCCGCTGCGCGCCCGGAATATCCAGCATGAACACGTTGGCCATGCCCGGCGGTGCGTTTTGCATCAAATCCGCCAGCACGGCGTGCTGCACCAGGTAGACCGTGAGCGTGAACATGACCCCGGTTCCCAGCGTTACCAATACCGTTTGCGCATGATTGCCGGGCCGGTAGAGATTGGCGACGCCTTGCCGTAATGGCACCGGCAGTGCGCGTCCGGCCCCACGCATCAGCAGCCGCAGCCCGCGCAGCAGGAACCAGGCAATCCCCGCGATCGCCAGCAGGCTCACCAGCAGACCGCCGGCGAAGTACGCGCCCATGCGCAGGGAATCGTGCAGCGTGGTTCCGGCAAGCCATGCGGCGATCAGCCCGATACCTACCAGGATCGCGGCAGCCGTCGCCAACGCCTGGCGCGAACGGCTCCAGCGCTTCAGCCAGTCCGGCCGCGATTCGGTCATCTCGCGCCGGAAAATCACCGCCGGACGTATTTCGCGAATGCCCAAGAGCGTGGGCAAGGTGAACAGCAGCGTGGTGAGGATGCCGATCGCCAGGCCCTGCGCGGCCGGGACCCAATCCAGCCCCATGTGCGGCGGCACCGGGAAGAAGCGGCCGATCAGAGCCGGAAATACGCGTTGCACCAGCGTGCCGAACGCGATGCCAAGCAAGCCGCCCGCCAGGCCCAGCGCCAGCGTCTGCGCCAGGTAGATGCGCAGCACTTGTCCCGACCGTGCGCCAAGGCATTTCAGAACCGCGATGATATCCATCTTCTGCTGCAGATGCGCGTGCATGGCCGTAGCTACGCCCAGCGCGCCCACAATCAGGGCGATCAGGCTGATGAGGCTCAGAAAAGTGGTGGAGCGCTCCAGGCCGCGCGTGACGATGGGATGCGCTTCGCGGTAATCGGCGATCAGGCCCTCGGGGAACGCTTGCTTCAAGACGTTGCGCACCTGCTGTACGTCCGGGCCGCGCGGCGGCAGTAGGAACAGGTAGCGCTCGGCAGCGCGGCTGCCCAAGCTGATCAAGCCGGTGCGGTCGAGACCGTCCCGGCTGATCATCACGCGCGGACCGATGTTGATGCTGCCCGTTAGGCGGTCGGGCTCCGATACCAACAAAGCCGCGATACGAAAGTCCTGGCCGCCCAGCCGCAGGTTGCCGCCTACGCGCGTCTTCAGCCGGAAAAGCAGGTCGTCGGAAACCGCGGCCGAGTGGCTGTCGAGGACGGCGCGCAGAGGGGCGGGCGGGTCCAGCTTCACCTCGCCATAAAAAGGATAGACACCCGGATCGATGGCTTTCACCGAAACCAGCATGGGCTCCGGCACTTCGGCCGTGCTGGCCATAGTGAGAGTTTCGGTGACGGAGGTCTCCCGCACACCGCGCTTTTCCAAGCTTTGAAGCTCGGCGATCTGTTGCGGCGTAGATTGGCCGAACACGCGCAGGGAGAGGTCGCCTGCCATCAAGGTGCGCGCCTGCGTCAGCAGTAGATTGTGGAAAGCGCGGCTGAATGAGCGCACGCCGGTAAGCGCGCCCACGCCCACTGCCACGGCCAGGATCACGAAGAAGAATTTGGCGGGCGAGGAGCGCAGGTCCCGCCATGCGATTCTTATTGTGACTGGTTGATTAGTTCGCATTTCTCACATGTGGTATAAGCGTGGCGCACGCTTTAGCGTGCTGCTGCCGGCTTCAGCCGGCAGTGCCGCGAACTGTTCGCAGATCGGAGACACGGTTTTCATACAATCCGCCCATCGCGCAACAGAATCCGCCGGTCCGCAACGGCCGCCAGTTCCTGGTCGTGCGTCACCAGCACCAGGGTAGTGCCTTCCTGCCGGTTCAGCGACAGGAGCAAATCCAGCACCAGGCGGCCGTTTTCGGAATCCAGGTTGCCGGTCGGCTCATCGGCCAGCAGGATCGGCGGACGCACCATGAAAGCGCGGGCCAACGCCACGCGCTGCTGCTCGCCGCCGGAAAGCTGTACGGGGTAATGATCGTGCCGGTCCGCCAGGCCCACGCGATCCAGAAGCGCCCGCGCCCGCGCCGGACCATCGCCGCTTCCATTGCCGGCCAGTTCCATGGGCAATAGCACGTTTTCCTCGGCGGTCAGCGTAGGAATCAGGTTATACGACTGAAACACGAACCCGATCTTGCGGCCGCGCACCAGCGCCAGTGCATCTTCCTTCAGGCCGGTAATCTCCTGCCCGTCCAGCAAAATGGTGCCGGCCGTAGGCGTGTCCAGACCCGCCAGCAGCCCCAGCAGCGTGCTCTTGCCGCTGCCCGACGGGCCCATAATGGCGGCGAATTGTCCGCGCGGAATCTCCAGATCGACGCCCTTCAGGATGTCCACGCGGTGCGTTCCTGTGTCGATTGTCTTGGTGAGGCCGTGTGCCTGAATCATTGCGGTGTCATTTATGGGAGGTCTACGTTTTATTATGGCATTCAGATGCGTATCGTCAGTTTGCTTGCCGGCTTACTAGTACTGGGCGCTTGCGGCAGCGCGCCGAGCCCCGCGCCGGAGCCCTCGCTTGACGCCGCGCGCGGGGCCGCACCGCCCGCGCAGCCCGGTCCCCCGCCCGATAACCGGCCCGTGATCGTGGCCTTTGGCGACAGCCTCACCGCCGGGTTCGGCGCCGATCCCGGCAAAAGCTATCCGGATTACTTGCAGCAGGAACTGGACCGGCGGGGCCTGCGGTATCGGGTAGCGAACGCCGGGATCAGCGGCGAGACCACCACCGATGCGCTGGCTCGCCTGAGCACGGTGACCGCGCTGCACCCGGCCGTCGTCATCGTCGAATTCGGGGGCAACGATGGGCTGCGCGGTCTGCCGGTCTCCACTACGCGGTCGAACCTCGACCAGATCGTTGTGGCGCTGAAGGATTCCGGCGCAAAGGTGCTGCTGGCTGGTATGACGCTGCCGCCCAATTACGGCGAGGATTATATTGCCACCTTCCAACGTATCTACAGCGATCTGGCGGCGAAAGATAAAGTCGCGCTTATCCCGTTCCTGCTGGAAGGGGTCGCGGGGACCAACCGCATGCAACGCGACGGGCTGCATCCCACGGCGGACGGCAACCGTCTGGTGGCGGCCACCGTGATGCGATATTTGCGGCCGCTCTTGCGTTAGTGGGGCAGGCCCTCGGCCTGCGGCGGCCTCCCAGGCCGCCCCGCTCTTCCACCTAGCTTTGGTATGTATCTGAACTGTCGCGCGAGTCCACTGTCCTGTAGTCATGATGGATCGCGAGCCGGTCCTGGAAAAGCCGCTGGCCAGCCCGCATTTCTCAAACTCCCGCCGGCTGAGCGAGCCTGATCGCTCTGAAGGCCATAGCCGGCGAGACGGCGCAAGTCGACGAATACCTCATCGCATTTGAAATTGTCCGGGTGGAGAGCAACCGGCTGCGCGCCAAACTGCGCGACTATTACGAAGGGGAAGGCCGCCGCGACGCGGTCCGTCTGCGATTGCCTTTGAATACCTACGTCCCGGTGTTCGAAGCCGCGCCGCTCCATTGCCGCGCTGCCGTCTTTCGAACTTCAGCGCCCCGGTGGAAAAGATTACTTCAGCGATGGCCTTCCCGAGCGGATCGCCAACCAACTGGGCCGCTCCGGAAAGTTGCAAGTGGCGGCGCGCGGGTCTGCCCAGCGGTTCAAGGCTGGCGGCAACGTTCGCCGGATCGGCCGGCAGTTGCACGTCGATCTGGTGTTGGAGGGTGGTGTAAGTTTTGAAGGAAACAGAATCGGCGTCGCCACGAATGTATAACGCGCACAGCGGCCGCCAGATCTGGTCGAGCGCATTCGAACCGCCGGCCGCGGAGGTCTTGGCCCTGGAAGACGAGATTTCGACGGCCCTCGCCGTAGAACTGCAAGTTGGAGAGCGCATCCTCCGGCGCGCACGCGGCGATGGGCTGGACCAACGATTCCGACGCGCTGGACCTCTACCTGCAAGCCCGCTATCTGTTCAACAGCCGCAAGCCCGAGAATCTGTGGAAGAGCGTCCGGCTCGATGATCGAGCGCTCTGAAGAAAGAGCCGAAGTTCGCGCCGGCTTTCGCCGGCCTGGCGGAAGATTACGTGGTGCTGGCCGCCAATGAAGATCGGGATATTTCCCAAATGACGGTGCTGGCCAGGCAGGCCGTAACGCGCGCCCTGGCGATTCGATCCCAACCTGCCGGAGGCGCTCTTGACCCGCGTGGCCACCGAGCAGAACCCCGACTTCGCGGGCCTCGAGCGCGGCTACCGGGCGGCCCTGGCGGCCGATCCCAGCAGCGCAAACTGGTGGGGCTTGAATCTGTTGGCGAAAGGGCGGTTCTCGGAAGCCGAGGCCGAAATCCGGCAGGCCCAATTGCTCGATCCGCTTTCACTGCATATCGGGGCCAACATCGGCGCGGTGTATTATTGCCGCCGCCGTTACCAGGACACCGTAGACCGGGAACGCAGGATTCTCGATCTGGATCCGCACCTGTCTCCAGCCCTGCTTCTACTGGCCCGCGGATACGAAGGACTCAGTCGTTATCCTGGGGCCGAAGCCATCCTCGAAAACCAGCTCAAGCCCGGCCACAGCGCCGGCGTGTTGGCCGGCTTAGGGCATGTCTACGCGGTCTCCTCCAAGCAGTACCCGGCGCCGGATGATGGACGCCCTCGCCCGCATTGGCTTTTATTCAGACCGGGTTCGGCAACAGGAACGCGGCCCTCGCGCTGCTCGTAAATGAGCTACGAACAACACGACGCGGGCCTGGCCTTTCTCACAGTTGCCCCGCGGTGGGACCCACTGCGGGGCGATCCGCGTTTCCAGCAACTATTGCGCGAGCTCAGCCTCGACAAATAGCGGCAACTCCGGTATCGTCGTGTATCGTGGCCCCTTCGCACAACATAAGCGACCTGGTACAGGCGTTGCGCGCCGGAAACCTGGACGTCTTGCGCGCCGCCATCGAAGCCGATCCGAAAGTTGCACGTCAGCCCCGGTTGGTGGGGGCGGCCGGAGGCCGGGCAATGCAGCCCGCGCTGGCGTTGTTGAAGAAAGCCGGCGCCGACCTGAACGCCTCCTGGCGCAACTACCGTCCGCTGCACAACCTTTTGCAGTCTTCCGTGGCTACGTAGCCAATTCCGGCGTCGTTGAGCACGTCGGCGACCGGTCGCCCTTCGCGATGCCAGCCTCGTTCGTCGTCTGGCGGATTTGCCTCAGTGCGATCGAAGAATTCGGAAAGTGCGGTGCCGACCAAATCCGCCATTTGGTCGATCGAGAAAGTTCTCCTGTCTTGCCCACAGTAGAAACAGGTACCGTCGTGACCGCCTTCCTTGATTTCTGCGCGGAGAAACTGGTCGTCTACGCATTCGGAACAGACGCGTCGATCCTTCGTGCCGAGAGCCGGCATACCCTTGCAGATATGATCTCAGATCACAATCCGCTCGGCCCCCCACACAGGCCGGCGTGGACGACGGCCGCAGGACTGGAGTCCTGCCCCACCTAGCCGCACTCTTTCCACCGCGTGCCCCACTCCCACATGCCGAAGGTGGCTTGCTTCGGCAGTGAATGCCCTTGGCGGCGGCCACCAGCCACATGTGGCGGACATTGTGCATGTGCGCGGCGATGGCCGCGATAGTGCGGCCTTTGCCTCCGGGCGGTTCGGCGTTCCAGGCGGCGTACTGTCGGCTGAAGCCGACAGCGGCACGCTGAAGCGTGCGCCACAGGTCAAAGGGCGCCGACGGTTTGGGCATGGTTGGTCAACTCGCCAATCTCGGGGATGCGGATGGTGACGACATCGCCGGGGGCCAGCGCGGCGTCTTGCGGCACGATGATACCGGTGCCGGTGAGCAGTACGGTTCCGGCGGGGGTTTGATTGGCGCGTCGCAGGTATTCGATCAGGTTTTCGAATTTGCGGTGCAGCTTGGCCGTGGATACGCTGCCCGAGAAACGCTGCTGGCCGTCGCGCGTGACGGTGCAGGTCATTTCCAGATTGTAGGGATCGGGCAGATCGTCCGCCGTCACGATCACCGGTCCCAGCGCGCAGCATGCCGTATAGACCTTCGATTGCGGCAGGTAGAGCGGGTTTTCGCGCTCGATATCCCAGGCCGAAACGTCGTTCGCCAGCGTGTACCCGACGATGTTACCCTTGCTGCCGAGCACTAGGGCCAGCTCGGGCTCGGGCGCCGTGAAGAGCGAATCCGCGCGGATGCCGATGGCCTGGCCGGGCCCCACGCAGACGCGCGCCGTCCCCTTGAAAAAGACTTCGGGACGCGGCTGATGATAGACGTAAGCGTACATGCCTTCGCGCGTGCCGTGCTCGGCATCGCGAAACGACGCGCTCATTTCGTAAGTGCAGCCGCAGGCCCAGACTTCCGGCGGCACGATGGGCAGCGCGGGCGCGTGCGGCTCCCCATGATGGCTGGCGAGCCGCGCGGTGGTCTTCGCGAGCGAGACGCCCTGGGCTTCCGAGCGGCGAATCAGATCGGCAACCGTGTAGCTGGGAACGGCGCGGGCCAGGTTCCCTTCGAATACGGCGGCGAGGTAGCCGCCTTCGGCTTTAATTTGTCCGAGGCGCATTAGTATTTCAAATATACAGTTTTGTAGTCGCTGTAAAAGTCGAGCGCCGCCGGGCCTTGTTCCTTAGGCCCGAAGCTGGACTCCTTGGTCCCGCCGAAAGGCAACTGATATTCGACGCCGGCGCTGGGGAGGTTCACGGTAAGCAGGCCCGCTTCCATCCGGTAAACGAACTCGAAGACGCGCGAAAGATTTGTGGTTTGGATGGAAGCCGAAAGCCCAAACGGAATATCGTTGGCGATGCGCATGGCGTCCTCGAAATCGCGGGCGCGCATGACGGCCAGTACGGGCCCGAAGATTTCTTCGCGGGCGATGGTCATCTCCGGGGTGACATCGGCAAAGACGGTTGGCTCGACAAAATAGCCTTTGGCCAGATCGCCTTCCGTGAGCCGCCGGCCACCGATCTTGGGCGCTCCCGATTCGCGCTGCCCGATTTCGATGTAGCGCAGCACGGTATCCAGTTGGGCCTGATCCACGCAGGGGCCGATGTCAACGCCCGATTGCATGCCGTCTCCGACCCTGAGCCGGCGGGTGCGCTCCACCACGGCATCCAAGAAGCGGTCGTAGATGGTATCCTCCACGATTGCCCGGCTGGTGGCGGTACATTTCTGGCCGGTGGAGAAGAACGCGGCGTTGACGGTGTTCTCGACGGCGGCGTTGAAATCGGCATCGGCCAGCACGATGGTGGGATTCTTGCCGCCCATTTCCAGTTGAATTCGCAAACGGCGTTTGGAGGCTTCGGCATGCAGCCAGTTGCCGATCTGGCAGGAGCCTGTGAAGGAGATGGCTTTAAGCGGCGGGGCGTCCACCAGCGCTTGGCCGAGCTCGCCGCCGGAGCCAGCTAAGAAATTTACCACGCCTTTCGGCAGGCCGGCTTCGTGCAACGCTTCGACGAGCCGCCAGGCGCTGAGCGGCGCGGCTGAGGCGGGCTTTAGCACTATGGTATTGCCACAGATCAGTGCGGGCGCCAGTTTCCAGGCCGGAATGGCGCTGGGAAAATTCCAGGGCGTGACGAGGCCCACCACGCCGATCGGCTTGCGAATGGCGAACATGTGCACGCGATCGCGCTCGGACGGCACCAGCAGGCCCTGCAGCCGGGATCCCTCGCCGCCGAAATAGCGAAGGATGTTGATGGCGCGGCGGACTTCGCCTTTGGCCTCCGGGAGCGTCTTGCCTTCCTCACGAGTCATGTCGGCGGCAACTGCGTCGAAGCGCCGGTCCAGGATTTCAGCGGCTTTGTAGAGGATGGCGCCGCGGGCCGGAGCATTCAGATTCGCCCAGGCGGGCAAAGCGGCGGCGGCGGCAGCGGCGGCATCCGTCACGTCGCTGGCGGCGCCCTTCACGAACAGACCGACGACTTCGTCCGTATTCGCCGGGTTGCGGTTTTCAAAATGCGAGCCGCTATCGGTCCACTGGCCATCGATATAATTTCGGAAAACCGGAGTGTCCATCATGTGTAGTGTCGACGTTAGATTGCGGGCGTTTGGAAGTAGGCGTCGATCTTGCCCAGGCGCGTCAGGGAAGCCACGACGTTGTTCGGGAACAGGTCGATGCCCGCATTGTAATGTTCCACCGCCTCATTATACTTGCGCCGGGCCACCGCGATTTGATATTCGGCGCTCTTCAGGGCATCCAGCAAATCGCCGTATTTCTTGCTGCCGTCGATCTTGGGGTAACCCTCCACCAGGAGCATCAGACGGGCCAGAGCGTTATCCAGCCGTGCATTGGCTTGGATCTTTTCCTGCTGGTTATGCGCGAGGCTAAGCAGCTTATGGGAATCCTGGACCATCCGGACCGTGCTGGCTTCGCCGGGCGCTTCGGCCTGAACCAAACTGGTCAACTCCGGCACGATGCCGGCGCGATGTTCCAGGGCGTGCTCGACTTCCGCCCAATCACTATCTATCGCCTGACGCTCCGAAACCAAGTCCTTGTGGACTGCCATGCACTTGGCGCCGAAAAGCAGGGCCAAGGCCACCAGCGCCAGCACCAGGAACTTCATGGCTCAGCACACCAGGTCTTCGCGGCCGATCTTGAAACCGTCCAGATTGCCGAGGATGGTGAGGGCAATCTGTTTCGGATCGAAGAACGCCTGCGCGATGCGCTGCACGTCGGCAGCGCTGACCTGCTCGATGCTTTCCACCAGTTCGTCGAGGGTAAAGAATCGGCCAAAGTACATCTCCTGGCGCGCGAGGTTGGACATGCGGCTGGATGTGGATTCCAGACTGAGCATCAGCGAACCCTTCAGGTGATCCTTGGCGCGGCGCAACTCTTCGGCGCTGGTGCCATCCTGCTTGAGCTGCCGGAATTCCTTGATGATGGATTCGACCACTTTGCCGGCGGATTCGATGGAGGTGCCGGCGTAGATCGAAAGGCAACCCGTGTCGCGGTAAGGACTCAGCTCGGAGAAGACGGCATACGCCAGACCTTGCCGCTCGCGGATGTTCTGAAACAGGCGCGAGCTCATGCCGCCGCCCAGCAGCGTGTTCAGCACATAACAGGCGAAGCGCTCCTCGTGCGGCAGCGGGTAGGAAGGCACGCCCAGGCACAAATGCACCTGCTCCAGCGATTTTTTATTGCGCAAGGCGATGCGCGCGTGCGTGGCGGGAGCTTGGTCCGCGGGTGGGGCGCCATTGGGAGGCAGCGATTCGAAATGCTGGCTCACCAGCTTGACCGTCGCGTCGTGCGTCAGATTCCCCGCGGCGGTGATGAGCAGATTTGACGGCGCGTAGACGGCCCGGTAATAATCGTCGATCATCTGGCGATCAAAGCGCTTCACGGTTTCGCGTGTGCCCAGGATGGGCTTGCCCAGGGGGTGGTCTTTCCAGAAGTTGGAGGAGAAGATTTCGTGGACCAGGTAGTCGGGGCTATCCGCCTCCATTTTGATTTCTTCCAGGATGACGCCTTTCTCCTTGTCGATGTCCTCGTCGCGGAACAGCGGATGGAGCACCAGGTCGGCGATGACATCGAAGGCCAGCGGCAGATGCTGGTCGAGCACCTTGGTGTTGAAGCAGACCAGTTCCTTGGCGGTGAAGGCGTCCAG
>Ga0187875_10003899_pt1 | contig 10402 bp, 8 predicted proteins | sample June2016WEW_17_1_2_FD_132978 | JGI IMG/M metagenome (GOLD analysis project Ga0187875, IMG submission 132978) | Peatland microbial communities from SPRUCE experiment site at the Marcell Experimental Forest, Minnesota, USA - June2016WEW_17_10 | ecosystem: Environmental > Terrestrial > Soil >... | reverse complement strand
GCGCCCACGATGCCACGCCGCAAACGCATTTGCTCTCGAACGGTCGCTACTCGGTGATGCTCACGGGCGCGGGCTCGGGCTACAGCCGCTGGCGGGATCTCGCCGTAACGCGCTGGAGAGAGGACGTCACGCGGGATGACACGGGCAGCTACATCTTTCTGCGCGATGTCGCGAGCGGCATCGTCTGGTCGGCGGCCTTCCAGCCGAGCGGCGTCGAGGCGGAAACCTACCAGGTCACCTTTACCGAGGATCGCGCGGAATTCATTCGCACCGACGGCACGATCACGACGACCCTTGAGATCGTCGTATCACCCGAAGACGACGCCGAAGTTCGGCGGTTGTCGATCACCAATGGCGGTCATCGCGACCGGGAGATCGAGGTGACATCCTATTTGGAGCTCGTGCTTGCGCCGCCTGCTGCAGATGCCTCCCATCAGACGTTCTCGAAGCTCTTCGTTCAAACGGAATACGTGGCGAAACGGCACACGCTGCTTGCAACGCGCCGCAAGCGCGCGCCCGACGAGGCTGACATTTGGGCGGCTCACCACGCGGTACTCGAAGGCACCCTGGTGGGCGAGCCCGAGATCGAAACGGATAGGGCGCGATTTCTGGGTCGCGGACGTGAAATCAGGTCGCCACTTTCCGTGGCGGATGGCCGGCGGCTGTCGGGTACCGTAGGAACGGTCTTGGATCCCGTGTTCGCGCTTCGATACCGGATGACAGTGGCCGCCGGCACGACCTCACGCATTGCCTTCTGGACTGCAGTCGCAGCGTCGCGCGAAGACGCACTCGACCTGCTCGATAAGCACCACGAGGCGAACTCGTTCACGCGCGCGGCGACGCTCGCCTGGACGCAGGCTCAGGTGCAGTTGCGTCATCTAGGCGTCGACTCCGCCGAAGCGGGTCTATTTCAACGCCTTGCAGGGCATCTGCTCTATGCCGACGCTTCGATGCGGCCGCCGTCAAACGTGATACGCGAGGGGGGCGGCCCACCGGCAGGATTGTGGAGTCAGCGAATCTCAGGCGATCTCCCGATCCTGCTCCTGCGCATCGACGCCATGGAAGATATCGCCATTGCTCGCCAACTGCTGCAGGCGCATGAGTACTGGCAAATGAAAGGCCTTGCGGCGGATCTCGTGTTGTTGAATGACCGTGCGGCCTCCTACGTCCAGGATCTGCAGAACGCGCTCGAGACCCTGGCGCGCATGAGCCAGTCGCGTCCGCGGCCGGGAGCGCACCGTGTAAGGGGCTCCGTGTTCGTGCTTCGCGCCGATTTGATCTCCGACCAGACGCGCAAACTCCTATTGGCCGTTGCACGAGTCGTCCTGGTTGCGCGCCACGGCGGACTCGCAGATCAACTCGATCGCGTTCGCAAGCCTGTCGGAACTGCTCCCTTGCCCGTGAAGAGTGCGCCGAGAACGGAGGCCGTCGCGAGCGGCAGCGTAGGTCACGACCTCGAATTCTTCAATGGCCTTGGAGGGTTCGCTGCGGCAGGCCACGAATACGTGATTCATCTGGGACCGGCGCAGTCGACTCCCGCGCCGTGGATCAACGTTATCGCCAATCCCCACTTTGGATTTCAGGTTGCGGCCGACGGGGGCGGCTTCACCTGGGCCCTCAACAGCCGGGAACATCAGATCACTCCCTGGTCGAACGATCCCGTCGCGGATCGACCCGGCGAAGTGTTGTACCTGCGCGATGAGGAGAGCGGCGAGGTGTGGGGGCCGACGGCCGCGCCCATCCGCGACCCGGGTGCAACCTATACTGCGCGGCACGGACAGGGATACAGCAGCTTCGAGCTTGCCGCACGCGATCTCGAGCTCAATCTGTGCATGTTCGTCCCCATGGCTGATCCCATCAAGATCTCCCGCTTGAGGATTCGCAATGCCTCGCGGCGCCCACGGCGGCTGTCGCTCACGGCTTACGCGGAATGGGTGCTCGGCACTTCGCGCGGGTCGTCGGCGCCATTCATTCTGACTGAGCTCGACACGGGCACGGGCGCCTTGTTCGCCCGCAATCCGTGGGATGCCACCTTCGGCTCTCGAGTCGCTTTCGCCGATCTCGCTGGTCGGCAATCGCAGTGGACTGCGGATCGTGGGGAATTTCTCGGGCGCCACGGCACTCTCGAAATGCCCGCCGCCTTGGCCGCACGGGTGCCGCTGACCGGCCGCGCCGGCGCCGGCCTTGATCCGTGCTGCGCACTGCAGACCTCGGTGGAGTTGCAGCCAGGCGAGACGACGGAGGTAGTGTTTTTCCTCGGCGAAGCCGACGACGCAGCGGCCGCGCGGACGCTCCTCGCCCGTTACCGCACCGCCGATCTCGACGCGGCCTTCCGAGAGGTCGTCGAGCATTGGGAGCACCTTCTCGGCGCGGTCCAGGTGAGGACGCCGGACCGGTCCCTGGATATCATCCTGAATCGCTGGATGCTCTATCAGGCACTGGCTTGCCGCATCTGGGCGCGGAGCGCTTTCTATCAGGCCAGCGGCGCCTACGGCTTTCGCGATCAGCTTCAGGACGGCATGGCACTTGCCGTGGTGAGACCGGACCTGACGCGTGAGCATTTGCTGCGTGCCGGCGGGCGGCAATTCGGCGAAGGAGATGTGCAGCACTGGTGGTTGCCTCCAGTGGCCCCCGGCGCGACCGGTCAGGGCGTGCGCACCCGTATCAGCGATGATGTGGTCTGGCTCGCCTACTGCGCCATCCAATACATCGAGACAACCGGCGATGCGGCGGTGCTCGACGAGAAGATCCCGTTTCTCGAAGGCCGTGCGCTGCAGCCCGAGGAGCACGACGCATTCTTCATGCCTGGAATCTCGGACGAGATCGCGACGCTTTTCGAGCATTGCGCCCGAGGGCTCGATCATGCATTGCAAGGCGGAGCGCACGGCCTGCCGTTATTCGGAACCGGTGATTGGAACGATGGGATGAACCGTGTCGGTGAGAAAGGGAAAGGCGAAAGCGTCTGGCTCGGATGGTTTCTGCAAGCGACGCTCGTGTCGTTCGCGCCCATGGCCGCGGCACGCGGCGCGCATCGCCGCGCAACCGAGTGGCTCGCGCACGCAGCTACCCTCGAGAAGTCCCTCGAAGAGGCGTGGGACGGCGACTGGTACCGGCGCGGCTACTTCGACGACGGCACGCCGCTCGGGTCTGCCGCGAGCACCGAGTGCCAAATCGACTCGATCGCCCAATCATGGAGCGTAATTTGCGGAGCCGGCGATCCCAGCCGCGCGGCGCACGCCATGGCAAACGTGGAAAGCCGACTCGTCCAGCCCGACCCCGGTCTCGTGTTGCTGTTCACACCACCCTTCGACCACACGCCGAATGATCCCGGTTACATCAAAGGCTACCCGCCTGGTATTCGAGAGAACGGCGGGCAATACACCCACGCCGCAACGTGGGCCGTGATCGCACAGGCCCTGCTCGGGCATGGCGCCGAGGCAGCGCGGCTATTTTCCTTCCTCAATCCGATCAGTCACACGAGTAGCCGGGCCGATGTGCAGCGCTACAAGGTAGAGCCCTACGTCGTGGCCGCGGACATCTACTCAGTAGCGCCGCACGCAGGACGCGGGGGTTGGACGTGGTACACGGGCTCGGCCAGCTGGATGTACCGCGCCGGGCTCGAGTGGATCCTGGGATTCCGGGTGCGGGCAGGAAAACTTCTACTGACACCGAACATCCCCGCCGACTGGCCCAGCTTCGAAATCTCCTTCAGACACGCATCCGCGCGCTACGAGATCCTCATCGATAACCCCCATCGCGTCAGCCACGGCGTCGCTCGACTCGAGTTGGATGGCATAAGGCTCGCGCCCTACGAAGGTCATGTAAGCTTGGCGGACGATGACCGCACGCACCAGATACGCGTGACACTCGGAGAGCCGCCGGATAGCTCCGGCGACTGCGCCTCGCCATGAATCGGCCCCATCCGGACCCCCGATACTACGACTGCTCATATCCCGATAGCCTCGGCCGAACTACCTGCAGCGGCAAAATGGAATTTCGGGGCCATGAACCGCACGGGAAAAAACAAGCTGTTTATAAATGCTTGGTCTGCGGACGCGTGACGGGGGAAAGCATGCAACTCTTCGCATACAATCAGATGAAAAGCTGGAGTTGAGCACCCACCACGATTCGGCGGCAGGGTCGAGTATGCGCAGGCCCGCGCCGAGGTTGATACCTGCAAAGCAGCGTCGATTCGAGGTATTGAGGGAGCCCCAAGCTACAACCGCTTAAGGCTGCCAGCGCCCATATCCACGGATCCTGCTTGTAGTAGTTGACGGTCAAAGGAGTGACGAACGCCGCCTGGAGGGTTACTTCGCCGCTCGGGAAGCTTTGGCAGCAACCACCCTTGAACTTGGCGCCTTGATAGGGACGGGGAGCGCGCCACATTGCATCGCTCGTCCCTTTGCTATACAAAGTCCTCATAATGGAAGGTCGCGATCCTGGGTCGGATGTCTGGTCCGACTGGCTTTTGCATCGGCGTCACGCCGACGATGCCGCATATGGTTGCCTCGTCCAAGCCGTCGTCGCAGGCTATGCGGATCGGGTATTGGACGGCGGCCAACTCGCGCCCGGCATGCGCATGGTCGATCTTGGTGCCGGTGAAGGTCTGATGGCATTCCGGGCAATTGATCGCATCGGCCCATCGCTGCGCGTCACCCTCACCGATGTATCGGCCCCGATGCTGCGATACGCAGAGGCCGCCGCCGCGCAACGCAACGTGCGGGGGCAATGCACTTTTATTCAATGCGCGGCCGACCACCTCGAGAGGATCGCGGACGCATCGGTCGACGTCGTAGTAACCAGGGCAGTCCTCGCCTACGTCGCCGACAAGAAGGCGGCGCTGGGTGAATGTTTCCGGATTCTGAAGCCCGGCGGCCGTTTGTCGATCGCCGAGCCTATTCTTCAAGACGACGCCTTCTATGCCCGCGCGTTGCGAAAGCGCATTGAGGACAAATCGCAGCCCGCTGATCGCTTTTTGACGCTTCTTCATCGCTGGAGAGCTACTCAGTTTCCCGACACCGAAGAGGCCTGTGCGAAGAGCCCGATCGCGAATTACTCGGAGCGAGATATCTTTAATCTGGCGCGCGCGGCAGGCTTTGCTCAGGTTCACTTGCAACTGCATATGGACGAGCAGCCGTCTCGGACCACGTCATGGGAGGTTTTCATCGGGAATTCCCCGCATCCATGGGCGCCCTCGCTGAAGCAAATTCTCGCGGAACAGTTCTCCCCCAACGAGCGGCAGTTCTTCGAGAAGATAGTCCGGCCGACGGTCGAATCGGGAAAGAATGTCAGTATCGAGCGGTCAGCGTACCTGCAGGCGCTGAAGCCTCTCTCATGATTCTCGCCGCTACGGGCGCCTCATAACGGATTCGACAATCAAGACGGCATTGGTACCGCCGAATGCGAAAGAATTCGACATCACGCGGTTCAGCCGCATCCCGTGGCGCGCTTGCCCCGCGACATAGTCGAGATCGCAGTCCGGATCGGGAGAGTCCAGATGCATCGTGGGCGGCACGATCCCGCGCCGCAAGCACATGACAGCAATCACGAACTCAAGTGCACCTGCTGCACCCAGCAGATGTCCGTGCATGGACTTCGTCGAGCTGACGGGAATAGCGTGGGCGCGCTCGCCAAACACCGCTTTGATAGCCGCAGTCTCCACGGCGTCGTTCTGCAGGGTGGCGGTGCCATGAGCATTGACATAGTCGATATCGGCGGCTTCCAGGCGCGCCGACGCGAGCGCCGCCTGCATGGCCTTCATCTGCCCATCGATGGTGGGCCGGGTGATGTGAGTCACATCGCTCGTCAAGCCGTAGCCCGACAGTTCCGCGTGAATACTCACGCCGCGTTTCATCGCGTGGTTCCAGTCCTCGAGCACGGCAAAGGCGGCACCTTCTCCCAGTACCAAGCCCGTCCGCGTCCGTGAGAACGGACGACACGAGGCTGACGGGTCCTTCGGATCTTGGCTGGCGAGAGTACGCATGGCTTGCCAGGCGCGCAGCACGCCGAGGGCTAACGGCGCCTCGGCGCCGCCCGCGATCACGACATCCAGCTCGCCGCTTTGGATTCTCCGCGCAGCTTCTCCGAGCGCCACGGCCGACGACGAACATGCGGTGGAGTAGGTAAGAATGGGCCCGGAGAGTCCGTGATCGATGCCAACCCAAGCCGCTGGGGCATTGGTCATCGCGCCAAGCACCGTGTAGGGTTCGATACGATCGGATCGCTGCGCATACAGCGTGTGGTAGCTATCGTCGGTCGTCTGAGCACCCCCCATCCCCGTACCGACAAAAACGCCGCATCGTTCGCGGTTTTCAACCGAGAAATCGAGCCGCGCATCCGCAATGGCCTGCCCGCCGGCAACCAGGGCCAGCTGACTGACACGATCGAGAATTCGCAGACGCGGCGCGGCGAAGTGTGCGCTGCCATCGAAATTCACCGAGGCGCCGATCGGTGCCTGCAATTGATCCGCCCATGAAGCGCTCAAGCGATGCACGCCCGAGCGGCCCGCCTCGAGATTCGTCGCGAGTTGATCGACCGAATTGCCGAGCGGCGCTATAACGCCGAGGCCGGTAATGGCCACTCGGCGAGGCATCATGTCCCAGTCTTCACTTTGGAGGCGCCGCCCGCTTCGAGTTTGTGCGCGAGGAGTTCGTCGATATAGCGCACGACGTCGCCCACGGTAACTAGGTTGGTCGGCGTGTCCTCCTGAATCTTGACACCATAACGGTCCTCGATCTTGAACATGAGCTCGAGTAGGCTCAGGGAATCAAGCCCCACCGCGTCGAGCGTCGCCTGCGGTACGATCCTCGCGCGATCGAGGCAGTAATCACGAACTAAAATATCCACCAAGGTATCGAGTGTGGTCATCTTTACCTCCTGACCTAATGAGGCCGCGCCTTTCCAGCCAATTGCGCCGCTTGAGTCAATAAGCGCGGCCAGCGCCGCAAGACTGCGTGAGCCGGGATACGGAAGGCCGGTTGCATGGCTACATGAGCATAGACAGCAGCGACCCGCATCCGCGACGCGAATGCGGCTCGCCACGCCGCCTCGTATGCTCGATGGATCTGAATCCAACGGATTGAATCGATCTCGCCGGCGCTGTAGCGAATCAGGCGGTTCGTGAGCAGGAAGGCCGACTCGAGCGCCATACTCATTCCCTCACCAATCAGTGGGTGCGTCTCGCCCGCGGCGTTGCCGACCCGGAACAGTCCCGAGGCCCCACCGACTCGAATGCCGAGTCGCAGAGGTCCGATCGAAAGCCAAGATCCGATTCGGCAAGCGCCTTCGAGACACAGCTGCACGCCCGGACAAGAAGCGCGCAGGTACTGCTCGAATGCGGCTCCCGCCGATGCGCCGCATAAAATCCGCCGCACCGCCTGCAAGGTGTCTCGACGGATGCAGCCTGCAACGGTGAGCCGGCCGTCCTCGGCCACCACCATTCCCCCATAACCACCTGAGAACGCAAGCACGGGTAACCGGCCCGCGGGGAGCGCCGCATTTGCGAAGCTCGCCTTGAAGCCAAAAAGGTCCGAGCCGTGATGCGGCGCGCGTGCCTGGCGAATCGTCTCTCCGGCACCGGCATCCCAAGATCCGTGGGCGTCAACGACCACTGCAGCGCGGTGCACGAGTGATGAGTTGCCGTGACCGGTGTGCTCAGCGCGCGGCCTCTGGGTTGCTTGAACTTCGCATTCGAAATTACCGGATTCCCCACGCACGGTTGTCACCGTTGCTGGTTGCAGGAGGGTTACGCCGAGTTCCCGAGCACGATCGACGAGCAGCTTATCCAGGTGGTCACGCCCCAGTGCGCGCCCATACCGATGTATGCCTTCCACGCAAGCGGGCAGATCTGCGACGACCGAGGGGGATTTGCCCATCCACCCTACTTGTCTCAGTTCGGGGCTGGCGCGAGCGCAAACGGCTGCACCGACCCCCAGTTCATCCAGCAACGCAAGGCCACCCGCCGTGAGACACTCGCCGCACACCTTTTGCCTGGGGTAGGCGGATTTCTCTACGAGTACCACGCGCCAGCCCGCCTTCTTCAGCAAAATGGCGGTCGCCGCCCCTGCAGGCCCGCCGCCGATCACCAGTGCATCGGACTCGGTAGCCACGCTAATGGTCGGTCCTCCGAACGGTTTGTCGCGCCGCGAGGAAACACTGCGAAAAGGGCAGCGCGCGATATTCTCGAATCCACCATGAGTCTGCTTTACCAGGCCAAGCGGCCGTGATTTCGGAGTTCGCAAATCCGGCCGCCACACTTTTGACCGCATCATCGCGCGTAATGTCATTCACCCCGAGGACGCCGACCAGGCGACTGCCGATACTCGCCAGCGTGCCGCGGTGCGGCTCCACCGCGATGAACGCTCCACTTCGGGCTGCCACGCCCTCAAGCAGCACCGCTAATTCGGGATCCCGGAAATGATGCAGAAACAGCGTCGCGATGCACAGATCGTAGGACTCAGGGCCCGGTCTGCTCGCCCACTGGAGTGCGTCCTCGCTCACCGTCTTCACCCGCCAGCCAACTCGGCGAAACTGCTCGATCGTCTCGGCGCTGACCGCCTGCTGTCGGTCGAGCAATGCAATCTCCGTATCGAGTCGTGACGTCGATGCCGTGGCTAATCGCAGCAGCAAAGTCCCGTCGCCGGCTCCCAACTCGATGATTCGCGTCGGCGGTTCGATCAGCCGCAAACATGACCAGGCGTGCTTGAGTATGCGCAGCGACAGCATGGCTCGATGGATTCGCCGTAAGTCGCGGCGGGATCGCAGCGCGCGGGGGTCCTGCGGTGACAGCTCATCGAGGGCTTCGGGGCATACCTGTCGATTCCTTGTCGCCATTCCCGGTCACTCTACCGCGAGCAAGGCGCCGTGACAGGAAAACCCCGCGCCGAAGGATGATAACCACCACCATCCGCCCGGCGCACCATCCGCGAGCGCGGCCTCAAGCACAAAGTAGACGAATGCGCTACTTAGATTGCCGTAGCGGCGCAGCGCGTCGCGACTGTAGCGCAGCGCCGGCGGCGGTAAACCGAGGCCTTCCTGCAGGGCTATCAACACATCGCGGCCGCCCGCGTGAAAAATCCACTCGCGGATACTGTGTTGCTGAAGTTGCGCACGTTCGAGCATGGTGGTCAAGAGCGCACGCGCGTATTGCGCCGCTAGTCGCGGTACGGCGCGGGTCAAGATATTGCGGAGCATCCCCTCGCGGTGCTCGAAACGCAACGCTTCGCGTTGCGATGGATCGATCAGCGAGGCCGTCTGCTGCCACTCGACACGGCGCCGTGCGGGCGGTTGACGCCTCGAGAGGACCGCCGCGCCGGCGCCATCGCCGAACAGGCACGCACTGATCAAAACGCCCGGATCATCATCCAAGTACATCGCGGCGCTCGACACCTCGACGCAGATTGAGAGAACGTGATCCGCCTGTCTGCCCTCCAACAGAGCGCTGGCGAGCTGCCAATTCGGTATCGCGCCTGCGCACCCCTGGCCGACGAGGTCGAAAGCCAACACATCCCGCCGCAATCCGAGCCGCTCGATGATGTACCCGCTCAAGGCAGGGCATAAGTAACCGGTGCAGGTCGTGACGACCACAGCATCGATCTGTCCCGGCTCCATCCCGGCGGCGTGCAATCCCGCGAGTCCGGCGGCGGTCGCGAGTCGCGGCGCGTGAGTGGCGAAGCGGCGATGCAGGACGTCCGCGTTGATGGCGAACACCTCATCGAGCGAATCAACGCTGAGCCAACGCTCCTCGATCCCGTTGTCCCGGGTCAACACCAATTGAGCAATCGCGTGGGAGCGAGTGTCCAGGCGTGCAAACCACTCGGAGGCCTTGAAAGCTTCCCAGCAGTCGCTTTTGGTGTAGCGCTTTTCGGGAAGTGCCGTGGCAATGGAACTTAGATACATAGAAACTCTTCACGCTCATGACGGCCGTACAGAAGGCCCGTCCTGGCCCACCACCGGACTGCGACAAATCACCGGGTTGGTGGCCGCTGCATTCGCCCATTGGGCTTGCTTTTTGAGTATAGAGCCGTTCGTAAGCCGATGGGCCAGTTTGATTCGCGGGACCGTTTCGCCCGTGCCGGCGACCGCTGGGCAGTTAACCGTGCTTACCCGGGCCAACCGCCTGGTAGGCGTTCTCCCGACGAGCGACTCCGAGCGAGTTTCGCTACACCACAGAACTTAGTAAATGAGCGCCCCCGGGAGAGACTTCGTTGTCGCGAAGCCATGTCGCACCAAAAATGCGGCGCTGCCGCATGATGACTAGCCTGCGATTCCGCTGCGAAACGCAGGCGTGCCACTCACTTTGTCATGCAAAGCGAAGCGGTTTAAGCCGGTGCCCTTGTAAGCTAATGCCTTTTTCTTATTAGTGTTTACGCCCCCATGGATCCTAACATCGATTAGACGCAAT
>Ga0187875_10003896_pt1 | contig 10403 bp, 7 predicted proteins | sample June2016WEW_17_1_2_FD_132978 | JGI IMG/M metagenome (GOLD analysis project Ga0187875, IMG submission 132978) | Peatland microbial communities from SPRUCE experiment site at the Marcell Experimental Forest, Minnesota, USA - June2016WEW_17_10 | ecosystem: Environmental > Terrestrial > Soil >... | reverse complement strand
GTCGCCCCACAATTGAGGGCGAAGGCGCGCAGCCATTCGCGGAAGGTTCCCCACCAGCTCGGTCATTCGCTCCCACCCGCCGAACCCCGCCTGCCGGTACACCCACTTGTGATTGCCACCCCGCTCCACGGCGAGGACCCCGGTGACACGGCGGCGGCCGTCCTGGTTGGCGAGGTGGATGACGACGTGGATCGCCTGCTCGACGATGCGGCGCGCCATCCTCTCGTTTCCGGCGAAGCGGGCGTTCTCCATCACATATTGGACGGCCTGGTCGAGGGCCAGCTCGGCGTCCTCCGCGTGAATGGTCGTCATCGATCCGTCGTGCCCGGTCATCAGCGCCTTGCACACGGCGGCCATCTCGTCACCGCGCGACTCGCCGAGGATCAGACGGTCCGGCTGGAATCTGAGGGCGTGGCGAACCAGGCCGAACATGGTCATCTGGCGGGCGTCGGCGTCAGCGCGTATCGAGGGGATGGTGGAGACCGCGGTGGTCAATCCATGCCAGGGTTCGCCGTCACCCCGGTCCTGGTCGAGATGCAACTCGGCGCCGTCCTCGACGACGACGATGTGATCGGCGGGCGAGACCAGCCCGCAGAGGACGCGCATCAGGGTCGTCTTCCCGGTCCCGGTTCCGCCTGCGATCAGGATGTTCGCCCGGGCGCGCACGAGCGCTTCGATGAACACCGCCATCGGCTGCGGCATGACCTGGTGCTGCACATAGTCGGAGAGGTCGCGGACTCGGGTGCGCGCGGGGATCCGCACCGACGCCTTCACGCTGGCCAGGCCCGAGACCGCCGGCCGCTTGGCGACCACCACGCGGACCACCGACCCGATGTTCGCCTCCGCGATCGGCATGGCGTCCGTGATGGTCTGATCCCCGGTCACCCCTCGAAGCCTGAGAACGCGACGGAAGTACTCAATGACGTCGTCATCGGAGAGAAAGGGCGAGTTGCCCCTGAGCACCGCCTTGCGGCCGACCGTCGACACCATCCAGTGATCGTGGCCGAGACAGGCGATGTTCTCAAGGTCCGCGCCGTAGACGAGGAGAGAGAGAGGCCAGAGATGCGACGCGAGCATCATCGCGTTGCAGACGGTCGTCTCCCGGTACTGAGGATCGCCGGCCAGGCCGGCGACGACGGGGAGGGGAAGGCCGCTCGCCTGGGGTGCCTCGACCGCGCGCCTGACCACGATTTCGACGTCCTCCTGGAGCCGCTCCTCGTGGAGAACGGAGGCGGGCTCGGCCCCCCGCATCTGGGCGACCTTGGCGGCGATGATCTGCGCGATCTCGCGATCCTCCGCCGGGATGCCCGGCCACTCGCGGGTCACGACGCTGTCGGCTGGAGGGGCCTCTGGCGGGAACCGCAGGTCGGGGTACGCGCTCACAGCCCCAGCTCCTGTGCGACTCCGGCCAGAGAGATGGGGACGCCGCTGTCCCCCATCCGCATGGCCGCCCCCTCGTCCCATCGCCAGACGTCACGGACGGGGAGCTCCGGAAGCTCTCGCTCGAGAGTGTCGACGACGGCGCGAAAGTGGGCACGCGAGCGCTGGCGGCAGATCACGATCTCTCCGTGAGAGGGCCGCGCGGCGCGGAGCACGTTGATGCTCCGAGAAACCAGCCCCGGCTCGTCACGGATCACCAGGAAGACGCGCTCGAAGATCGCGGACACCGCCTCCGCGCTGGTCCGCGGCGAGCGGAGGCCGGGATGGGCGAGCGGGTGCCCCAGGTCGGCGATGACCACGTCCGCGTCCAGCCCCGAGAGGGCGGGGCCCACCCGGCGCAGGCAGTCGGAGATCTCGTATCCGTAGCTGCTCGGAAGACCGGGGACCACCCGCAGATTCGGGCGCTGGGGGACGGCAACCGCCTGTTCCTCGATCTCCGCGGGCCGGGCTGGCCGGTCACCGAAGCAGTTGCCGAGGCTCCGGTCGGCAATGCCGAGGTAGAGGAGGTCGGAGGTCGTCCCCCCCTCCATGTCGCAGTCCACGAGGACGACGCGGCGCTGCTCCGCCAGTGTCCAGGCGAGTGAGGTGGCCCAGTAGGTCGACGTCTGCCCGGCTCGCGTCGTGCCGACGCCGATCACCAGGCTCATGGTGTCGGCGTGGGGCTCGGAGTCGACGCCGGGGTGACCGCGGCCGCTGCCGGGGATCCCGAGGATGGCAGACCACCCGGTGAGAGGCACTCCTCGGGCGCGAGCTGGCAGATCGCTTGCTCCACGCCGTCCGGAGCGAGCCCGGCCGGACTGGTCGTCACCGCCACCACAGCGTGGAGGGACGTGTTGGAGGCGGCGATCTCCACCCAGGCCATCTCATCCTGGCTGCCAACCAGCACGGTGAGCTCGCTTCCACTCACCCCGACGACCGGGACCGCATGGCCGATCAGGAGCTGGCTCTGACCCACCGATGCAAAAACGTCGATCGCCTCTCCCGGCTGGATCGGCGGCGGATTGGTGATCGTGAGCGTGATCTCGATCTGGGCTCCCACCTGCTCGATGTCGTCAGGGCTGAGCAGATCGCCCGCCCGCAGCGACAGCGCGTACCGGGACCCCGCGGGAACCGAGCCCGGCGCCTCGTAATTGATGTCACCAGGGGAGATCCGAAGCGGCACGACGTCGACGTCCGACGCCGAGAAGACCGCCCCACGCTCGACGTCAGCGCGGAGCCGAAGCACGCTGACGGTCTGCCCGCCACTCGCGATCTCGGCGCCGACGATGACCCCGAGCACCGCCAGGATGACCAGGCTGAAGAAGGCTGCGGCCAGGATCCGGCGCCGGTTCAACCCTGTTCTTCCCATGACAAATCCACAAACGAGAATGAGACACGAAGCGTAGGGATGGTACCGAACACCACAGGGGTGTCGCATCGCCTATCATCCCGGCCCGCCTCGCCTCGCCTCATCTCGCCGCCATCGCCGAGGGGGCCGGAGGACGGCGAGCCGGAGGAGTGCGTCATGGAGGCCGGGCCCGTCGACCTCGGGGTTCTGGCGGTGGAGAGGGATCGCGCGCTGGTGGTCATCTCCCCGGACGGAGAGCCCGCGGTCGGACTTCGCGAGTGCCTGGATCGCGGCAGGGTGGTGATCAAGGACGCCCGGCCCGGGGACGCCCGGACGGCCCTGACGTCGTGCCGGCCCTGGCCGTGGATGGTGATCGGGGCGGTGCCGCAACTGCCCGATGGGGTCGCCGACCTGATCCACGGGCACCCGGTACTGGTCCTCTGGTTGGGACCGACCCCCCCGTGTCTTCCCGCCCACACCGGCAGCTTTGCGCGCTTCTCGGCGCTGGCCGCCGCCACCGGCCAGGCCCTGGAGCAGGAGGTCGGCGGAATGAGGCTCGCTCCCGGCGCCGGGGTCCTCCTGCCTGGAATGCCAGGGTGGTCGCGCAACCCGCAGCTCGAGGCACTGATCTCGGCCCATCCGGGTGGATTCGACCTGCCTTTGGAGAGCTTCCGGTCCGCAGGTCGGGCGCTGCGCGCGCACGGCGTTGCCCTCCGCCCTCGCCGGGACTCGGCGACGGGGATGGTCTCGCTCCGATGAAGGCCAACGCCGAGGTGCTCCTCCTTGAAGATGACGCCGAGACGCTGGAGCAGCTCCGCGGCCACTTCGCCGCCAAGGGTTTCCACCCGATGGCGTTTCGAAGTGCCGGCCGCGCGATCGGCGCCCTGAGGGGCGGCGCGCCGGCCCCGGTCGTGGCGATCGTGGACTGGGATCTGAGCATGGCGCCGGACCAGGCGTCGAGCAGCAGTGACGCCCTCTGCGTCCTCGCCCGTGACCTCCCCGAGTGCCTGGTGATCGTCTACACGGCGAACGTGGACTCCTTCCGGGTGCGCAGCGAGATCCAGCGAGCTCACCCGCGGGCCTGGCTCCACGACAAGCGGGAGGGCGACGGCTCGCTGATGGACCGGCTGGACCGGATGCTGGACCATCCCGTCGCCGATCTCAGGATTCAGGACGGAACCATGGTCGTCCACATCCCCAGCCGGGACCAGTACCACCACCGCGAGGCGGTTCGCCTGGTGCTCCGCCACCCCGAGATCGTCACGTTCCACTCGGAGACCGCCACCAGGGCCATCCGCCGCTTCGGTGATTGGCTGGCCCGGCACGGCTCACCCGCCAAGGTGGTGAGCCACGGCAATCGACGCTACCGGCTGGCGGTCGGGGACGCCCAGCCGGGGGCCGGGCCCCACGCCGCGCCGCGATGAATCTCACCATCGCAGAGATCAGGGAACTGCCCCTCGCCGCCGCCCTCCTCGATCGAGACGGCGAGCTGATCGCCGGCACTCCGGAGTGGCCGGGAGCGGGTCCGGGGACAGTCCTCTTCGCCCTTCGCGGGACCAGGTTGGCGGTTGCCTCGGAGGCATCCGATCCGGCCTCAGCCGCTCTCCTGGATCGCCTCCTCGACGCCATGGACGAGACGGCCGAGGTGTCGGAGGGCATCCGGCGCGGAAGGATCGCGATGCTCGCGACCTCGCTCCGGCTCGTCGCCGGACGCAGCGTGAGCACCTCTGGAACCTCGCACGACGTCATCGACCTCGCGGTGGCCGGGATCACCGCCAGGACAGGGCTGGAGGTCCGAATCGACGGTCGTCCCGCGTTTCCGGTCGATGCTCCGGAGGTGGCCGCGCTCGTGCTAGTCCAACTTGCCGTCAACGCCGAGCGCCACACGCGGACCACCTCGGTGACGCTCGTGCAGGACGAGGCCGCCTTCCACGTCGTCTGGCCGGGCGAGGCGAGCCTCACCGCCGTGACCACCGCCCGGAGTCATCGAGACCGTCAGCGCTGGGGCCTCGGATTCTGCCGCATCGCCGCCGACACCCTGGGGGGCGCGGTCTACCCTCCCGCCGGCCGTGGTGACGGCAGCGTGGCGGCCACCCTCGAGCTGGGGCTGCACGATCTGAGCCTGCCGATCGCCGCCATCCGCGGCCAACGAGTGCTGAAGGCGACTCGCACGTGGGACGAGGAGACCGGGTGTCTGCCCGGCGCGGCGATCGAGCCCGGCACGAGGTTGTCGGCATGCCTCGAGGCTGCCGCTGGCGCCCCGGGAGCGGTGGTCACTCGCGACGGCTGGACGGCACGGCTCGCCCGCGAGCGCACCTGGGTCGCCATCCCGCCCGACGATGTCCTCGACCGAGCCCGTGACGTCCTCGACGGCATCACCCACGAGCGCGCACTCTGGGAGGGGATCGCCCCGGCGCAGGAGGCACGCGCTCTCGCCCTCGCGCTGCTCCTCGGAGCGCGGTTGGGCGCACCTCTGCCCCGGGTGCCGGCGGGTGTCTGGAATCGGCGGATGGCCGACCTCGCACCAGCCTTCGGTCTGCAGATGGCCGTCCCCAAGCTGACCGCGCTGGGAGCAGTGGACCCGCGGGTGGCCTCCTACCTGGCAGCCGAGCTCGGCTCCGAGATGGTCAGCGACGGCGATGACCTGCTGCTTCGCATCCGTCCCGCCGCGCGGGAGGACGACCGCCTGGCCGGTCTGGTCCGGGTGGGAGACGCGGTCCGGCTGAGCTGATGCCTCAGATGCCGCCGGCACGAGCGACGTCGGGAACGAAGGGAGGTGGTCCGACGCGGGCGTTGTCTCACGCAGCCGCCAGCCGCGTGCTGGGTGAGCTTGGAGTCGGGCGGGGATCCGGACGGGGGGCGCGAGGGCTCGAAGTGCAGGCGCAGCAGGGTTGCGAAGGTCGCATCGGCGCAGCGACACGGCATCAGCAGGCGAGCCGTTCGGTAGGGATTGCCCAACTCACGCTTCGGCGAACGGGTCCCTGTCGTCCCGCCGACCTCTCGCCTCGAGCACGGCCTGACGGATCGAAGCGAGCTCGGGCGAGGCAGTGTAGAAGCGACCGCGGCGTTCCCCCTGGGGCGTCAGCAACCCCACCGTCACCAGTTGTTGAAGATCCCTCCCGGCGGTGGCCACGGTGATGTCGTTGCCATCGTCCGCGATGGCGTTCGCCCGGTATGTGGAGTTCCGGACCCGGAAACCCATGGCGGCCATGTACAAGCCGGGGATGGTGCGCTCCGGCAAGGCGCGTCGCGGCGCCAGCGTGTGGAGTTCATCCCACAGTTGCTCAGTCTCCTTGACACGCCTGAGCGTGGTCTGGGCTTGACGAAGGTGCGCCGTGAGGATGAAACGCACCCACGGCCGGGCATCTCGCTCCGGGTGCCAGGCGCCCTGCCCAACTGCCCCGAGCACGTCGTAGTAGGCGCGAGTGTTTCGGCCCAGGTACTCTTCGATGCTCGAGAAGAGCGGGTACAGAACGCCCTGACGCGCAATCACCAATGTCTGCAGGCACCGCGCCATCCGCCCGTTGCCGTCGCGGAATGGATGAACCATGACCAGGTTGAGATGCGCCATACCCGCATGCACGAGCATGGGAACGTCCGAAGCGGAGTTCAGCGTGCAGACGTACTCGTCCATGATCTCCGGCACCCGCTCAATCTCGGGGCCACGATAGACGACGTCACCCGTCTCCTCGTCGCGGACGTAGACCGATCCAACCCGCCACAGCCCAGGGCGGTGCTTCAGGTCGTAGCCGGTCATGATGAAGTGGAGCGCCTTGATGAGCTGCTCCGAGTACGCGAAGCGCTCTTCACCGGCGAGTTGCAGGACATACGTCATGGCATCTCGATAGCCCTTGAGAGCCAGCTTGGTTTCCTGCTCTGCATCAAGCGGCTCCTCACCGAGGTCGACCGCCACCGCATCGTCCAGCGGAGCCTCGTACCCCTCAATGCTGTTGGAGCCTTGGATGGCACGTGCCATGGCGACGCGGCGAAGAGACCCCTCCCAGCGCCTGGGCTCGTGGAGAAGGTAGCGAAGGGTTTCCCTTAGAGCGTCAATCTGCTCAAGAACGTCCATCTCCCCAGGGTCCAGGGCTGGCGCCTGGAAGAGCATGTGGGATAGGTAGTTGCCATCCATCATCATGATGAATAATAACCGACTTGCGAGTATTCAATAATCAACATGGACATGCCGGGCAGGCCCGGCCGAGCCGTTCACCGATCCGGACCGGCCCTCAGCTCGCCGCCGAACTGACCTGCTGCGGTTAGCCCACGCACGACATTGCCTTGCGCACATCTGTTCGCTATACTACCAGCATGTGTGACGGCGCCGACGACATCACAGCCAGGGCTGATGCCTTCGCCGTCGTGGAGAGGGCCGTCGCAGTCTTTCGGGCGCGACGCCGCCAGGCGCGTCCCTCTGACACCTTGCGGGACCGGATGCTCCGCACTCGCCACGTCATCGACGTCCTCGAGCTCGAGTTCGCACGCGATATGGCGACGCTCGCTCGCTGCGACGAGCCGGAGTGGCAGGGGCACCTGAGCCCCATCCAGTGGGTGAAGCACGAGTGCCGGACGACCGCCACCGCGGCGGTCGACGCGCTCCACGTCGGCGAGCTGGAGGAGCAGCTTCCGGCGAGCACGGAGGCCCTTCTGGGCGGTGAGATTGGTTTCGACCACCTCGCTCTGCTGGCGCGGACGGCCGAGGCGGTCACCGGGTCGGGGACCGCTGACGGTTTCGAGGAGGGTCCACTCCTCGCCAAGGCGAGGATGCACTCGGTTGGGAAGTTCCGCCACGACTGTGAGCACGCGCGGCACGCTGCTGATCAGCGGCGCTTCCTCGTCGAGCAGGTGGAGCAAGTGGAGGCCCGCTACCTGGAGTTGAAGCCGGGTGTCGGGGGCGCCCTGTTCCTCCGTGGTTTTCTGGACAGCGAGGCCGGCGCCACCCTGCGCACAGCCCTGGAACCACTTGCGCGCCGGAACGGGGCCGAGGATCTCCGGCGTCACGACCGCCGGCTCGCCGACGCCCTCGTGGAGCTCGCCGGGCAGGTCATGGATGCGGGGCTGCTCACCGGCAGCGGTGGCCGGCGACCTCACCTTCAGGTCACGGCGACACTCGACACCCTCGCCGGTCGGGACGGCTCGCCCGCGGGCGAGCTCGAGTGGGGCGGGCCCATCGCTGGCGAGACGGTCCGCCGGCTGGGCTGCGATGCCACCGTTGCCCGGGTGGTCTTCGACAGCGCGTCCGCCGTGCTCGACGTGGGTCGGGCTCGACGGGTGCCCGCGCCCGCGACGCGCCGAGCTCTCCGGGCCCGTGACGGGGGTTGCGTCTGGCCCGGCTGCGACCGGCCGGCGTCGTGGAGTCATGCTCACCACCTCACCCACTGGGCCCAGGGGGGCTCCACGGACCTTGAGAATCTCGTCAGCGTCTGCCGCGCCCACCATTGGAAGGTCCACGAGGGCGGCTGGCGGTTGATCCGCACCGGTGACGGGATGGTCGTCGTGCCGCCCGTACCGCTCGACCTCCTCCCCTCGCCCATACGGGCCTCGGAGGAGCCCCCCGAGCCGCCAGCGGAGCAACGGTGGGAATGGATCGCTTCCGAGGCGTCACCCAAGCCGGCCGTGAGTGATTGCCGCGCTCCGGCCGCGGTCGGAGCGGCACGAGCGCGCGCTCCGGCCGCGGACCCGACGGGCTGACCGTCGTCACCTCCGGAGAACGTCAGACACCCCGGCGGGTCGCGTCAACCGCCGGCGGACACGGCCTCCACAGGCGCAGGCGCAACCCGGGTGATCCGCAACTCCCCGCCGGCGACGTCCACGTCCACGGTGTCGCCGTCGGAGAACCGGCCCTCGAGGATGCCCATCGCGATGGGATCCTGGAGCCGGTGCTGGATCACCCGCTTCAGCGGCCGGGCCCCGTAGGTGGGGTCGTAGCCCTCGGCCGCCAGCAGGTCGACGGCGGCCGGCTCCACCTTCAGCTCGAGCTTGCGCGCCGCCAGGCGGTCGTAGAGGCTGCGCAGCTGGATCAGGACGATCTGGCGGAGCTGGGCCTGGTCGAGCCGGGAGAAGAGGATGACCTCGTCCACCCGGTTGAGGAACTCGGGCCGGAACTGCTGGCGCAGCAGGGTCATCACCTGCTCGCGCACCCTCTCCAGTGCGCTCGGGGGGGCGTCGTGGGGCAGCTCGGCGATCAGGTCGGAGCCGAGGTTGCTGGTCATGATCACGACCGCGTTCTTGAAGTCCACGGTGCGCCCCTGGCCGTCGGTGAGCCGGCCGTCCTCGAGGAGCTGGAGCAGGATGTTGAAGACGTCCGGGTGCGCCTTCTCGATCTCGTCGAGCAGGAGCACGCAGTACGGCCGGCGCCGCACCGCCTCGGTGAGCTGCCCGCCCTCCTCGTAGCCGACGTAGCCCGGGGGCGCGCCGACCAGGCGGGAGACGGTGTGCTTCTCCATGTATTCCGACATGTCGAGGCGGACCATCGCCTGCTCGTCGTCGAAGAGGAACTGGGCCAGCGCCCGCGCCAGCTCGGTCTTGCCGACCCCGGTGGGTCCCAGGAAGATGAAGGAGCCGATCGGCCGGTTGGGATCGGCAAGCCCGGCGCGCCCCCGGCGGACCGCGTTGGCGACCGCGCCGATGGCGTCGTCCTGCCCGACCACGCGATCGTGGAGTCGCTCCTCGATGTGGAGCAGCTTCTGGACCTCGCCCTCCAGCATCCTGGCGACCGGGACGTGCGTCCAGTTGGCGACCACCTCGGCGATGTCCTCGGCGTCGACCTCCTCCTTGAGCAGCGGATGCTCGCCGCGCACCTCACCGAGGCGCGCCTCCTCGGCGGCGAGCCCACTCTGGAGCTCGCCGAGCTGCCCGTAACGGAGCTCAGCGGCCCGCGCGAAGTCGGCCGAGCGCTCGGCGCGTTCCGCCTCCTGCTTGACCTGGTCGATCCGCTCCTTGATGTCGCGGATGGCGTTCATCGCCCCCTTCTCCTGCTCCCAGCGCTGGCGCAGGCCGCGGGCCTGCTCCTGGAGATTGGCGAGATCCTTCTCCAGGGTCGCGAGCCGCTCCAGGGAGGGTGCATCCGACTCCTTGCGGAGCGCCTCTCGCTCGATCTCGAGCTGGCGGATCTCGCGCTCCACCACGTCCAGCTCGGTGGGCAGGGAGTCGATCTCGATGCGCAGCCGCGAGGCCGCCTCGTCGATGAGGTCGATCGCCTTGTCGGGGAGGAAGCGGTCGGTGATGTAGCGCTGCGAGAGGGTGGCGGCGGCGACGATCGCCGAGTCGGTGATGCGCACCCCGTGGTGGACCTCGTACCGCTCCTTGAGCCCGCGCAGGATGGAGATGGTGTCGGCGACCGACGGCTGGTCGACCACCACCGGCTGGAAGCGCCGCTCCAGGGCGGCGTCCTTCTCGATGTGCTTGCGGTACTCGTCCAGGGTGGTCGCGCCGATGCAGCGCAGCTCGCCGCGGGCGAGCGCCGGCTTGAGCATGTTGCCGGCGTCCATGGCGCCCTCGGCGGCGCCGGCACCGACGATGGTGTGCAGCTCGTCGATGAAGAGGACGACCCGGCCGTCGGAGGAGGTCACCTCCTTGAGCACCGCCTTGAGCCGATCCTCAAACTCGCCGCGGTACTTGGATCCCGCGACCATGG
>Ga0187875_10003895_pt1 | contig 10404 bp, 10 predicted proteins | sample June2016WEW_17_1_2_FD_132978 | JGI IMG/M metagenome (GOLD analysis project Ga0187875, IMG submission 132978) | Peatland microbial communities from SPRUCE experiment site at the Marcell Experimental Forest, Minnesota, USA - June2016WEW_17_10 | ecosystem: Environmental > Terrestrial > Soil >... | reverse complement strand
GGCGATCGCGCGGGAGGCGGCCGGAGCGAGGGCGAGAAGCCCCGTCGCAATCAGGAGGCGGGCGGCCCTTGGGGTAGGCTTCATATTGGATGAATGTCGGTTTCCGGGGCAAAAAGTTGTGCGGGCCCCCAAATCGACCCCGGCCGGTCACCGCAGCCAATCCGGGCGGGCTCCCCGGTACTTTTCATTGGCGAGCATGCGCCGCATGCCGGTCAGCGTCTTAAGCGGTGCCTTTGAGACCGTCGCGTTGGCGAAAAAGGCCGGCAGGCTTCCGCCGGGATCGCTTTTCACCTGATATACGACCTCAACGCCGCCCCCGGGGAGCGGCGTGAACGTCCAGGATCCCTCGAGCCTTGGCACGCGCACCCGTCCTGGGTTCTGCGGGACCAGACCGGGCTCGCCGTGCAGCCTCAGGGTGACGGCGCCCGTCCCGGGGTCCTGATCAAAAGTGTCGTGCGAGATGATTTCACGATCCTGCACCGGGAACGGGGCGCTGTTTACGAAAAAGACGTACCGGTCCTTCGGGCCCTGCGATTTCAGGACGCGGGCCTCCTTGCAGTCCGAGAACCACTGCGGATAGGCGTCAACATCCTCCAACAGGGCGACGACGCTGCCGATCGGACTCGGTACGCGCATCACCGCGCGGAACTCCTTCATCCCCCACCCCGGCACCGACCGGGTGGACACAACGATTCCGTCGCCCGTATTCGCCTCCGTCCATTCCCCGGCGCCGCCCTCCCCGCGGAGAAACGCGGGAACTGCGAACAGCAAGGCGAGTAAAAGCGCACCCTTCATCAGAACTGCATCACGTGAAGCTTGCGCAAACCGGCGCGAGACGAGGGGTCCGGGCTATCTGCCAGCGGTGGCCGCCGGCGCAGGAGGAGGAGGAGGAGGCGCGGACGGGGCCTGCTTTGCCGGGGCAATCTTCGCCGGACGTTTCTTCGCCGGTTTTCTTTTGGCCCGCACTTTTTTCGGCTTTGATCCGCGTCCCTTCACCAGGCCTAACGCCTTCTTGATGTTCTGCACGCTCGGGAGCGAAATCCCCACTTCCTTTGCGATCCTGGATCCCGATTTGCCGGCCTTGACGAGCTTCTTCACCCGGCCGCGAACCGCGTCGGTGATCTTTGCGCGCCTGCGCTTTTTCGCCTTTGGCGCGGCAGCCGCCTTTTTCGAGGGCCCGGGCCCTCGGCCGCCTTTCCGGCCTCCGGCGGCGGACCGGACAGCGGCCAGAAAAGACTCCACATCGGAGAAATTATATCGCTCATACAGCCCCGCGAGCTCCCGGGGAAGTTCGGATGCGACAGCCTGTTCAAGCTGGGCGAGTTTCTTTCGCGCTGCGATGAGTCTCCTGATCTTGGGGTATACCATATGGCGAATAACTTAGCTTCACCCCTCTGATGATCGCAAGCTCGATAGTCGGCTGCAGCCCTGTTGCGCAATTCAAGGACACCGGCCCAACTTTGTGTTGCACGAATGCGCCGGAGGATAAGATCATTTGGCGCTCCAAGGCCCCGCACCGCCTCCCTACCATGAAACTTTGGATGCTTCTCCCGGCCCTCTCCGCCGCCTGCGCCGCGGCGCAGGCGCAGTCGATGCAAATCGACGCATCGTTCCCGCGCGCGCTGCACCAGTGGAACTCGACCGGCTTCAGCGCCGACGCCGGCGCAGTATTCGGCGGGCAAAGTTTCGTCGGCCTTGAATGGACGTATTTCAACCCGAAGGGGATGACGAACGTGCCCTACATCGGACCGGTTCCCATGAATGAGACCGTCAATCTGGCGCAGCTGGCCTACCGGTTTTCACTGCCCATCGACGCATTCGGCAAGGTCGGCAATTCAGAGCGGCTCGAGTTCTATGTCGGCGGAGGAATCGGCGGCGGCCTGATCCGGCAGACGCTCACGTATCCCTACGCGATTCCCGGATACAACGGGTCGAGCCTCAACGGGGCGAGCGAAACCAAGACGGAAATCTGCTACGAGGCGGTGGCCGGGGTGCAGGTGAACCTTGTTTCGAATTTCGGCGTCAAGGTCGGGTTCCGCTACATCGACTCCGTCAACAACGTGGTCCTGTTCAATGCGGACGCCAACACCGACACGAAGGTCCTCGAGGCCGGCGTCACCTGGCGGTTCTAGTCCCGCCGGCGCGTCGAGGTGCTAGGGCTGCGCTGCCGCCGCCTCGGCCTTGGCCGCGGCCAGGTCCGCCTGGAACTTGGGATCGCGGAGATACGCCTCGGCGAGCGCCTGCCCGAGCACCCGGCCGGCATAGATCGCAAGGGGCGTATGCACGCCGGCCTCGACCCGCACCCACCCGATCTCGCGGCCCTTTTCCAGGATCGCCTCGCGCCGGCCCGGGAAGATCTCCGCCAGCAGGAAGGCGAACAGGGTGCCGCGCGTGGAGTGACCGCTCGGGTAGTCCGGGCTTTTCTCCGGGTCGCCCGGCTCGGTGAATCTGGCCGGGTCGGCGACGTACGGGCGCGGCCGATTCCAGGTGTCCTTCGCCCCGTCGATGACCGGTTTCGCCTCCGCATCCACCTCCTTGAACAGGGCCTCCGTCCTTGGAAGGCGGCCGGGCTTGAAGAAGGGACCGATTGCCGGTGCAAAGGCGAATATCGTCACCTTGTGCTCGGCCTTCGCGGTGGCGACCTCGTCCGGCGTGCGGGCGGAGTAGACGCGGAAAGCCGTCTCCCGGTCGACCTTGTCCTCGGGCGAGCGAAGCGCGGGCGGCGGCGGCAGAAGCGCGATCGCATCGAAGCCGTGCAGGTAGGGGCCGTCCGCCCGCAATCCGGCGGGAGCCAGGATCAAGAGAAGGGCGGCGGCCCTTGAGGTTCGGCGGATGCGCCAGGGTGTGTTCACAGCAGGGAATGTGACTCAGAATTCGGCCGACACCGTCAAGAAATAATTCGTCGTCGGCAAAACGTTAAACGCATTCGAGGCCGGGGTGGACCCGACCGAGCTCAGGACCTGCACCTTGCGGTTCAGCAGGTTGTCCACCTGAAGCTTGACCTTGATCGAGTGGACAAAACTTCCCTTGGGAAGCATGAAGGCGTAGCCGCCGGCCACGTCCATCAGCCAAAAGCCCGGATCCTCGGCGGACTGAACCGGAACTGGGCTCCCTCCGGGCTGCCCGGTCGTTGTTTGTCCATAAAGGCCCAGGTCCGGGTTGACCAGGGCGCTCGAGTATATGATGAACGGCCCGACATATTTGTAGTCGAGCGAAGCGAACCAACCCGATCGGTTGAAGACCGCGCCCAGGGCGGCCGTCGAATTGGGCACGCCGTTCGCGCCGAAGGCGCCCAGGGAGGCGACATTGAATGACGGAACCCCCGGGTCGGTCTTGTAAACCGCCCGATTGAGGGAACCATTCGCGTACACGCTCAATCCGCCGCCCAGGTAGCAAGTCGCCTCGGCTTCGATGCCGCTCATCCACGCGCCCTTGGATTGAAAATAGAGCACGTTGTTCGAATCGTTGGGATCGGTCACCGTTGAAACGAGGTTGTCGATGTTGATGAGGTAGACGTCGGCGTCCGCATTGAACCGCTCCGTCTTGTAGACGGTGCCGAGCTGGTAGTTGATCGTGGACTCCTCCTTGAGGTTCCCGGGGTTGTACGAAGTGCCGGTCGCGGACAAATCCTTCGGATCCTGCGGTATGTTCTCCTCGTCGGTCACGATCGGGTAGGCGATCCCCTTCGCCCACTGCACGTAGGCCGACCAATTCGGCGTGATCGCGTAGTTGGCGGAGAAATGGGGCTCCACGTTCGTATAGGTGTAGTTGCTGAAATCCGGGGTTTCCGGGCCCTGGTTGATCGGGGCCTCGAGATCGATCGTGAAATTCGAGTCCTTAATGCCGGCCTCGATCGTGAGGCTTGGCACGGGCTTCCAGATCAAGTCGGCGTAAGGCTGGAACGTCTTGTCATAGACGTGCATCAGCCACTCGTAGCCCGGCTTGAGCGCGTTGTTCTTGTATCCGCTCGACGGGTCGAAGGCCCCGAACGTATAGGCGTATTCGGGGTTGGCCGCCAGGTACGCGGGGCTGTAGTCGAGATCGTAGGCATAGCGGTCGGCTTTGACGTATTCGCCCCACACTCCAACCTTCTCCTCCAGCGGGGTGTCGCCTCCGTGCGAGAGCGCCAGATAGTCCCCCAGCGCCCGGTAGGCGTTGACCTTGATCCGGCCGCCGGGATCGTCGTTGCTCGCGATCCCGGATGTCGACGGCTCGTCCTCGCCTGTGTTGGGGAGAGTGTTGGGGGAGTTGTTGACGTAGGGAGCGCCCCCATCGGCGGCATAGAGGGCGTTCGTTCCCGGGAACTTGGTCGTGCCGCCGGCCACCGGATCGGTCGAGTTCTCGTGGCTGTCGTTGTTGTAGTAGTACGTGTAGGCCTTGTCGTTCAGGGCGATGCCGCTCCCGAGCTTGGCCTTGAGGCCGATGTATTCGAAATCCGCCTGCTTTTGCTGGTAATTGTACGGATAGTAGTCCTCGTTCGGATCGAATGGATTGTTATCGAGCCCGAAATTTCGCCCGTACGCGTTGATCTGCGCCTGGGTGACCGTTCCGGGATTGTTAAACTTGATGTTGTTGTAGTTGCCGACGACCGTCAGCATTGCGTTCTGGCCGAGCGGCTGGAGGTACTTGAAGTAGTATGTGTTCCGCTGCAGGTAGGAAAAAGTCCGGTACCCGTCGGAATTCATGTACTGGTACGTCGCCACGAAGGAGGCCCCGTTGAGCTGGGGCAGGACGCCGCTGTTTACCTCGAGGTTTCCGAGGAAGGTGTCCCAGCTTCCGTCGGTCACGCTCAGCACCGTCGCCTGGTCCGGGCGCGGATCCTTGGACAGGATTCCGATCGAGCCGCCGAAGGTGTTTTCGCCGATGTCGGCGGCCGTTCCCGGCCCGCGGTCGATGACCTCGCTGCCGATCACCTTCGCTGGAAAATAACTGGTCGTATGGTGGGTCTGGCCGTTGGCGTCCCCGAACGGGATTCCGTCGTAGGTGACATTGTACTGGCCGTCCTCGAATCCGCGCATCGAAAGCATCTTCGATTCGCTCAGGCCCGGACCCTCGGTCTCGACGTTCACGATGCTCGGGGCGATGTTCGCGATGGTCGCGTAGTCGGCGGTCGGGGCGATCTCGTTGTTGATCGTCTGGGCGCTGATCACCGACATCGGCTCCAATGTGTTCAGGTTGCTGTCCGTGACGGCCTGGGTTTGCGCGGAGGTCTTCGAGGTGAAGACTTCCATTTCGTCGAGTCGGACCGTGTCGTCCGAGGGGTCCGAGGCGGACGGGGCCGCCGGGGAAGCCGGGGCCGTCGGCGCGTCGGCGCCGAGGGCCCGAATTGACAGGAGAGCTAGAACCGCGCACGCAGCAGCAAGGCAGCTCGTTGGACGAGTCGGCAGGTATTTTAGGTACACGCGGCGGAAGCTAAATTGTCCTTGAAACAAAAAAATGTCGCCGCAGTGACATTTTTGAAACGAAGGCGGCGTTCGTTCGGTCGCCCCGCTGGCGCATCGAGTCCTTACGCGGACAATGGCGAAACGAAAACGTTACAGCCCGGCGCCCGAGACGTGATAGACGGCGAAGGTGGCCAGCCAATGTTCGCCTTCGTAATGGCCGCTGAAGACATATTTTAGTCCGGCCGCCTCGTGGACCTTCACCGCCGCTTCCAAGGCCGTCCGCCTCGGGTCGTCCGGGGCGAGCGCCGACAGGATCCCGCTCATCGTCCATGCCCGGCTAAGATTGAGACCGACCAGGTGGACGATGCGGTCGTCGCCCAGATCGCTCACTTCCGCCGCCTTCGACCAGTTGCCCAGGTCCCCGGACCGGAGGCCCGGCACGAAACCGTCCAGCCAGCGGGAAAACTCCTCCCTTGTCAGGACCCGCCGGAGAAGGTCCGCCTCGTTCAGCCCGGGTGAAAAGAAATCCTCGCCCGAGGGTTCGTAGGCGATCGCGCAATTTCGGTCCGCGGCAAAGTACTGCCGCGCGCGCGCCGCAATCTGTTTTTCCAGGGCGGCGTTTCCCACGCCGCGGGCATAATCCAGCATCTGGGCGAGCGCAAAGGCCGTGTCCGGGTGGACTCCGGTTCGCACCGGATAGGTGAGGCGCGGCAGATAATCCTCCGTCAATGCGACGAGCCTATTCTCGAGCGGCTCCAGGTTCGCGGCCCACTTCCGCCCGTCCGGGTCGTCCCAGGTCTTCAGCTCGAGCGCCAGCCTCAGCGTCCAAGCCCAGCCGTACATTCGCTCAAAACTCTGATTCTCCTTCGGTTCGAAATACGCGGCCTCCGCGGCGAGGTTGGCTTCGGTCAGATGGGCCGCGAGCCGCGAGCGAGCCTCCGCCGCGCCCGGCATCTCCGGAAACAGCTTCAGCAGCCTGACCAGGAGCCAGTGGCCGTGGACCGATGAATGCCAGTCGAAGGACCCGAAGAACGCCGGATGCATTGCCCGCGGCCCCATGATGTCCGCCTGACCCCTCAGCACCTCGCCCGGCTTGTTGGGGTACTCCCGGTCGATCCCCTTCAGCGCGAGCTGCGCGAATGCGGCCGCCCGCGGATTGTCCAGGCTGGCTACATCGGCCGCGCTCATGGTTGAAGCAACGCCCAACCCGAGCGAAAGCGCGAACCAAGAATGCATGCGACCAACCAAGATGGGAAACACCGCCTTGGGCAAGCCCCATGCTCGAATCGGACGGGCGGGGCCGGGGGCCCTTCCTCCGTCAGTCCTTTCGCTTCAAGACCAGGAAGGACTGGTCAAACCGAAGGTAGGGTCTTCCGGGCAGGAACGGAACATCGGAAATCTGTTTTTCAGCGTTGAAAACCTTGGCGAGAGCATAGTGTTCGGTGAACCAGTTGTTGAGGGCCGGATCGTTGCTGTACAGCTCGCCCGGCCGCAGCACCACCCAGCGCGGCTCCAAAGCGTTGACGAGGATGATTCCATTATCCCCGTATTTGAGGCGGGCTGCGACCATTTCCGGCGAAGAGAGCCCGGGATAATCGAACATCTTGAGCTGGGAATAGTAGCCGATGTAGCCCAGGGGCTCCAAAAAAACGGTGTCGGCGGGAGACGTGCGATGAGACCTCAGCCAAATCCCGATCTCCTTTCGCTGGCCCTCAATGATCCGCTGCTGCTCCCGCAGCTGCCAGGCGGATGCGAGAAGCAGAGATCCCGAAAACAATACGACCGCCGAGCCAATGGCGATCGGAAGAAATCTCCAACGCTTTGCCCTGAGGCTCGCTTCAAAGGCACCCGCCAGGACCAGGAACGCCAGCATCGCCACCGGAGGATTGTACCACGGAAAGACCTGAACGACGAGCAGATAGAACTGCGAAATGGCGAAGCCGATGGACAGGGCCCTCGTCGAGCGCCCCATCCGCGGGAGGACAACCGCCCATAATGCTATCGCGACCAGCCCGCGGCAGACGAAAACGATGAAACGCGGCCAGCCTCCAAAGTCGACGGCATAGATTGGCGTAAGGAGGAAGTCCCACTGGCCGGCGCCAAAGCATCGGAACGGCAGCGTGACAAACGCGAGAAGCAGCGCGCCCATGCCGGGCAGGTGAAGGCCGATTCCCTTGGCAACCACCGTATGCGGCACGGGCGAGCCATAGTATATCCAGGCCCAGGTAAACCATGGCAAATAGAGGGCGGCGCACGCGATGCCCGCCTTAAAATAGGCCTTTGCAATTGTTCCGCGGCCTCCGCCGGCCGGCGATCCCGGGGCGAAGAGCCACCAGCCCAGCGCAACGCTGCCAAAAAACACAAAGCTGTCCGGCCGGGTCCACATGAGCGCGGCCCAGAGGCAGCCGAGCCGCCAGCCGCCCTCCGGCTCCACGATCAGCTGCCGGATCGCGAGCGAGAGGAACAGAAGCATGAAAGCCGTCTCCATGCCGTTGGTGGAGAAACTCACGGATTTCGCGTCCGTCATCAGGAGACCGGCAGCAAATGCGCAGGACAGCCGGCTCCATCCCTGGGCCCGGGCTATCGACCAAACCGTCGCGACCGCGCCGCCGAAGGCCGCGATCGTCACAAGCCGGAATATCCAGAGGGTCAGCTCGTCGGATTGGGTTCCGGTCATCCAGCTGATGAATGCCGGCAGCAGCACTCCCAATGGCGAAGTGAAAACGTGGACCCTTTCGCCGGGCTGAAACACGAGCCCGGCTCCCTTGGCCAGGTTCTGGCTGACCCGGAAGGTGATATAGTAGTCCTCCCACCGCTGGTCGGTGAAGATCGCAAACGCCAGCGCGATCGCGACAGCGAGGACAAATACCGCGCCCGGCCCGAACCGGCCTGAACTCTGCGGCGGGACGGACGGGTTCTTCTGGGTCATTCCCGCCTATCTTGAACGCCGGGCATCCGCAATTCCACGCCAAAAACAACGGGCCTGCCCTCGCAGCAGCCGCGCCCCGAGGGCCCGAAGGCGGCAGACTCCTGCGGATCAGATCCGCTTGTGGCTTCCGTCGCAGAAGGCGCCGTTTTTCGAGTGCTTGCAGCCGCACCAGGCGACCTTCCGCTCGGAGGCGACATCGACTTTCACCGGAGCGAATTCCGTTCCCTTGTGCGATCCGTCGCAAAAGGGCTGGCTCTTCGATCCGCCGCACGCGCACCAAAAATAGGTGCCGGGCTTGGCATCAAGAACATAGGGGAATTTCTGGGCGACAATGGGTTCGGGCATGACGGGTGATTTGGTTTGGAGACCGCGGGCGATGGCCCGCTTGCCATCCATTATTGCGCATGTTTTCCCGTAATTCAATCTCCGCTGAAACCGGCCCCCGGTTTGTCGTCATCCTGTTTAAATAATCCGCACCCCTTCCGACTCCAACGCCGCCTTCTCCAGACGCCATTTCCGATCGTTGGACGCAAGGACGCACGAGTCGAGGATCGAGACCTTGAATCCCCTCCTCCTCGCGCCGCGCGCCGAGCCCTTGATGCAATAAAGCCCGTCCTGGCCCGACAGCAGTACGTTTTCGATGCCGTCCTTTTTCAGCCTTTCGGCCAACGAATTGACCGAGAAAAGATCCTCCTTCGTTTTCAAGTAAACGGGTTCGGCCGCCGATTTGTCGACGCGTTCATCGATGTGAAATCCATCCCGCCCGCGGATCCCGGCCCCCTTGAGGAAGAGCCCCGAGACCAGCCGCATCAGGGCACCGGTGAACTCGTGCTCAATGAATATGACGGGCATGCCCTTGGCCCTGGCTTCCCTGATCGCCCGATTGACCGACCCGATCCTCCGCTCGACGTATTCCTGATCCTTGTATAAGTTCAGGTAACACGCCTGCATATCGACGACGAACAGGGCGCCGCCGGTTTGGGAGTCCGATTGCACATCCATGGGTTGCGGCTCCTCTCCAGATGTGGCTAATGCCCGCCGTCAGTCCGGTGTTCCGGCGGAAGGGGGAAGCTCAGGCGATGGGCCAGGAAAAAACACATCAGGGAGCTTCCGGCTGAAAAGAAAGCCAGCGTATACGCGAGCCTCCTTCCGTGCCACAGGCTGCCGATCCAGTCGTCAAATTCGACGGCAAATATAACAGACTTTCCTCCAATGCGTTCCATTTCGTCCAAATCGTGCTTGGAACGGCCGTACACCAGCGGGTCCAGGTCCTTGGGAACGGGCGGCGCCGCCCGATAAATGAAGGCGGCGGATAGGAGGCCCGCGACGAGTATGCAGGTCCCTATCCGCAACAATCGCCTCCGAAGGATCGCGTCTTCCACAGATGTGCCCAAGCGTGGCGCTTTAATTGTAACGGTAAAGCCTTGCGTGCTGGATCGTCGGGCCGTCGGCGCCGAAGATAAGGCCGCTGCCCGACTGGTTCTTCGCGGCGGCCGCGGCCTGGTCGTAGTCCAGAACGACGTCGTCCCCGTTCACCCTGCGCTTCGGAATCCACTGGCCGTTCTCGAAGCTGCCCGTCTCCACCCGGGCGAGGCCGGCTATCTCCGGTCCCGGGGTGTTTGGCGTGAAAGTCACCTGGACGTCATTGCCGAGGACATAGTACTCCCCCGGTCCAACGGCGACGACGAGCGCATAACCCAGCGTCGGCACCGGGTTGCGCCGGTTCCGCTGCAGATCGACGTTCACGATGTAATCGCCGAGCGGGATGTCCCGCTTCGGCACCTGCGTGTTGAGCCAGGCCGCCGCGATCGTTCCCTTGGCCTGGGCCTCCAGGATCAGCGGGGTCATCTGGCCGAGCAGCCCGTAAGCCCTGGCGATCGGCAGTTTTCCGAGCTCCGTCGGCGCCGGCGCGTCGCCGCCGGGCCTGGCCTCGGCCCAGTGCTCCCCATTGTTGACCCCGAATGGCGAATAGCCGATCGCCGCGTACTGCCCGATTCCGAAAACCGCGTTGGCCGCGCCGAGAGCGGTGCCATAGGATTCCGGCACGAACAGCGGGTTGTTGGGGCGGCGGAACCGGTCGGCCCAATCCTT
>Ga0187875_10003894_pt1 | contig 10406 bp, 7 predicted proteins | sample June2016WEW_17_1_2_FD_132978 | JGI IMG/M metagenome (GOLD analysis project Ga0187875, IMG submission 132978) | Peatland microbial communities from SPRUCE experiment site at the Marcell Experimental Forest, Minnesota, USA - June2016WEW_17_10 | ecosystem: Environmental > Terrestrial > Soil >... | reverse complement strand
CTTTTTCGATGGGGCGCTTGGACTAAAAAACCATTTTGACGTAACCCTCGAATCAAGCCGGTCAACGCGGAACTCGGCTGTTTTGAAGCTCGTCCCAAAGCAGGAAGACCCAAGCTTCCAATTCATCTACCTTTGGATAGACATGCAGAGCTACCGGATTTCCCGAATAGAGAGTCATGATATAGTTGGAAACACCAATGAGATCACACTCGAGTCCCTTGCGCCGCATTCGAGCCTCGATCCCAAGCTGTTTCAACTTGAGGTCCCGCCCTCGGCGAGGGTCTTAGGGGCCGATGGCCGCGAGCTGACCGCCGCCGAAATCGAACAATTGAAGGCGAGGATTTCCTCTGGGAAATAAACAGTCGTGAATATCAAGACGGTTCTTGAAAATCTCATCGGCTTTTTTGCCAAAGAAGAGATCGATTTCGCATTGATCGGGGCATTTGCGCTTCAAGCATATGGTTATGTGCGTGCTACCCAGGACATCGATTTCGCCTTGAGGGGCGAAGGGCAGGAAAAGAGCGTGCAGTTCCTTGAATCACTCGGATATGAAACCCTGTATCGCTCCAAAGGGTATTCAAATCATGTTCATCCGCTCCCGGAGCTTGGCCGGATAGACCTGGTGTACGTGGAAGGTGAAACGGCCGAAAGATTATTCTGCGGTATCAAACCCATGCTGATCTTCGAAAACCTTTCAGTCCCCGTGGTGAGGCCCGAGCACCTGATCGCGCTCAAGATTTTTGCGATGAAGAACGACCCCGGCCGGTCTCTTCGTGAAATGGCGGACATTCAGCAACTCATGAACCATGTTGGAATCGATATCGATGAGGTCAGGTGCTACTTTGAAAGATACGGTCAAATGGAGAAGTTCCATGAGCTTACCGGAAAAATGTAAAAACCTTCTCAGCATCAGACTTCTCGACCTGGATTCAGGTCTTGTTTTGACCCCGGAAGATTGTCTGGCAATGAAGCGCACGTCATGCGGCAGTAACATGGACCTTGCGGGCTATATAATGTGGCTCGAAGAGATCGGCGCTTTCAAAACAAGGAAAGTCGATGCAAAGATTTACCCGGAAAGGTTTGAATTATAGCTTACGGGCTGGTTCGCATCTTGAAAAGGCGATATCATTTATAAAACATAACGTCGTTTTTTCTTCCCTACCCCTCTTTTAAGATTATTCTCTCTCCGGCCTTTTTTTCACACCGGATTTTCGAGATATCTATAGCTTTTTGATAAGCATAAACGCAGAAATGGCCTTGAATTATCGAGCCTTCAAAGCAGCGGGATAGCTCCACGAGTAACCCAACACGTTGTGAGAACCGGTGGTAGCTGTCCCAGGCCCTGCCTGGTTCCCTCTACGAGAAAAGCATTACGTGCAGCGAACCTGCCGCACCAGAAATGCCTCCGCCATTTTGGTGCCTTGAAAACCAGATTTCCTGAGCTGAAATTCTCAGGCAGGCTTCTAAAAGCAAATCATATCTTGAAAAATCGAAAAGTTACGACGTTGGCAAGCAACCTGCACTTTCGCTGATTCCATACTGAGGGCTGCTTCACAAAAAAAGTTATATACAATGCCTGGAACACCAGACCGCGTTGGATTTGTTCCTGGAACTCCTACACGTGCCTCGATTCTGCCTTGTAGTCGAGTTGGTCCCACACATGGGATTTACCGATTCGCACCTTATCGGCAGGCTGGCTTTCAAGCATTGGAAGGCGCTCTGCTGCAGGCCGCCTCCGACGGGTCACGGTTGGACCCATCATCGGCGCCCTTTGCAGCTTGACCGACAAATTGTGAAAACTCTTTAAATAACAACCGATACTTACGGATAGCACGATTTACCCTGTAGTTGACTTTGCACATAGGAGGAGCAATGTTGAAACTTCCAACAGGTTAGCGTACAGTATTACTCTGCAGGTGTCTGTCCATAATGAAAATTCATGACCATGAATCGCCACATCGGGAATCTGGACTCAATGGGAATTGCTTGCTGACGTCATGGTCGGTATGAGCCACGCTAATTTCATTCCATTTCAAATGCATTTATGTGGTATACTTGAATAAATGACCCATTTTTTTAGTAAACCGATTGACTACCACGCTCTTGCGGAAGCTGTCAGAAGAATGCTGGACAAAACGTTGTGAAGAACCGTGAGTTTACCATGGCAGATGTGCTAATTATTGACGATGACGGTACTGTGTGCAGCATGTTGCTCCGTTAGGAAAACCACCCCATGTCAGCGGGCAGGCTGACAACTTGACCATTGAAGCTTTGAAGCAAAATGCCACAGGCACAAGGCATCGAGGATATCCGCATCGATGAAGCGCATCTTCCATTTGCGGTGATAAGAAATAGGGAAATCCTAATGGCCACGGCTCACTGGGAAAAGGCTGCTTCAGGCAATGGGCGAAAAGGCATTCGAAGACTTCCTCGTGGGACCACGAAGGTATTATTAGTTTTAGGGTACTTAGTCGCGCTTGTTCTGGCGGTGTACCCTCATTCATCCCATGCCGAACCGTCTCAATCCGTTAAACGCGTGCTCCTGGTCTTCGCCGAATCCCCCGAGTTCCTGGCGTATCAACCGTTCACCAACAGCTTCAAGGCAAAGTTCTGCACCGGCGAGGATTTCCAGTGCGAACTCTCCTATGAATACCTGGCCCTGAACCGGAATGCGCGAAATGTCGAGTACATTCCCAGTCTCAAGAATCTGCTGCTCTTGAAATACAGCGCCGCCCGCCCTGATATAGTGGTGTTGTTTGGCGGTACCGGCGCCCAATTCATATTCGAACATGGCGCCGAAATATTCCCCGGTGTGCCCAAAATCATCAGCGGCGCAACAGTGGCCGGCTATTCGGACACCGATATCCCAACCGACTTTTCCCTTGTGACTACCACGTTCAACGCTTTGACAGCGGCGCGGGCTATCCTCAAGATTCAGCCTGGAGTCAAAAACATATATGTGGTGATCGGTAATTCCGACTCGGAAAAGGCTGTCGTGGCGAACTGGAGCCTGCAATTGGAACCGGGACAAGAAGGCCTTTCCATACGGTTCCTTAATAATATGCCTCTGCCGGGACTGCTGGAGTTCGTTTCGCGTTTGGAAAGCGATTCCGTCCTGCTGTTTCATTCATTTTTCCAGGATGTGGAAGGGAACCCATACTATCCCGTAAACGTTCTGCGCCGTCTCTACCAGGAGTCACACGTCCCTATCTACACTTCCCAGGATTCGTTTCTGGGGATCGGGCCGGTCGGAGGCTATGTCGTAAGCAACGCGCTCATCGGCGCGGATGTCGGTAAGCTGGCGCTGGAGATCTTCTCGGGACGTGGGGCGCCGAAGATCCACGCGGGTCTCTCCACCGAGTATGTCTACGACTGGCGGGAACTCGCCCGGTGGAAACTGGACGACAGTTTGCTGCCGGAGAACAGCCGGATCGAGCACCGGGCGCCCTCCTTCGGGGAGCGCTATTTCTGGCCGATAGCAGGTGTGATTACGCTACTCATTGTGCAGTGCGCCTATATCGCCATACTCCTGGTCAACCGGGGGCGACGCATCAAAGTGGAGAAAGCACTCCGCGCGAGCGAAGAACAGTTCAAGTCCATATTCGAGGTGGCTTCCATCGGCATAGCCCAAGCCGACTCAAAGACTGGTCAATGGCTGCGTGTGAACCAGAAGATGTGCGCAATTACCGGCTACTCTTCCGGTGAAATGCTTGCGATGCGTATCCCCGAAATAACGCACCCGGATGACCGTGGGCGAGATTGGGAAGCTTTTCAGAGCGTCGTAAGCGGTAAGTTGAAGAATTGCCAGCTGGAGAAGCGTTACATCCGTAAAGACGGCAAGACAGTATGGGTAAACGTGAACATGACGGTCATCAACGACCTTACCGGTCAACCCATTAGGACCATCGCCACCATTGAGGATATCACCGAGCGCAAGCTGGTCGAGGAGGCGAAGAAGGAAAGCGAGGAACGTCTTGAAGTTCTAGCAAAGGCCACATTTGAGGGAATCGCCTTTATTGACGGCGGCGTTGTGATCGACGCCAATCCCCAGCTTGCCAAAATGCACCAATATGAGCTATCTGAACTCATCGGGAAGCCCCTGGCAGACTTGGTTGCGCCCGAAGGCTGGGAATTAGCCAGGCAGAATGTGGACGCCGGATACGAAGGCCGCTACGAAAACCTGCTGCTCCGCAAGGATGGCTCCACTATTGTTGTCGAAACGCAGGCGAAGCACTTCGAATATCGGGGTCGCACTGTCAGAGTATCAGCTGTGCGCGATATCACCGAGCGCAAGCGGGCCGAAGAGGCCGTTGCCAGGGAAGCCAAACTGGAGGTCCAACTGGCCCAGGTGATCGAGGTCACCGGCGCAGTGATCTTCGAATACCGATTCACGGAACAGGAATTTTGGCTCGACAAAAAGGCCTGTGAGACACTCGGGATTGAGCCCGAGGGCATGCCCATCCCGAGAAAGATCTGGGTCGAGCGGTTCCTCCATCCAGACGACCTCCGGAACTCGGAATACCTTTTTTCCCGCATTATCAGCGGTGAGAACTCGACGGCGGAACTCCGGCACCGCTACAAGAACCAGAAGACCGGCGAGTGGCTCTGGTGGCATGCCAATGCGGCTGTGAGCGAGAAGGATGCTGAAGGGCGGCCGCTTCGCCTCGTTGGAGTGGGCTTGGATTTCACGGACCGTCACCGGCTCGAAGAGCAACTGGCCCAAGCCCAGAAGCTGGAGGCGATCGGCACCCTCGCCGGCGGGATAGCCCACGATTTCAATAACATTCTTACTGCCATCATTGGATATTCGGAGATTTTGACTTTGTTCCATATCCCAAAGGATAGTCCGGCGCGGCCTGATCTCGATCAGGTTCTAAGAGCCGCATACAGGGCAAAGGATCTGGTGGGACAGATCCTCATCCTGAGCCGTAAAACCGAACTGGAGAAAAAGCCCGTGCTCGTCAGTCCCATCGTCAGGGAAGCCTTGAAATTTCTTCGCGCAACTTTACCCGCATCAATTGAGATTCACCAAAGCATAGAAAGCGAGGTGGGTAAAGTCCTTGCAGATGCGACACAGATTCATCAGATCGTGATGAACCTATGTACCAACGCGGCCCATTCGATGGCGGAAAGAGGCGGCGTGCTGGGAATCAGACTGGACGAAGTCGATTTGGACGCGCCGGCTGCCGAAAAGTTCCTGGATCTGGCGTCCGGACCGTATCTGAGGCTGGTCGTAACTGATACGGGTATGGGAATGAATCGTGCGACCCTGGAACGGATCTTCGAACCCTATTTCACCACTAAGAAACAGGGTGAAGGGACTGGTTTGGGGCTTGCGGTGACCCACGGAATCATAAAGAATCATGGAGGTGCGATTACCGTGGAGAGCGAACCCGGCAAGGGCGCCGCCTTTGAGGTTTTAATTCCAAGATTGGCGGCAGATCCCATTGAATTTGCGAATGATGTCTCCTTATCAATTCCGGGAGGAAACGAACGCGTTCTGTTCATTGACGATGAAAAGGCCATTGTTAACTTCGCCCGGGACGTGCTGGTTCACCTCGGGTATTCAGTTGTTGCGGAAACAGCCGGCGACAGCGCCCTGGAAGTGTTAAGATCCAATCCGGAGTCATTCGACATCGTCATAACAGATCTCACCATGCCCGGCATGACCGGAACAGAACTGGCCGAAAGGCTGAAGTCTTTAAGGCCCGGGATACCAATCATCCTCTGCAGCGGGTCTATTGACGTGAGCCTGCGTGAAAAGGCCAAAGCCTTGGGCATTAACGATTTTTTGCCTAAACCGCTTGGCGTCCACGCTCTTGCGGAAGCCGTCCGAAGAGTGCTGGACAAAACGTCTGAAGAATCGTGAGCTTACCATGGCGGATGTGCTGATTATCGATGATGACGTTACTGTGTGCAGCATGTTGTCCAGAATGCTGGAGAACATTGGGCATGGTGCGACGCATGCTCATACACTGGAAGAAGGGCTCCGTGAAGTGCTCTCCCGGTCCTATGATATTGTGTTTCTTGACGTGGGATTGCCCGATGGAAACGGGCTCGATGCATTGCCAAAGATTCTGGAAACCGGAAGCTCGCCGGAAGTAGTCATAATAACCGGTGCAGGCGACCCTGATGGGGCTGAACTCGCCATCCGAAGCGGCGCCTGGGATTACTTGCAAAAGCCCCTCTCACCCGAAAAGGTGATCCTGCCGCTCAAACGCGTGCTCCAGTATCGGGATGGCCTGAAGAAGGCTCAAAAGCCTCCGGTATCCCTCAAGCGGGAAGGGATCATTGGCAACAGTCCGACAATCAAAGCTTGTCTGGATCTTGTGGCCCAGGCTGCCGGCAGCGAATCCAATGTCTTGATTTCCGGTGAAACCGGCACCGGCAAGGAGCTTTTCGCCAGGGCCATTCACGACAACAGTCCAAGGGCCAGGGGTATTTTTGTAACGGTTGATTGTGCTGCAATTCCGGATACACTTGTGGAGAGCACACTCCTGGGGCATGAGAAAGGGGCCTTTACCGGCGCGGACACAGCTCAAGAAGGGTTGATTAAGCAAGCCGATGGCGGGACACTGTTTCTCGATGAAGTAGGCGAACTCCCCCTGCCGTTGCAAAAGGCCTTCCTGCGGGTGCTGCAGGAACGCCGTTTCCGCCCCTTGGGGGGAAAAAAAGAGATTGCAAGTGACTTCAGGTTGATTGCCGCCACGAACTGTAGTCTTGAATCAATGGTGCACGAGGGTCACTTCCGCAAGGACCTCCTTTACCGTCTTTGCACGTTGGTGATCCAACTGCCTCCTTTGAGGGAGCGTCGCTATGATATAAAAGAACTGGTTCAATACTATGCGAATCAACTTTGTGAGAGGTACGGGATTGCGTCAAAAGGTTTCTCGCCGGATTTCTTCGATATTCTCAACGCATACGAGTGGCCGGGAAACGTGCGGGAGTTGGTGAACATCGTGGAGACGGTACTCACCGTGGCACGGCACGAACCCACCATCTTTCCAAAGCATCTCCCGACCGACATCCGAATCAAACTGGCGCGTGCTTCCGCTGAAGGTCCGGCCACCGCTCCTTCCTCCTCGATCACGGGCGCTAGTGTCTACGAGTCTTTTCCCAACCTGGAGCAGTTGCTTGAAAGGACTGAACGTCAATATCTCATGGCTCTCGTGTCACTTACAGATGGGAACGTACCGGAGCTTTGCCGCATATCCGGGCTATCTCGTTCCCGTCTTTATGATCGCCTGAAGAAGTATAATATCGTTCGTCACTTTTAATCTCGCCAGGGTACACCATTGTCCCATTATTGGGACAAAATCCCGAAAATGGTATTTATTCCCGGAATTCGGATCTCTTGCTTCCGTCCGGTCTTGTTGACTATCCAGCCATCCCGGCAATAACTACCTGCATAGACTTGGGAAATAGCTCGTACCCTTTGTGGCACAAACCTTGCCCTTACATCGATGCACTTTGAAAAGCTGCCAGGAATTTAAGAACTACCGGCACAAGCCAGACGCACAGATTGAGTGGCACTGAAATCTTCCCCTTTGGCAATAGAAAGGAACACAAGCAAAATCATGAGCGGGCAAACCCAGGTTTTGAACCATGTCGTGCAAAGAGCGGCGGACCGTGAGGGAAAGTATCTCACTTTCTCGCTCGATCGGGAAGAGTACGGGATTGGCATTCTCAAGGTGAAGGAAATTATTGGGATGATGCGGATTACCCCCGTTCCGCAGACACCGGAGTATGTCAAGGGAGTAATCAACCTGAGAGGCAAAGTAATTCCGGTGATCGACCTTCGAATCCGTTTTGGAATGAGCAGCAGCGAATACACGGATCGCACCTGCACCGTGGTGGTTGAGATCGATGCAGCCACGGGCAGGCTGCACATTGGAATCGTTGTGGATTCAGTTTCGGAGGTCCTGAACATCAAGGGCTCGGACATCGAAGAAACCCCGGAGTTCGGGACTACTCTGAACACAGACTACATCCTTGGAATGGCGAAAACGGCAGGAGGGGTAAAAATCCTGCTCGATATTGATCTAGTCCTGAGCGCCAATGAAATGGAGCTTATTAGAGAGGCTGCCTGACGGCTTGGAAGAATGAAGGCGGTCGAAGGGACTGCTATCGGCGCCCGAATCTGCCTCTTATCGAATTTGATGCTATTTTAGAGTTCATAAAGGAAATTATACCATGTCATTGACTAAATTGAAACTGGGGACAAAACTGTGGTTGGGGTTCGGCTTGATGCTCGTACTGGCCGGCATAGTGACATTTATTGGCTCAAGCCGCATGGGCCTGCTGAATGAGAAGATAACCGGGATTGTCCAGGTACGCATGCCTCAAATGAGCATGCTTTATGATATCATGAAAGACTATGATGTCCTTGCCCGGTCGGCGCGCAATATTGGCCTCACTTCCGATGATGGTGTCAGGCAGAAGCAGAAGGAGAGCTTCGCCAAGGCTCAGGCTGATCTGACCGATACCCTTAACAAACTTGAAAAGACACTGACCTCGGACAAAGATAAGGAATTGTTTGCAGGGGTAAAGGGAAATCTGGTCGCAGTTGTACAACTGTCGGAAAAAGCCGAGGTCCTGGGCGTTGCAAATAAGCGTCAAGAGGCGGCCGATATTATTATTAATGAAGTTCTAGCGCCTCAAAGCAAGATGCTGCAACAACTGGAATCTTTTGTACGGTTTGAACAAGAACTGGCCCTTAAGGACGGTGAAGTATCCGCACAGGCCGCTTCCCATGGCAGAACACTGTTGTTCTCCCTGGGGGCCGCAGCATCCGTACTGGGGCTCCTATTGGCCTTTCTCATCACTCGAAGCATTACCGGATCAATCGGCCGTGTCGTTGCGGGCTTGACCGAAGGCGCCGAACAGGTTGCTTCCGCTTCCGCCCAGGTGTCCTCCGCCAGCCAGGAACTTGCCGAAGGGGCATCCGAGCAGGCCGCGTCCATCGAGGAGACCTCCTCCTCTTTGGAAGAGATGTCCTCCATGACAAAGCAGAATGCCGCAAACGCTCATCAAGCCAATGATCTGATGAACAAGACCAGGCAGGTTGTGGGTCAGGCCAACGGGTCAATGGAGCAGTTGACCGCTTCCATGCAGGAGATTTCAAAAGCCAGTGAAGAGACTTCAAAGATCATCAAGACCATAGACGAAATCGCCTTTCAAACGAACCTGCTGGCGCTGAACGCTGCGGTTGAGGCCGCCAGGGCCGGCGAGGCCGGAGCGGGATTTGCCGTTGTTGCGGATGAGGTGAGAAATTTGGCTATGAGAGCTGCCGAGGCGGCAAAAAATACTGCCAATCTGCTTGAAGGGACAGTCAAGAAAATAAAGGAAGGCTCTGAAGTTGTCCAAAAGACAAACGCCGAGTTCTCCGAGGTGCAAACCAGCTCCGCGAAGATGGCAGAATTGGTGGGGGAAATCTCAGCGGCATCCGGAGAACAAGCTCAAGGGATTGAGCAGATAAGTAAGGCCGTAAGTGAAATGGACAAGGTGGTGCAGCGCAATTCAGCAAACGCCGAGGAATCCGCCTCCGCCGCCGAAGAGATGAACGCCCAGGCGGAACAAATGAAGCAAATTGTGGCCGATCTCGTAACCCTGGTCGGAGGCGCTAACGGCCATTCTACCATCGGAGGCGCCACAGCATTACGTAAAAAGGTTGCATTGAAGAAGGCCGCAAAAGAGCCGAAGATGATTGGAGCATACGAAAAGCAAGCAAATGGCCATCACAGGGCAGGCAATGGAAAGGCACCGGTCCCTGTCATCAAACGCAATTCGAGTCCGGAGCAGGTTATCCCTTTTGATGACACAGAAGTGTCGGATTTTTAATTACCCCCAACCTATTATGAGGGAGTGGCCAATGGTGTATCGGCCGCTCCCAAAGAGGGTCTCAGCGATGTGATTTCGACCTTCGGGAGTGAAAAAATAGCAGGAAAGGATCAGGCTCAGTGACATACAAGAACTTGGTAGCTATGGTTGTGGACGATTTTTCTACAATGCGACATATCGTACGAAAAATTCTGAAAGATCTGCAATTCCAGGAGGTAATTGAAGCCGAAAATGGCGTCGAGGCGCTCAGGCTTTTGGAGTCCAATAAAGTTGACCTGATCGTCTCAGACTGGAACATGCCAACGATGACTGGGCTTGAGCTGCTGAAGCAAGTGCGGGCGGATGAACGGCTAAAAGGCCTTCCCTTTCTGATGGTTACTGCCGAGGCCCAAAAAGAAAATATTATCGAGGCGATCCAGGCCAAGGTCAGCAGCTATGTTGTCAAACCCTTCAGCCCGGCAGTGTTCGCGGAAAAACTCGCCAAGATTATTCCTCAGGGTCAGTGATGGAGAGTAGATGATGGATGTAAAAATTATTAATCCCTTTCTCACTGCGGCTATGCATGT
>Ga0187875_10003892_pt1 | contig 10409 bp, 8 predicted proteins | sample June2016WEW_17_1_2_FD_132978 | JGI IMG/M metagenome (GOLD analysis project Ga0187875, IMG submission 132978) | Peatland microbial communities from SPRUCE experiment site at the Marcell Experimental Forest, Minnesota, USA - June2016WEW_17_10 | ecosystem: Environmental > Terrestrial > Soil >... | reverse complement strand
GCGATCAGCATCGCTGGCCAAATAACCGCGTGAAACCAGAGGATGTCTTTCGCGATGAGGTGTACGTCCGCGGGCCAGAACTTCCGACGCTCATCCGTGTCGACCGTCGAAAGGTAATTGAACAATGCGTCAATCCACACGTAAATCGTGTGCTCCGCGTCCCCCGGCACGCTGATGCCCCATTCGCTCGCGCCCGCGCGCGAGATCGGCACATCATTGAGCCCTTCGCGGATGCGGTTCCGGACTTCATTGCGCCGCACGTCGGGATGGACGAACTCTGGCCGCTCTTCCAGTAGCTTCAACAGCGCGTCGCTGTACTTGCTGAGACGGAAGAAATAGTTCTTCTCCTTCTTGCGGACCAGCGGTTTGCCGTTGATCGGCGACTTGAACTCGTATTCCTTCGCCTTGTTCTCCGGCAAATACTCTTCCTGTCCGGCATCGTACCAGCCCTCGTAATCCCCAAGGTAGACGTCGCCGGTCTTCAGCAGCTCGCCAACATATTGCTGGACCTTGACCTTGTGACGCTCCTGGCTCGTGCGAACGAAGTCGTCATTGCTAATGCCCAATTTGGCGAACGTCTCCTGAAAGGCCAGCGCGTTTTCGTCGGCCCACTGTTGCGCCGTCACCCCGTGCTCCGCCGCCGAATCCACAACCTTCGCCGCGTGTTCGTCCGTGCCCGTGAGAAAGAACACCTCATCCCCGCATAACCGGTGGAAACGCGCCACGATGTCCGCAATCGTGGTCGTGTACACGTGACCAATGTGCGGCCGATCGTTGACATAATAAATCGGCGTCGTGACGTAAAATTTCATGGGCGCGAAATAATCGCAGCTTAACGGTGCCGAGTCAACCGTCTCACTTCCCGCCCATTCGCTCCAGCAACGTGACGATGGCAAGGATGCAGAGGGCCTGGACGATGACGATCAGCGCCGCGGTCATTTGGGACCACAACAAGATCGTCGCCCCGAGACCAAGGGTGAGCGTAATGAGGTAAACCAACGTGACCGCCCAGCTTTGTGGCAGACCGAGCCGCACCAGCCGGTGTGACAGATGGTTCACATCGCCCTGGTAGACCGGCTGACCGTGCCGAATACGAATCCACATCACCATCACCAGATCGAACAACGGCACCGCCAGCACCAGCAGCGGAATCAGCACGGGCAAAAACGTCGGCGTCTTCCCGTGACGATAAAACGTGACGCAGATGGGCAACACCGCCAGCATATAGCCGACAAAATGGCTGCCGGCATCGCCGAGGAAGATCGTTGCCGGTTTGAAGTTATGCGGCAGGAATCCCAACAGCGCGCCGGCCAGCGCTACCGCCAGAAGACACACGAAATACTCGTGCTGCATGCCGGCGATGAATGCAAACATCGACGCGCACACCAGCCCGATCCCCGCGCACAACCCATCCATATTATCGAGAAAGTTCATCGCGTTCGTGATCGTCACGATCCACAATATGGTCATCACGTAGTTGATGAATCGATTGGGAATGAACGCCGTGATTCGTATGCCCGCCAGCGCCACCAGCAGGGCGACGACCGCCTGCGCGACCAATTTCGTCCGCGGGCGTAGCTCGTACTTGTCGTCGTACATCCCCAGCGCCACCATCAAGCCGCCACCCAATACGATCACCAGCAACTTCGGCCAGACCGAAAACGCGCCGTCGAGGTACATCTTCACGTCAGGCATGTCGATCACCGGCAAATCCACGCGGCTTCCCAGCGGCAGGATGAACAGGTAGTTGAAGATTACGTTGGCGGCAAATGCGCAGAAAACCGCCGCCCCGCCCAGCAGCGGCATCGCTTCGGTATGGATCTTCCGTTCGCTGTCGGGTTCGTCGACGTACTTCCATTGGAAGGAAATCCGCTTGAACCCGGGCGTGAGAATCAGCGCCAGCACGAAGCTGACATCAAACACATAGAGGTAAATGAGCAGCCAGTGCATATCAGTGCCGTGCCGCCCACAGTCGTCGGTACAACTCGTCAAGTTGTTGCACCATTCGCGCCTCCGAAAACTGCTCCTTGACCAACTCCTTGCCCCGTGCAGCCATTCTATGCGCCATCGCGGCGTCCTGCAACAACCGAATTACTCCATCGGCCAGCGCGTTTACTTCCCCGACACGCACGAGGAAGCCCGTTTCACCGTCGAGGCACACTTCGCGCGCGCCATCGACATCGAACGCCACGACCGGTTTGCCACAGGCCAACGCCTGGGGCAAGGCCCGCGGCAAGCCTTCGCGCAGCGACAAATGCACCAGAACGTCCATCGAGGATACATAGCGAGGGATCTGCTGCGGCAGCACCAAGCCGGCAAATACAAAATGACTCCGTAACCCCAACTTCGTCACCAGCGATTCAAATCGCTCGCGGTACACCCCGTCGCCCACCAACAGGAACTTCACGTGGGGGATGGCGGCCACGATGTGCGGCGCGGCCTCGAAGAGGAACTCATGTCCCTTCAGACGGAACAACCGCGCAATCTTGCCCACCACCAGGTCGTTTTCCGAAATGCCCAGAGATTCGCGAAAGGCGTCATCGCGGCGCGCCTTCAGAAACGCGTCAATGTCCATCCCGCTGTGAATCGTAACGTATCGGTCCGGTGTCCCAATTCCGGCCGCGAGGTATTGTTCGGTCATGGCGTCGGCGACGGACACAAATTGAGTCGTACACGCGCCGGCCACCTGTTCTGCCCAGCGAAACGCCCAGTTCCCAATCGGATTTTGGTAGCGGTAAAACGATGGGCCGTGAATGGTGTGCACGATGATCGGCACTCGCGCGGCCTTGGCCGCGACACGCCCTATCAAACCCGCCTTGCCGCTGTGCGTGTGCACCACATCGTAGCGTTTCCCCAGGAACAGCCGCCGTAGTGCCCGGCCCGCGCTCACGTCGAGCCACGGATTCGGCGTGCGGCGCAATTCGTCCACAACCGTGATCGGCACGCCCGCCGTCTTCGCCTGAACGTAGAGCGAGCCTTCCGGTCCCGTCTGCGGGCCGATGACCAGATCCACTTCGTGGCCCAGCTTCCGCAGCCCGATGCACGTGGACACGGTGTTCTCCTGCGCCCCGCCGACAATCAACCGCGTGATGACATGACAAATCCTCATCGTCTACTTTTCCAATTCATACACGATTCGCCGCCCGAAGCTATGAACCACCTTCGCAAATTGTTCCTGGTTCAGTGTGTCTTGAATCAACGTCCAGTTGGCGCCTGCCATATAATGATAGCCATGCTGCAGGCGATTCAGTTCCGAAGAATTCACGTACACATGCGTGATGCCCCGTGCGCGCAACGCGGCCACCAATTCCTCCGGGGTCTTCGCCATGCGCGACATCGCCGTCACCGGATTCTGGTCAAACGCCGTGCTGTACGCCACCGATTGCCTGGCGTCATACGCGCGGGCTTCTCCCACGTAAAGCACTGTGGCATTGCGGGGCAGCTGTTCGTTCATCCAAATAATCGGCTCCAACACTCCCTTGCCCACGCGAGAGAGAAATTCGTCCCTCGTCACCTGACCAAGGTTATACTGCGCAAAGCTGATCTGTGGCGGGACCTGTTGCGGGTCCCCCACATCCACCAAATCGTTCAGCGCCAGCGATGCGACGCTGGCGACCATCACCAGCCCGACCGAAACGCGCACCGCAACCCGCACCATGGCATCCCGACCGAGTTTTTCCATGGCAAAGGCGGCGGCGACCGCTGCCGTGCCAAACGCCGGAAACAAAAACCGCCATGGCCGAAACGTGCCGCAGAACCATCCCACGTACGCACCCACGAATACCCACCCGAGGCGCTTCGCCGCCGGTTCCGTTCGTGGGACCAATAGGAACAGCGGTGTCGTGAGCAGTAATAGCGGCACCGCGCCGGGTTCGACGAACGAATACTTCCACACCAGCGTAAAGAATTCCCCAAAAGTCGCCAAACCAAAGGTCGGCGCATGCCTTTCCGAAAACACCCGTGCTTGCGCTAAACTCCAGTGCGGGTTCGGGAGCCACTGACCCAATAATGGGTACACAGGGTTGCCGGCCAGCAACCAGTTTTTCATCAACCACGGTCCCACCATGACGACCGCCACCAGACAGAACCCAGCCAGTAGTGAGAATTTCCGACGATACGCCAGTACTCCCGCCGCAGGAAGCAATACGACTGCAATCGCTGGCCATTTTGTGGCCACCGCCCCACCAACGCCAAGGGCCGATAGCCAGAGTAGATCCCTGTTCTCCTCGTCCTCCATCCACAACACGAGCGCGCCAAACGCGAGCGTCGCGAAAAATGCCGTCGCCAGATCAACCCGCGCGGTTTGACCGAGGTCTTGAACGAATGGCGTGCAATAGAATAGCGCCGCTGCCGTCAGCCCCGCCGCCTTCGACCACAGCCTCTCGGCCACGCCGTATACCGCCGCCGCAGTCAGCAGGCCGAATAACCAATGCAACAATTTCGCCGCGATGTCCGACGTCGCGGTCTTCGCCAACAGATACAGCATTTCGGCCAACTGCGGCATGTTGCTGTAGAAATTGTGCGGTAGAAACACGATGTGGCCCGCGCGTTGGTAGTCCGCCAGCGCGCCAAGGTGATATTCCAGTTCGTCGTACTCGAACGGCGGTGCCAGCGCACCCGCGAGATTCAGCGCCGCCGCAAGGAGGATGCACGCGAGCATCAGTTTTGCCCAACCATTGGTCTGTTCCATGGATATATGGAAATCGCCGACAAACTTACGAGGTGACGGCAACGCCCAGCACACCAATGTGAGGAACGTGTAGGGCACCGCCGCGACGGAAGCGGCCCCCGCGATCAGTACCAATACCGCCAGAAGCCACAAACCAACCCCCAACGCGAGCAGCATGCCGAGCATGTCGCGTCGTGCGATGAGCCTGTCCGCCACTGTTGCGCCGAGGCCCAATGCCGCGGCGATGATGGCGACAACGCATCCGAAATCATACATCCGCGCCGTCCAGAATTCGCGGAAGTGCGGACCGACGTGAAGCACGGGTATCGACGCGTTGATAGTCGCTGCAAGCTGGAACGGTAACACCCAGGCGTCAAAACGGATGAGATACACGAGCGCCAGCCCGGCAACCCAAAGAATGGCGAGAAGTCGCGTCAATTCCGGGCGAAGCCAGGTGGATGCCCCACGATCCGAAGCGGTCTGCATTGCCCGCCATTGTAGCCGCCCCCGCCCCATGCGCAAGCCGACTGGTTACAGCCAGCGCCTACCCAAAGGGCTGCCACTACCCCATCACGGTCCCCGGTTTGACCGGGTGCCCTCGCAGGAAGGCGTCGATGGGCATACGTTTGCTGTTGGCCGGTTGGAGTTCGAGGATGCGGAGACCGCTGTGGCCGGTGGCGACAACGAAATCAGCCAGTATCTCGCCGGGGTTACCGGCGACGTTTTCGACGACCTCGGCCCTCCAGATTTTCAAGAGCAAGCCGCTCAACTGCGCGTAGGCGCTCGGCCATGGATTGAAGGCGCGGATTTGGCGCTCGATTTCGACGGCAGAACGCGCCCAGTCGATGCGTCCGTCTTCCTTGACAATCTTCTTCGCGTACGTGGCGCGGGTCTCGTCCTGCTTCGCGCGGGGGGCCTTGCCTTCAGCAATCAGCCCCACCGTCTCCACCAGCAATTCGGCCCCGAGCTTCGCCAGGCGGTCATGCAGCGTGGCGCTAGTGTCGTCGTCGCGAATAAGTTGCGCGCGCTGGAGGATGATGTCGCCGGTGTCCATGTGCTCGTCCATGTACATCGTGGTGACACCCGTCTCGCGGTCGCCGTGGAGGATGGCATACTGGATCGGCGCGGCCCCACGCCAGCGCGGCAGCAGCGACGTGTGGACATTCACGCACCCGAGACGCGGGATTTCCAGAACCGATTTCGGAAGAATCTGGCCGTACGCGACGACGATGACGAGATCCGGGCGCACGGCTCGCAGGGAATCTATCGCCGCCGGCTCACGGATCTTCAGCGGTTGCTGAACCGGAATTCCAAGCCGCTCCCCGACAACTTTTACGGGCGGCGGCGCGGGCTTGAGGTCGCGTCCCTTTGGGCGGTCGGGCTGAGTGACGACGGCAACAATCTCGTAGCCGGGCGTTTTCGCCACGGCTTCGAGGCACGGGACGGCCAGTTCGGCGGTTCCCAAGAATGCAATACGCATGTCAGGTCAGCCCTAACAGAGCCGCGAGTGAAATTCAAGCTTCCCGCCCTCCCGGCGTTGTCCTAATTTGAAATTCTTCGATACTTTACGTCTTGAATTACTAGTGGAATTTGAACGGAGAATTAGTAAGCACGTTCGGAGGTTGGTCGCCATAAGAAAAGGCGAGATAATAAAATTGGTCGAATTTTCTGGTTCCGGCCGCAACAATTCTGATGCCGATAGGATACGGGACCACACCGGACGACCCAAGGATGCTCAAAGAATTTGTTCCCGGGAGTGTGATGATGGCGTCAATAGGAAGGTCCTCAGCGTTCGTCCATATAAAGGTGACGGGAGGGCAGAGAAATCCGGATTTTGGATCTATTGGCTGATCCGAAATTATGCGATACCTCACCCACCGGCCCGCGCTTGGCTCCGGTTGCCAACTTGGATGGAACTGTGTCTCATTTGTCAATGCCGAGTCAAAGGAAAACACGACTGCTACCTTTCCCCCGTAGATTCACCGCGCAAGGCCGTACAGGTGTCGATTGTGGCTGATGCGAAAGCGGGCGAGGCGCCGAAATGATGGCAAGATGGTCAATGCCCACCCCTTTTTAAGCCTAACCAACGGGGAATGGGATTGGATTGCCTTTCTGGGGCTGCTCGCCTTGACGTTTTTCACATACAGGTTTTGGAAGAATCTGTTCTGATTCAAATTAGGACAACGCCGCCCTCCCCACAAAAGAGATGAGCGAGAGGGAAAACACCTCTCCCTCTCGCTCATGAACAGCTTCAGCTCTATGGGGCTTCGTCGAACTGATCCAACTGATGGCGGAATGTCATATGGCCCAACGGAACAAGCCAGGCGTTCGTCGAACCACTGCTGCTGATGACGTTCAGCATGCCGACGAAATGCGCCTGTCCCGCGCGGTGTGTATCCTTAATCTTGGCGTCTTGCTCCAAGTCGGTCACGTCCTTGTCGTCGAAGGATGAATCGTTCGGGTCACGGTCCAAGGAGATCAACACAGCTGTGGGGCATCCATTGGTGTCCAAGTGCAACCTGCCAGCCACCGTCAGGAACCCACCGGGCGCCAGATTATTCGCCGCGACCACGTTGAAATGCGCGACAAACCGTTCCTCATTCGTGGCGCCGGCCGTGAGATGATGAACCGCCTGGTGTTTCACGGTGGTGAAGCTGTCGCTCGTCGCGATTGTCGTAATGTTGGAGTCGGACTTGTCAAATACAACCAAATCCGCCTGACTGGAACTGCAATCGATTTCCATCGCAAACACCTGATTGCTGGTCGGTGTCGTCGTACCCAACGCGAGGCCCACCAAGTCGGCACCATCTTTCAAATGGTAGTCGAACTGGAGAGGATCAGTCCCCTGCTCCACGATCAGCATCGCGGCAACTGTCCGAAACACGCGCACGGGGTTGCTGAATGGGGCCGCCAACGCCGTGACAATCGCAACCGCGCCGATTGCCGCACTTACTGTCACCCATTTTCTCGCATTCATCATAATCTTCTTACACTCCCTGCTTGGCTGGTTTGTTTTGGCGGGGTCCGTGCCAAGCCATGTTCACCCGTGCCTGTGCATTGGGTTTGCGGCCCGCCGAGCAACTAGAGACACAGGCATTCCTAGCACTGTTTGTGCCTAAACACCCCGTGACTGCTTCTCGGTAACTGCTCACGTTGCCTGTTCTATGCAACACCACGAGTTGAAGGCGGTTTCGTGGTCATGTCGACATAATTAGGTCAGTCTACGCGCCAAAATTGAACGCTATTTCGTGCTCGCAACTTCTTGGGGTTCAATCACATGCAATTCTTGCGTACGCCCCAGTATCGCACTCAGAATATCGTGAGCAACCTCGATGGGCGACTGGAGCGCGTCCACATCGACGCGCAACCGCTTGGGGTAATACTCCAACACCGGGCGGGATTCATGATCGTAGACTTCCAGGCGATGCTCGATGGTCTTCTCATTCGCATCGTCGAGACGATTCTCTTTGAGGGCGCGAGACTTCAGACGCCGAACCATCTCATCCCGATTGTGGATCGCGCGCAAGCAAATCAATTTCACCACTTCGATGTATGGATCGAGCATCCTCGCTTGGTGGATGTTGCGCGGTATGCCATCCAACACCAACACCGTGGTGTCCGCCCGGAACGCCCCGGTGTGTATCAGTTTATCGATGTGGTCCCGCCACAGCCGCACCGTGAAGTCGTCGGGAACGAGTTCCCCCTTGCTCGAGTACCGCAGGAACACCTTGCCAAGTTCGCTGTTCAGGTCGATCGAGCGAAACACATCCCCGCACGCGAGGTGGCGAAAGCCGGGCAACGTCCCCAGCATCTTGCCTTGTGTGCCCTTGCCGCTGCCCGGCGCCCCAAACAGCAAGATCGTCTTGATCTTGTCCATCGACAACTTCTCCTTCTAGTTCAATAGTTGATACCAATTATTGCGTCGATGCGGCTCGTACCCGAGCTCGCCAATCAGACGCCGCATCGTTTCCTCGTTGATCCGGAACGTCGCCCCGGCCTGCGACACGACATTTTCTTCCATCAGCACGCTGCCAAAATCATTTGCGCCAAACTTGAGCGCGACCTGCCCAATTTGCGGCCCCTGCGTCACCCAACTGGACTGCACATTGTCGAAATTATCCAGAAAAATTCGGGCCAGAGCCTGCATCCGCAGATACTCATGCGATCCCACCGACGGCACCTTCAGGCGCGTGTTCTGGTTCTGGAACGTCCAGCAAATGAACGCGGTAAACCCATGCGTACGATCCTGCAGGTCCCGCAGACGCTGGAGGTGCTCGACGCGGTCTTCAATCGTTTCGACGTGCCCAAACATCATCGTCGCCGATGAATTCAACCCCATTCCGTGAGCGATCTCCATCACCCGCAACCATTCGTCGCTCATGCATTTGAGCGGGGAAATGCGCCGACGCACGCGGTCCACCAAGATCTCCCCCCCGCCGCCCGGAATCGAGCCGAGTCCCGCTTCCTTGAAACGGCGAATCACTTCTTCCAGCGGCATCTGGAACACCTCGGCAAAATGGTTGAACTCCGGCGGTGAAAAACCGTGGATATTGACCTGTGGAAAGTTCCGGCGGATGTACTGCAGCAGGTTCAGGTAATAGTCGATGCCGAGTTTGGGATGGTGACCGCCTTGCATCAGGATTTGCACGCCGCCGATGGCCACGAGTTCCTGAATCTTTGCCCCCACCTGCTCGGGTGTGAGCACGTACGAATCGTCATCCCGCTCCTCGCGCATGAACGCGCAAAACGTGCAATACACGTCGCAGACGTTCGTGTAGTTGATATTGCGGTCGATGATGTACGTAACGATTCGCTGGGGATGCTTCCGCTCGCGCACGACGTCCGCCAGCGCGCCGAGTTCCGGCAATGACAGCGTGTGGTACAACTGCACTGCTTCCTCAGCGCTGATCCGCACGTTATCGAGCACCTTGCCCTGAATTCTATCAGTACCCGGTGGCGCAAGCGTCCCTGCTGGCGCATCAATTGACGTACCGAATATCATGGCTGCCGCTCACCAACCCCATTTGTTTCAAGTATTGTTGAAACCGCCGAATCCCCTGCTTCTCCGCATCACCCAAATCGTACCACACACATTTCGAGTAATAGTCGCGTAGAAATTCCGGACTGGCCTCGGTGGCATCCTGAACAATCTGCTCGATATGCGCCAGCCCGTTGGCTTTGGCGCTACGCAGCAATGCTGCCAGTTCCTGCTTCTCCGCGTCGCGCTGGAACGCCCAGGCGGCAAACACAAACGGCAGGCCCGTCAACTCCACCCACGCCGCGCCCAGGTCCCAAAACCATTGTTTCCCGTTCCGTGCCGCGTACCAAATTGCTTCATCGCCGATCAGCAACATCGCCTCGTGCTCGCTCAATTTCGCCCCGGGCGGTCGCGGGTAGAACTCCGGTTCGATGTGATATCCGAACTTCAACAACACACGCAACAGCCACACGGATGTTCGCGATGCGGGCGTCACCGCGACGCGCCGGATTTTCTCTATGGGCACACGATGAGTCAGAAATACACTGCGTACGGCCCCGCGCGCGGCAATGGCGATTCCATCGAGCACGTCGTACTGGTCGTGCAACAGCACCTCGGCGATGGGCGCAATCCCCACATCGAACTGTTTCCGATACATCAGGTCCGCCAGCCGTGACGGCTCACTGTAACCAACCTGATCTTCAATGCCATACACCAGCGGCCGCACATTGAGATACGAAATGCCCCCGATCCGTGGTGTTG
>Ga0187875_10003889_pt1 | contig 10413 bp, 10 predicted proteins | sample June2016WEW_17_1_2_FD_132978 | JGI IMG/M metagenome (GOLD analysis project Ga0187875, IMG submission 132978) | Peatland microbial communities from SPRUCE experiment site at the Marcell Experimental Forest, Minnesota, USA - June2016WEW_17_10 | ecosystem: Environmental > Terrestrial > Soil >... | reverse complement strand
GGGACTGTGGTCACCGCGAAGCGGCGCCCGAATATCCTGAGTGCCACCGAGGCCGCTCGACTCGTCGACGTCGCGGAGGGGTTGTTTGCCGTGTTCGGCCTCCCCGGCGCTGAGATCCGGGTACTCGACGACCCGGCGCCGAACGCCATGTCGGTGGGCCGCTCGCCCGACCGCGGTGTCGTGTTCGTCACGAGTGGGCTCGTGCTGGCCTTGGACAGGATCGAGCTCGAGGCTGTGCTGGCACACGAGCTCGCGCACATCAAGCGCGGGGACACGGTCTCCGGCGCCATAGCTGTGCTTGCTTTCGACCCGCTCAAGCGCTACATCCCGACCTTCGCCCGAATTGCCGACCGGGTTGCGGGATACGGCCGTGAGCCGCTGGCCGATCTGGCAGCCGTGGGCGTCACGAGATACCCACCCGGCCTGATATCTGCCCTCGAGAAGATCGGCGCCACCGCGAGCAGGAGGCCCACGTGCCTGCCGCGAAGTGTGACCGAAGCGACCTCGCGGCTCTGGTTGGCCCCCTTCGACCTGCCGTCGGAGGAGCCTGAAAGGCTCTGGGCCCTCGATCTCGCGGAGCGTGTCGGGGTGCTGACAGAGCTCTGAACTGTCCTGGAGATGTCCCCGGACCGCAAAGCCCGGACTGGCGGGGTCGCCCGAACCGTGGTCGAATTGCCGAATGCAGCACGAACGCGCCAAGCAGTGAAGTCTGTTCGGTCCGGGGGACGCCCTCGGAAGACCGGCGCCTCATGGCGCTAGCGTTCCATGCTCGGCCGGCGGCGGTCCCACGGTCTGGCCGGCGCGTGCTACTGGACACTGAGGGAGGCTGAAGCGATGTCGGGCCATTCCAAGTGGGCGACGACAAAGCATCGCAAGGGCGCTGTTGACGCGGCGCGGGGAAAGCTGTTCGCCAAGCTGATCCGCCAGGTAGAGGTCGCCGCCCGTGAGGGCGGCGGTGACATGAACGCGAATGCCACCCTGCGCACGATGTTCACAAAGGCCCGGGACGCGTCAGTCCCGCTCGACACGATCGAGCGCGCGATCAAGCGCGGCACTGGCGAGCTCGAGGGCGTCCGCTACGAAGCGATCTCCTACGAGGGATACGCCCCCTCGGGGGTAGCGATGATCGTCGAGTGCCTGACGGACAATCGGAACCGGACCGGGTCCGAGATCCGGTCGCTGTTCTCGCGCAACGGCGGCTCGATGGCCGAGCCCGGGGCGGTCTCGTGGCAGTTCGAGCGCAAGGGAGTCGTAATGGTTCCGAAGTCCGTCGGCGAGGACGAGCTCATGGCCGCCGCGCTCGAGGCTGGTGGCGAGGACTTGCGTGACGAGGGCGACGAGTGGATGGTCACGAGCGCTCCCGCAGACCTGGGCGGGATACACAGCGCCCTGTCCGCGGCCTCGATCGCCGTGGACTCAGCCGATCTCGAGATGGTGCCGACCACGCGGGTCGAGGTCAGCGACGAGTCGACGGCCAAGAGGGTGCTCAAGCTCATCGAGCTCTTGGAGGAGCACGACGACGTGCAGAGCGTGTGGGCGAATTTTGACATCCCCGACGAGATCCTGGAGCGCGTCGAGCTCTGAGGCGTCCGGGCACCGTCCGCGGGGTTGGTGGTCCCACAGGTTACGATCGAACGAGTGTTTGTCCTCGGCATCGATCCAGGCCTGTCAAGATGCGGCTACGGCTGTGTGCGATCCGACGGACCGCACCGGCACGCCATCGCCGCGGGCGTGATCACGACCGCGGTCGATGAATCGGTGCCCGTTCGTCTCGCGGTCCTCCGTGGCGAGCTGCACCAGCTCGTCGGCGAGCTCCACCCGGACGTGGTCGTCGTGGAGCGCGTCTTCTTCCAGACCAACGCCCGCACCGCGATGTCGGTCGGTCAAGCGAGCGGGGTCGCGCTCTTGACAGCGGTGGAGCTCGGCTGCGAAGTCGTGGAGTACACCTCTAACGAGGTCAAGCTCGCCGTGACCGGTTTCGGCGGGGCGACCAAGGACCAGGTGCAGCGAATGGTGGCGAAGCTGTTGAATCTCGGTACCGTCCCCAAGCCTGCGGATGCTGCCGACGCCCTCGCTCTGGCCCTGTGCCACCTCAGCACGGCTTCGTGGGCGCGGGCATCCTGGCGGGAGCCGGCAGTTTCGAAGGCGCCGCGTGGACAAGTGTCACCGGTGGCGCCGCGATGATCGCGTCGCTGCGAGGTGTGGTGACCGAGCGGAAGGCGGTCGGCGAGGCGTCGGTGGAGATTGTCGTGGACGTTGCCGGCGTCGGCTACCGGCTTGTCGTCGCGCCGAGGACCGCAACAGGCTTGCAGCTTGGTCACGAGGCGTTTCTCGCTGTGTACACCCACGTCCGTGAGAGCGCCATCACCTTGTACGGGTTCACTTCTTCTGAGGAGCGAACTGCATTTGAGCTGCTCCTGGGAGCACACGGCGTCGGCCCCGGGTTGGCGCTCGCGATCTTGAGCATCCACGACCCGCACGAGCTCGCCCAGGTCATCGCCAACGGGAACCTCGACGCCTTGAAGCTGGTCCCCGGGGTTGGGCAGAAGACGGCGGCCCGGCTGCTGCTGGAGCTGCAGGCGCGCTTCGACTATCTGAGTGTCGACGGGATCGGGAGCGGGACCGGCCAGTCCGACCGGTCGCCTTCGGTCACCTCCGAGGTCGCCGACGCGCTCGCCCAACTCGGATACGCCCCCGACGAAGTGAGAACCGCGGTGCGGGCCTTGCCCGACGAGGGGAGCGTCGAGGAACTTCTGCGCCTGGCGCTGCGGAGCCTCGCGCCGCGGAGATGACCAGGCGATGAGTCCCCGCCGAGAGATAGTTGCCACTGGCGACTCTCTCGCCGCGGGACCGGGCCCCGAAGCGCGGATCGATCCCGATTGGCTCGAAGACGACAGGGCGCTCGAGATCGGGATCCGTCCGAAACGCCTCGCCGACTTCGTGGGCCAGCACTCGCTGCGCGAGAAGCTCGAGATCATCCTCGAGGCCGCCCGGCGGCGTGATCAACCGGTCGACCACGTCCTTTTCGCGGGACCGCCCGGGCTCGGCAAGACCACACTGGCCGGCATCATGGCCAGCGAGATGGGTGCGGGCCTGCGCATCACTTCGGGGCCGGCGCTGCTGCGAAGTGGTGACGTCGCAGCCATCTTGACCGATCTCCAGCGCGGCGACGTGCTCTTCATAGATGAGATCCACCGCATGGGCCGCGCGGTCGAGGAGCTCCTCTACCCGGCGATGGAGGATTTCCAGCTCGACATCGTCCTCGGCCGCGGCCCGACCGCCCGATCGATCCGGTTGGACCTGCCGAGGTTCACTCTCGTCGGCGCGACGACCCGTACGGGGCTCATAACAGGGCCGCTTCGCGACCGGTTCGGGATCGTCGCGCGTCTCGAGCTCTACAGCGACGCCGAGCTCGAGGACATCGTGCACCGCACTGGCGTGGTCTTAGGAGTCGAGCTGACGCCAGGAGGCGCAAGCGAGATTGCGCGCCGGTCGCGCGGGACCCCCCGCCTTGCCATCCGCCTGTTACGGCGCGTCCGCGACTTCGTCGAGGTCCGGGGCAAAGGCGTGATCACCGAGGAAGCAGCGCGTGAAGGCCTGTCGGTCTTCGGAGTCGACCAGCTCGGGCTGGACAGCCTCGACCTCAAGATCCTCGACATCCTCTGCGTCCGCTTCGCCGGCCGGCCCGTCGGGCTGTCGACCTTGGCGGTGAGCGTCGGGGAGGAGCCAGAGACGGTCGAGGACGTCTATGAGCCGTTCCTGTTGCAGGCGGGGCTCATAATGCGCACGCCCCGCGGACGCGTCGCGGCACCATTTGCCTACGAGCATTTAGGCCTTGCGGTCCCGGCCCAATCATGGAGCTCCATTTCGGCGGGCGACCCCGATCAACCGGTCTCGACGTCGTCACGTGGCGGGGTTCGAAGCGGTGCGGTCCAAGACGTTTTGTTCACCGCGGGGACCGGCGAGGATGCATTTCCGGAGGACCCTGGATCGGGCGACTAAGGTGATGCGTCGCATCACTCCTTGATCGATAGGTCTCCCCATGCTCCTCGTCCACGTGCTCGGCTCTTCAGGCATGCACAGTCTGACTGCCATCACAGGTCCGGTTCTGGCTGCTACAGCGAAGAAGTCGAGCAGCTCGTTCACCCTGATCTTCTTCGTCCTGCTGTTCGCTGTCGGCTACATGTTCCTCATCAGGCCCCAGCGTCAGCGGCGCCAGCGCCAGATGCAGCTGGGCAAGCAGATCGCCGTCGGGGACAAGGTGATGCTCTCCTCGGGCATCCTCGGGCGGGTCGAGGGGTTCGTGGGCGATCACGCCAGGATCGAGATCGCTCCCGGGACGGTCATCGAGGTCTTGCGCGCGGCGGTCTCCCAGCGTGTTGACGTGCCTGTAGACGGCGCCGGCGATCCAGTCGGCAATGCCTCGTTCAACGGAGGGAACCACGACGATCTCGTGGACGACGCGGACAACGACCCGTATTCGGTGCCCCCTCTGGAAGCCGACGAGAAGCCCGACCCAGGTGATGACGCGGATGGCAGTGCGGATGGCAATGCGAGCGGAGGCGGCAACCGTTGAGACGAAGCTTGCTGTTGAGTGTTGTCCTGGTGTGCCTCGTCTGTTTCGGCGCGCTTGGAGGCGTCATTGTGGCGGGATGGTCGCCCAAGCTCGGCCTGGACCTCGAGGGTGGCCTCTCGGTCGTCTTCCAGCCGGCGCAGAAGGCGACCGCGACGCCGCTGCAGACGGTGGTCGGCATCATGCAGGCCCGTGCGAACGGGCTCGGTCTCTCGAGCCCGAACATCGGGACCCAGGGCAACAACATCGTCGTGCAGCTCCCCGGCGTGAAGAACTTCTCCACGGTCATCAACGAGATCGGCAGCACGGCGCAGTTGTTCTTCCGGCCTGTTCTCTGCTCGGCCAACGCGTACACAGCCCCAAGCTCGAGCACCACCACGACCACCACGGTTCCGAAGAGCACGACCACGACTTCCGCGAAGACCTCGAGCACCACTACCTCGAGCACGACCACCACGGCCCCGCCGAAGACGACGACAACAACGACACCGCCCAAGTCGAAGAAGGTCGCCGCCTACGTGAAGCCGCCGGCTTGCGGCTCCGCTTACCTCTACACGACCGCCACTTACAGCACAGCCCAGCAGTCGAACCCCGGGTCGCCGCCCGACCCGGCGCTGAACTCGGTGCCGAGCACGCCGTCGGGCCAGGACAGCGCGTCGCGGACGGTCCTCGTCTGCGCGTCGACCTTGAATCCCTGCCCGGCACGTTATGAGCTCGGTCCGACGCCTTATGACGGGACGGTACCTGCGACCGGCGCGATCCTCGCCTCTGCCAACGCGGAGTTCCAGACGACAACGGGATGGGTCGTCAACTTCACCATCAAGTCCCAGTACTCCGCCTTCTTCGACACGATCGCGAAGAAGTACTACCACCTCCCGCTCGCCGTCGACCTCGGTGGCCAGGTGGAGTCTGCGCCGACGCTCAACGCTCAGAGCTTCGGAGGCTCCGGGCAGATCAGCGGCAGCTTCAGCCAACCGCAGGCAACTGCGCTCGCCCTCGTCCTCAAGTACGGCCAGATCCCGATCGCACTGACCAAGGCCACCTACACCACGGTGTCGCCGACGCTTGGGAAGAAGTCCCTCCAGGCCGGTTTGCTGGCAGGCCTTCTCGGACTGCTTCTCGTGATGTTCTACACGATCTTCTATTACAGAGCTCTGGGCGTCGTCGTCGTGCTCGGCCTGGTGAGCACAGGAGCTCTGATATACGCGATCATCTCACTGCTCGGGGCGACATCAGCTGGTCTAACGCTGGACCTATCGGGCATGACGGGGCTAATTGTCTCAGTCGGGATCACCGTCGACTCCTATGTCGTCTATTTCGAGCGATTAAAGGACGAAGTGCGAGCGGGCCGGTCCATCCGGTCCTCGGTTGACAGAGGCTTCAAGAGCGCCTACCGCACGATCCTTTCTGCCGACGCGGTTTCCTTCCTCGGGGCGCTGGTCTTGTGGCTCCTCTCGATCGGCGCGGTCCGGGGATTCGCGTTCATGCTCGGCCTGTCGACCCTCATCGACGTCATCACGGCGTACACCTTCACCCGTCCCCTCGTGATCCTCCTCGGGCGGAATCGGCTCTTCACCGAAGCGCGGGGCTTTGGTGTCGCGAGCGGCCTGGCCGCACCTTCGGAGGCCGGATCATGAGCACCGCTTCGATCGAGCTCGGCGGTACCGAGGCGCGCAGGCCCATGGTCCTCCTGCGCCTTTATCACGGGCAGACACGATTCGACTTCGTCAGACGGCGGAGATGGTGGTTCGGCGCCTCCGCGCTCGTCATAGTCGCCGGCCTCGCCTCGCTCGGCGTGAAGGGCCTCAACTACAGCATCGAGTTCGTAGGGGGCACCTCGTGGGAGGTCTCGGCACCGGGCGTCACCCCAGCTCAGGCGCAGAGCGTGTTGACGCCGCTCGGCTTCGGCGGCGCGACGATCACCCAGCTCGGCAGCGGGAGCAATGAACGCCTCAACGTGGAGGCCAAGCTCGCCAAGAACTCGGCCAGTGTCACTACACAGGAAGCGACCAAGGTGGCTGGGGTTCTGGCCGCGCTCGCTCACACCTCTGCGTCGTCGGTGTCGGTCGAGAACGTCGGGCCGACGTGGGGGGGTGACATCACCCACAAGGCGGTCGAGGCGCTGATCGTTTTCCTCATCGTGATCGCGGCATATATCTCGATCTTCTTCGAGTGGAAGATGGCGGTCGCCGCGATCGTCGCTGTCGCGCATGACATCCTCATAACCGTCGGGATCTACTCCTTGCTGTCGTTCCTCGTGACCCCCGACACGGTGGTGGCGTTCCTGACCGTCCTCGGCTATTCGCTGTACGACACGATCGTCGTGTTCGACCGCATCCGAGACAACTCGCGCGGCCTCGGCGCGACCGGGAAGTTGTCTTACACCGACGTCGTGAACCTATCGATGAACCAGACCCTCGCCCGGTCCATCAATACCTCATTGGTCGCGATCCTTCCGATTCTGTCGGTGCTCGTCCTCGGCGCCGAGATACTCGGGGCCGTCACGCTCGAGTACTTCGGTCTTGCCCTGTTGATCGGCCTCACGAGCGGGGCCTACTCGTCGATCTTCATCGCGTCGCCGTTGCTCGCGATGCTGAAGGAGCACGAAGAGCGCTACCGGCGGATCCGCGAGCGCCTCGAATCGCGCGGGAGCGCAATGCTGCTCATCTCGCCCGCGGCCGTGGCCGCCGGGGCGTTGAGCACGCCAGAGGCCGGGACCACGGCCAAGCGCCGCCGCTCCCAGGGCGTCGCTGCGTCGAGGCCCGCGACATTGCGCCCCGGCGCCAGCCGCAGCACCCCGGTAGCGAACGAGGAAGCCGTCGACGACGGCGCCATCACCGGCGATGTGGCCTTTAGCGCGGGTCTCGACGGCGGTCCCGCACAAGGTCCGCCTCGTGGGGGAGCGGCCCGGCCTCCGGCCGGACAGCCTCGCCCCGGCGCGCCTGCGCGCCGTCCTCCGCCACGGCCACGCAAGAAGGGCAAGCGCCGGTAGCTGCGGTGTACCGTCACAGCGCCACCAGCCGAACGATCCCGAGCCAAGTGCGTCATCACCCCGGGGCTGCCGGACGATGATCGATATCCGGCTGGCACGGGAGCACCCGGACCTATTCCGGCGCGCCCTGGCCCGTAAGGGGGCCGCGGCGGACTTCGACGAACTTTTGAGCATCGACGTGCTCTGGCGAGATCTGACCACCGAGGTCGACGAGCTGCGCAGGAAGACCCGGCCGAGGGGCAAGCCGACCGAAGAGGAGCGGGCAGCCCTCGTGGTCTTGAGCCAGGAGCTCCGGCGGGCCGAGTCCGAGCTCGAGGATCTCGACCGTCAGCGCTCGGAGCTGCTCATCGCTCTTCCGAACCCGCCCGACGACTCCGCCCCCGACGGCTACTCGGACGAGGACGCTTTGGAGCTGCGCAGAGTGGGCAAGCCGGCCGAGTTCCGGTTCACCCCTCGCGACCACGTGGAGCTGAGCTCGGTCGCGGGCGCGTCTGGCGGCGGTCTCGAGCGTCCCGGTTTCGACCTCGAACGCGGGGCGAGGGTTTCAGGGGCCCGTTTCGCGTACCGGAGGGGTGCGGTCGCACTCGTGGAGCTGGCCTTGTACAGATACGCGATCGACCGGCTCGTCGGACGCGGTTTCGAGCTCGTCCTCCCGCCGGTGCTGGTGCGGGAGTCCGCGATGTACGGCACGGGCTTTCTGCCGACCGACGAGGTCAACTTGTACCAGGTCACCAGTGACGCGCTGTATCTCACGGGGACCTCCGAGGTCGCTCTCGCGGCGCTCCACCAGGGCGAGATCCTGCCGGCCGAGGAACTCCCACTACGCTACGCGGGCTATTCCACGTGCTTTCGACGCGAGGCCGGCGCAGCCGGGCGTGACACGCGAGGCATCTTCCGCGTGCACCAGTTCGACAAGGTGGAGATGTTCTTCTTCGTGCTACCGGAGCGTTCGCGCGAGCACCACGAGGAGATCCTCGCGATCGAGGAGGACATCGTCGCAGACCTAGGCATCGCCTACCGGGTCGTCGTCACAGCGGCCGGCGATCTCGGCCCGTCCGCCGCGAAGAAGTACGACGTCGAGGCCTGGATCCCGAGCCAGCAGCGCTACCGGGAGATCACCTCCTGCTCGAACACCACGGACTACCAGGCTCGCCGGCTGAACGTCCGCTTTCGTGACGCGGACGGGTCGCCCCGGTTCGTGCACACTTTGAACGGCACCGCCATGACGGCCAGGTTCCTGATCGCGCTGTTGGAGGCCAATCAGGACGAGGACGGCCATGTGGCAGTGCCTGAAGTGCTCCACGCCTACGGCGCGCCAGAACGCCTCTGATCTCATTCGAGCCCGTCTGAGCGACTCTGGAAAGGCCTCAGACCGTCGTGGCCTGCGCTGCCGCTCCGAGCTGATCGAGAGGACCGTGGCCGGCGCCTAGCTTCCATTGCGAGCCCCCGAGGATCGCCCTGGTGACGAACCGCTTGGCCTCGAACGCGGCCTCCAGCGGCTCGAGACCGAGCGCAAGGTTCGCGGCGATCGCGGCGGAGAAGGTGCACCCTGTGCCGTGCACGTTCGCGGTGTCGACCCACCGAGCGCGCAGCAGGGTCACACAGCGCCCGTCGTAGGCGACATCGACGGCCTCGGCGTCGCGGCGCCGCCCACCTTTCACGATCACGAGCTGAGGCCCGAGAGCGTGCAGCTCGCGCGCTGCGGTCTCCATCGCTGCGAGATCGCCGAGCTCACGTCCGGTCAACAGGGCGGCCTCCGGCAGGTTCGGAGTCACGACGGCGGCGTGGGCGAACAGGGATCGATAGGCCCCGGCCACGTCGTCGTCCGGGAACATCGCCTTGCCGCTTGACGACACGAGAACGGGGTCGATCACAAGCGGCGGCAGTTCGCCGGCGGCACCGCGGGCGGCGAGGAGCTTCACGATGCCAGAGGTGGCCAGCATCCCCGTCTTGGCGGCACGGACATCCATGTCGGACAGCACGGCGTCAAGCTGCGCCGCCACCATCGCCGGTGAGATCGCGAAGAAGTCGCGTACGCCGAGGGTGTTCTGTGCGGTTACCGCGGTCACCACGAGCGTCCCGAACACGCCCAGGGCGCAAAAAGTACGCAGGTCGGCGGCGAGGCCGGCACCGCCGCCTGAGTCACTTCCGGCGATGGTGAGAGCCACCTTCGGTGTCGAGCTCATCTGTGTAGGGACCACTGGTCGTCATGAGTCACGCCGGCGATCCTACGGCCAGGGTGTAGGGACGGTCTTCCTCGGTCCCGGGCCGTGTCGATCTCGCGGCCGGTACCGGCTCATGTGGGAGGCAATCGGCGTCCGGACTCCTGGCCGCGGGAACAAGTCGCAGTAGGGGTGCCATGGGCGGTTACGCTCCATGTGTGCACCTTGGGCAGCTCATCGCCTTGACGGTCGTCTACAGCAGCACGACGCTGCTCGACGGTTTCGTGCTGGGCGTGGTCCTGGCTTTGGTGGGCTACTTTCTGTCGGAACGCTACAAGCGGTCCCGTGGTGTCACTCCATGGAGAGTGCCCTCTGGCATGTGGGCGGTCCTCCTCTTCCTCCTCTCGCTGATCGGCGTGGTCATGTACCTGATCGCGTGCTTCACCACTCGGCCGAGGACCGGTCCCACGGACTTCGCGGGAGGCGACCAGCACTGGTCCCCCGGTCAGCGCGACTCGACGGGCGGGCCTGGGCAGGGCTGGAACGCACCTGCGCCGGGCCAATGGGGCCGAGACGCTCCCCAAGGATGGGACGCGCCTGCGCCCGGACCATGGCAATCGCCGCCGCCTGGCTACGGAGCCGCGCCTCCGCCCGGGGGCTGGGAGGGGGCGCCCCCGCCCGGGACG
>Ga0187875_10003887_pt1 | contig 10415 bp, 10 predicted proteins | sample June2016WEW_17_1_2_FD_132978 | JGI IMG/M metagenome (GOLD analysis project Ga0187875, IMG submission 132978) | Peatland microbial communities from SPRUCE experiment site at the Marcell Experimental Forest, Minnesota, USA - June2016WEW_17_10 | ecosystem: Environmental > Terrestrial > Soil >... | reverse complement strand
TAGAACCTTGCAATAAAAAAAAACTTTATTAATAAAAAAAAATCACAAGTCTAAAAAAAAAATTCAGAAAACATCACACGTGAACGCAAGGTATACGTAGTCCTGGAGTGTTGGTTCTATTCTGTCAAACAGTCTGAAAAAGTGAAACTTGTCTCCGCAATAATGAAGTCAAAACAAAATAAAATTTTTTGTTGGACGTGGAACACTTTCCACTGAGCGCGATAGCGCGAACGTGGACAAGCCTCGGCTGCAAGCCGCAAAATAAACTTTTACTCACCCAACTTATAACCGATAATCTTGCACAAGAGCGGACGGGACAGGTCTGCAGCATTCTTTGCAATTTCTGCAGGTTCATCACCGAGACTCTTGATCAAATTGTCCCATAAGTCAGTATCTTCATCGAAATCAGTAATAAAAAGATTAACAGCACCATTTGTGATGGTGTCCATTTCTTTAGCAACATACAAGGTATTTTTGCTTTTGGCCCACTGCACACATACATCTTGTGCTTTTTGAATTTTTAGTTTGTAAGCCAAACGGGCCATGCCCAGCATTTCCTCCGAACCGTACCACCATGCAACACCAGTTGGGTCTTGTGAAAACAAGGATTGATTCGGGTAAATGCAATCCAGTAGTGCAGTCACAGAGGTTTCATCATCAACTTCATATAAATCCAAGGTTGTGGGTCCGTTTGGATCATCCTTGTGCTTGTTCAACTCTTCAATTTGTTCCTTCCACACGGGTGAAGCCATTGCTAAAACTTCTTCATGAACCATAAAACGAACAGCAGGATCTCCAAATTCACCTTCTTCACGATCCCACACTTGTAAAATCAATTTTCCACCATAATCTTTGATGATTTTCACCTGATTTTCTACGGCGACTGTTTTTGTTTCTTCTTCCATAACTGATTCGGGTTGTAATATTTCTTTTCCTTTTTGGACTGGCTGGTTCTTTTGTTTTTTTGTTGCTGTGGTATCTTCTCCTGCAGTTACATTTGAAACCTCATCCTGTTTGTGCTCGAGCTCTTCTTCAGTTGGAGTTTTGCGTTTCTTATTAGTTGCCATCACTTCTATCTTTTGTTTGTCTAGTGGTGCACGTCGAGAAGTGACTTTGGACATTAGGTGTCTGGATGTGTTTGTTTTTTTTTGTTTTTTTTTTGTTCTGTGTGTTACTTGCTTTTTTATAATACATTACCAAGAAATTAAAAAAAGAAAAAGTGCAAAACAACCAAAATCGAAATGGCTACAAATTTTTTATTTTGAATCAACAAGAGTACAACAACCAAAAACAAAACGACAAAATGGCAAGTGCAGCAAATGCAGAGGACTGTACCTTTCAAAGGGTACGCGTGCTAGGGCGAGGTACTTTCGGAATGGCCTCGATCGTCAAGGAGCTGGTTGGGCCATGGAAGGGACGGACATTTGTCTCAAAAGAAAGTTTACGTCCAGTCGCAGATCCACGAGCCATGTTGAGTCCAGCGGGTGACAACATTCCCAGTTCTTATGGAACAATTCCTGAAAGTGAAGAAGAAGAAAAAGGCGAAGAACCAAAATTAAAACCCTTTTTACCAACCGATTTGATTTTGGAAGTATTTATTGGTGCTGCCTTACCACAAGCTGGAGTTGGAAAACGCGGTGGTTATTTCTTTTCGCCGTACTTGATCCCGTTTCGAGATGTCTTTTTCAGTTGTGCGCGAAACGTTCGAACTGGATTCGACACGAACCAGGCTAATTTGCACTTGATTTCAGATCTAGCTGACACGGATTTTTGGCACTGGCTGCATGATGGACTCACAATTAAAAACAGACCTGGTTATAAACCAGATGTTGCACAACGTATGCTAACCATGTTTGTATGTCAACTCTGCGGGTTAGATTATATACATTCTCGCGGGGTGACACACGGTGATTTCAAGCCTGCGAATGTCCTAGTTAAGGAAAATTGGTGTTATTTGGCTGACTTTGGAGGGCCTGGCTTTCCACCCAATTCTGAGCCGAAATTGGTGACCTTGGATTATTTTCCTCCGGAGGGTTCCGAAACTGGTGGAGAAACAGACGACGTTTACGCTCTGGGTAAATCAATTCAGGATGCGATGGAAATAGGAGCTTACGGACAGCGACAGCGGCTTCCATCACCATTATCACCAGCAAATTTCCAAAAAATGTATAGACTTGCAAGACTGCCGGCCAAAGATTTTCCGATCTTGTATAAATTGTATTATTATTCAACGATAAAGAATGCAGAAAAACGTCCTCAATCGAACGATTTATTAGATCTTTTGAAACGTTCAGGTGTTGATTGTCCACAACCTCCTGCATCTGTGGTCAAGCACGAACTGGCAGCATCGGAATACGTTTCCAAAGCAAATCGTGATCAATTTGTCGCTACGTTGAGACAAGAGTCAGATAAGCAACATGATCCTCGACTTCCTTTTGATCCTAAATGGGCTATCAGGAGTATCAACAAAGCCACATCATCAGAATGGTTTGGGCCTAACTTCAGACCGAGAATGTCCTTTTTGGGCTACCAAATGTTCGAAGACGTGTCTTGCCGCTACCACTTTGGAAGTAGAGAGCGCATTCTTGCCTTGATTGCATGTTTGCAAATTGCCACACAAATACTGGGAGAATTCGAACCCTTGGAAGCTGTACTGTTAGACAGTTTCGGTCTACCAGTGGTGGAATCGTGGATAGATAGAATCAGGATGTGGCAGATGTGTTTGATTTCAGACCTTGCTTTTGGCTTAATACCACAGTACCTGGGTCAAGATTGGAAACAATTGTGGAATCAACTTACATCCGGCAAGCCTATTGTAGCATGCACCCGAGGTTTGCGTAGCAGGCAAGCGGCTGCCAGATTATTACCAGCCTAGTTTACAGTTTTCCATCTGTTTTTTGTCTGTTGTTCAGTACGAATATAAAATATAAACAATTTCCATTCATTCACATGTGAAATCTTCAACACATACAAAATGAAACGTAAACTTTTAAACCACCCAAAATCTAACATCTGGTCATCAGAACAACGCGCAAGGTTTAACGTTATGTAATAAATTTGCGGTCATCTCTGGTATGTTTGATTCTTCTAATAGTTTTTGATACCCGTCAACAAATACATGTATTTGTCGCCTTATTGCTACATGATTGACTAGTAGTCTTTCAAATACAGCGATCATATTAGCTCCAACATTGGACTGTATTTCTTCGACATCGATCTGCACTTGATAATCTGATAACTTGGCTTGTGTCATAACCGATTCTGTCTTGCGGGTGGTACTGACACTGAATATAGGAATGTTTTGGAGCATACAAAAAACGTGGGCATGATAACGCATGCAGACAGCCAGATCTAAATATTTGATTTCATCCAACATTTCTTCTGCTGTAAACACTCTATTATTCACCTCTATATTGTTAGTGTCAAAATTTTGGCTATGTAATTTGGACTTGACTGCTGTTGCTACTTTTTCATTTATAAATGTATCGTCTTCATCAATCGAATTTGATGTGTTGAATCTGTATAAAACGACATGAAATGCCGAGGCGGCGTGTTAATAGATGGATCAAAGCAGCGACAATATCATCAAATTTAAATATCGACTGGATCAAAAATACACCCAATTTCGGCTTTAATGATTGCAGCTTGACCGATGATTGTTGACTCCACCAGGCGTGTAATTGAGCCATGTCTAAAAAAGCAGGTAGAGACCATGAAATGGGCGAGAATTCTGCTGGTTTCAACAAGAACCCACAATCAGGCACAAACGAGGCTCTTTTTTCGCCTAATAACAGTTTTAAAGCTTGAACATCCTCTGCATTCCGAGTAAAGACCAGATTCATATAGTCGAAATATTTGAGTCGCAAGCAGGATGGAAATGGTATACCCACACTCACTCCAATAATAGGTCCTTTTTTATATTTTGTTAGCGCTTGTGCTATTTTAGGGCAAAAGTAATCATTAATGGAATCACCCATGTTTGTTAAACATACATCTGCATTTTCAATAGCTTTTTTACTTTTTATTATGGGCAAATCATCAACACATACAAATGTATATTGGGCATTTTTAAAGGTAGGATGTTTTTCAAACAATTTTGGTATTGTTATCTCGTATTGTGAATCACCCACATTTAACCTATGAAACCATCCAATCACACACACTCGCAATCCTTGTTTCTCTTCCATTTCAAAATTATCCTTGTGTACACCTTCATTTTCAACATTTTGGATTGCTGTGGTTACTTTGTTTTATATTTAATTGTACAATTTATAACGTTTCATTTAACTTGTTTCAATCGCACAAACTTTCTGACAAGCTGGGAAATCATTTAGTAGTTTGTGTATTTTTTTTGGTAATTGGTCAATCTTGACTTGATAACCATTTACTCCATCACTCACTTGGCACTTTTTGATACATGTTAACAATAGATTTGGGCCGAGCAACCATTCACATTCTGATGGGTGTGCACTTGCAGTTGTTAATGCCAACACTGGTGTATTATTTGGTACTTGTATTTTTAACACAGTTTCGGCTGCTTGTGTTTGTATTTTCCCCGTTTTCACGAGTAACACCGCATTGGCAAACATAACAGCATGTCGTAAAACACTTGTGGTTGACATGAAGCCCAATTCCCTTTGTGATGATTCACCATCAAACATATCTATATTCATCCCACGCCACAAAACTAGTTGGTCGTCAACAGTTTTCGGAGCGCGAGACATGATATCGACCAACATCGCAATGGCTTGTCTGATAGTCAATTCCCAATTTGGATTTTTATATTCTATTTTTAATTTTTCTTTCAACACTAAACCACCAGGAAAAGCATGAAGTGGCATGGTGAAATCTAACAATGAATAATAATTATCGAAGTCACGTAAACATTGATTGATCAATCGAAATGATTCATACGTGTAAAGCCACAAGACGGCTCTTTCCAATTCGCTCAATTTTGTTGCGATAAATTCTGCACTCTTCTCTTCCAAACTTGCCAGTTTTTGTACTTTTGCACTTTTTTGCAGTGCTGTTTTAGAGCTCGACACTTTTCGCTTCATTTTTTCTTTTGGGTTTCTTTTTATTTTTTTTTTTAGGATCTTTGTTTTATTTTATTCTTCCTTTTTCAACCTACTCTGTGCAGCTACAACAACAAGAAACATTCGTTTAAAATATGAAGAAAAATCTCATTGTCTCCTAGTTGAGCACGTTTTTCTACACACTATGTTGTTGCTGCACGTATATATATCCTTTGTTTCTGTTATATTCATGTATCAGGTCATTTCAACAAGAGTGGAGACAACGAATAGAATAAAACTGCTAGACAAAAATATACAAGAAACCGTTATTGAAAAAAAAATGCAATCAACAGGATTAAGGCTTCTCTCACTACATCAATGGCTGAACGATCCACACGTCGTCGTCGGATGCGATCACAAAATCGCAGTACAAGTGGCAGTCCAAGCAGAACAAAAACAAAAAGAACTCGATCCCGCTCCTTGAGCGTTAAAAGAAGAGGCAGGGGCACACGAAGTAGATCTCGTTCGTCCTCAACAACAGGCAGAAAAAGGCCAAGTGTGAGTACGAGCCAAAGTCGTAGCCGGAGCAGAAGTAATAGCAAAAGTAGAAGACGAAGAAGAAGGAGACATGAAACTCGTCTTGGACGATTGATTCGAACTGTACGTGGAGTACGAAAAGTTGTTCGAATCGCCAAAGGTGTGGGGAAAGCCGTCCGAGCGGCGAAAACAGTCCATCGAGCAGTGAAAGCGATACGTGAATCAAGAGAAAGGCGCGCACGAAGCCGAAGCAGATAGTGTAGGCGCAACTCAACTCTTCTGGAATTTCGTTTTTTTTGTTACAATCAGTGTAAAAACATTACTGTTATCTTTTTAGAATAACTATTTCAGCAAAACAAAAAACAAACAAAAAACACATTAAATGGAGGATTATGGGACATTGATCTTGTTTGTACCGTTTGCATTGTTGTTTCTATTATGGTTTTTGTCGTGATAATTACATTTATAAAAACAAGCACAAGGGTGACAAGTTATTAAAACGTCGACAACAAAAACACCTCACAAGAATTGACCATCCATAAATAGACGACATCCTATCGCTACATGCACGTCGTTCTTGAAGAATTGTTTGACTTGTTCTATAAACTCTATATTAGTTACTAATTCACCAATGTGGATAGCATAACCAGTAGCAGTGTTTGCCGGGACTGAGTGTATATCTACAAACAATATGGCGCGGTATTGTTTACAGCGTGCTTCATATTTTGCTAATTCTAGTGTGTCATCACGATCTACATTCAAAATTTTAGTAAATTCAAAAGGGTCCGGGCGAGCTCGTTTCATCTTATTGTCATCCAATACAAAAGCCCATTTTTCTTCTTTGTGTGTCGCCACAGATAAAGTGTGAAGCACACGACAGATATCAGCATAGTCCAATCCAAAATCAATCACAATTCCCTTGTACTGTGGTATTTTTTCTTTTATCTCTTTCTTTTCTCCATTTTGCATTGTTTTGAGGATTAAAAAATTTTTGAAAAAAAAAAATTCACAAGTACACTTTGTTTTTAGTTCTTATTGATTTTTCAACTCAAAGAGAAATACACTTGAAAACTGAAAAATATGAAAATGAAAAAATGGACTATTTTATCCATCTTTACTGAATTACCAAGAACAAATGTAATTTTTTAAAATGTAAGGGATGCACATCACTGTATTTCTTGTCTACATGTCATACACATTGAAGAGCTCAAAAAAAATTACATTTGTTCTTGGTAATTCAGTAAATATGGATAAAATTTGTTGCTTTTTGATGACAGATTTTTGCTTTTCCTTTTGTGTTGACCTTGGGTTGGTAAAATTTATAAAATGTAAGAAAAAGTGTACCTCGAATTTTTTTTTATTAATGATTCTACTATCACATGGTCTATTACCCATGCATGTGGCTCTGTCATGGATTTCAGCATATGAAACTAGTTTGATTGATAAAAGCACAACCAGATGATTTTGTGTCATATGGCGATAACAACCAGACTGACGCTTTGTCATTGAGTGGTATTGACAGCAATAAACAAATATGGTCATTAAAAGCTGCAAAAGGGATACACTTGCTGAGGGCCAGTATTATTGCACGTTGGTATATGGGAATTGTGCAACAGCACATTACCACCAAACAAGCAGAAGAGTTAGTGCCGTTAAAATACACAATGTTGCCGGTGATTGTAAGTCAAAATCGTCCTACTGCTCAACAAATTTTAGAATGGCAAAGAGAATGGGTGACAAAAAGACATTATGATTTGACTTCAATAATAGAAGTGCAAACAATAATATTGGGAAAAAGTTGAAAACATTGTGCGAAAAAGACAAGGGTGGATGGTGGGTGAGCCTTCTTTTATGCTTTTATCTATCAACATGACAAAAAGTGATAATCAGTGATTTTGGATTGGTTGAATTGTTGTAAGTCTATCACGCCACGTGTCCAATAAAAACACTACCACATCTTGCATGAATTTTTTAAACATAACAAAAGAGTTCAATAACTCTCAAAAATGTCTATTGGAAGAATATGGACGCAAGGGCCCCCTGGACCTCCTGGCCCAAGTGGAAAACGTGGACGAACGGGTCGAGACGGAATGAATGGAATGCAAGGACTGACAGGACCACCCGGAATCGTTTTCGGCCTACTGGGACCACAGGGTATTCAAGGACCACAAGGACCTATTGGAACAGCGGGTCCAAACGGGACCCAAGGTCTTCCAGGAACTGCTGGTCCAAATGGATTAACTGGTGCAGATGGTATTCAGGGACCGATTGGTGATACAGGTCCAGAGGGAAATCAAGGACCAGAAGGTGTGGCTGGAACTCCTGGAACACCTGGACCGAACGGTTTGCCCGGTCCAAATGGATTACCTGGTCCCGAAGGAGCACAAGGGCCAGACGGAAGTGTGGGACCACAAGGAGCACCGGGACCAAGTGGCGCGACACAGGGAATTCAAGGCCCGGCTGGACCAAGTGGCATTGGAGCTCAAGGACCTGAGGGACCGCAAGGATTACAAGGTCCTGCTGGAAGTGGAGGCAGTGGAACTGGGCCTCAAGGACCTCAAGGTCCACAAGGATTGCAAGGACCTGCTGGAAGTGGTGGAGGCGGTGGAGGTGTTGTCAGTGTCGTCATCCCTTATTCATTTGCAACTCCCAGTGTAAAAGGAAGTGGCTTTACTGTTGGGTTTGCTGGAAATTCAAGTGGAGGAGGAGTAAGTGGACCAACCGGCGCAGCTGCAGGATTCGCAGCTTTCCGAACAACACGGAGCATGACATTTATTAACTTGTACACTACTCTGACACTTACTAGTAACGTCGGTCCATCCGCTGGTAGCCCGGCAACTGCCACAGTGACGGCCTACTATTCGCCAATCACAGTATCTCCAGGTGGTCCTCCTATTTTTCTTCCGTTTGCTACAACAAGTATCAATTTGGAAACACCAAGTGCGACAGAGATGACATATTCCAATACTCCGACATCATTTTCAGCAGTTGTACCTGCTGGATCACTCGTCGCTCTTCAAATCAATACCATACCACCGGTAGGATTTCCTGCAGTAGGTCTAAGTTTCTCTGGTGGGTTGGAGTACACTTGATAAAGATCGGTAATCAGGAATCTCATTTTATACATACGTCATTTAAGCTCCACCTTTGTCTATTTGCTGATATTACAACTGTTGATTGTTTTCAAAAACAATGTGGACAAAGGTACTGAAAGGTACGACGCGAAGACAGATGACGACCTCAAGCAAAAGTACTACAGTGTGATACAGGTGGATCAGTTGGAGTGTCAGTTATACATATCCTGTTCCTCGGTTCATTTAAAAAAAAAACTTCCAACATACAAATCAAAAAAAGAAAATAAACTGTGTATTACCAATAATATAAAATTGTGAATTATTCTTAGTAATCACCACCTGTTCTTTCTTAACTAGTTAAACAAAATTAAAGAAGAAAACAAACATATCATCATGGGAGACACAGAAAGTCATCCGCTTGTGTATACCGTCCGTCAATTACAAAGTCAAGTTCAACAATTGAAAAACGAACTTGCAGCTGAACGTAAGGAGAAAGCACTCTTGATGGAAGCTCGGAGTCACATTGTGGATGTCGTTGGGCAACCTTCCGCAGACCTTTCGTAATCCGGTGGCTGTCAACGTCCGTTGTCTGCCTGGCGTTACTAAAGAAAACATGAAGGACATCAAGAGAATTCACATTTACCTCTTTTGAATGTAGCTGCTGATCATCCCCATTACGACTGTCTATTCTCATTCTCGTTTGTTTAAAATAGTAGACAATCTGTTGTCTTTTAATTATGTGTTTGGTATCGACCTGACCAATATTTACATTCGTGCCGGTTATGAAGAGCCTTCCCAATTCCCTGCTGATCGTAAATTTCACATGCGAGCTGAATTTTGAATCTTGTCCTGGCACATATCACCAAATTTAAACTAGAATACAAAGTGTATTGGTGGTTTGCCGTTCTCTTTCTCGCAAAAAAAAAAATTGATAGTACAAGTTTTTTTATTGACATCTCAGTGTGACGGGAAAGAAAAAGAAGAATTTGAAAAATTCAATGTGCATGAATCGAGTCGCATTTGGGACAGTGATATGTGCAATCTAACACATCTTTACGACGCCATCGCGTGCCACACTTGAGAGTACAGCAGTACCGAACTTCAAAGTTGTCGCAGAGTGAATTAATACATAAAAAAAATGTCATTGACACAAGCCAAGCAGAATCAAGGTGGTCGATTTTTGGGAATTTCACCATGCCACTCCAATGTTTTCGTCAAGGTGTGCAGATCTAAACGAGAAGCTTGTTCTGTCGCAATTTCGTCTGCTGCAAAGCTTGATGAAGAGGAAGCAGCGGAGTCAAATAGATTATCGGGAACAGCTGCTTCGAGTTGCATGAGCACAAAGGGAGCGATTTCTGCGGGTGTGGCATGTTCAGACTTGCCAATACTCATCAAGGCATGTTTATACGAAAACCAGATCTTTTGACGCTTGTATTGTGTTTCCCCCTTTAGAGGTTGTAGTGTTAATCCATCTTTTGCATTGATCACTGTCCACCAGAATCTTTCTGGTGGTTTTTTTTTTTCGTCTTTTGCTATTGTTTCTTCAGATAAGGGTCGCTTTTGTTTGGGTTTCAATTCTTGAATTTCTGCTTTTTCTTCTTCTTCTTCATCCGCTGTAACGAACACACGAGCATATAAATAAAATAAAAGAGAGAGTGAAGAAGACAGGTACGTACTGTCGCCCTCTTCGTGTGCCCATTGCACTGGATCGTGCGGTTCACATCGCCGACCATCGCGCAGCCAACAAAGCAAACAATGATAGAGTGGTGGTGGATGACTTCCTGATGCT